>Ga0163147_10000005_pt1 | contig 322527 bp, 304 predicted proteins | sample OliLakLV19MP6G1_FD_148597 | JGI IMG/M metagenome (GOLD analysis project Ga0163147, IMG submission 148597) | Freshwater microbial mat bacterial communities from Lake Vanda, McMurdo Dry Valleys, Antarctica- Oligotrophic Lake LV.19.MP6.G1 | ecosystem: Environmental > Aquatic > Freshwater > Lake... | reverse complement strand
GCATCTGGTCAATCCACTCATCCACCTCAGCTAGTGATTTATTTGATTTCCAGTTTCCGACGAGGAGTTTAAGTGAGTTTGTCATAGTGTCTACTATAGCAAAGGAGAACAAAAAAAGGGCCTTGTAAAAGGCCCCTCTTTATTTTCAATAAGATTCAAGTTATCGAGGAATATCGATAAGAATCGGGCTCTGATTCATTTCCTTTTGTGAACCACTTGCGGTATCAATATTGGTACTAACATTTTCGAGCAGATTATATCATGCAGGCGAGACTACTAACTCAAGTACTTGAATAGAAGCCTAACTACGTATTAAAAATATATAAAAGAGCTAGTAGAAAGGGAAAGAAGTTGAGGTATGCATCTGCAAAAAGATCGGAGAATTCACATCTCTTGACTACGTATGTAATAGTGACATATTTCACGCTGTAGTTTGACTAATTACAACAAAAATAATAAAGGAGCATATGTCTTCGGAGAAAATTCAAATTTCCCTTAATCCAAAAGGCCAGTATGTAGAGAAAAGAGTTTTTGCAGCTAAATCATCAGCACCAGGGCACGTCTCAGTACTCTCAACAAATGAAGTAGATGGACATCCAGTTGTCCGTTTGGAATTCAGTAATGGAGCGCAACCTAATGACCTTACATTTTTGGTAGCAGAAAATCGCTTTCTTTCAATTCTCACTACTGTGACATCCCCAGGCGTTATGGAGTTTCTTTTAGGAACTGAAGAAGATGCAGCCTATCAAGAAGTAGCCCTTGAGTTAATTCAGGCAAAAAGAACCCAAGAAGATGCGATGTGGGAACGTGCAAATACGCGACAAAAAGCAACATGGAATAGTGAAGCAAGAAAAGAGGAAATTGGAGCTACTCCAGCAGACTTGACTCAAAGTGATAGACAAGTTGCCGAGCAGCTTGCTTTAGACCCAAACATAATTGGGAAGCCTCAAATTGTTATTTCAGAAGCGAAGGATGGGTCGCTATTCAGAAGGACTCTTCAGTTTAATGTTCTTCGACCTTCCTTTCCAGACGACCATACTCTTGAAATTCGTTACTTATTAAGCAATGATGCAGAAGAATTAAGAGGGATAGGATTTCCTTCAAGCAGCACGCTCATCTTACCAGATCATGAATATCAGGATGGTGAATTCATCAATGTATCACTTCCTCTTTGGGCAACTGCTCCTAATACCGGCTGCTCACTTAGAGTAGATGTAGTGGATCAACAAACTGGTGCTAAAGTACAAGCCATTCTCTCATTGGGAGACTTTGATGTAGTTCTACCTGAAGAGTTATCAACATTTTTCTCAGATTTAACTAAAAAGTTAGTCTCTGAGGGCTTTGTAGCCGATGAAGTAGCTCTCTTTTTTAAGAAGTACGATAGGGATCTACGAATGTGGTTATCTTTGGAAAAAGCTAAAAATCCTAACTATCTCAGCACACCTGAGGCTCAGAAATGGTTACACGAGAGGATAGAGCTGGTTCAATATCAGAAGCCACGTCAAGAAACTCAGCTTATTTTTTCAGATGATACTAGTTTTGTCGCTCAGGCACCCATCACGTTTATCGGCCACCATACTTTAACGGGTAGCCCTTTAAATTCTGATATTACAGTAGATGCTCCCGGCAAGAAATTGCACGTAGCAGCTGTTGAAGGAACTCTTTCTAACACAGATATTGTACGTATATCAACTGGGGACAGAAATTTTTCCGGAAGAATTATTGCAACTACTGCAAGTGAGGGAGGTAAGAATTTTTCTGCTGAAGCAGAGGTCACTAGTAGGCGTATGGTAGAACCTGTTGATTTCACCTTTCAAAATCAATATAAGGGTGAAGTGGGGAAAGCTCTTTCTATTCCTTTCTCTATTTTGCCAGCTTCAGGTGCTCAATATGTAGTGGAGAGAAAAATCGAGTGCTATGGTGAAGAGGAGGGCTGGTTTAGGATACTCAATAGGGATACATTTGAATCTGGGAAGTCCGACACATTGCTCATATGGCCAAATAGAGATAAATTAGGTATCGCTTTAACTGTTTGCGCCACTGACAACCAAGGGAATAGAGGGAGTTCTCATGTGAGGTTTGAAGTTCCGAGTACACCACTGGCTACACAGGACTTCAGTGGTGATACTGATTGACCTGCTTTGCATTAAGAATTAGATTGATCTGATCGCCGCCCGCACTAATGGGCGGCGTTTTCGTATCAGAAGCAAAAAGCCGTAAAAATATCTTTAAAAACCCACACTCCAGATTCAGAACTCAATTTACAAAGCTCTTTCCATCTTTACTAGTGCTCTGGTCTTCTAACTTCTCAATTCGCTCTTCGTGATCTACAATCTTATCTCGATAGCCAGTAAGTATTGTCATCTCTTCTCGAATTCCCTTAATCTCATAAAGAATGTCATCTTTAAACTGAAGCACAGTATTACTCAGGTCTTCTCTTACACCTCTTATCTCCGCCTTCAACTCGTCCTTCGTCGCAAAAGTCCCTGACAATTCTTTGACTAAATTTGCGATATCTTTTTTGTCAGCATATACGTGCCTCTCTTTTACTTTCCATCATTCTGTCACCTCAACCTTGCAAGAAGCATAAGAAGAATCACTCAAAATGAAGCAATTTTGTAATTCTAAAACTAAAAAATGAAGTTATTATTAAATCCCGGCTGAGCATCTCGAGAAAGCCACCCTTTAATTCTTCCTCGCATATCTCTCTCGAGAAACTTTGATCACTTTATCGCGGTTTTGATTACTAGAGGCAGCTAAGTTCAAGGTATTGGCGGGGAACGGATGACTGACTTGGCCGTGAATCATCAGCTTGGAAACAATTTGATACCTCCCCAACGACACTAGATCCTCCTGGCTATACTTGCCCCCGAACTCTTTCTGCATGTAGTCCGCATCTCCAGCGCCCAGGATAAAACTGACCATACTCCCAGCATTGCCGAAGATGGCGTCTTTGACTTCTTCGGGAATCTGGGCCATGTACTGATTGGCCAAAACAAGGTTTAACCGATACTTGCGCGCCTCTGACAAAATTTTAATAAAACTAGTGGTCGCAAAGTTCTGAAACTCATCGATGTAGAGATAGAAATCTTTACGATCTTTTTCAGCCATGTAGACGCGATTCATGGCCGCCAACTGAATTTTGGTAATGATCATCGCTCCCAGCAACGACATGTTGTCTTCGCCAAGTTTTCCTTGCGAGACGTTCACTAACAAAATCTTGCCTTCATTCATTACTTGCTCAATGTCAAAGGAGCTGGTGTTGGTATTCACCACATTTCTAATTAAGGGTGATGTCACAAACTGACCCACTTTATTCAAAATTGGCGCAATTGACTCGGTCCGCAAGCGCTCCTGCATCGGATTAAACTCCGCTTCCCAAAAGTTCTTCAGCACCTGGTCATCCATCCCCGCCACAATCTTGGCTCGATACTTGGGGTCAGTCAAAATCCGCAGCACATCCTCTAGCTTGGCATCGGTAGAAAGCAACGTCAGCAAGGAATTCCGCAAAATGTACTCGAGACGTGGACCCCAGGAATTGGCGTACATTTTTTGAAAAATGGCCACGATGCCAGAAGCAATTAACTCACGATGAACCAGCGACCCACCCTCAAATAAGTTCAGCTTCACCACCGAGTGCGTATCTGCCGGATCCAAGACAATCACGTCGTTGATGCGGTGGCGGGGGATGTAGTTCAGCACCGTCTCGATCAGGTCACCGTGCGGATCAACTACCGCCAATCCCTTGTTATGCTTGAGGTCATTAATAATCATGTTTGCCAGTAACGTCGATTTACCGGTACCACTTTTCCCAATCACATACATGTGACGGCGACGATCATCTTGGTGGATGCCAAAAATCTGTTCTTGATTCTTAAACTGGGTTTTGGCAAATAAGTTCAAGTCTTGACGCTCATCTTCTGGAGTGTGAGCAAAAGTGGGCAGGTCTTCTGGTGGCTCACCCAGCAAGTTCTTTCCCCAGGCAATGTTTCTGATGGTAGAAAGCTGTTTATTCGGCATGTGCCACAGCGTAGCCAACTCATCTATAGAAAGGTACTGCCAGCGATGAATTCCCAGCAAGTACTCAGTTGGCAAACGATAACGAATCTCTTCTAGGCGCTCTTTTTTACGCAGTCTAGGCGGACGAAACACAAAGCTATTCGTCTCGGACTGAATCGCAGTAAAGGAAGCCACCAGCGCAGTCATGAGTTGGTCGGCTCTTTCATCCGTGGCTGCTTGGAGTAACAAGCGGATGCTGACTTGATACGAAGGCAAAGATAACTTGCGTTTAATTGCATCTGCATGAGGAGCGGGGACGGTCGCTGCCGGACCGGTAGCAGGTTGGGCTTTTTTCTTCCAGTTATCACGGGCTTTGCGAACATGAAACTGAATCAAACCAGCTTCGCCTTCTGAGAGCTTGGCCAAGGTCGATAAGACTGGTGCTAGGGAATCGGTCTCGGTCAGCTCACGAAAGGTTTTCAGAGGGAAGTACGCCGGAGCTGACAGTACCAACTCACCATATTTTTTGGGTAACGGCTGGTGAAACTCGGCTAAAGGATCGTGCTCCAATTGTTTAACCAGAATTTCTGGGTAGCTGGAGGTCAATTGACTAGTCAGGTACTCACCCAACGACTCAGGCAGTGTAATTAGCTCGTAAATCGTCTGACCTTGACTGAGAAACTCAAACGTAAACTCAGGCGCATGCTGCCATTTTTTGAAAATTCCTCGAGGTGGGTTGGGGAGAGCCGCGAATAACTGAACGACGGCTTCAGCAGTTTGCTGGCTTTCGCGTGCAGTCCGAACTTCAAACGTCACCCGAGATAATGCAGGCATAGTAACAAAGAAAGTATATCAGGAATTGTATGCTAATATTAAGCCGCAATGCCCAGCAGCCTCCTCTCAGCACTCAATGAAAAACAACAAGAAGCCGTCCTCCATCCAGCAGGACCCGCGATTGTTTTGGCAGGCGCGGGATCTGGGAAAACGCGTGTCTTAACCACCAGGGCAGCCTGGTTAATTGAGGAGCAGCACCAAGATCCAGGCGAAATCCTGCTAGTCACCTTCACCAATAAAGCGGCGCAAGAAATTAGTGAGCGAATGCTAAAGCAAACTGGACATAAAATTCCTTTTGCTGGTACTTTTCACCGCATTTGCGCCAAGATTCTCCGTCGAGATGGCTACTTAATTGGCTTATCGCCCAACTTCACCATCTTTGATAGCGATGACCAACTTGATCTGATCAAGCAAATTTATAAAAAAAATACCTGGTCAGAAAAAGAGTTTCACCCCAAAGCAGTCAAAGGGGAGATTTCGGAAGCCAAGAATGAGATGGTCACCGCCACACAGTACCGTGAGAGTTCTCGAGGCAAGTTTCAGGAATTTGTCGGTCATGCCTACGTTCAATATCAACACGAACTTACTCAAAATCACGCCGTGGACTTTGACGACCTCCTCCTCCGAGTCATCGAGCTATTTGTCCAGCATCCAGAAGTCTTGCAGCGCTATCAGAACCAATTCAGCCACGTTTTGATTGACGAATACCAAGACACGAATAAGGCCCAATACGTCTTGAGCAAATTACTCGCTGCACCTCAAGAGAATCTCTACGTGGTAGGCGACTTTTCACAGTCCATTTACGCCTGGCGCGGCGCAGATTATCGAAACATGTTGAACTTAAAGACTGACTTCCCCACGATTGTAGAGTATCGGCTAGAACAGAACTACAGATCAACGCAAACAATTCTGGACGCTGCTACCGAAGTTATTTCTAAAAATACATCACATCCTATTTTGCAGCTCTGGACTGACAACAAGAGCCAAGAGCATCCCAAGATCGTGGTGTATGAAGCGGATAGTGGGGAAGATGAGGCCCGGAAAGTCCTCCAGTATATCCGCCAGCATGATCTGGACTTACAGCTTTCTGATCGAGTCATTTTATACCGCACCAACGCCCAGTCCCGAGCTTTTGAAGAAGCTCTCATTCGGGCTGGCTTACCCTACAAAATCGTGGGTGGCGTTAAGTTTTATGCGCGCAAAGAAATTAAAGACGTCTTAAGTTACTTACGACTTTTCACTAACCCCAGCGATGAAGTCAGCCATGAGCGCGCACTCAAGCTCGGTAAACGAAAGTACGAAAAGTATATCCAGTGGAAGGAAAAAATCATTGAGGAGCTACACAAAAGTGGAGTGGAGAATTTAGGTGGGATACAACCGTTCAACTTGCTCCAAAAAATTCTTGATGTCACCGAGTTTAAGCAACGCTTTGACGTCGAGGATCCGGAAGACTTTGCGCGCTTAGAAAATATCCAAGAGTTGCTCAATGTGGCTACCCAGTTTCTAGAACTGGATGTTTTCCTCGAGAATATTGCCTTGCTCCAAGATAATGAACTCGCTGACGTGACTGTAGAAGGCAAAGCCGACGTAATTACCTTAATGAGTCTACACTCGGCCAAAGGCCTCGAATTCCCAATCGTTTTTATGGTCGGTATGGAAGAAGGTTTATTTCCACACTCCAGGTCCATCCTCGATAAAGCCCAGATGGAAGAAGAGCGACGGCTTTGTTACGTGGGAATCACTCGCGCGAAACTCAAACTCTACCTCACCTACGCCCGAAGACGGATGATCTACGGCACCATCAATAGTGCGATGCCCAGTCGATTCCTTCACGATATTCCCGAGAGACTACTCCAACGAGAACAGGCTGAGCTCTATGCTCCCTCCGCTCACTTCGGCCAGTACGGAACTAGCTATGGTCGCAGCTCAGACTCTGCTAGCCGCGGCTGGGGGCAAGATCCAGACCCTGATGACCACATTGGGCTCAAAGCACTCAACCAACGTGTCCAGGCCATTGGCAATAAACGTAAGTATATTGCCCTCGATGACGGCGCACTTGATGATGTGCTCAGTGGCGATATTGATATTGAGGCATTTTTGGAAAAATAATTTCTCGGCAAACAACAACCAGCTTTTTCAGCTATAATTTCAGATCAGTATGCTTTTACGACCCCTCCGCCAAGAAGAACGCGCCGCCTACGATGCGACTGTTCAACATCCGCTCCAGTCTTGGGCTTGGGGAGATTTTAGAAGCCAAACTGGCGTCCAAGTTGAGCGGGTAGGGTTTTTTGAAGAAGGCAAATTAAAAGCGGCGCTGCAAGTCTTTTTTCATAAGATCCCCGGCACCAGCATGACCGCCGGCTACTTGCCAAAAGGGCAGATGCCAGACGAGGAACAGCTGAATGCGATCACTCAACTGGGCAAAAAACACCATTCTTTATTCGTAAAGATGGAGCCAAATGTGGGCCGCAGTGTCGAGACCAAGTCAGGCTTCGAGGAAATTGCAAAGTTCCTGCAAACCAACAACGCCCGCCCGGGCCGTCCTCTTTTCACTAAGTATACTTTTCAACTCGATCTCACTCCCTCCGAAGAAAAATTATTCGGCCAACTCAGCAGTAAAACTCGCTACAACGTCAACGTGGCATTTAAAAAAGGCGTCCAGATTTACGAGAACACCACCAAAGAGGGGATGGATCAGTATGTTGAGATTCTGAATGAGACCACTCAACGTCAAGGATTTTACGCCCACACTCCAGCGTACTTCAAAACCATGTGGGAAGTCCTAGGCAGGACAGGAATGCTGAGAGTTTTTACGGCCGTCTATGAAGAAAAAGTGCTCGTCTCTTGGATCATGTTTGTTTTTAACGGCGTACTGTATTATCCATATGGAGCCTCCCGCAGTATCCACCGCGACGTCATGGCCAGTAACCTAATGATGTGGGAGATGATTCGGTTTGGCAAACAACAGGGCTGCAAAAGTTTTGATATGTGGGGCTCTTTAGGTCCAGAGCCGAATGAAAAAGATCCTTGGTTTGGGTTTCATCGGTTCAAAAAAGGCTTTGGAGGTGAGTTGGTAGAGTTCCTCGGCACCTACGACTTAGTTACCAATCCACCGTTGTACCCAATTTATAGAATTGTAGAAGATCTGAGATGGAAAGCCTTGCGACTCAAAGCACGTTTGCGAAAATAGTTAAAAAGCATACTAAGGAGTTTTATGTCTACACCTCGTTTTAAACGCGTCATGCTCAAAGTTGGTGGTGAATCCCTGATCGGTGAGCGCGAATATGGCATAGATCCGAAAGCGGCAATGAACGTTGCCGAGCAGATTAAACAAGTCCATGCACAAGGAGTAGAGATTGCGGTGGTAATTGGAGGTGGAAATATTTTCCGTGGCATCGCTGGCTCAAAAAATGGAATAGATCGAGCCACTGCAGACTATATGGGTATGCTCGCCACCGTTATGAATGGTCTTGCGCTTCAAGATGCGTTAGAAAAAATTGGCGTTCCCACGCGCTTACAAACTGCCCTCCAGATGCCAGCGGTCGCCGAAAGCTTTATCCGTCGCAAGGCCATCCGCCACATGGAAAAAGGCCGAGTGGTCATTCTCGGGGCTGGAACTGGCGTTCCGTACGTCACTACTGACACCGGCGCCTCACTTCACGCACTGGAACTAAAATGTAATGTACTCATGAAGGCCACCAAAGTAGATGGTATTTATGACAAAGATCCAATGAAAAACACTGATGCTCGTCGCTTTAAAACACTCAACTTTAAAGACGCCATTTCTATGCCTGGAGTAGAAGTAATGGATACGGCTGCCTTAGCTATGAGTAGTGAAAACCACATGCCAGTCATGGTCTTTGAACTCTTTGCGGAAGATAACCTTCAAAAGGCAATTGCCGGCGAAGATATTGGAACATTTGTCAGCAATGATGTGGAAACTGCGTTTGCGTAAAACATCCCCTCCGGGAATTTCTCGCTAGATGATGTATAGTAAGTTTTACTATGCAGTATCTCTCCAGTATCACCCCAAGCAATAAACGCGTTCTCATCAGATTAGATCTAGATTTGCCACAATCAAGTGATGGTGCGTTTGATACGACACGCATGGAAGATAGTTTTGAGACCTTATGTTACCTCTGGCAGCACAAGGCTGCGCACGTGACTGCGATTGCCCATCGCGGTCATGACGTGAAAAAGACTAAGAACTTTTCTTTAACACCAATCGCTAAAATCCTCTTCGAAAAGCTCCTCACCCAAAAGGCTTTCAAAAAAGCGACGCCAGAGTCTCTAGCAGCCTGGTTAGAACTCAAAGAAAATTTACGCTTTGATCCGCGTGAAGAAGAAGCCAGTAAAGAATTTGCCAAAGAGTTAGCGAAGGGCCAAGACTTATTTGTAAATGAAGCCTTTGCTACCTCTCATCGCTCCCATACTTCCATCGTCAAAGTTCCTGAGTTACTCCCAACCGTATTTGGCTTTCAGTTTGAGAAAGAAATGAAGGTGCTCGAAAAAATCACTGGCACACCCAAGCGTCCATTTATGTTTGTGCTCGGCGGGGCAAAGTTAGAAACCAAGTTACCACTTCTAGAAAAAATTGCTGAGCTAGTCGATGTGATCTTAGTAGGTGGGAAGTTGGCAGTTGAGGCGAAAGCGCGAAAGCTGGAGTTCAGCGACACGCTGCGCCGCAGAATGATTATTGCTGATTTAACCGAAGACGGCTTTGACATTGATCTGAAAGCCACTGAGCAGTTTGAACGCTTTGTGACTGAGGCAAAAACCTTGGTCTGGAACGGGCCCATGGGTAAGTACGAGGACGTAGAACATCGGGAGGGCACCAAGCGCGTAGCTGAAGCTATTGCCAATGGGAATGGCTACAAAGTGATTGGGGGCGGCGATACTGAGGCGGCCCTGACAATACTCGGACTCGATCGATTAAAAGGTTTTGATCACATTAGTTCGGGCGGAGGAGCACTGCTTCATTACTTGGCGTATCGGAGCCTACCAGGCATAGAGGCAGCCACCGTTAAAGTGATATAGTTGAAGAAGGGGCAATATGAATACATTTGGCATCAATGGTTTTGGTCGGATTGGTAGAACTTCTTTTCGCGTCTGGTGGAAAAGTCATCACAATCAGATTGACCTGAGACTGATAAATACTTCTGGCTCGATGAGCTTGGAAGACTGGGCACATCTCTTAAAGTATGACTCCAATTACGGGCCATTTTTAGAGCCGATGTCACTCGAAGTAAAGCAATCAAACAAAGACGCGAGTGATGAAAACCCATTGCTCGGATTTATCCACATAGGTGACCATCACGTTGCCATAACGGCTCAGCGCGATCCAGCCAAAATTCCCTGGGCTCAGTATGGGGTAGAAACGGTTATTGAATCTACTGGTGCATTTATTTCGAGGGAAAAGGCTGCTGGACATCTGGCAGGAGGCGCCCAAAATGTGATCATTTCCGCACCTCCAAAAGGTGGAGACGTCGGCACGTATGTCATCGGGGCCAAGGAAGTTGAGGCAAATCAGGACATTGTGTCCAATGCTTCCTGCACTACGAACTGCGTTGCTCCAGTAGCAGCCGTCATCACCGCAGCATTGGGTGTAAGTAAAGCCACTTTAACTACGATTCATTCCTATACTGACGATCAAAATCTACACGACAACTCCCACAAAGACTTACGTCGGGCACGGGCTGCTGCGCTCAATATCGTGCCGACTTCAACAGGGGCAGCCATTGCCGCCACTGAAGTTGTTCCCGAGCTAAAGGGTCTCTTTGATGGCCTAGCAGTGCGAGTCCCCACGCCGGTAGGCTCACTTTCAGATATGGTCTTTGTGACCAAGCGTCCAACTACCGTCGAAGAAGTCAATCAAATCCTGTCTGACGCAGCAAACAGTTCCCACTGGCAAGGCATTCTGGCCGTTACAAATGAGCAACTTGTTTCGAGTGATATTGTCGGTCGCTCAGAGTCATCTATTGTGGATCTCTCGCTGACCCAAGTCATTGGTGGTGACTTAGTCAAGATTATTAGTTGGTATGACAATGAATGGGGCTACTGTAATCGGCTAGTGGAACAAGTCAGCCGGATGAGCTGATTAGGTAACCTCAATTTTCCTACACTTCTTGTAAGGTTCGCGCTCCATACTCCTGCTTACCATTCGCAACGGGGCATGACGGGAGCGAAGTCGTATTCACCATATCTCACCGGAATTGTTTTACTGATTTCCAGTCCGTCACCCCGTAGCCGATTTTTTAAGAAAGACCAGGATGCTCGCCAGAACATATACTGCTATGTTACAAGGCATGAACTGCCTCAAGGTGGAGGTGGAGGTTGATGGAAATCGTGGAACTCCAAACTTAGTTTTTATCGGCCTCACTTCCAAAGCCACTGAAGAAGCCAAAGAGCGAATTACGGCAGCTCTGCAAAACTGCGGCATCAGAATCCGCAGTAAACGAACGGTGGTGAACTTAGCACCAGCAGACGTGCCAAAGACTGCAGCCAGTTTTGACTTGGCAATAGCAGTGGGTTTACTGAAGATGTATGGAGAAATCAAAGCAGATACACAAAACACCATGTTTTTTGGTGAGCTCGCCCTGGATGGACAGCTCAAAGCCATTCGGGGAGCACTTCCGTTAGTGTTAGCGGCCCGAAAGCTGGGATATCAACGCGTCATCCTACCTGCGGCCAACGCTCAAGAAGTCAGTACTATCCAAGGTATTGCGATTACTCCAATAGAAAATCTGGCTGAGTATATTCAGGCAAGCAAGGCACTGCAGCCTCTGCCAGTATTGAAGCCAGGAAAGTATCAACAGCTTACCCCGCTCGACTCGCTAATAGACTTTAGTGAAGTTCATGGGCAAACACTGGCAAAGCGTGCCCTGACTATTGCTGCAGCCGGCGGACATCATCTTTTTATGACTGGACCACCTGGGGTGGGGAAGAGCATGTTGGCCAAAGCCCTACCCTCAATCCTACCAACCTTAACCAATGAAGAAGCTTTAGAGTTAACCCAAATTTACTCTATTGCCGGGCTACTTTCTTCCCAAGACAGCCTCATTTCTGCCCGGCCCTTCCGCGCACCTCACCACACCATCTCTCACAGCAACTTAATAGGTGGAGGTCAAACTATCCAGCCGGGAGAGATCTCTTTAGCTCACAACGGCATTCTTTTTTTAGATGAAGTACTCGAGTTCTCTAGCTATGTTCTCAACGCCCTACGACAACCACTTGAAGAGGGGGAAATCGTTCTCAATCGAGTCAGCGGTCGACATACCTTTCCAGCCAATTTTTCGCTCATCGCCGCTGCCAACCCTTGTCCGTGTGGATATCTCAACTCAACTAAAAAAAGATGTTCCTGTTCGCCTCACTCCTTAACTAGGTATCGAGAAAAAATTTCAGGCCCATTACTAGACCGCTTTGATTTACGACTAGAACTGGAAGACGTCACCACGCAAGAAATCTTTCAAAAGGAGAGTGAGGTTACAACCTCAGCGCAAATTCGCACTCAAGTATCTGCCGCTCGGCAGCTCCAGCTACACCGATACCAAAACCTTAAGCATAAAAGTAATCACCAGTTGAGTGCAAAACAACTGCTGCATTTTTGTCAGCCTTCCCCCCAGGCAAAGTCTTTACTGGAGCAGGCCATCAGCAGCTTTAACCTCTCGGTTCGCAGCTACTACAAACTCATGAAAGTAAGCCGAACCATTGCCGACTTAGAAGAATGCGAAACAGTCCAAGAAAATCATGTTGCAGAAGCACTGCAGTATCGTTAGGCGTACAAATCTGAGATCTACCAATACATCCAAGAAGAAATTACTTTTGTTTCTGCCACTTACCCAGCATGCCTCTCACCGTATCTTGGCCACCCAAGCCCAGTGCCAAACCCGTACCCAGCGAGAAAGAAAAGACTAAACCCATGAATAAGATGGTAATGAATTGACTGGCAATACCCAGCTCTGCAATCGCAGCCAAGCTAGTGATCGCCACCACCATGTAACTGGCAACTTTGGCGAACAACCGAGAGCTGTGCGGATCAAAACCTTTCATGGCTCCCTTGACCACAGTCTCAACCACTCCAGCCAGTAATACACCAATCACAAAGATACCGAAAGCCGAAAAAATATGTGGAATATAGCTCAAAATTTTCTCAAGCACTATAGACAGGGGAGTTAGACCCAGGACAGAGACAGAAGTGTAGACGATTAAAAAGATAAAAAGCCAATAAAAGATGGCACCAATCGCATCTTCAATTTTGGTCCCCAGCTCAGCATTTTTTAGAAAAAGTTCTAGCGGCGTCTTTTCGACTAATCGAGAAACTCGGGCAGCCTCTAGGGTTTTCACAATGATGCCTCGTACGATTCGCGCAAAGAGAATTCCCACCACTAGAATCACTACCGCTGCCAAAAATCTCGGCAAAAAAGCAGAGAATTGTGCCATGGTATAGCTAAGACTTAAGCTAAGAGAATCTTGCCAAGATAGCGGAACTCGATCCATAAGTCCTCCTTCTTTTTGTGTGTGGCTCGTAAGCCGGATTCTGTTTTAACGATGATTTCTCTAATGCCTGCAGCTTGATCACCTTTTCCAGTCTTTTACAACTGAAAGATACGGAACATCTCAATTAAGGTGAAGTTCGGCAGTTGCAGCTGGGAGGATTGCCACACATCTTTCGAAGTGTACCGCTTGGTCGTTTCACCCGGCGCGACCCGGTTCGTCACTGTTGCTCTAACTGTCTACAGTTTCCTGTACCCCTTGCTTTCACAAGGCTCCATATGTTCTGCTGTCCGGACTTTCCTCCCCCTAGGTGTTTCCACCCAAGAGGCCATCGATCGGCCACACTCATGTAGTATACCTGAGGAAAACTAAAAAGTCAGATGAAGACAATTTAAGCTGCTGAAGATTCTTCACCCTAATCAGTCTCTGCATCTTTTCTTTGACGGTGTTCTCTGAGCCAAAGGGAGTAGACACTGCGGAATAAAATATAAATCGGGACTGCTAAAAGCGCACCGATCACTCCCGAAAGCTCTAAGCCAACTAAAATAACGATGATTGTCGTTAATGGATTTACGTCCACATTATCTTTCATGATTTTGGGCACAATCAGGTTATTCTCTAGCTGCTGAACAACGACATAGAAGAGCGTTACAAAGCCAGCCATCACTGGGCTCATCATGGTAAAGGCGATTACAATTGCAGGTATTGATGCTAGTGTAGGACCTAAGTTAGGAAGTACTTCAAGTAAACCTGCGAGGACTGCTAAAGGAAGCGCGTAAGGAACTGAGAGCAAACTTAAGCCGATATAGGTGACTACTCCAATGGCAACCATCAATAAGAATTGACCCCGCACCCAACCACCCAGCTCTACCTCTAATTTATTGATGAGTTCCTCTGCTAACGCAAAATGCTTTTTGTCGCGGGTAAACCAGGCCACTTTTTTGTGTAGAACATCCCTTTCTAAGAGGAGGTAAGATGTCATGACTAAAACGGTAATCACTGAAAATACCCCACTAAATGTGGAGCTGATGATCGAGAAAACAGTTTGAAAAGAAGAGCCAAACTGATTAAACAGCGTCGTTAACTCAATAGCTGAAAACTTCAGGTGGCGAATATCATCAGGCAGAGGAGGCAGCGAAAGCACATTGATCAGCGTTGGCAACTCAGAGAATAAAGGTGGAATGATCAAGGCAAAAGAAAATATTAGAGAGCTAATAATAGCCACATAGAGTAAAAGAATGGCGACAATTTTGGGAAGTTTGGCTCGTTTTTGCAGCTTCTTCACAGCCGGGTGTAGGGCGGCCATAAAAATTAATGCCATAAACAAGATAATTAAAATTTGCCGAATTTGAAAAAGAAAAAACAAGGCTAAAAGAAAGAAAACCGTGAATGCAATCGTGAATGGAGTGATCGTCACTTGAAGTGGTTTTTGCGTAGAATTCTTCATAAGAATCAAGTATACACGAGCAATTTTCCTCTGCATCAGTCAATTACTGGAGATGGCTCCCTTTCAACCAGTTCTTGACTACTTGATTGGCATTTTCTTGCCAATTGGGCAGACTGACATGAAACCAAGTTATTCCTGATTCTTTTTTCCACCATGTGAGTTGCCGTTTTGCGTACTGCAGCTCTCGACGACACCACAGCTCCTTCATTTGTGAAAGATCCAGCTGATCTGCTAGGTAGGCTCGCACTTCTTTATATCCAGTAGCTGAAAACGCGGGCAACTCCCAATCTGTTGGACTATATTCGCTGAGTAGCTTTTCCACTTCCGCAATCATGCCTAGGCGAAGCCGTTCCTCAACTCGCTGTTGTATCTTTACGGCGATATTTTCAAGCTCATCAACGAGACCAATCTGCAAGTGGCGTATCTCACTGTCATCAATAAGCGACTTTGACGGTGGCTCTGGCTGCAGGCCAACTTTCGAGTGCTCTGCCACCTCAATCGCCCGAATTAAGCGGCGAGGGTTCTGCTTATCTGAGTTATTTAGGGCGGCTAGTTTTGCAGCATCAAGCTTCGCTAACCACTCTTGCAACTCGATGACCGGCAGAGCTTCAGCGTTAGCGCGCAGCTCGAAATTGGGGGCTAGCTCCAGCTGCACATCCTGATTAAAAAGCTGCCGGTGGTATAAGCCAGTCCCTCCCACAATTACAGGTACTGACGACTGGTCACTCCAACTTTTTTGCAGGATTGGCTGACACAGTTTGCGAAAGTGAGTCAGTGACCATGCTTCATTTGGATTACAGAGTGAAACACCGTGGAGAGTTAACTTACCATCTTGAAAGTAGGGGAAAGGGTCTAGCTCGTCAGGACCAGTCTTGGAAAAGTTTGCCGGTAAATCTACTCCAGTCCCAATCTCCATTCCTTTATAAACCTGACGCGAGTCTGCTGAAATCACGTTCCAAGAAAAATCAAAAGCTTCGGCTAAGTTGAAAGCAAATCCCGTCTTCCCGTTAGCTGTAGGGCCTACGATGGAAAATAAATTTTTAGCAGGAAGCATGAAGGCAGCTCCTAAACAATTTTTGGTCGAACTTGCAGGTTATCTTTATTAATAATCTGGTCAAGCACTTCCCAGCGTTGCTTCTTGATTGTATGAGGAATATTGTCGGGATAAATACGCCAGCTAGCTGTGCCTGGCCTAGGTGAGTACATGGCCACAAAGCCCACCTTCCAGTCCACTGTTTTTGCTAACTCCACTGTTGCTTGGAACTCTTCGTCTGTCTCATCCGGAAAACCCACAATAATATCTGTGCCAATCGTAATTAATGGATCGACGGCTTTTAACTTGGTGACCAAATCTAGGTAGGTTTCGCGGGTATAGCCACGATTCATCCGGTAGAGGACTGAGTTACTGCCTGACTGGACGGGTAAGTGGATAAAACGATCAATTTTTTTATTTCGCCCAATCTCTTCTACTAACTCATCATGAAAGTCCCACGGGTTACTAGTTAAGAAACGAATTTTCTCTATTTGCGGAAAGCTTGAAAGTGCTTGCAACAACTTCACAAAAGGGGGAGTGCCATTGGGCTGCAGATACTGAGTTTGATTATCAGGCAGGTCTTCACGATTAAAATCTTCACGCTCCATCATTAGCTTGCGGAAACCTATTCCCAGCTTTTCAAGTCCCCAAGAGTTTACATTCTGACCTAACAAAGTAATTTCCTGATACCCTTCACCAACCAAACGCTCTACCTCAGTCAGAATAGACTCGAGACTCCGGGACTGCTCCCGACCTCTGGAGTAGGGCACAATGCAGTAAGTGCAAAAAGAGTTACAGCCAGCAGAAATAGGAATCCAAGCATGCTTTTTGCCACCTCGGGTTATGGAATCTTTGCGCACTGCTGCTTGATTAAAACCAACTTCGTTAATCGGCAAAATTTCATCAACAGCGGGTAACATTTCATAAATCTTGCCGTGACCATGATGAGTCATGCAACCGGTCAAGATAATTTTGGGTCGAGGTATATTTTGCTCATCAAAAAAAGTTACTACGTTATGTAGAAACCCTTTCGCCCGATCTTCAGCGCTCTGGCGGATCGCACAGGTATTCACCACCAGCTCATCACAAACTCGCCAGTCCTTAGCCTCGGTATAGCCCCGCGCTTCATAGTCGCCAGCAATTCGCTCTGAGTCGCTCTTATTTGATTGGCAACCAAATGTGTGGATAAAATAAGTCTTCGCTTGACGAGCCATATGCGTATTTTAACAAATGAAAGCTAAGACTGGGGGTTAGAACTAAACTTTGCGAGATGATTGCTGAGGAATTTGAAGCTCTTGGCCTGGATAAATACGATGAGGATCTATTGCCGGGTTTGCCGCAATAATGTCATTTGGGTGAACATCATACGCTCTAGCAATTTTATAAATCCATTCTTCTGCTACTACTGTATGAGTTCTATACCCTGATATTTCAGCAATTCGTGGAGGTAAAGCCTCGGCACTTGTTGCTGGCTGAGCAGGTGGAGGTAAGAGAAGAGATTGGCCAATATAAATCAGATTTGGATTCTGTATATTATTTAAACGAATGATAACTGCAGCTAGGACGCCAAGTTTTTGAGAAATTCCTGAAATAGTATCTCCATCTATCACGGTGTAGGTGTGTGCAGCGTCCATCCTGTTAACACCTTCACTATTAGCAACTAATGGAGGAAGAGTGAGTGCAGAATACCCCCCCCTCACCTCCAACTGCTTGCGTTACAACAGGTGTGGGTTGTGCTGGAACACCATCACTTGCATAATAAAGTAAAAGTCCGACCCCAAGAACAGACGCTCCGATAGCTAGTCCACACCTCACTCTATTTTCTTTTGAAAGTATGCCCATACAATTTCTACTAAATCGAGTTCCCTCAATGAGTCTATACTCATTTGTTACTCAAATTCAGTATTGTAGTACTAAATCTTTAAGATGCAAATAGTATCGATAGCAAAATGAATATTTGCAGTTCAGAAAAAGTTTAGCGCTTCGCTTTTTTGGTACTTTTCCAAGTCGCAGGCTTTTTAGCAAAAGAGCGAACAGATTGTGGTTCTAAAATTGCCGAATCCTTTATTTCTCGCACCACCCCTGCAGCAAAGCGTGTATTGGCTTGTGTGGCCCGAGAAATTATAAATAGCGTCCAAATCAAGTAGAGTAGAAAGTACCATAGGCCCCCAAGCCTGAAGCCAAAGTTGGCGAGGTCTAAAGCGTATGAAAGCAGAATTACTAAAGTTAAGCTGTGAAATGAAACTTGAATGCTTTTTTTATAAGAAATGCGTTGACCATGTGCAAACTGGGTTGGGAAAAACTTAACCAGCAAATACACTATCAAGCTATAGATGGATGCCACAATCAATCGAGCAACAAACAAAAGCGGCCAGGTCAAAAGTGCGACACCTATTCCTACAACTGGAACATAAATCTTTTGCTTAATAAAAGCAGAGTTCAGAAATTGGTTCTTGGCTGTTTCTAAGTCATTGGTCTTGAAAAAAATTGCTTCTTCCTCTTTAGGAATTTCATAAACATTTACAGAAGAAATTCCATCCTCTTCTCTGACATAGAACTGGGTTTCGGTGACCAATGCAAATGTTCGGTACTGGAGAAAGTCACTTACTCCTTGAACCTTTTGATCACTTTCAAAGACTACTAAACTCTCTAGATCTGCATAATCACCCTCATCTGCCTGACGAAGTTCTGAGGGCGCCGGTATGGCGTAGGGAAGTGGCTTATTAATGGACAAGCGACCATCTGTAATAGAAACTTCAAGGTCCTTGGGAACAGCTTGGAAAAAGCGACTCACTTCGGCAGGCACATCAGTCAAATTCGCTAAGACTCCGGCCTGCACACCAAACATTAGAGCTAAGAGCAAGTGCAAAAAAGCAAAGTACTTGAGAGAGAAAGAAAAGCGCGTCCGCAAAACATCAGCATAATAGGATGGTTGAGTCAGCGAAAGCTGTAAACTTCTGAAGAAAGTGCGGAGTTGTCTCATACTCAGAATATATCACAAGATTTTGAGCGAACCCAGAGCTATCCGCAAAAAACGCAGGACTTTGTTAGAATGGATTCATGTTGATCTACTTTATCCGTCACGGTCGAACGACTCATCTTGAAGAACACCGCTATCAAACTCCCGAATCTTCTCTTTCGGCAAACGGTGAAGTTCAGGCAAGCAAAGTTGCAGAGCGTTTAAAAGATTTAGCAATTCAAGAAATTTGGACTAGTCCTATGGCTCGAGCTAAAGAAACTACAACGTTCATTAATCAATCTCATCACGTTCCTGTAGTTGAGTACCCGCAGCTCTCAGAAATCCGTCGTGCCAGCATAATTACCGGAAAAATTCATACTGACCCTGAAATTCAAGCTGCGCTTAAAGTTATTCACGATGAGAGAGACAAACGGAACCCCTATTTTCGTTATGAAGATGGAGAGTCGCTAGCAGATGTGATTGAGAGAGCAAAAGAGTTCTTACAAATTTTGGAAGATCATAGTCAAGGAAAAGACAATTCGTATCTTTTATGTGTCACTTCGCATGGAATTTCACTTTCTATTATACTGCTTTGTGTGCTACTAGGAAGAGAAGCCACCCCCGAGTTGATCATGAGTACACTGTATCAAACCGGAATTGAAAATACCGGCATCTCAGTCGTTTCGGTGAACGATAAAAAATGGAAACTCATCACTCTGAATGATTTTGCACATCTCTAAACTAGAAAAGTTGTTAAAATAGGTATCTGACTGTGTTGAGGAAGAAAATTGTGGCGCGGTACCAGAGCGGTCCAATGGCGAGGTCTGCAAAACCTTCGTTCGCGGGTTCGAATCCCGCCCGTGCCTCATAATTAAATTAAATACAACCTATTTATTAGGGGCGTTTTTCTTAATTCTAAAACATAGATAGTAACCTGTTTGCACTATTCCAAGCAGCTTGCTCAATACTTCTTGAAACATTTCTAATGAACCCTGGAGGTTTAACAAGAGGCATTTTCCCACCTGAAAAAGCTTCTGCTTCAAACTCTGCATAATCAGTTGCAGCGTATCGTAGGTTTAAAGAATCAACTCTCTCTGGAGCTGCCGCGCCCATGAGTTTCCATGCCTCCATGTTTGCAGCAAAAACCCCAGGACCAGCTCCAAGATCCATTACAGTTCTATTCTCTAATAGTCTTTGAAGGTCTTTTATTTTGAGTCCAAGTATTTCCGCATATTGTTCAGCATTTCTGTCAGTTTCGGTTGCTTTAACATCATCTGCAGATTGGATTTCTGTCTCAGGTATCATAAAAAGCCTTTATTTCTACATTTTTATTCTATCGACGTTATAATACACAAAACAGAGCACCATTTCTTTGCATATCTATTGCTCTACAAGTGAGGATTCCTGACCTGCGCCAGGCCATTGCAGAAAAGTTGCAGAAAAGATACTCAACCAGAGTATGCTCCAGGTGATATTGTAGTTGGCTAGGGACGAGAAACAAGTTGCTCCATCAAGTGAATTCTTCAATTAAACCCGAAATATGAGACTGACGAGGGTAAATCCAGCCCAATCCTCCAAAAATAAGAATTCAAATCTGCCTTCCCATACTCTTTAATAAAGTTCTCTGCATAAGCTATTAATTCGCTGCCACCAATCCTTGCCTACAATTTTTAAAAAAGATTTTGAACAATCTATTCTAGTTTTCATCATTCTTTTGCTTGCACTAGCATTACGATTAACTAACTTGAGCTCAAATGTCCATTTTAGCGTTGATGGAGATCGGGACCTTATCGTTGGAAAGCATTTGGCTCACGATAAGATTTTCACTAGAGATATCCGACCATATGCAAATGCAGGTATGGGGTTGCTACAGAACTCTTCAATATATTTTTATACTGTTGGTATTCTGTATGTTATTGGCCAATCACCAGAAAATGTAGCTTTTTTATTAGTGTGCGTTTCATTAATTGGAATACTGGGATCATATAAGTTAGGCACTTTAATACGCAGCCGAACTCTAGGGTTAGTTTTTGCAAGCACATTAGCGATACATCCGTACTTTATTTCTTCTAGTCAAAGACTATTTCAGCCTGTTTTTGTTGACGCACTTTTCCCTCTAGTACTACTGCTTTCTTTTCATTCATTTACTAAAAAATCTGCCATCTCGCTTTTTCTATCAACAGTCGTTCTTTTTTTTCTATTACACATGCATCTAATGCTGCTTTTGTTTTTGATTCCCTACTTGGTAATTTTATTTGGACACTTATTAAAATAAGTTCTTTGCTAAAAAAAATACTTTTAGGATTAACACTATACTTTTGTGTTCTATCACTTTTAATTCTGACTGGATTTAACATTCCCAACTTCCAATCTTGGATAGGTAAATCTAGTTCTCAAGTTAATATTCTTGAAACTACATCTGCTGGCTTCAAGACGGTATTTTCAAATATTTCTTTTCATGAACAAACATCTCATACAGTTGTCTTAACGCTCTGCTTTCTCACACTACTGATATTTTCAGCTACAAGACTTCGTTTGGGGATAGCTAATCCGTACGTCTTCTTTTCTTTGTTTGCTTTTTTCATTTTTTTCATGTTTCCTCAGCTAAAGTTTGGGTGGTGGTATATAGGACCTTCCTTAATCGTAATTACTTTCATGATGTTACTTTCCTTTTTTGACATCGCTCAGAGCTTAAAAATACCCTCTCCAGGGATTGCAGTGGTCTGCATCTTTTTTTCTCTGTATCTCTTCTATCCTAGATTAGTGAATTTTATTGTTTATCCTGGTAATTCCCCTCAGCAATTAAAAAGAGAGGCTAGTTTAGCAATCATTGAGTACTTAAAAAGTACCTACGGAGTAAACAATTACAAAATAAAGTTACTTGAGTCTTCTATTGTCTCCAAAAACTTTATCTATGAAGAACAGTTCATGAACTGGACCGTAAGCGGGTATTGGTATTACCTAGAAAAGGAAAGTGGCCTTTCGTTGGTGCATCCATGTCCAGGAGAATATAATTTATGTATAGATCCAAATAAAAAAATAGTATTCTTAATTTGTCTTAAATCAGATGATTGTTTGAAATTAATTATTAAAGATATTGGTGAAGACTCAGACTATTACAGGGAAAGATTAAGCATAGATCCAAGCCTTCTCAATGATGAAAGAAAAAGACATACAGTGCCTCTTTATTCAGATAAGATTCGCAATGATTTTCAAATTTATGCACTACATGATGAGTTGTAAAACTTAGCTAGCCTAGGCTTTTTGCAACAACATTACAGATCTTTTAACAGAATCATCGTGCCATTCCGTCTCACCTCGTTGTGGCTGCCATGAGGTTTGGGAGAGCAGAATCAGACCCGCATTCTTAGCATTTTGAGTGACTAGAAACGGGGTAGTTGTATAATAGGGCGGACCAATCTCAGAAATTCGCGGATCAGATTCTTTTTCTGATTTCGAGCGTAAGTATTGTTTTTTATTAAGGATCAGTTTCATCCGAAGGTTATCGCCGCCGTCTACACAGTAGGTATAAAACCCTGGGAAAATTCTTTGTGTAACAACTAACAGAATACCACCAGGGGCGAGAACTCTTCCAAACTCTTCAAATAAATGATTTCGCTCTTCCTTTGGAATGTGAACCATTGCATCTTTAAAGAGTAAAGCCCGAAACCCCTCCTTCTTGAAAGGAAGCTCTTGAGCAAGTGCTCTCGCTCTTTCACCTTTAGAGAGTGAAAGTCCTAATTCCGAAATATCTGTCTCAATTATACGATAATCTGTTCCCAGACGTTCAAATTCAAGCCTCATTAATCCTGCAGCTAAACCGGCTCCAGATGCTATATCTCCAACTGCTTGCGCACCACAGTTGAGGTTCGCAACTTCTTCACAAAAAGGAAATAAAACTTCCTTACGGAAGCCCATACTCATCGAGTTTCCCACTATATACTTATGCTCCTGTGTACCGTACTGATCAACTATCTGAGACTCTGAACTTGCCATAAAAAAAACCCCAAATAGAATAGTCACTAATTCTAACATCCCTCAATATGTTAGTATAATACCTGTCTAAAAAAAGTCAGGAGAGCGGTATGCTAGCACGCCGAATTCAAGTTCTATCTCCTTCTCCTACAGTGAGTCTGGATGCCAAAGTAAAAGAACTCCAGGGTCAGGGTGCCTCAATCATCAATTTGACCGTTGGAGAACCTGACTTCAGAACTCCAGAAAATATCTCTCACGCAGCAATAACTGCTATTCATGATGGCTTTACTCACTATGCACCAGCCGCAGGGATTCCTGACCTGCGCCAGGCCATTGCAGAAAAGTTGAAGAAGGATAATCAACTAGAGTATGCTCCAGGTGATATCGTCGTAGGAGTAGGGACGAAGCAACTTTTGTTTAGTATTTTTCAAGTCATCTGCGAAGAAGGCGACGAGGTCTTGATTTCGACCCCAACCTGGGCGACCTACGCAGAACAAGTGAGGTTGGCAGGAGCCACCCCGATCACATTTCCACTTCAACCACCGTTTATCTTGACTGCCACTGATCTTGAAAATCATATTACGAAAAAAACCAAAGCAGTAATTCTGAATAGTCCCTGTAATCCAACCGGTGCGGTCATTCCAAAAAACGAGTTAGGAAGAATTGCCGCGCTGTGCGTAAAACACCAACTTTATGCCATCTCAGATGAGATTTACGAAAAAATTATTTACGAAGGTGAGCATTGCTCCATCGCTTCCTTTGGTCAGGAAATAAAAGACCTCACCATTACCGTGAATGGTTTTTCCAAAGCTTATGCTATGACCGGTTGGCGAGTTGGATATGCTGCTGGACCAAAAGATGTGGTGGCAGGACTCATTTCACTCGCGGGTCAGACCACTTCTGGAACTTCATCCGTTAGTCAAAAGGCAGCAGTTGCAGCACTAACCGGGGATCAGCTACAAGTGTCACAAATGACCAATGAATTTAAGAAGCGACGTGATTTTTTATTAAATGAGTTTAGAGCAATCATGGGCATTCAAGTCAGTGCGCCCACCGGAGCGTTTTATCTTTTTCTTGATGTCAGTCAGTTATTAAAAGGAAAGTATACGAGCACAACAGAGTGGACCCAAGCACTTCTCACTCAAGCAGGAGTGGCGGTTGTTCCTGGCGAAGCGTTTCTGAGTCCCGGATATGTTCGCTTGAGCTATGCGGCTTCTTTTGAAACTTTGCAAGAGGGTGTCAGCAGATTAAAAAAATTTATAGGAACTCAATGAACCATTTACGCACGATTCCCAGCGTCATGTTCTCTCAACATCCAGATAATGCAAAGCCTCCGTACTGGCAAGATAATCCGCTGATTAAAACGCATGATGAAATTAAAGAAGCACACCTGATGTTCTCAGAGTTAGAAGCTGATGAGCTGATGTGGGACTGGGAGGGGAAGCTCGTCGACGAGGCTGTAATTGAACGATTTCTCGGAGAGTATTCACACTATTTTAGTGACAAACAGTTGGGAAAAGATATTTTTCTGACTTTTAGAATTCCTAATCCACGGATAGAGTCTGGATATCGCTTAGCCCGCGCTTTTATGGTGATGTTATCGGGGCAACACACTGCTCAGAGCTCTGGTTTTTCACATTCGCCACTTTTTGAAATTATTTTGCCAATGACTGAAACGGCCAAAGAGCTCATCTCACTTCACAAAAAGTTCGCGCGATTAAGTCAGCATGTAAAGAAAAATTTCGGCGCTGATGAATATGCAGAAGTGTCTCTAGAAGTCATCCCACTTTTTGAAAGTGTACAAGTGATGATGAATGTCAAAAAAATTCTCAAACAATACATTACTTTGTACCAAAAAATGTTTCCTGCACCTATCTATTTACGTCCTTTTTTTGCCCGTTCAGATCCTGCGATGAACTCCGGAATTGTGCCCACTACTTTGGCAATTAAATGTGCGCTGGCAGCATGTCGTGAACTTTCTGAAGAAACTGGCATTGCGCTCTATCCGATTATTGCACCAGGATCCTTACCATTCCGCGGAGGCCTAACCCCAGAGAGTTATGCGGATTTTATTAAAGAATTTGCTGGCGTCAAAACGCTGGTAATTCAATCTGCCTTTCGTTATGACCACCCCCGCGAAACAGTCCTTCAAGCGATTCAGCAGATGAAGTCTTTGCTCGCTCAAACGAAAGCCCCAAAGCTCACGTCAGCAGCCTTAGCCACCATTAAGAAGCTGATTAAAGTATTTGAAGCACCGTATAAAGTAGCTCTGACCGAAATGGCACCATGGATACAACAAATAGCACCATCCATTCCCAAACGCCGCGAGCGCGTCCAGCACATTGGCCTATTTGGGTATTCCCGCGAGGTGGGGAAACTCAAAATGCCTCGCGCGATTGGCTTCACTGGGGCATGTTACTCACTAGGAATTCCCCCTGAATTTTTTGGGACTGGAATAGGACTTTCTCTAGCCAAGAAAAAGAAACTTTTAAAACCCTTAGGTGAGATCTACCAAACATTAAGAACTTCATTAGAGTTTGCTGGCGGTTTTGTTCGCAAAGAAAGTCTAGCCGAGCTGGGGTTGAACCACCTTGCTAAAGAAATTGCCGCAGTCGAGGAGTACCTCGGCCACAAAGTTGGCCCGATCACCAAAGAGCAAGTGCTTCATGCGGAGGTGGTAGGAAAAATTATTGCCCAACTAAAAAAAGGTGAAAACCCACACGACTTGATTAATGAAGCGGCAGTTCTGAGAAAAAGTATTGGCTAGCTACATCCCTCGCTCAATCACTTACTGGGCCAGCTCAGTAAGGAACTGCTTCTTCTATAAAGCCTGACTAAGCCACATTCCCTGAGGTATAACCTTGAAAAGGTTTCTGCACTTCCTGAATCTGAGTATGGGCAGCTTCAGGATTGAGAGTTACAGCTGCCGCAATACTCGCTGTTAAGGATTGAGCCCATTTCTTTCTAAAAATCTGATATATATCAGACTGTGACCCTTCGTGATCCTCAAGTAATGCTTCAATCTCATCCAATCTACCTCCCCAGACATGTGTGGGCGTAAAAATAAAGTCCTCTATTTCTCCTTTATTGTTTTCACCTTGCCTAGCAAATATTCCCTCGTAAAGCACTTTTAACGTTAAGTAGTTAATGACCTCGGAGTGTAAACTAAGTAAGAGCGTTGCCAAATTAACCTTGTTTTCAAGGGAAGCTGGGATTCTAGAAAAAAATGAGATCCACTGAACTAGGTTTGACCTAAGCGTTCCTACTTTAAAGTCTACGGCTTCTTGGCACCTTTCTAGTCTTAATACATCCTCAGGGCCTACTTCTCTTAAAGTACGGTATCTCGTAAGCATGTTGTTTAGAATGATGACTAAGCCACAGAATAACTCTTCATACTCAATACTCCCTTTCAGTAAGCTTTCATGCATCATAGCAATTTTTTCAAAGTCAACATTGCGCAGATGGGCTCGGCTCTTGATCGGGGGAAGTCATAACTCAATATACATGAGCCGCTTACCAAAGCGCAACTTGAGAACTTACTTTTTACGCTCAATAACGTGCTCCGACAGATCGCCCAGCACTGCTTTTTCTTCAGAGTTATGAAGAGGGGAGATCGCCAGGAGCCCTTCACGTACTAGTTGAGCTGCCATTTCTTGCGAATATTGCAAAGCGCCCGTTTGCTTCATCAGCTGCCGGACTTTTTCTAGTTGTTCTTGATCTAAAGGTTGACCACAGACCGCCACTAAAAATTTCTTGTCTTCGGGAGAAGCATTCTGGAACGCTCGTTGCAGCAGTAAGGTTTTCTTGCCTTCACGAATATCATTACCAACAGGCTTACCTGTTTCTTCTGTATCTCCAAACACTCCTAAAATGTCATCTTGAATCTGAAACGCTCTGCCTACTTTTTGCGCATACGTCATGAGTGCAGATTTCAGTACTTCATCCTCAGACTTGCCAGCTAAGATTAAACCAATTTTTAAAGGTGCTACAAAAGTGTACTCAGAGCTCACTAAGTCTATCCCACGCAAAAACTCTTCTTCATTTGCCTCAGCGAGAGGCTGATAATTTTGAAAATAGTGAATTTGCCAACCCATGACCGTCCTCCAGTACATAGTTCTATTCATCACTTCCATCACCGCCAAGATTTTTTCAGGAGAGAACTGAGATGTGCGTACTAATTCAAACGCAAATGAACCAAGCAACGTCCCATCAATCTCCGCAAAAGAACGACCATGATGAGCGGCATCTTGCCAAGTGTTAAACTCTTGCTCATATTTTTTTTGTAAAGTCGGCCCACCATATCGTTGTTCGTCTCGATCAGCCATGTCATCAATATTGAGAATATGCTTGTGGAAAAGTTCAACTCCAGCCGCAGCTTGATAGATGGCTGCATCAGTTTGACCTCCTAGGCGAAAAGCCAAAATTGTCAGTAACGAGCGAACATTCTTACCACCACGCAACACAAACTCTTCAATATTTTCCAATGAATGGAGAAAATGGGGAGCCAGATCAGAAGCAGTTTTCTGTTCAGTAAAAAAATTGCGAATTTCCTCAAGCACCAACGGCGTGTGAGCCGCCACAAATGCTTTCAGTTGAGGGGTCATATTACTCTAATGGCTTAATTTCTAACTCAGTGCCACCTTCTGGGTAGTCAAAACGCACAGCTGCGGTTTTCTCTCTCATGTGGTGGACGCGTAGAAAAAGCTCAATGAAGGGGTTCTCAAATCCTGAGGAACCAGCATTCACAGCTAGCACACCACGATCAACTGAGAAGCCACCTTCAGCAATAATTCCCAGCATGCTAACGCCATTTAAGATCACTTGTACTTTTTGGCCGTTTTTTAAGCCAAGTGCATCCAAGTCAGAACGACGCATGGTGGTCTTGATATTGCCAAAGCCATCAGTCCAGGACACTAAATTATTGGGGATCTCGGGAATGTCGTTGATATCCAACTCTTTGGTCAAGATTGAACGATCACCATTTACCAGCTGGGCAACTCGCTCAGGGAAGAAATCGCGAGAACGAAACTGTGAGCCACCATTTGGACAATCAACATCTCGGTACTCAACAATGTGATCTTTGACGAAACCAAACGCATACTCAGAGTACACATTGATAATCTCTACACCATTATCGAGGCGGGCGTACTTAATTCCGTTATCGCTGTTGTCTTTTTTGGCTTTACTTTTATCGCGCCGCGGTGCAGCATTGCCATAAATGACCATCTTGCCATTATGAGGTGCAAAAGCGTACTGCGCGGTGACAAAGCCAATTGCCATGGTATCTAAAGAGGGGACTGAGGTAGGGTGAATTCGGACACCATGAGGATCTGCTAAGTGAAGGTGGAGACGACTACTAATTTCCCCAAACTCCATTCCGTTGGGTGCATAATCACAAATCACGTGTAGTAAGGTAGGGGTAGACATAGTTTCTCCTTAAGTGCTCGAGTGAACGACAACAGCTGTTGAGTATACACGCTCGACGTATTGTTGTCAGGCAGAAATAGTCCAAGTGAATCTCATTCTATCTTCTGGAAGGGAAGGCTGTATAATTGCGGAAGTTATTTAATATAGTGTTCAGCCTATCAGGTCCGTTCGTAAGAATGAAATGTCATGAAGGTGTAGAACAAGGCAATGGAGCAGGTTTGTTACCTTCGCCACGTTCTGGTCGATGTGTTTCCTCAAGCTCACTCGCGATTTGCCTCTTTTTAGAAAAGAGGTGAATATTTAATGGATCAAAACAATACAGATGCTCAGATGGATCAATCAAATGACCAATCTGGATCATCTCAATCAGGTTTTTCTCGTCCCCCAAGTAACCAAAGTAATGGTCAAACTAACCCTCGCAAAATGTTTGTAGGGAACTTAAGTTGGAACCTAACCTCTGAAGATCTCCGTCAATTATTTGCGGAGTTCGGAAATGTCGAGGATGCAGTTGTCTTAACAGACAAATTCTCCGGACGTTCTAAAGGTTTCGGTTTCGTGACCATGTCAACCGAAGAGGAAGCGCAAGCTGCAATCGAAGGTTTACATCAAAAAGACATCGATGGCCGCCAATTGGCAGTCAACGTAGCTCAACCCCCACGCCCACGCGAGGATCGCGGTGGCAGTCGAGGTGGATTTGGTGGAGGTGACAGAGGAGGTCGAAGTAGTTTCGGTGGCGGAAGTCGCGGCGGTTATAACAACCGTGGCGGTAACGACCGAGGCGGTCAACGAGGATACTAAAAATCTTTGTTGGTAAAAAACTTCGGTACCTAGTACCTTAGAAAAGACTACCCACTCACCTGAAAAGGTGGGTGGGTTTTTTTATGGAAGAATAAGGTATAATTCGCGCCATGACTAAAAAGCCAACCACCCCAACAACCTCGAACCAAACCCCAAAAGCTGATGCTGACCAAAAGTCGTTACCAATTGCCCCAAATAGCCAAGTAACTCTCACTATTCCTTGGGCAACAGTTGAACCAGCATATACCAATGCTGTCAAAGCCTTGGCCCAGCGGATTAAAGTCGATGGCTTCCGCCAGGGAAAACTGCCTTTTGCTATGGCTGAAGAGCGAGTAGACCAGAGTGCAGTCTTGGAACGCACTTTGCAAAAAGTTCTCCCTCCTGTTTACACTGCTGAGCTTGAGAAAACCAAGCAGCTCCCACTCACTCAACCAGAGATTGAGCCCGTAAAAGCTGAAAAAGGGCAAGATTGGGAAATCACGGTCTACTTCGCCGTTCGCCCCAGTATTACCTTAGGTCAATACCGACCAGTCGTCATCGAAGCGATTCAAGCGTCCCAAAAAGATATCGTTGAGGAAGAAAAGAAGCTGGCTGAAAAGGTAGGCGAGGAAAAAGTCCCAGCGATATCAGAAAAAAAAGAAACTTCAGAAATCCCTGCAACTCCGATAACTTTAACTGATCAGCAAAAAGAAGACTTTACTACTCGATATATATTTAAGGCTCTCGTAGAAGAGATTAATCCTCAGATTCCTGAGCTACTCGTCCGCCGAGAGGCCAATCGAGACCTAGATAGATTACTCAATCAACTTACTCAATTAAAGCTCTCAGTTGATGATTACTTAAAATCTCGTCAGCTCACGCCAGACCAACTTCGTCAAGAATACATGGCCGTTGGTGTTTCTGCTTTGCAGATCGAGTTCATCTTGGCTGAAATAGCCAAGGCAGAAAAGTTTACTGTGGAAGACAAAGAAATAGACAAAACACTCACCACCATGGCCGGCGGAAAAATTACTGATGAGCTGCTTCAAAATCCTGATTACCGAACTGCAGTGTTTAGCACTCTACTAAAGCAAAAAGTAGCAAAGTTTCTTCTTTCACTTTCGAAAAATTGATATATACTTGATTTATTGACATCTTGAGTATTTAGGCCTATAATCGGAAGATTATTCTCATTGAAAATACACCACTGGTGTGTGTAATCTAGAAAAATAATTTCCTAGCTTATATCAAGGTGTCTTTTGCATACCATGTCTACTGGAACTCCAGCAGCTAATCGTACTTCTTCACTAGGGGGAAATCTTTTTGCGCAAGCACTGGAGAAAGCTCGGGGTAGTGCACAACCTAATTCTGATGATCCCCTTTCCCAGCCATACCCAGAATCGAAGTCTCTGACTGTCACTGAGCAAGCTGAAAAAGCTAAAAGACAAAGAGAAACTTTAGCCCAACACTTAAGAGTTGCACCTGTAAACGAGCATCATGTTTTTAGTCTAAAAGAGCAAAAGGTTAAACAAGATCTTGAGAGAACTCGTAAAATGTTGTACGCTCAGATGCAACAGGAACATCTCCAGCGTCAAGAACTGGAAATTCCTGTAATGGGTGAGATTACCAGTCAAGGTACTGAGGGAAAAGGCCTGAAACACTACTTTATAAAACTGCTTAAGGAATGGAAGCTTGTTGTAAAATCTGAGCTACGTAATAATGAATCTTGGGATTTTGCAGCAAAAGGGAAACGAGAAAAAGGCCCACCAGGCAATCCTCAAATAAAACTGAAGAGCCACCACAGGACAAGAGCAGTCCATGCAGGAGCTGATAATCTAGATTCTGCTGTTAGTAACTCCGGCGGTTAAATTTCTTCAGTTAGCATATGGCAACCTCCCTTTCACTTATCTCCCTCAATTGTGAAGGCAGCAAACATTTAGACTTAATCTTTCCTTTTTTGAAAGCTCGTCAGCCAGATGTTATTTGCTTGCAGGAGTTTTTTGCTCGAGATATTCCTCAGTTTGAAGATCAGCTCGGTGTAAAAGTCGCTTTTGCCCCTTTTTGCAATGTCGTCACCGCTAATCAGTATGGTATTGAGCCTGCTGGTTTATGGGGGGTAGCACTTTTAACACGGCTACCGATCCCCAATATTACAGCAAATTACTACGTTGGTACTGCGAATCAAATTCCCGAGTTTGTAGATGGACACCCCAACTCAGTGAATAGAGCCGTACTATCTGGTGTAATCACCAAAGATGAGCAAACATACCAAATTGCCACCACCCACTTCACCTGGACTCCTGATGGAAAAACCAATGACCAACAGCGGACCGATTTACCCAAACTTGTCAGCGCTTTAGACGAACTAGATGAGTTTGTGCTGTGTGGTGATCTGAATGCGCCAAGGGGGGAAGAAGCGTTTGCCCACTTGAGCCAAAAATATACCGACCAAGTTCCTCCCGAAGTAAGAACTACGATTGATGGCGAGCGTCACTATGCAGGGAATCTGGAAGTAGTCGTAGATGCTCTCTTAACTACTCGTGCGTACACCGCTAAAAAAGTGGGCGTCGTCTCTGGTGTCAGTGATCACTGCGCAATCGTTGGGGAAATTATAAAGGTGACTTAGTACTTAAAAGGTTTTTTTCAAGAAATCAGGAATTTTGTGGACGATGCTCTGACTCGGGATTTTGTCAGCTTTTTTCAACTGCAGTAGCCTTAGGATTAAGGCCCTGAAAATCGACTAGATGTTTACTCCTCAAATTGGAGCTGTTTAATACATTCATGAAAACTGCGTGGTAGTGGTATAAAGGGTCGATATTAATCTTAATGGTGAACTCTACAGGACTCGAACCTGTGGCCTCCACAATGTCAATGTGGCGCTCTAACCAACTGAGCTAAGAGTTCATATCACTAATGAGCTTGTATTTTACCAGAGATTGAGGAAAACAGCATCTTTGCTTGCTCGTAATTTACCACCCAGCCTGTGTGTAAAACCGCCTTCACTAAAATGGTTTTAAAAATATTTCCATTTGACTCATACAGCTCGGGATAGCCACCAAATTTTTCTATGTTCTCGCCATACGCTTTTAAGTGTTTTCTTGCGCAAACTAGGTACTCAGGTTTATATTTTGCCAATCCAATCAACGTCTTCACATACTCCATACCCCAATGGCTCCAGATCCCACTGCCCATGTAGGCTGGCGCAAATATCTTTACTGCCAGATGCATTGCATTTTGAGTATCGCTCTTGCTGTATCGAAGTGGGAAGGGCTGATCTAGTTTTTGTGACTGAACATACGCAATCATTTTTATCAGCTTTTGACGATCAGTTTTATCGTCAGGCTCCAGGAATTTCGTAGATAAGACAATAAAGCTATCAGCCGAAAAGCTTGGTTCTAGCCGAGATTCTGATAAGTCATCTCGAAAAATTCCCACCTCTTCACTCCAGAACATTTCCAAAATTTTCTCTCTCCAATCCTCCCTAGGAAGTACTGAATGAATTTTTAACTCCAACTCCTTCGCCAAGTTCGCAGTCGCCCAAGCAATCACGTTATCATAAAAAGAGGAACATCTTTTCACCCCGTCTCGCGCACTAGATAGATGAATATCCCGGCGAATCAGCTGCGTCACAGGATCAATGATCCTCTCTAGATATTCTTGGACTACTTTTTCCAGAACAGATTTATACTCTCGCAACAACTCATCGGCAGCTTGCTGCGTTCTTAATTTCTTTGCCAGGACCAACTTTTCTGCGGGAAAACAATTTTCAATAAATTTTTCATCTCTCAGCGCACATAACGTATAGAGTACGGCGAACAAAGAATCTGAGGGCTCGGTGTAAAAATTTACTCCACTAAAATTAAATTGCCCTAAAGGGGTAATCGTCGTTACTGCTTTACCATGGTCACGTAAAAACTCCAGATCCAGGACTAATGTTTGGAGTGCGATTCGCTGACGATTTTGCCAATCCTTTTCAGAGCTGGGTAAGCGAGGGTCCACCAATGCATTAAAAAATACCCCCAAATTCCTCATATATAAGTCAGAGTAGTGAGAGCCAGTAATCACGTAGGGTTTGGTCGGGTCAAAACGCTCAGCATGGATCTGCTCAATAATTTCGGCTTCGCTGCCATTGAGTACCTTTTCACCCAGCAAGCCATACCAAACGATTCGTACGCCAGACTTTAACTTCGCTAAGAAACGTATCCAAAAGAAAAACAGAAACACTGGCTGACGTACTTTTTTTACAAGAAGCTCTCCAGTTGGCATCACCTCTGAAACAAAAGGTAGTCGTACCCGGCTCCAAGCAGCGTAGGGGTCGCTGTGAATTGCGGCTACGATCAGCAACGCAACTAAGAGGATCAGCAAAATAACCATACTACATTATTACCATGTCCAGTTCATGTTGTATAATCACAAAACAATGAGAGTGAAAAATATTTTTACTACCACTACTATAACTCTTGGCCCTGTGGGGGAGTAGTCTGCGTGGAATAAAGAGAATAACGCGAACCTCCTCCCAGGGAGGTTTTTTTATTTTTATTCGTTACAATAGGAGTTACGCATTTACGATTTAAAAAAAGTGCCCTCAACCCAAAGAAAAGGAATACATGTCACAAAAATTACACCAGCAACTAGAAAAAAAATCCGCAGAAGAGATCTCACTCTGGAAGCTTCGCCATACCGCAGAACACGCTCTCCATCAAGCAGTCAAAGAGCTCTACCCAGATGTCTTGCTCGCTATGGGACCTGCCACCGATGAGGGCTTTTACTTTGACTTTGATAATAGTCCGGTGGGTAAAGACCCAGTGGTCATCTCAGAGTCAGACTTTTCTGCCATTGAGAAGAAGATGTGGAAGATCATCAACAAGAACATGCCGATGATCAATCAGGAGGTGAGCGTCGCCGAAGCCAAAGAGCTTTTTAAGGATAATCACTACAAACTAGAGTGGCTCGACGCAATCGCAGCGCGGGGAGAAAAAGTCAGCATTTATTGGACTGGCGAGCCAAATCAGCCTGGTTCGATGGTGGACCTGTGTAGTGGCCCGCACGCAGACTCCACCGGCCAAGTCAAAGCGTTTAAGCTGCTTTCTGTCGCTGGCGCGTACTGGCACGGTGACGAGAAAAATAAGATGTTGACTCGTATATATGGCACTGCATTTGCTGATAAAGCTCAGCTCGATGAACACCTTGCTCAGCTGGAAAAAGCCAAGCAAAATGACCACCGCAAAGTGGGCGCAGAGCTCGAACTCTTTACCTTCTCAGACCTAGTTGGAAAGGGGCTGCCGCTCTGGAAACCCAAAGGTGCGACGATTCGCCGTGAGCTCGAACGATTCGTGGTGGATGAGGAACTCAAACGTGGCTACCAACATGTCTACACTCCAGATATCGCCTTACTCGACCTCTACAAAACTTCAGGTCACTACCCGTACTACAAAGACACGATGTACGCGCCCATTAAGATTGATGACGAGGAGTTCATGCTCCGACCAATGAGCTGCCCTCATCACTTTGAGATCTATAAGTCTCAACAGCGCAGCTACCGCGAGTTACCAATGCGGATTGCGGAGTTAGCCAAACTCTATCGCTACGAAAAGTCTGGTGAGCTATCTGGCTTAATGCGGGTTCGCGGCTTTTGTCTCGCTGACGCGCACATTATTGCTACGCGTGACCAAGCCAAGCAAGAAATTAATGCGGTGATTGATTTAATCGAGTACGCGGCCAGTTTGTGGGGCTTGAAGCCAGGCGAAAACTACCGCTACCGTCTGTCATTAGGGGACAGAGCTGATGAAACCAAGTACTTCAAGGACGATGCTTCATGGGACTTTGCCGAGAATGTCTTACGTCAAGTTTTAGCTGAACGAAAATCAATTTCTTTTGAAGCAGAGCACGAAGCAGCTTTCTACGGTCCCAAAATCGACGTCCAGATGAAGAATGTCCACGGCAAAGAAGAAACTGCGTTCACGGTCCAGTATGACTTTGTGATGCCAAAGCGCTTTAAACTCCGCTACATTGACCAACAAGGGCAGGAGCAAGAACCAATTGTGATTCACCGTTCTTCGATTGGGGCGATTGAGCGTATTATGGCTTTTTTAATCGAGCACTTTGGTGGTGCTTTCCCAGTTTGGTTGTCACCAGTGCAGGCAGTAATTGTACCGATCTCAGAAGACCAGCATGGCTATGCTCAAGAAATTGCCGATGCGCTGCGGGCTGCCAATATTCGAGTAGAGAACTGGAACGAAGCCGAGTCGATGCAAAATCGAATCCGGAAGGCAGAAAGAGAAAAAGTTCCCTATATCTTGGTGTTAGGCAAAACTGAGGCAGCGAATCACTCAGTCGCCGTTAGGCGACGCGGTCGGCAAAATGATGGCGAGATGTCGGTCGAGAACGTGATCGAAAAGATCCGGGCTGACATTAGCCAGAAAACTATTTGGTAGCGAACTAGGCTACAATACCGCCATGCCAAGTGATAAATTTTCAGCTGTATGGGTATCCCACTCATCGATTGGGGACTTCATTAAGTGCCCGCGTGCCTATTTCCTGCATAACGTCTACAAAAATCCAGAAAATGGTCATAAAATGAGCATCACTTCACCTGCGTTGGCACTAGGACAGACAGTACATGAAGTAGTTGAAGCACTTTCTGTCTTGCCGGTAGACCAGCGTTTCCGCGAGCCCTTACTCATGAAGTTCAACCTAGCTTGGGACAAAGTCAGCGGACGAAAAGGCGGCTTTAGTACTCCAGAGCAAGAGCTTCGCTACAAACAGCGCGGTGAAGCCATGATCCGTCGCGTCATGGAGCACCCTGGCCCACTTAAAAACCTGGCGGTAAAAATTAAGATGGACCTTCCTCATTACTGGCTGTCAGAAGAAGACGGCATTATTCTGTGTGGCAAGATTGACTGGCTCGAGTACTTCCCAGATACAGACAGCGTCAGTATTGTGGACTTTAAAACTGGCAAGAATGAAGAAAATACCGACTCCTTACAGCTACCGATCTATCACTTACTAGTAGCCAACTGTCAAAAACGTACCGTAAACCAAGTCTGCTATTGGTATCTGGATCGAAACGATGAGATGCTCGAACAACCTCTACCAGATCTGGAGACAGCTAAGGAGCGCGTCTTAAAGATCGCCAAAGAAATGAAGCTAGCCCGTAAGTTAGAACGCTTTAAGTGCCCTCAAGGGACGGGCTGTCACAACTGCGAACCGTATGAAAAAATTCTCAGAGGAGAAGCAGAGTTTGTGGGCTTGAATGACTACAACCAAGACCTCTTCGTCATCCCATATGACAAAGAAGAGGCACCTGAGAGTGTTATTTTATAAAAAGTTTCTAAGTTGATGAAGTTACATCATCAATAATGCATCGCGACTCAAGAACACCACGATCAAGAAGAAGACCACCGTCATAATAAAAATCGTGATCGCAATTCGAACCAATGGATGTTTGTTGAGAAATTCTTCTTGCTCTTCTAGGAAGTAATGCTTATGCAGTGGGTGGACTGAAGCAGATCGAGTACTCGTGGTAGAAACTTTCCTGCGGGAAGCAATTTTTCTCGATTTTGCGACTGGTGCAACAACTCTCTTCTTTGATTTGGGGGCGGCCATACATTCCTTTCAAGCATTTTTACTTTTCTGAATACAATAGTTATACAGAAATTTCTTGAGCTGAGCAATACTCCAGCTTCTTTCGGTTGACCATAATCAGTATGTAAATAACTCCTTCAGCTGACCCCTAGATTTCCAGGCAGTAGCGTGTAATAATACATCTTCGTTTATTGATCGACTAATAGTCGGTGAACGAAAGGAATTTTACCGAGTTCATGATTAGGAGAAAACCATTTCAGCGGCCCCAGCCACAATTTCGGGTGACCGCAAATAACAACATCCAGTTCCCGGAGTTACGGGTGCTTGATGATTTGGGCGAAATGATTGGGGTCATGCCCACTCGAGACGCTTTGCAAAAAGCGCGTGAACTTGAAAAAGATTTGGTGCTTGTCACTGAAACGGCAAAACCACCGATCGCGAAGATCATAAACTTGGCCAAGTACCGCTACCAACTGCAACAAAAAAAAGCAGAAGGGCGGAAAAAGTCAAAAGCACAAGAAATTAAAGAAGTTCGCTTGACACCATTTATGGGCGAAGGCGACTTTCAAACTCGATTAAGAAAGATTATTGATTTCTTAAAAAAAGGCGATAAAGTTCGATTAACTTTAGAGTTTAAGGGTCGAACGATTACGAAACAAGAGTTCGGGCGAGAGCAATTTGACAAAGTCTTTGCGCAAACCGCAGAGATCGCGACAGTTGAGATCTATCCGAAGATGTTAGGCAAAAAACTGTTAGCACAGTTAATGCCCTCTAAAAAATAGAAGTAAGCTGTAAGGATTTTATGCAGAAGTATAAGCAGAAAACTCGATCAGGAGTTGTCAAGCGTTTTAAGATCACTGGAACTGGTAAAGTTCTGCGTCGTTCTCAAAACATGCGACACTTACGCCGCAAGAAAAACAAAAGAGCCATTCGTGCCTCTCGCAAACCAATTGAGGTGACCGGCAAATGGGCACGCCGCATTAAACACATGTTAGGACTTAGATAAACTTTTGAGTACAAGGATACGATATGCCAAGAACAAAAACCGGAACCGTCCGACACCGCCGACACAAAAAAGTACTTGATCGTACCAAAGGTTTTCGCGGCGCCAACAACAGACTCTACAAGCATGCGAAAGAAGCTGATCTGCATGCTGGCCAATACGCCTACATCGGTCGTAAGCTGCGCAAGCGTGACATGAGATCTCTTTGGATTACTCGCATCAGTGCTGCGCTAAACACCATGGGTATTGGATTGAACTACTCAAGATTCATTAACTTAGCCAAAAAAGCCAACCTTGGACTAGACCGTAAGATCTTGGCTGATATTGCCGTCACTGACTTTACTACCTTTACCACCATTATCAATAAAGTGCGCGGGTAGCATTTACTTAAAAAACAATAAAAGATCCCCGCACACAGCGGGGATTTTGGTTTAAGAACTACCATATGATGAAAGGAACAGTATAATCTGAGTACGCCTATGCCAACCAAACTTCTCTACTTTTCTAAAGCGTATCAGCAAACTGCGACTGCCAAAGTCATTCAAGTCTTACGAGATGGTCCCCAGACCGGAATTATCCTCGACCAGACCCTTTTTTACCCCCAAGGTGGGGGACAGCCAGCGGATCAGGGTTCCATTATTGCCGAACTAGGAAATCTGGCAGTTTCTCATGTTTCATATAACGGCGGGGAAGTCTTACATAAAGGGAAGTTAGTTGGAGAAGTAAAAGAAGGTGAAACGGTCACTCTAGAGGTATTCTGGCCACTCCGCTATCAACATATGCAGCAGCACACCGCTGGTCATATCGTAGATCAAGCAGTAAAAAATGTTTTACCTGAGAGTAAAAGCATTGATGGAAATCATGGGATTAGCAAAAAAATGTACATTGAGTTTTCCACCGAAGTCTCAGCTGTGGCGGTGAGTAAAATTCAAACTGCCGTCAACGAAATTGTCGAAAGTGCAGTGCCAATTACCTCCGAAATGGTGAGCTATGAAGAGCTGGTGAGACGCCAGATTAAATTGCCTTTCGACTTGCCTAAAAATAAAGAGCTGAGAATTGTCCAGATTGGTAAGTATCCTGCCATGCCTGATGGTGGGACTCAGTTGAGTGGTACCGGAGAAAGTTGGCCAATTACGATTGTCGGAGTAGATCTTAAAGAAAGCTCATGGAGAGTTATTTACTCGCTTACTGCGCCAGGAAAAACAGCGCAACTAGAAGTTCCAGAACCAGAAAAGACGAAGGAAAAGGCTGAAAAAGCCACTCTTTCCTTAAGTAAGCTCCGAGAAAGAATTGCTGACTTAAAAGCCCAACTTTCATTCGAACAAACGACTGGTGAGGAACGAAAAACCAAGTATCTGGGCAAAAAAGGCTACTTCAATGAGCTGGCCCAAGTGATGAAGAACCTCGAAGCAGCAGATCGAAAAGAAGCCGGCCAGCTACTCAATGACGTGAAGACGTATTTAGAAAAGCAGCTCCAACGCCATCTTCAAGAGCAAGCTCAGAATCAGGTCGCCGCTTGGGTGGACCTGAGCATTCCAGGTGTTAAGCCAGTGGTCGGTCACATGCATCCCGTGTCTCAGGCTATGGAAGAAATCACCCAGATTTTTGAACGAATCGGCTTTACTCGCGTTCGCTACCCCGAAGTCGACTGGGACCACTATGTCTTTGAAGCCTTGAACATGCCACCCAATCACCCAGCTCGGGACGAGTGGGAGACGTTTTTCGTCGAAGCGCCAATTGATAAAAAACTTGGCAAAGTCGTACTCACCACCCATACTTCTAATGGCCAAGTTCACGAGATGGAACGGCTCAACTCCACGCCCCCAATCCGGATGGTCAATATTGGCCGCTGCTATCGTCGCCAGCAAGATGCCACTCATACGCAGATGTTTCACCAGTTTGAAGGCTTAGTCGTAGATAAGGGAATTAATATTCAGCACCTCAAGGGAACCCTTGATTACTTTGCTCAGGAATTTTATGGCCCTGGCACCAAGAGTCGAATTCGTCCCTTTCACTTCCAATTTACAGAACCATCATTTGAGGTCGATTTTAGTTGTCATATTTGTGGAGGGACTGGAGTTTTAAACCCAGAAGGTAATCACCCAGCGAAAGCTTACTGGTCAAAAAACTCTAATGAAAAGCAGCCTGAAGCTGAGACAAAGTGCAAGTTCTGCAAGTCCGGCTGGCATGAGGTTGGAGGCGCCGGCATGGTGCACCCCAATGTTTTAAAGGCTGGGGGCATAGATCCAGAAGTCTATACGGGCTTCGCCTTTGGCTGGGGAATTGAGCGCACCTACACGCTCAAACCAGGCCTAAATATAGATGATATCCGCCTCATTTACGGCGGGGATCTGCGATTTTTGGAGCAATTTTAAGGACTTGTATGAACATCTTAATTCCGCATTCATGGCTACTCGAACACTTAGATACCACGGCGACACCGCTGGAGATCCAAAAATATCTTTCGTTGTGTGGGCCTTCGATTGAAAGAATTTATGAACGAGAAGGTGACTCTGTTTATGATATTGAAGTCACCACCAATCGGGTTGATTCAATGTCGGTGCGCGGTATTGCCCGCGAGGCAGCAGTCATCTTGACCCAGTTCGGCATTGAGGCAAAACTCAGACCGGTCTCCACTGATATCACTCCGTTACTTAAAAAGGCGTCCACCTACTTGCCGGTACCAAAGATTGTGAACGACCAAGGATTGTGCCAACGAATTATCTGCATTGCTTTGGGAAATGTTCAACGAAATGAAACGCCAGAGTGGATGGCGAAAAGGCTCCGTCAAATCGAGATCAGTGTCCATGATCCCGTGATTGATATTACGAATTATGTCACTCACGAACTGGGCCATCCTTGTCATGCATTTGATTATGATAAGTTAGTAGAGTATGGCGGCACGATCATTATTACTGAAGCAAAAGCTGGCAAAAAATTTACTACATTGGATGGGGTAGAGTACACCACTGCGGGGGGGGAAATAGTTTTTGAAAATGAAGCTGGTGAGATCATTGATTTGCCGGGCATAAAAGGCACTGCTAATTCGTCCATTAACTCAGAAACCAAAAATGTCTTACTGTTGGCAGAAAGTTGCAGGGCAGAAAAGATTCGCTTCGCGTCAATGACCCACGCCATCCGAACAGTGGCCGCACAAATCAATGAAAAACATGTTGATCCGCACTTGGCTCAGCCAGTCATTGAGCTCGGTGCGCGTCTTTTTCACCAACTGGCTAGCGCCAAGTTCGCCAGCCAAATTCACGATGAGTTTCCTGGTAAAAAGGAGATGCCAAGCGTCCGAGTCCCACTGGCAAGAATTTATGAGTACTTAGGCATTGAGTTGCCTTTGAATACCATTGGCGATATCTTGGAGCAGCTGGAGTGCGAAGTGAAGCTAGAAAAAGGCACACTCAAAGTCACCCCACCTACTTTTCGCCCGGATATCCAAATTCCCGCGGATGTGATTGAAGAAATTGCCAGAATTTATGGTTATCACAATCTGCCGAGCGTGATTATGCCTACAGCAATTCCTTTGAAAAAGCCCGGGGGCACGAACTTTACCGTAGAAAACCAAGTGAAACGCTTTCTGGCGGCCATTGGTTGGCAAGAGCTCTATACCTACTCGATGGTCAGTGTGGGCATTGCTGAGGCTACCGGCTATGCTCTAGATCAGCACCTACGAATCCAAAATCCATTAAGCGATGATCGGGTATATCTGCGCCGTTCACTGATTCCTTCGTTAGAAGAAATTATTGCTCAAAACTCGCAAAAACCAATTCTTAATATCTTTGAGGTAGCCAATGTCTATCATCCTAAAAAAACTGGACTTCCAGAAGAAACTTTAGAGCTGACCTTACTTTCCACTGAGAACTACCGCAAAGTAAAAGGGTACTTAGAAGCTTTACTGGAGCGCTTTTTTGTGGCCGGCTTCAGCGTTGAGATTTCACCAGATAAATATCTGCTAAAGCTGTATCAGCAAAGCGCTCGCCTTACAGCCCAGGCAAGTAGCGCTGCTCAAGAAAAAGGCAGTACTGTTATTTCCTTTGGCCGGATCGGAGTTCTAGAGAATGGTCACGTGGCAGTCACGTTGGAGATGACTAAGTTTTTACAAGTCATTCGCAGCCATCCGACTTATCAGCCGCTCCCAAAAACCAGCGAAATCATCGAAGATCTGACATTTACTTTGCCAGAAAAAACCCAACTCGGACAAGTTATTAGCGAGCTCAAGTCCCTCTCACCATTATTAAAAAAGATCGGGCTCAGCGACGTGTTTGGTCAGAACATGACGCTGCGATTTACCTACACTGATCCAACAAAAAACATTACCGTTGATGAAGTCTCGCCGCTCCGCAAAAAAGTAGTTCAAACGGTTGCAGAAAAATGGAGTGGAAACCTAGTTGGCAAATTGGAGTAGGGTTATGACCACCCCGGCTCGGAATTTTTCGATAGCTCAATGGTATACCTTTTGGCTGGGTGTGTTAATTTTTTTGATCCCATCGAATTTATTCTTGAAGTTCTTCGAGTCCTCGGCGTATGTCCACGGGTTATTAGTAGATTACTTATTACCAAAGCTGTACCTGAGTGATTTGGTGATTTTTATCTTACTAGGCACGTGGCTGGTGCAGAGGGTAATAAATAGAAAAAAGTTTGATTTTTCTGTTCTAAAAAAGAACTCCAATGCTCTCCTAATTTTCTTCACTTTGCTGCTGCTGATTTTCTGTCGTCAGTTTTTTACCCCCAAACCATTTGCAGCCATTTGGCTTTTTTTGAAGTACGTCGAAATGGGATTGTTGGCAGCATTTTTATTGAATCATAAAGAGTTATTTTCGCAGCGCTGGATAAAAATATGCTTTCTCACAATGGTCATTTTTCAGTCCCTGCTTGCAATTTTCCAGTTCTGGAAACAGAGCTCTTTCTTTCCTTCCTATCTTTTTTTAGGTGAAACACGCTTGACACAAGGTGGAGGAATCGCCACCGGGATTTTTAATGGTGTAGAGAAAATTTTGCCGTACGGGACTACTGCTCATCCAAATATTTTGGGGGGAATTTTGGCTGTGGGGGTTTTTTTAGTATTGAAAACCAGAGACAAGAATCATGGCGCTTTTGTCTGGCTAATGCTTGGACCTATGACTATTGCGCTATTTTTAACCCAATCAATTTCCGCGTGGTTAATATTGGGAATAAGTTTACTTTTGGTTACTAGAATCGGAAAGAAAGTTGTCGAAAAACACAAGAATAGATTACTTGCCGGAGTTGCAGCAGCCTCAGTGATAGTAATTCCAGCCACTCTTGCACTTGCAAAAATATTTACTGAGAACGTATTCATTTATCGGAGATTAGTTCTAATTATCGCATCTTTTAATATGGCTGTAGAATCTATAATTTGGGGGGTTGGACTCAATAACTTTACTGTGCAGTTAGAGAATTTTGCACCTCTGATGGAAGTAGTCCGCTTTGTGCAGCCAGTTCATCATACCGGCCTTCTATGGCTAGCAGAGATGGGTCTTGTGGGTGTAGGAATGACACTAAGCGGCACCCTTTTGCTTAAGAAAAAAGCACCGAATTTATTTAAGGCCGTTAGCATAGCAACAGTTTTACTGCTGCCTGCTCTAATTTTTGATCACTATCTATTGACTACACAGACAGGGCTGCTAGTAGCTGTCTTCTCTATCTATGGAGTGAAGAGGGTCGACCTTTAATAAGTTATTTTTAGTAGAGTCCAAGAAATCTATGAAAACTGACACTTGTGATAAGTTGAGCCTTAGAAGAGATTGATACTCTGTTTCTTTCGGATGTGCTTCAACCTGTACTAAAGCTAGATCTGGCATAGCTATGTTAAATTTCGAATTCCCATCAAGGATTAGAGCAAAGGGATCATCTTTAGCAAGAGAAACCCCTTCTCTTGCGGCTAATTCTGCGAACTCATCTGCTTTTCGCTGAACTTCATCTCGTAAATGACTATAATTGCGAATGAAAGTACTATCCGTTAGTGAGAGTCCAGTTATCAGTCTTTTAGTGGTGGCATCTTGCGCTGTATCCTTGCCATAGATCTCATTAGTATCAGACTTGAGGTCAGTTACCAACAACGTTCCCTTGCTAGTCATCCTCAGAGTCGGGACGACAGGTAACCCAACTCTTTTACATGCCTTCCATACTTCAAGTATTTGATCAGCTTTGTGGACTCTTTCTACAAGACGTACCTGCCTAGTCCTTTCACCATTAAGTCTGCAGCAAACTTCAGCTAAAATACGAATCTTTAGTTCTGTTCCTTCATCTATCTTTTTCCGTGTATTACCTCAATTCCGGTAACTCTTCCAGTCAATGGATTGGTAAGTGCCCTTTCATTTGACATACCTGATACCTTTATGGACTCGGCAACGGAGAAATAAGCGGTGTGGGGCTCGGCGCTGGGGTAGGAGTTGGCACCAGCGTCGGGGATGGAGTAGGTACAGGATCAGGCTTCTTCCAATCCTGGCCACCAGTCCCAATTCGTACTGTGCCACTAGAAGCCTCTTTTCCGCCTCGGGACTTTGCCTTAGCCTGCAGCTCATATTGGCCAGCTGGTAACTTAATTGTCCCTTTGTAGGTTCTGTTATTGATTGTTTCGCGAACGCTGCCGTTTACCCATAGCTCAATTTTCTCAATTCCATCACCAGAGTCGGCCACAATCTCCACCGTGATATCTTCAGTCTCGTACTTGCGCTCGTTTTGCGGTTGGTCAATCTTGACTACCGTCTCACTATTTTCACCACAGAAATCTGTTGGGGCTTTGTACTTCTCATCGGCTTGACCGTTCACCCAAGCATCAATTGCTTGTTGCCAACGATTCACACCGTCAACTGCATACGGATCGTTTTCGCGCAGAATTACAAATTCTTTTTCATCGTAATCGCCGTTGGCAATCCGAGCATCTGTCGCTAACTTATTTTCACCCCGGCAGAGTTTCAACTTGGCATGGATTGGATCTGGTAAAACAGGTTTCGTTCCCTTGATTACAAACTCTTTACGAGCAGGATAGCCATCGTGCGCAGGGTAGCCAGAGATCACGTCTAGCTCTACTTCTTCCACGGTATCTGGGACTTTCCACTCAGGTGCTTTATATCCAGTTTTCATTGCTTCATCAATAATTTTTCGCCAGATTGGTGAGGCTCCGGTAATACCAGATGCGACTTTCTTCATAGCTGAACTATTGTTATTTCCCACCCAAGTGCCCACCATAATTTCTTGGCTCCAGCCAATTGTCCAGTTATCTTTTTGATCATTGGTGGTTCCGGTTTTGACCGCAATTGGCTTCCCAGTATTGAGCAGCGACGAGGTCCCAAAAGCCATTTGGCGAGCAGAGTTGTCAGACAAAATATGGCTGATTAAAAAGGCTTCTGACTCTTCAATAACCCGGCGTCCTTGCACTGGCCGATACTCAAATAAGCGGCGGCCACGTGTATCTTCTACTTTCAAGATTGCCACTGGCTCTACCTTCATCCCACCATTCGCAAAGCTACTAAAGGACGTGACCGTATCAATTAAATGCACTTCGGCGCCTCCCAAAGTCACGGCCAACCCAAATCTCCTCATGTTCTCCTCAGTTGGCTTCAAGGTCGGGAAGCCCATCTCAGTCGCCAGTTGCAAGAAGTCTTTGACTCCCACCATGGCAAGTGATTTGACCGCTGGAATATTCAGCGAGTTGCCCAAACTATTGCGTACACTGACCGGCCCACGGAACTTCCCGTCGTAGTTCTTTGGCTCATATGGCTTCTCTGTTTTATCGTTGGAGTTGCGAATAAACGTAGTTGGCACATCAGCCAGCATCGTCGCTGGGGTAAAGCCTTTGCGCAGCATCGCTAAGTAGGTAACGGGCTTTATTGAAGAGCCTGGCTGGCGTAAACCATCAACGGCAACATTAAACTTGCCATCAATTTCTTCACTATTGTAGTCAGCGCTGCCGACCATACTCAAAATTTCTCCAGTTTTGGGATTCACCACCATCGCAGAGCCGTTGGTAATATTGACGTCTTTGACTTTTTCGATTTCTTCTTTGACAATTTGTTGGGCCTTAAGCTGCAGATCCAAATCAAGACTGGTGGTCACTTGCAAACCACCTTTAGCAACCACGCCTTCACCAAACTGCTTCTCTAGGAGGTCACGCACATAAAACACAAAATGTGGCGCCGCAATCTCAGATCGGCCAGAGGTAAATACTACGGTATCCAGATCCTTAATAGCCTGATCATATTGTTCTTTACTGACGTACGAATCCTCGTACATTCTTCGCAAGACACCTAAGGCGCGCAGCTTCCAGAGCGGCACGCCATTCTCGTCACTTCTACCGGTATGCGGCGAGTAGGCAGTTGGGCGTTGGGGCAACCCGGCCAAGATAGCAGATTCCACCAGGGTTAAGGCCTCGACCGGTTTGTTAAAATAAATTTGGGCAGCAGCTCCAACTCCGACTGAGTTCCCACCATACGGCGCCTCATTCATGTAGAGCTCTAAAATTTGGTCTTTGGTAAATTTCCGCTCAATCTGTAATGCCAGGACAAGCTCGCGAAACTTCCGCATCACCGAGCGCTCATTGGTGAGCAAGGCATTCTTCACCAGTTGCTGAGTTAAAGTCGAGCCACCAACCACGCGGCCACCACGAAACACGTAGTTGTAGACCATTCTAAAGGGCGTCAACGGGTCAAAACCGCCGTGTCGATAGAAATCCTTATCTTCTACTGCCACCGTGGCTTTCTTCAGGTAATCAGGCACTTTATCAATCGAAATTGGATCCCGACGTTCCTCAGTAAAGAGGTCATAAATCAGCTTGCCATTGCGGTCAAAAATCTTGGTCGTGAACCCATCCCTTTTGACAACCTGTCCAGGCTTAGGAAGATCACGCGAGATCCACGCAAACACACCAAAAAATGTCACAAAACCAAAAATTACGCCACCGAAAAGCAGCATCGCACCCAAGCGAAGTAGCTTGACTTTTCTGAGCTGTTTTTCAGCTGATGTAGAGCGAGTACCTCGGAAAGATGGGGTAGATTGCGCAAAGTTAATATGCCGGCGCGAGCGACCACGCTTAGTAATGAGTCTTTTCAAACTCGAGAAGGGTCTGGTAAGACTTTCCCAGATTGCCGTCAAGTTAATTTCCATAGCTTCATTTTAACAGCTTTCGGGGTGAATTGCGTTACTTACAACTCGGTATTTTCAAGGGTAGCTTGAATCTGCTTTTTAAGCTTGGGTACGTCTTCTTGAATTGTGTTCCACACGATATCAGTTCTAATTAAATCAATCATATTTTTATTTTACACGCTAAGGAATTTAGTCACTTAATTTTTTTGTCAGAGTTCTCCTCCAAAAAAATCAGCCCAACACTCACCATCCCTAGACCCAGCAAAGCACCTCCCACCACATCGCTTGGCCAATGCTCACCCAAGCTCACCCGACTATATAAAGTCAGGAAAATGAGTCCCGCACAGATCACAATCAGGGCCGCCCGTAGCCAGACAGGCAACTTCTTCAATTGCCATAATAGAAACAGCAGCGTCATACCAACAAACACAATGCGCAAGCTGTGACCCGATGGATAAGAAGAATGGTCAAACGTATGTAGCTCTGGAAAAATAAACTCAGTTGGGTGACGGTAAAACATAAATGGGGGTGGGGAGTGAAAGAGCAACTCTTTGCCAATCACCTCAATCACGTGAGCAATCACAAATAAAATTGGTAGGACAAACAGCCCGAGCCATTTGCGCCAAATTAGCAGAATGACTATCAACAGTACACTCATCACCTGGAACTTGGCTAGGGTCGTAAAAAGTAAGAAAAACTGGTCCAGACGACGTGGGGTGGCATCCTGGATCTTGACCATCAAATCGAAGTCCAGGCTATCAGTGAGGTTGGCGCGAACGAAGAGAGTAAAAAGGATGAAAGTAGCGAGACTAAGAACGCTCAGAGTGATGAACAACAGCATTTTCTTCATTATTTCTTGGCCTTTGGAATACGAAATGTGCTTCCGATTAAATCAAGATGCTTGTTCTATAGAACTGCCACTTCTTTTCTTGACAAAGAGCTACTAGCTTCTCTGAATCTTGATGATAGCACAGCAGCATACCCGAGCCTTTGGTAATGCCAGCCCCACCACTCACCTTGGCAACACCACCTAGCTGCTCAATCTCACGAATCATCGACATGGTCCGAGGCGAAACCACACCCAGCTCCTCTAATAATCGCTGATTTTCCTTTAGCAGAGACATGTCTGGACTGCCAATTTTAATGCTGTCAATGAAGTTTCTTGTGACCTGTCCCATTTGGCTAAGGACCTTTTTTAGCGACGGCTTCGCAGACAGATTTTCTCGCACCAGCGTCACCATCTCTTTGGTGTTTTCCTGAGATTTTCCAGAGTTTACTAATAAAAATTGGGTCGGCTCTTTCTTCACTGGCAGCTCTTGATGCCATAAGCCTGCTGCTCGGCGTTCAAACTCCAATACTCCTCCCACGACGACCGTGACCGTGTCTATTCCACTTGGTGTGCCATGTGCATACACTTCGCTAGCCTGGACTAGCTCAATCATCTCGGGTTGGCTGATTTTTTTAGAAAAGTGTGTCGCCAAAGCCTGAAACGCGGCATGGGCACTTGCCGCTGAGGAACCTAATCTGGCTCCAATCGGGAGATCTCCGGTGAAGCTGAGCGACAACTTACTGACGTCCACCGTAAATCGTTGGGCAAAAATACTCAGAATTTGTTGCTTGAATCGCCGCGGCGTCGGGGTATGAGAATGCGTCACCACCTCCGCCGTCACCCCTAAGCTAATCAAGCTCACCACCGCGGGGTAGCCATAGACTGCGCTGTGTTCACCACTGATGATTATTTTTCCAGAGGAGTAGCCACGAGCAACTGAAGCTGTCATGAGATTTTTTGGACCTTCATGCCATACGGGATCAACGCTTCCAACTGGGGCGTTTCCATCTTCCGAAAAACGCACTGGACTTGGTCTCCAGCCGCCAAAATTTCCTGATCTACACCCATAAACTCATGTTTTTCGTTGCCAAAGTCGATCAACGCATAGCTATATGGAGCGCAGGCTGCAAACTCGGCACTGGCGACGTGAACGACGCTGGAGCTCAAAACTGTACCAGTTTTTCCCAACCATTTTTGCCAAGTTTTGCTACTGCGCCAATATTGAGCTGGATTCATGAAGTACCTCCCAGGATATGGACCACTGCCGTGGCACCGCTACCACCGACATTATGAGTTAAACCATACTGATACTGCTGTTTTTCTAGTAATTGGGCCAAGTAAGCGACTTGCTTGACGCCGGTGGCACCGGTCGGGTGGCCAGAGGCTTTCAGACCTCCCGATGGATTGACGACGACTTGGCCGCCATACGTGGTCAGCGAGTTTTCTGTAGCTCTGCCTGCTTGGCCCTTGGGTACAAAGCCCAGGTCTTCAATGGCAAACAGCTCGGCGATGGTAAAACAGTCATGTACTTCGGCAACCTGGATGTCTTTGGCGGAGAGCTGAGCCGCTGTGTAGGCCTTTTCCGCAGCCTGGCGAGTAGCTCGGAGCTCATCGAGTGAGTCCCGCCCCGCTAAGTCTAAGCTATCTTGTCCCTGACCCCAGCCGAGGATGGTGGGCTTTTTGCTGACTGCGTTCGTGGTCAGAATCACCGCCGCAGCGCCGTCGGTAATTGGGGAGCAGTCCAGCAAATGAAGTGGCGTAGCAACAACTGCGCTGGCCTCTACTTGTTCGATGGTTAACTTTTTATGAAACTGCGCATGTGGATTATCAAGGGCATGCAGGTGGTTCTTGACGACTACGCTCGAGAGCTGGCGCCGGGTGGTCCCATACTTGTGCATATGATGCTGCGCGAACAGCGCATAGAGCGTTGGAAAAGTGCTCCCTTGTTCAGTAGCGGAGTAGGCTGCAGAAGAGAGGATATTGGTTAATTCAGGCGAGGAGACATCAGTCATTTTTTCGGCCCCCACCACCAGTACCGTTTTAAACTGGCCGGCTAGTAACGCATACTCTGCGGCCAGCATCGCCACCCCACCGGAAGCGCAGGCTGCTTCGAGGCGCATGGCTGGGGGATAGTGGGGAAAGTGCTGAGCGACTAAGGCATTGAGCTGACGTTGATGATTCAAGCTCCCCGCAGCCATGTTGGCCACAAACACTGCCTCAATATCTTTGGAATCCAAGTGAGCGTGCTGCAAGGCGCCATCAATGGCGCTGGCAAAGAGATCTTCCAAAGATTTATCCCAGAGTTCGCCAAAGTCAGTAATCGAGCTGCCAAGAATAGAAATTTTCATAGCTGGTGGGTAGTCTCTGTGTAGCGACGGTAGGTTTGATAGGAAATAGGGTTGGTACGCTCAATCTGATCCTGGACCAGGTTCCTCCAGGATTTTCTTTTTTGGACTAGGAGGGGAGTCGTTTCCAACAAGAAGCAATCGGCGCCTGAGCCTGAGCCGTAGGAAGTCATCAGAACTTTTGCCCCAGCTGGTGCCTGATCGAGAACAGCAGCCAAAGCCAACAGCGAAGCTGCCGCGTAGGTATTTCCAATATTTTTAACGACTAAGCTGGGTGCGAGTTGCTTGGGGGTAAATCCTAGCTGATGCGCTACTGTAACTGGGAACTTGCCATTGGGCGTGTGAAAGACGCAGTAGTCGAGTTGATCTGGAGTAAGCTGTGTTTCGGCGAGAATTTTTTGCGTAGCCAAAGCAATATGGTGAAAGTAGCCTGGCCCCCCCGTAAATCGACCTGCATGCTCCGGATAAGCCTGGCCCGGTCGGCGCCAAAAATCAGGTGTATCGCTGGCCACTGAAGCCGTTGCTAAGATTTTCACTAAAATATTTTCTTGGCCAATTAAGTACGCCGCCGCACCCGCGCCAGCGGTAAATTCTAAGACATCGCCGGGCCTGCCTTGCGCTGTATCAGCTCCAATCGCCAGCGCCACTTTTGCCATCTCAGACAACACATACGCCGTGCCAACCTGGAGTGACTGCGTTCCAGCTTTGCAGGCGAACTGTAGATCAGCTAGCGCCATGTCCTCACTCAAGCCCAGAGCCCGATGCACCATCGTCCCAGTTGGCTTGACTGCATACGGATGGCTTTCGCTACCAATAAATAACGCGCCAATGTCTGCTTGGCTGCCGGCCCAGCGTTGGGTAGCTTGAAATGCGGCAGCAACTGAGAAGGTAGCGGTATCTTCATCTTGGTTAGGAACTGTTTTTTGGCTCACACCTAAACTGCCAGGGAGGTTTTCACCGACTTTGGATTGGGCACGCTCAATTTCCTCACCACTGACCACAAAAGCCGGCAGGTACGTGCCGTAGGAAAGAATGCCGACCGGTCTAGAAATACGCATAATTACTCTGGAATTGTCCGTTTTAAAGAAGCATGTGCTTGAGCCAAGGTATGAGTGGACATCGCTGCCATACCAGAGAGCTCGGCGGCCAAAGCAGCCGTCGCAATTACTTGGGCGAGCTGCTCTGCACTCAGCTCTTTCCCGAGACGAATCAGCTGTCTCGCCTCAGCTTGAGCTGGCAACCAAGTTCCGCCACCAACTACGCCAATCGCCAGGTTAGGTAAAGTGACTGCTGCGTAAATGCCATCATCCGTCGCTTCAATCGTGGTCGAGGCCTGGCTGCCGTCGGTCACGTGAGCAAGGTCTTGGCCAGTCGCCAAGTAGAGTGCCGCAATCACATTTCCCACCTGCATATTCTGCGAAAAAGAGCCGGCCACATTTGAACCAACTAAGTTCTTGGCCACGTGAGCCTGCACCAGCTGTTCAACCGAACACTTTAAAATGTCTCGCAGTTGCCGGGCAGAGATGAACACTTCTGCCTGCGCCCAGTAGCCACGCCCTTCGATTCGATTTATGACTGAATCTTTTTTGTCGCAACAGACATTACTAGAGAGGGCCAAAAGCTGCGCTCCGGTTTCCAGTTCCAAAAAATGACTAATGGCGTCGGAAGCAATCGTTACCATGTTCATGCCCATGGCTTGGTCTGGATCAAACACCAAGCGCAAGTACACTTGACGGCCGCGAATCCAGCTTTTCCAGGAACTGAGAAGGAGATGCTGACTACTTTGAGTAGCAATTTCTTGCAAGCGGGGAAAGAGTGTTTCTACCTGTTTCACAAACTCCGCCGCTTCAGCTCCACTGGCGCAGCGAAAAACTGGTGCGCGTGACATACCAATTTTCTTGACCAAAACCTGAGCACCACCTGCTGCATTAATAGCCTTACAACCTCGATGGACGCTGGCTACGAGCCGACCTTCAGTGGTCGCAAGCGGGATGACTACTTCTTCATCTAGTTCTTGGCCATGGATAGCAACTGGCCCAGCTACTCCGACTGGGACCGAAATCGCCCCAATTAAATTTTCAATGTTGCGCGAAGCCACTGCCTCCAGATCCAAAGTGGTCTGAAAAAGCTGGGTAAATTCTTGGGCAGTGGCAGAGCGAAGTTGATCCTGCCGACGCTTGACTTTTTCGGCTGACGCCAAGCGCAGCGTGGCAGACGGCTGGAGAGCTGACGTCAGCTCAGTATCGGGAAAGTGAAATTGCAAAGAAGGAGTGTTTTGTTGCATGCCTAAAAATAGTCGCAATTTCTTTCCAAAAACACGCAGCATTTTCAGGTATAATCGCTTTTGTTATGAGCAATACCCCCCTACCTGATGTCTTAACTCGCGGAGTTGCTGAAGTCCTCCCCGGAGCTGAAAACCTGGCGAAGTTAATGAGCGAGCGCAAAATTCGCGTCTACCTAGGCATTGACCCAACTGGTGCGTTTTTGACTCTCGGCCACTCAGTAGTCTTGAGAAAGTTGCAGCAATTTGCAGAACTTGGTCATGACGTGATTTTACTGATCGGTAATGGCACCGTGCGCATTGGCGACCCCACAGGTCGGGATACCACCAGGCCTGTCCTGACTGACGAGGTTATTCAAGAAAACTTTAAAAACTGGCAGAGTCAAGCTCAAAAAATTCTTGATTTTGATAAAATTCGCATTCTCCATAATGGCGACTGGCTCGATAAACTAAACTTTGCGGACATGGTCAAGTTGATGGCCCAAACTACAGTCCAACAGTTGATCGAACGAGACATGTTCCAGGATCGCTTACAAAAGGGCCTTCCAATTCACGGACACGAGATCATGTACCCATTACTCCAAGGTTACGACTCGGTAGCCATGGACGTAGACCTCGAGCTGGGTGGCACTGACCAGACCTTTAATATGATGATGGGTCGTCACTTGCAACGGATGTACAACAACCACGAGAAGTGGGTGCTGACCACTCCAATCATCAATGGCACTGACGGCCGAAAGATGAGCAAGAGTTATGGTAACTATATTGGCTTGACAGAGGCGCCAAATGATATGTACGGCAAGTTGATGTCTATCGCTGACCAGCAAATTGTTGAGTACTTTACGTTGCTGACTGACTTGGCTGAGGCGGAAATTGCCGAGATGCAGCGCGCCATGGCTGCAGGGGACAACCCAATTACTTTCAAGAAGCAGCTGGCCCACACCATTACTCAGATGTACCACACGACTGAGGACACTGAGGCTGCCGCAGCGCACTTTGAGCGAACCGTGCAGAACAAGCAGGTTCCAAAGGAGCTGAAGGAAGTTCAGGTTTCAGTAGCAGAAATGCGCGTGCTGGATTTAGTCAAAGCCTGTTTGTCTGAGCAATCGTCAAATGAGCTGCGACGCCTAATCGAGCAAGGTGGAGTAGAGGTCTTACCTTCAGGAATGCGCCCCACAGATCCGAATCAAGTTATTTCTCTAGCTGAAGTTGAGACGATTAAAGTAGGGAAGCGGAATTTTTTCCGTTTGATTAAGAATTAGCTATGACACATAAAACTCGCCAACGATTTTTATTCATTTTTGCCATTGTGGCGATCTTGAGCATTCTACTTAGCAGTGTTGCTGGCGTTGCGACATTATTTTAGTCTCAATTTACAACAGACCCAACTTCCTTTAGAGTCGAAGCATGTACTCGTTAGCCACTCCATTAGACACTGTGAAGGGCATTGGACCCTCAAATGCTGAGGCGTTCGCTGAGCGTAGTCTGGTCACGGTCAAAGACCTATTACTTTTTGCGCCTCTTCGCTACGAAGACCGTTCAACCAAGAAGCAAATTTCTGAGCTTCAACCAGGTGAGCTGGTTACCGTAGTGGGAGAGATAACCGCGAGCAGCAACTACTATAAAGGTCGTCGCTCGATTCAGTCCGCCACTATCAAAGACGGCACTGGCCACCTCAAGCTGATGTGGTTTAACAACCCTCATGTCGTAGATCGCCTAGTCAAAGGCAAAATCTTTTTTGTCAGCGGTAAGCTCAATGACCGCGGCACCATGATCCAGCCAACTACCGAGCCGTTCACTGAAGATACCATTCATACAGGCAGGCTGGTCCCAATTTACTCGGCAATTTCTGGCATTCCACCCGCCACCCTCCGCCGCTTACTGAAACACATCTTGGATGTGCTAGATCCAATGACAGATGAGTTGCAAAAACTGGCTACTCCGCCACCATATGAACTCAGCACAGCATTCCAACAAATTCATTTTCCAGATTCAGAAGAACACATTGTAGTGAGTCGAGAGCGGTTCGCCCTAGAAGAATTATTGGCGTTGATTCAGTACTCTCACCAACTGAAAGAGGAGTGGTATCGAGAGAGAAAATCGTTACAGATTTTATCGAGTCCTACTGAGCTTCCTGCTCTCCCATTTGAGCTAACTGACGCTCAAAAACGTTGCACTACAGAAGTGCTGGCAGATATCGCAGCTGAGCGGCCAATGAATCGCCTTTTAATTGGTGACGTCGGCTCAGGGAAAACTGCAGTGGCAGGGATTGCCTGTCATTTTGTGTTAGCTGCTGGCCACAATGCTTGCTTCGTTGCTCCCACCCAGATCCTGGCGGAACAGCATTGTGTTACTTTTCAAAAACTTTTCCCTCAGTTACCAATCCAGCTACTGACTGGTAAAACCAAGCTCCAAGAAACCAAGCTCCCAACCCTCTATATTGGCACGCACGCGGTGTTCAGCAAGCTAGATCAGCTACAGCCAGCACTCGTGATTTATGACGAACAACATCGTTTTGGCGTCCGACAGCGCTCATTAACCCAATCGCTCTCAATCCAGCCCCACATTCTGACTTTGTCGGCGACTCCAATTCCTCGGACATTAATGCTGACTATTTTCTCGCACCTCAGTTTAAGTGTTATTGATGAACTACCTCCTGGCAGAAAGCCAGTCAAAACCTGGCTGGTACCTGAAAGTAAACGCCAGAGCAGTTATGAGTGGATTGCAGAACAATTAAAAACTCAACAACCCAACCAAGCGCTGATTGTGTGTCCTTTTATTGACACCTCTCGTATTGAAGCCTTGGAAAACGTGGCTGCTGCTAAAGAAATGTACGAACAGATTCAGGCTACTTTCTCCAAGCTGAGTAAAAAATCCCTGAGAATTTCCTTGCTCCACGGCAAAGTTCCTAAAAAAGAACAACTGGAAATTACCACCCAGCTCTACCAAAAAGAGATTGATATTCTGGTCACTACTCCAATTGTGGAAGTCGGCGTCGACTTACCGGCCGCCTCGATCATCGTGATTGAAGCGGCGGAACGATTTGGACTCGCGAGCCTGCATCAGCTGCGGGGAAGGGTAGGGCGGGCAACTCAACAATCATACTGTCTGCTCTTTACCAACGCTAAAGATAGCGAAATTAAAAAACGACTGACCCTCTTCTCCCGAACTCATAACGGCCTCGAGCTCGCCGAACAAGACCTCCAACGCCGGGGAGCGGGTGACATCTTTGGATTGCAGCAACACGGGTTTGATGATCTGCAGTTTGCCACCTGGAGTAACCTGGAGCTCATTACCCAGGCTCGGCAACTTTTTGAGCTGTTCATCAGAGAGAACATTACTTACCACTCATTGCTTGAGAAAAAAATTCTGACTGACCAAGCGGTCCCGCTGGCAAATTAAGAGCCGGGCTAGTCGTTAGAATATGTTGCAAACTCAGCGGGATATTGGTCCTCCTCCCGTATTCATTTCAAGACAGAAATCTTCAACATTGTCTTTTTACTCAAGCACGGTATAATTTCACTTCGTTTGAGTTCGTTATTACTGTTTGAGAAGGACACCATGTCAGCGCATCCAAAAAATAAGATCACTAGTGTTGAACGAGGCAAACGTCGCCATGGGAACACTCCCAAGCTGCGCGTTGATGTCAAAATGCACACTATTCCGCTTCATAAGCGAACATTATTTAGTAAGATTTTACGTTTGCTGGGTGACCCTTCAAAAGTTGCTACTGATAAAGCAGCAACGCCTGAGAAGAAAAAGGCAGCCGCAACAAATGCCGGCTCTATGCCTGGAGTTTCACCAGTTGGACCACGCAGTAATCGTCAAGCCCTTCCAGTTAAGAAATCGACTCGAACGCAGCACAAAGGTGGATAATTGGAGTAAGAAGAGTAGTACTAGTGTTTTTGGTGCAGTTTGATACGTACTGGACACACATCTTCCCCTTGATTCAATATTGAAAACCAGTACGATACTGGCAGTGCAGGATACACAAAGTACATCAGTCGCGCCAACAGCAGATCCCCGTCATCTACGCCGGATAGCTGTGATGCAGCAATTGTTTGCCTTTACTTTCCATCAAAGTGAAGAACTGAAAACTGCTTTTGTAGAAAAGCATCCTCATCTGGCTGAGTTGATTAAAGAGATAGAGGGGATTGATCAGGATATTGCTCGGTTGGCACCTGAACGGCCAATCCCTGACATTAACAAAGTGGACCTTGCGATTTTACGGACCATTATGTTTGAATGGAAAACAACGCAGACACCAAAGAAGGTGCTGATTGATGAAGCCGTAGAACTGGCCAAAGAATTCGGAACAGAAAGTTCATCTAGGTTTGTGAATGGAGTACTCGCTCATCTTCTCACGCCATGAGTAACTGATAAAAATATGGTTTATTTAGGAGTCCAATGCAGCAGGCTATTATAAATGATGTCCAAAACGATCGTTTTCAAGCTACTTTTACGGCTATCCAACATATCGTCGCTGAAAAGTTAATCTTGGAGCCGGAAGAAGTCTCACTTGAATCTGACTTTAGTGAAGAAGACTTAGACATCGAGATGACACCAATTCACAAGATTATTTTGATGAGAATTCAAAATAGTTTTCCCGAACTTGGATTGGACATGGAAAACCTCGAGGACTGTCAAACAGTTGGAGAATTAGCCCAAATGATCGAAGATGAACGACAAATGCAAGCAGAATTCTAAACCCGTATATGGCTCTTCCTACTTTTCAAAATAATGCACTTCTTATAACTGCTCTGACTCACCGGAGTGCCTTAAATGAGCACGCCACCACTTCAGCCGAATCGAATGAACGGTTAGAGTTTCTGGGTGATGCGGTTCTTGAGCTGGTCACGACGGAGTACCTTTTTCAACGTTTTCCTCAAGAACAAGAAGGGATGTTGACTGCATATAGAAGTGCATTAGTCAAAACAACGACCTTAGCCGAAGTAGCACTTTTGCTGGGATTAGGCGAAAAACTTTTTATGAGTAAAGGGGAAGAGGCTTCAGGGGGTCGCCAAAATGTCGGACTACTGGCAAACGCTCTAGAAGCCTTGATTGGAGCATTATTCCTTGACCAGGGATTATTAGCTGTCACTGAGTTTTTAAAGAAAGAGCTTTTACCTAAAATTGATATGATTCAAAAAAAGAAGCTCTACAAAGATGCCAAGAGCCAGCTACAAGAGGTCCTTCAAGCTAGCGGCCTAAATGCGCCCGAGTATGTCCTGGTCAGTGAAGATGGCCCAGATCATGATCGAGAGTTTACCGTCAAAGTGGTCATCAAGGGTGAAGACACCACCACCGGTTCTGGCCGCAGTAAACAACTGGCTCAGCAGGTGGCTGCACAAGCTGTTTTGGAGAATACTGAGCTCTTAGATCGATTACTTTCAAAGGTTCAAGCTCCTGCTTGAGTGAAAGGTCCCCTCAAGGTATAATTCCCCCCATGCTAAAAATTAAGCTCGCCCGATTCGGAAAAAAGAAACAGCCACATTATCGTATTGTCGTCAATGAAGCCCGTGACAAACGTGACGGTAAGTACGTAGAATCTATTGGCCACTACGCACCTCATCTACAACCAAAAGTGCTTGAAATTAACTTAGATAAGGTTGAAACCTGGAAGCAGAAAGGTGCTCAACCTACTGACACCGTTGCATCTTTAATTGCCCGTTTCCAATCTGGAAATCCATTCCCTCCCAAAAAAGCCAAACCATCCAAGAAGGCTAGAGCAAAAGCTGCTGCTGCCAAGCAAAGCGAGGCGAACGACTTGAAAGCTGCCAATGAAGCTGCGGCTACCCCAGTTGAAGAAGTTGTCGCTGAACCATCTCCAGTAGCACCAGTTACTGAAGCTCCTCCAGCTGAAGCAGCCTAAATTTAGTATACTGATCTTCTAAATGTCGGTAAGGAGCCCATGAAAAATTTACTCGAATTCATTCTTAATCACATTGTTGACCATCCAGAGGATGTGCGCGTGGAAGAAGCTGAGACTGAAGAAGGTTTCACCTACACACTTTTTGTTCATCAAGAAGACATGGGCAAAGTAATTGGCAAAAATGGTCGTATTATCCAGGTTATTCGCAACTTAGCCAAAGTTCGCGCTGTAAAAGAGAACATCCGCGCCTACGTCACCATTGCCGAGTGACGCTTACGGGCTCGTCTCAAGACTTGTTCCAAATAAATCTTCCTGTCCACCACCTTGTACTTGATTAACTTTGTCCATGGCGGGGAAAGTGTAGGTCTCCAGTTGATTTAAGAAATTTCGCTCAGTAACTCCAATTTCTGGTAACGGCTCATCCACAGCCACCTTAATTGCTTGAGTAAAGTAATAGGTCGTTAAAGTCAGCTTCGCAGAAAATAAATCTCCAGTCTGAACATTCCGCTTGGCATCTGGAGTGTTTCGCTCAAGCTCAATTTCACTGACATTAGTAATTGGAGCAGCTGTCTCAATTCGACTAATAAAAGAGTTGATTTGATCAAGTGTGCCAGCCAGCTCAACACGAATATCCAAAGTATCAACTCCGTGGACTTTATTGACTGTCTGTGCAGCTTGGGCAGTTCTTGCGCTGGTTGCAGCGCTACCCGAAGCAATGAAGCCTGGATTTGTCTCTATATCTACAATTTGTGCGCCTGTTTCTTGCGAGATGATGCCAGCCGTAGTCAGGAGAGGTAGTAAGGGCTTTTCGAGCGGCAAGACAGCTTCCACCTTATCTCTGCTGCCATACCCCTCTAAATCGGAGACCTGCGCAAGTCCCCGGACTTTCTTTTGCAGAGCTTGTAAGGCCGTATTCTCTAAACCGACTTGGTCTCGTAGATCTAGAGACCACTTTACCTGAGGAAGAATAGCTAAAAGAATTATCCCCCCGCTTGTAAAAAGAACAGCCAGAGAAAGAACTAAATAACGCCTGGTATAAATGAGTCGCTGAAGATTTAGCTCCTTCAGCTGCTTGAGAGAAAAGGCCGAGAGTTCTAGTTTCATAAAAATGTACCTCTCACTGCAGACTCACTGACTTGGTCACCACGGCTAAGGTCATTTCGTATTGGCCTGCGTCATTTCTGACTAAGTCACTCGGTTTTACTGATGTAAATTTTTGTCGAACTTCATCATTACTGACTACCTGAAAAATTTCCCTCAGCCGGAAAATATTTTTAGACTCTAAGCGGATCAGAAGTAACTTTTCTTTTTGATTAAACTTCACATCTTTAATAAAAACATTTGCCCCAAAAATATCAGAAAAGTACCCAATTGCAGCTCGTCTTTCAGCTCTATCCCGATCTATATTCGCTAAGCTACTTAATTTGTGTACCATGATTACCAGAGAACGCTCAACTTCTACGTTATTCGCAACTTGATCCCGTAACACTCTCTGGGCTTCTTTAATCTGTCGATGCTGCCGATCTAGATATAGTCTTACCCCAGAGATGCAAAGAAAAAAAATAAAAGTCACCCCAAATATGGCTAAAGTAGCTCTGATCCACTTTTGATCCTCTCGCTCCACTCGGGTTAGCCTTTTCCGACGCTCGTTAAGAAAATTGATTTCGCGGCTCATAAGATACTTCGGCCTAGTAGACCTACACAGGCACTAAAAGCAGGATGATTTCCTGCAGGAATATCTCCAGTTGCCCCGGTGAAAGGAGCAGCTACGAGCACTTCTACACCTAGTTTTTCTGTAATCAGCTGTACAAGCCCTGGCAATTGAGCAGCACCCCCAGAAAGTAAGACCCGTTTGACTTGCTCACCCTGCTGCTGACTGACAAAAAATTGAATTGCTTTTTGCATCTCCATGATAGAAACCTGAAGCGCTGGCATAAGAACTTCTCGCATCTTACCGTTGAGCTGCTGTGGATCAATTCCATAACTTCGTTTGTACTGCTCAGCTTGTTTGGCATCCAATTGAACCGCCTGCTCAATCGTTCTGGTCAAGATTTGACCACCAGAGCCATGGGTATACACAAAACGTAGCTCACCACCACTTACCACAAACATATCCGTGGTTGAAGCACCCATGTGTACCACCAAAGTAGTAGAGTCTTCAGTCGTAAATTGCATCGAGCGGAAAATTGCCAAAACTTGCGTCTCCAATAAGGTTGGCTCTATACCATTACGCAGGAAAATCTCTAAGTATTTGTCTACGATTGACTTGCGTACTCCCACCATCAAAACTCGCATCTGATCTGTCTTGCTGCCTTTTGGTGGCCTATACACCACTTGATACTCGAGCGATAACTCCTCAAGCGGAATAGGGATGTGCTGTTCAGCCTGCCAGTTAATTGCTGAAGCTAACTCAGCGTCAGTCAGTACTGGAATCGAGATAATTTTAGTTGAAACCAGATTCTCAGCCAATGCAATTCTGACATCTGTTTTCGCCAAGGCATGATCTTGAAACACCGTTGCAATCAGTTGTGAAAGTTTTTCAGTGCTTGCATCATCCACAGCTAACGTGAGTCCCGTGGTATTAAAAACCTCAATCGTTCGATCAACCACTAAGGGTTTTTGTTTTTTTGCTTGGATAGCCTTAATTGTGTACGATCCAAGGTCAAAAGCGACGGTATTTAACATAAGAGCAGGTATCCTTCTACTTGGTCAATGTGGTGCCACTATAAACAACATAATCGAAAATTGAGGGTGAGACTGGGAGGGTACGCACTACCTGAATCGTTCGAGTTTCGTTCCCAGCCTGGCTCTTTGCCTCAGATCGAATCTGATACGCTTGAACCGGTAGATTACTGGATGCTGCAACCAGAACATCTGTGTCATTGTAGACAGCCTTAATCCGCATATAGTCATCGCTCGCTTGCGTAGAAACCACTGCCCGCCTGAAGTAACCAGAACTCCCATTGCCTGCTATCGCTATGTCATCATTTCGGTTACAGGCTCCAAAAGGCAAGTGGCGTACAGCAGTAATACCGCCCGAGATAGAGTAGACAGAGACGATAAGTGAGGCAGGCTTAGTAGCGGCAGAGCAGTCAGAATCCCTGGACCAATCAATATTCACCGTAGCTGGAAGGGCAGTGGTCGCATCCTTTAACTTCACCATCGCGGTCGTACCTTCTAAAAGTCTCGTTTGTAGTCGCTGATTTTTAGTAATCGCATAATCCACAACCGCGTTAGTATTAGGAATGAGAGTAGGGGTAGGTCGTAACTCATTCCCAACGAAGGAGAGATCTGTTGAAAGCGCTTTTTCAATCCCTGCCTCAGCTGCATTGAAGACACGATTTGATTCCTCTTCTTGTTGAGAAAGCGCCACTTCATCAGTAGAGCGAGAGGCCAAGGAAATACCAAATGTCAAAAGCACCATCATGATCAGAATAATCACAATTCCTACCTGGCCGGTGTGGTAAAAGGAAGCGGGTTGGGAGCGCCACCAAGATCGAGAAGGCTGTCGTGTATCCATACTTGTTCTAGTATAGAAGGAGAAGCGGTGTAAAAGCAAGAAAAGAAACGGCAAATCATGAGCTTCGAAAGTCTTTTTTACTTAGTTCGAGTATAATCCACCCGTAAATGAAAAATTCAGCATTTTTACAAATTAAGTCATTAATCGAAGCATTTAGCAAAAGAGCCGTATCTAAAGCTGTCTTTATTGCTGAACTAAAAAAAATGGAGGGCCAGAACTGGTTTTTTACCTTTGATGAAGGGAGATTGCTTATTAGAAATAATAGTTTTAAACTCGCAATGGAGATAGATGAGCTCAACGGAACATATAGTACTGTCAAGTTAGAATCGAATGTTCTTGCTCAAAAAAATTATTCTGAGCTTGCAAAGGCTAAAGAGATTATTGCTTTCTCTGGTACCTCTAGAAGCCTCCTTGATGAACGAGGTGCTCTGAGTATTATAAATACGACCATACAACAATACTCACCACAAAAATATGCTGTGCTCACCGGGGGATACCCTCAAGGAGTTCCTCACATAGCCGCCAAGGTAGCAAAAAAACAAGGTTTTCAAGTTATCGCAGTGGTTCCAAGTGTTATTCATAGAACAGAGTTTGATAGTGTCGCAAAAGACTTGTACAGCGACATTATAGAAGTAGGACAAGATTGGGGTGATGAGAGTGATGTCTTTACAGATCTCGCTTCGCACCTGTACTTCATTGGAGGAGGGCATTGGACGGAGATTGAATACTTACTGGCATTGCAAAAACAAAAGCAAATACACTTTATTAAAGGCTTCGGAGGTTTGTCAGAAAAGTTATCCTCTCACCCACAAGTAGAGATACCTTCCACTTTAATCAAAGTTTCAAATCTAACCCCAAACTCTGTGCTTTCGAAGCTATCCATCTCTCAACAATCTGAGCACTTACCTCTGACTTAATCGTTTCCCCATTAAGTATGTGCGTTGCAAAGTGCCTTGTGGGCTCCACATACTCTTGATGCATAGGCAGAAGAACTTTCTCTACATACTTAGGATACTTCATTTTGGTTCTTCTACTGATCCGCGTTGGTTCGGAAACATCAACAAAAATGAGTAAATCTAGTAAGTTCCTAACTACAGAGTTGTAAAAAAGAAGATAGCCCTCAACTACAACTACCCTTTTCGGACTTACCTCAAATATTTGCTGACTTCCAAGATCAATTGGATCCCTATGTTCAATAGACACTACCTGCCCTTTTCTCAACTGTATGAGAATCTCGATAAAACCATTCCAATCTATATAGTCGGGGTGCTCCCAATTAGAAAGCCCTTCTAACTCTGGAGGGTCGGTCTGAAATTTTTGAAAATCATCTAGATGGAGTAAGGCGATCTTGTCTGGATTGAGATGCTCTAGTCGTTGGGCAAGAGTAGTTTTCCCAGCTCCAGAACCACCAGCAATTCCGACAAAGAGCATCTTTTTTTCTGCGTTTGCAGCAGTCATTTGTTCCTCAGTGGTATATATCCATCAAAAAAGAAAGTTTTATTTGTCGTATTCCATGTTCTGCACTTTGTCTGCTTCTATAAGCTCGCGCAAGTAAACAGATTTGGGGATTCGTCGCTTCTTGGAGATCATATCTAGGTATGACACATGGCGGGGAGAGATAAAAAAGTTGAAACGAGAATCAGTCTGATCGGAAACAAAATCAATTGCTTCTTTCAAGATCTCGTCCAGATTATCTATTGAGTACTTCACCAAAGTTAACTTTTCAGATTCCAGCCCTTCCAAAAAATGAGGTGCATGGCCTTCAAAATAGAGCGCAATAACTGACTTTCCCTTTTCTAATGATAGAGAAATTTCGTAACCAACACCTAGTGAAGATGTGGATGCTTCTGTCACCACCACATCACTAGACTTAATCCATCTCAAAACGTTGTTGTAATGCGTTACTTTTTGATCTTCTTTTAAGCTATAGACATAGTCAAAACTTGGTTGAAGCGTACTTTCTGTCACTTGATGACCTTGTTTCCGCAAGACTTCTACAATTCGTTCGTAGTTTGCTAAGTATTTTTGTTTGCCTGAGATAGAACTTACGAAGTAAATTTTCATATTTTTAGTTAGTAATTTGAGGGTCCTCTCCACCTTCTCTCATATCTTGCTCAATCAGAGTTCTTAAGTACACAGACCGAGAAATTTTTCTATTTTTAGCAATCCAATCTAAGTACTGAGAATGGTCTGGTGAGATAAAGAAGTTAAATCTGGTATCCTGACTATCCGCCACAAATTCAAGGGCATGAGGGACTTCGCTCTTTAATTCTTCTAAAGAAGCATACCGAACTACTTGGAGTTTCTCATTGAGCTTCTCCAGAGTTCTAAACATGTGAGGCTCTTCTACACCGCTATGGAAGATAATCACCGGCTTGCCCATTTGCACAGCAAAGCAGATCAGATAACCAACACTGGTACTGGCGTAGGAGGCTTCGACAAATAAAGCATCTGCCTGCTTAATGCCATCCATAACTTCTCGATGATACTGAAGGTTTTTTTGCTCGTCCCAACCCCCAGAGCTTTCGATCGAGTAATTGAGAATATGATCAGACTTAATAGTATGACCCTTGGCTTTTACACCCTCATCAATCAGGCGATAATGCTCATTATATTTGCTTTTTCCATGCAGTGATGCGGTAAAGAAGATTTTCATAAATTTTGAGAATTATACCTTAGAAAAGGCAATATAGGGGAAGTTCTTCCCGAATAATTGATCTATGCAGCTAATTTTTGAAAGCTACCTCAGTGTTCATGATTGGGTCAACTTGGAATATTTTCGTGTACAGCTCAACAAAATTATTAGATGAGTTTTTAGCTGTGGAAGCAACGACCACTGCACGTTCAAATTGGTTCCTACTCTTCATATTCTGACTCATAAACTCCGCAATCGCTAAACTGGCCGGTGAGACACCTGCACTCACTAGATATTTTTTGTCAAAAAAAGAAATCGAAGAAGGGAGAGTCCCTATATCTTGCAACTGCAACTCATACTTCAGTTGAAGCTCTCGTAACTGAGCAGCCACCTGAGATAACTGAGCAGCAAATCCTTCAGGCTGATCAAAAAAAGGATACTGTGAAGAACGTTTAGAAACCAGCACCGGCCCTTGCCCAGACTGAAAAACTTCCATTAAAGTCAGCAGTAGGCGAGGATTTACATTTTCTCTCATCGCAATACGCTGAAGAATCTGGGCTGAGGTAAAGTAACTCGGAACAGGGTTGACCGTCGCATACTCGGGGAAATACTTTTGAATCAACTCAGATGAAAGCGGCTCTCTGTACGTTGGCAAGGAACTCTCATGATGAAAAGAAGTGATATACGGAATATCTAGCTCGGCAAAATCTTCATAACGATTACTCGTATTGATAAAGTCCGGTCCAATCCGCTGTACGCAGGCACCAAAGTACGAGAAGAGACACTCTTTAATCATCGGCTCTATGGCAGTCATTGGGGGATCCAGAGGAGCATAAGCATCTGCTTCTATAGCATTAGCGTCTTGGTATACGCCCTGAGTATCGACTGAACTCGCTCTGGATCGCTGCCAGAGGGAAATTGAGGCGAAAATTACTGCAAAAGACAAAAGGAGCAGAATACAGCCAATCGCCAACCACTTTTTCGAAACAGTGAAAGAAGAAAAATTCATTGTAATTAAGAGTAACAAAAAAACAGCATATGCAAAAGAGTGATAAAGCCTGAGTATCTTAAATAGTGGTAGAGGAAGTATCTGAAAAATCTTGTAGCTGCAATAAATGCCATAACGCCGATTTTCTACACACTTACTATGTGTGGTGATTAACTTAGTGGGGACCTATAATAGCGAAGTAATATGCTCAGACGGCAAATGAGAAAATGTTCCTTTTGAAGGACATTTTTTTTAGAGACCCAGAGTCTCATAATAATAGTTATAGAGCGGAAATTAGCACTAAGGACATTGTCATACTATACGTTACACATCACAATGTGTTACAAACATAAGTATGAATAATGACGTACAAATGACCAGAGAAAAAAATTTTCCGAGAGTTGTCATTGGATTTGATAAGCAAAAGAATGTAGATGGAGTCCTCAGGCCTGATAGATCACTAGTACACCAGCCAGGTACAATTTTAAAAAGTCTTGGTGAGATTCTTAGAGCTAACCAAACCGATAAGCCTGCTCAGGCTGTAGATTTATCCACTACAGCAATTTTATTGGTAGCTGAGTGGCTAAGAGAGCAGAGAAAAGCAGAAAACCGTGCGAGCTTAAAACGTAAACGAAGCTCACGGATTAAATCTTTTTCACCGATAGCAGCAGCACTAATTGGGTTACTCATTGCTATCTCAGCAGATAAAGAACAAGCTCGGAATTTCCCAGACACTCCCACAGTAGAAACGGATGGGGTAACCGATAAGGCTACTCTGGAAGAATCAACATTAATTGTTGACAACTTTGCAGGAGCAATTAGTAGTTCTGTCGGTGCTTTTCATGCCGAGCTGAATAGGTTGGAAATTGACTTTGATCAAGTATATAAAGAGGCATTTGAAGCGGCAGCATCTCAACAAGATCTGGAACCCGAAAGTATGGCAAAGAGGCCCGAATTCATTCCTCCAGGAGCAATGATTACTATTGAGATACCAGAAGGTTTTTGGGGGGGTAGTACTGTAACGAGTATTGACCTAAACGATACATCACTCAATAATTTGCCTAGTGTTACTTTACCTGGGAGGTATAACTTTAGAAATGGACCCGGAACGAATTATAGTGCTCTGGAAGTACTACCTAGAGACACAGAGATTCTTCTTTTAACAGAACATCTGGGCGTTCAAATTTGGGGCGATCAGGAATCTATGCAGGGACTTGGAGTAACAGTAGATACTGCAACAAATACCCTTCGAGTTGTAGGAGACAGTAATGGCCCTTGGGGAATTGGTGTAATCCGACGAACTGGAGGAACATATCTACTGGGATTTATATCGTTACCAAATCTTAGAGTGCAAATGCCTGAGGCGAATGGATCTTCAGCAAGCTCGACGCCTTCGTTAACCCCTAGCGCTACACAGCCTAGTGGACGAGAAACTGGCACACCTAGTCCGAGTCCAACCAGCACACTTAGTCCGAGTCCAACTGGCACACCTAGTCCGAGCCCAACCAGCACAAGCCATGCACCTGCCACAGACACTCCTATGGGGACAACTACGCCAGAAGCTCCTTACAGCCCCACGAATGCTCCTACATTAGGACGAAGTGAAACTCCGACTGTTACAGCAACGGTGAGAGCTGCTACTCAACAAACAGAAACGCCTGAGCCAACAGGTATCCCAACTGCTATTAGAGCTGAAGAGCTCGTAAATGGTGATCCCCTTGTAAATCAACTTAGGGGTTCAGAAATGATAATGACAGAGATACCCCCATTCGGAGAATTTGTAGCAGATGATCAGTACACACATTGTCTTAACTGTTGGGACGTGAATGCTTCCCGGATAATTACAGCAGCCAATACATTGTGGAATGGGGAAGAAGGCAATCAGAGTCTTATTCCCACATCACCCGATCAATTTATGCGCATTACAAGCGGTCAACCTGAAATGCCTGCTTTCAACTTTGCCTACGATATTTCTCAAGGACACGGCGAACGGCTACTTACAAATGAATATAGAGCTGCATTCAATAATGGAGAAGTTGTTTTAGGTGACCACAGATACTTTGTTGCCAGAATAATTGGTCCCATCATAGATGAGCAGACTGGACAGCGAACTCACCACTTAATTGTATACGACATAGTAACACCAGATCCTAGATCAATAATTAGATCTGGTGCAGCTATTACTGTCTCTCCAGATGCACAGACTTATCTCAGAGGCTACGGTGGCACCAACCTACTATTGGATTCTCGCAATCCGATTCCTGAGATCATCGATAGATTATTGGCCCATAGAGGTCGTCAACTCTTACTAAAGATCTATAAGGACTTCCCTGTAGAACTAGGAGATAATGAAGGGCCGCTGGATATCTTGTTTGGGAGAATACTCTCTTCAATTAGTAGGGGACAGTCAGCCCGTATCCGAGAGAGAGATGCTAGATATCTTCAGGCTCTTTTTGGACTAGATACATCAGTTATAGTATTCGACGGAAATGCTTCCCCCAATATAGTAAGTGCGATGGGGTCTTAATCTAGTTGCTATTTCCCTAACACACATTTCATGTAATACTCAGTAGAGATGAAAAGAACTCTACTAATATTGTCGTTTCTCATTTTTATTTCTCTAGTTGTTATTAGTAGCGTTATTCTATTACCAAATTGGCAAAAGGGCTCTGTACCAGAGATAAAGCAGACTAGCGAGCTTGGGGAAAACAATTTCCCTTCACTCTTACCATTGATTAAACAAAATCCAATTGAAATTGAAGAGATTGATACCCCAACCACAATAATGTACATCCTGGAAACAAAAATTTCTCAACCTTTTTCAGTAGTAGGAAATACTGTAAAAGCAGAAGTTGTTATGAGTGGAGATAAAACTGAGACACCATTTTACGTCAACATAGGTTCTCTTGAGAATTCTGTGCTTTTTGGGGAAATTATTGACAATAACTCTACTTGGAAAAGCAGAAAAGTCAGTGAGCTTCTTTCTGCACTGGATCCTATTAAAAATTTTACTATTTATATTGAACTGCCAAAGGACATATCGCATTTGGAAAAAACTTCACCTCAATATATGTTTGGTGAATATCAACAACAAAGTTATCAGGTGATCAAGAAAATCATTGAAGGTGAAGGAAGTAGTCTAGCTCAACCTCAAGAACTACCCACCAACCAAATTGGATTCAGACCATGAGAATTTTTCTTAAGTCATATTCTTCAGTTGTATTATTTCTGTTTTTTCTTTCTTTTTTTGCTACACAAGCAGCAGCCCAAGTCTGTTACTCGAGCCGAGTCATTTCCCAGTGGTATTGTGGTAGTGGTGGGCAAATTTGTGCTACTTATGATCCCATCATGAGGTGTGCAGGCCCACCACCTGTGGGCGGGGAAGAATGCACACAAACCGGAAATACACCTTATGGATACTGTAACTGTTTACCTGTTTGCATACTTTACAACAATAACGTTGGTGGAATCTGCGGAAACTCTACCCCCGTCTATGGCGCATGTGATCAAACAACTTGCAGTATTAGTGCCGATATTCGGAACTGCTCCTACTTAAATGGTGTTTGCAACGAAACTACCACCATCCAACCTCTCGGTTGCTGGGGTCCCGGCGCCCCCGCCGCTGTCTGTGGCAACAGTATTTGTGAAACGGGTGAGACGTGCGCCAGCTGCTCCTCTGACTGTTCCTGCTCCGCCCCGTTTTGTGGTGACAATTTATGTAATGGGGCAGAGACATGCTCTTCCTGTGCTGGAGACTGTGGTGCCTGTAATTCCTGTGGCGACGGCGTCTGTAGTGGAGCAGAAACGTGCTCCACTTGCTCAAGTGATTGTGGCAGCTGTGGCGGCGCCTACTGTGGAGATGGAACTTGTAACAATGGGGAGACTAGCTGTACCTGCAATGGAGACTGTCCTGGCACTTGTATTGGATGTGCTCCCTGCGGCAGCCCGCTCTGTGGTCAAGCAACGTGTACTGGGTTTTGCCCAAACACGGACTCAGGAGTTCCTGGAAATCCTTCCTTAACTCCGCCAAGCGGTGAGATTCAGATTCCCATTAGTCGTCAGATCACTCTTTCGTGGTCAAATGCACCTTTAGCAACGAAGTACAGTGTTCAGGTGTATCCAACCGGCACGCCAGTAGGGCAAGAATGTACGGCTGCAAATACGTTCTGCCAAGCCGTAAATACAACTCGAAACTTTACCTTTACAGCCCCTGGCAATGTGGCCTTCTATACCTGGAGAGTCAGGGGTGTTAATGACGCCTGTTCACCAAATCAAACGAGTGCATGGACAACAGGCACCTTTACTTTGGTAGGTCCGATTACTGGCGGCACTTTCTACGACTCATCCAATACTGCTGTACTGAACTTAGCCACTGGCATCTGTGAGAGAGCAGGTGGGAATATCCCACAAAACGGTAATGGCCCAGGAACTGGGATATCCACCGATGACTGGGCAGGGAACACTCAAACAGGCGTGGTCTCAGGGACCACATTTACGATTAATGGTGTGAAAAATTCACAGAATGTGGAAGTCTACTACACCCCAGACTTAGCTCAGTGGCGATGTACCTGTCCAGCCGGTTGTGTCTACTCAGGCATATCTGTTCCTCAATCGGGAATTAACATTTTCTTAGGAAATGTCAGGGCACCTTGGTGGCAAACTCAGAATGGTTTGATTCATGCTGGAGCGATCAGTGGTACTGCCGTAAGAAGTGCTATTCCATCTGAATGTAACTCCCCATCTTGTATTGCCGCTCTTTCACTTCGCAATACGATTAGCACCATAAACTCAAGTGGTTTGACTACAACAGGCGGTGGAGATATTGATTCCACTGCCGACGGAGGTTCTCAATATACCTATCTAAGCCAGGATGGGCGCACTAGCCGGGTGGTGGGAATGAGGTTACGAGGCCCAAAAGAAGATTATGACTACTTTTACAACCTCTTTAGCATGGGTACTAACCCCAGCACCGACTTCACTGGAGCTAAGCCTACAAGCGCACCCGTCAATTCTCGAGCATATTACCGCAGTGGCAACGCCACGATTGGCAGTAACTGGACATTGGCGGCAGGAGAAAAGATGGTGATTTTTGTAAGTGGGAACTTGAATGTAAATGCGCAGATCACGGTACCAAATGGTGCATTCTTAGCATTTATTGTTTCTGGAAACATTACGTTCTCCAATACTATTGGAGACCCTTCAGCCGCTGCGAGTAACCCTACGGTTGCCGGAGTCTTTATCGCAAACAACCAAATCATTATTGAAGGCGGGCTCGGTGGGGGAGATCGCAAGTTCATTGGCGAGGGCACATTTGTCGGCTGGAATGGTGTACTTCTAAATAGGGAGTTCAGTAGCGCAGCTTTGAATGACTCTTACCCTACAGAGCTCTTCCGCTTCCGACCTGACTTTATTACAAATGTACCTGAACGGATGACCAAACCACTCTACACATGGCAAGAAACCAACTAGATCACAAGTACCCGCAGCTACCAACGAAAAACTTCCTTAAGACCACTGGTTTTACCTTAATAGAAGTCCTCGTTGTTACGGCAATTAGCATGGTCTTACTTATGTCGGCTGCTAGCTTGTTTTATACCACCTTACTGGGGAACTCGAAGAAAACACTTTATACTACCCTAAAAGATGAGGGCGATTATGCCATTAGTCAGATGGAATTTTTGCTCCGCAACTCCCTCAGTTTAGAACCTGTCGTTTCTGGTGGTCCTATCTGCACCCCTGGGATGACTCAAATTGCACTTCGATCACTCGACAGAAATATCACTACGCTTTTAGAAAACAACGATAAAATCGCTTCTCAATCAGCTATCGATACGAAGTACTTAACCTCAAGCGCAGTGCGAATCCAGAACCTTACGTTTGACTGTCAGCAGACTGGCTTAAATAGGGGAACGTTTGTAAAAATCTCACTTACCATCGAAAAAGATTCTCTGGACAGAGCTGGTCCAAGCATCTATACCGAAAATTTCTCCACCAGCGTCAATATCCGGAATCTCTAGTTGGTGGCTTTGCGAAAGTCTTGGCTAGCGCGTGATTCTCGAGTAATTGTACCTTCTTGCCAGCGGACAGTCACTAATACAGAAATGATCTGCACTCCTAACACGTCAGACAAAGTAACAGCAGCATCCCTCCGAAACATCCCCCGTGCATCTACAGCCTGACTAGCTGTACAACTAGATTGAGTTAACGCCTGAAAGGCATTATTAGTCGCGGGCAAAGAGGCCAAACAATAGCCAAACGTAGTGCCATCCTCTGCCAGGATACTATAAAAACTCTCCCAACCTAGATCTGTCCGTTTTTGCCGAAAGTACTCAACTCCTTCTTGAGAATACTTGGTGGCTAGCGCTTTTGCCTTTGCCTGCGCCGTGTTTCTCACAGACACCGTGACAATGGCCACAATTGCAGTCATCACCAGCGCAACCACACTAGTCGCCACAATCACTTCTACCAAGGTTTGACCGGCAGTATTCATCCGAAGTGTGGAGGGGTAGATTTTTTTTCTTGACATGATTAATTCCTAGTTATCACTGGCTCGCTAATGTTGCCACCGGGGTTTACTGAGAACTGATAGCTGTACGAAGGGCTGGACGAAGTCAGTAGAACCGTGCCTGCTCCTACCACGCCCCCGTGGAGACCCGCAAACGTCATTGTACTAAAGGTGGTCAAAGTCACTCCACTTGGAATTGTATATATCTGGACATTTTGAGAATTGGTTGCACAGCGAGCTTCTAAAATTACTCTAGTAGGACCAGAGATCGTACTCACCCTATATCCTGTCAGAGCTCCTGTGCACCCTGACGGCTTGTCGCCCACACGTGCCTTCTTCTGAGCTGAACGAAGAAGTTGCTCGACCTCTTTGCCAGCATTCACAAGGTTTTGACGACTCCGCAGGTTCAAGTATCCAGCGATGCCTCCTCCAGTCAGAGCTAGCATGATCGTAACCGTGACCATCAGCTCAACTAAGGAAAAGCCCAAGGAACGACTGAGAGAGGAGGAGGATCTCATTTAACCTCTATTATGGACTAGTCAGACAATGAGCTGCACCAGAGGGATTTTCTAGGGAGGGATTTTCTAGGATGGCACATATGGTAAAACCGTTAGTTGCGGCAACGTAGGAATATTGGTACTGCACATACGGCGATGGCTTCGGATCCTGGACTGAACTAGTGCTTAGGTAGTTCCGGACAACACTAACCATACCTGTCCAATCAACTTTAACAGGGTAAGATCCAACATCAGTCCGATAGAGTACTAAAGCAGCTCGAACCTGCTCCATATCTGCTCGTCGTTTCCCATCTCGAGCCCCTTTATTTGCCTGATTAAAGCTGACTAAGCCAATGGTCGTAAGCACCCCAATGATACTGACTGCAATCATTAGCTCAATTAAAGAGAATCCCCAAGAAGAGAAAACCCGACCTTTTTGCTGAGAAAAAGGTCGGGTAGTGTTTCCAAAAATCAATCGAATCATAGCGTTACTGTTGGGCTGACATACAGAAATGTGTAGCAGTAGCACCACCGGTAGGAACGTATGCACAAGCAGTACTTGAGGAATTTCCTCTAGTGGTACGCTCCATTAATGCACAAACACAGTATGTTAACGCACTGGTTGTGGTGGTATAGGTACTTGGAGCCACATTTAGTGGATCAAGTGGTAAAGCAGCATTTACAAAATATGTGGCATTTGCGATAGATGCAATTGCGGCTGGGTACGCATTAGTATTATTATAAAATTGTTCTAATGCTTTAGAGATTGAGTCAACATCGGAGCGACGTCGAGCATCACGAGCAGTTTGCTGTGAGTTTCTAAAAGCCACTAAGCCTCCAGCTACTAACACACCAATAATACCCACCGCAACCATTAACTCAATCAGGGTAAAACCCAATCTATTAAAATGTGTACCTAACTTTTTCATGAGTATTAAACTCCTTTCAAACTTAAGAAAGTTTTTCTATTACTGTGTAAGTCTGCATGAATTTTTAATAATTGTCTAGAGCCTGTTTCCTCAAGTGAACTTATGGGCTGACCAGGACGTTTAGCTGAGTTACTGGGGTCATAGCCGAACCTACACCAGATGCTGATCGAGCAACTAATTCAGCGACGTACACACATTGGCTTGAACTACAAGTATATTGGTGAGTGGTAGTTCCAGACATTGTGGAGAGAGACTCATGCTCTCCGTCCCCATACCTGACGGTTAAACTAACTTTCTCCTTTAGAGTATATGAGGTTACATAAGAAAAGGTGACTGTTTCACCAGATTGGACTCTGAGCGTACGAGTTTTTTCATCAGGGAAAGGATCAGCATTAAATGCTAAGACAATAGGCCGGGCTAGACAGCTGCTAAAACAGCTCTTCGGACAGTCGCTTACTTTTTTATACGACTCACCAATGCCACTATATGCCTCTTCCTGACAGCACTGATAGCCATAGCCGTCACAAGTGCTTACGGGATGAACTCCATAGCTGAGATTCCCAGGCTGGGAATCTGCAATTTGCTCATTCTCCACAAATACATCTTTTTGTCTCCCCAGTACTTCCAGCTGAAGACCACTACGTTCTTTTCCCCAGAAAACTCCACTGCTCCCAGGAGTTTTGGTAGCCAAAATTGGCAAACTTTTCTTTTTGACCACGATGGGTTCCAGAGAGAATTGGGTACAAATAACTTCCGTCACAAACTGACGTGAGTCCAGGAATCGAAGTTGTAACTGACTTATAGGGTTAGCATTGGCTAAAACTCCTTTTTGCCGACACTTTTGTGCATACTCAGTAGAATCTTCAGCAATTTCTCGGAGCTCTGCTAAAGACTCAGTTACCGTAGAGGAGGCGACTATCAACAGTACCTCCCGCCCAATAAAGAAAGTCAGAACGCTGACGATCGACAAAGCCACCAATGAGGAGAACAGAAATTTAAATATTCTCATACATTTCCCTCACATTAACGCCATGTACCATGTCCATATGCTACTCCCTAAAACGAGCGTTACAAAAGTTGAGACTACTAGAAATGGGCCGAAAGGAACGGCTTGACTCAAGGTTTTTTTTCTACTAAGAACGAGTCCTATTCCAAAAATTCCACCAAAGATAAAGGCCAACAGTAACCCAACCAGAACATTTGGCCATCCTAGCAATAATCCAAAGGGAACAGCAAACTTCACGTCTCCAAAGCCCATCCCTTTCCCTTTCGTAAAGTACCAAAGACTAAAAAAGAAAGTTGTGACCATGGCCGTACCCACTAGGGTCAGCAAAAGATCACGCGTTTGCATTACCCCTGAAAGCACCAGTGCCAATCGATAGAGTAGCGTCAGACCTGCCAAGGAAAGAACTACTTCATCGGGGATAATGAAGTATAAGAGGTCGGCAAAAAAAATAATTAAAAGCAGTATGCCGACACATAACCAAAATAGCGGCTGGACATACTGAAAAGGATGAATGGTGATGCGGAAAAAAAGCGAGCTCCCCCAGAGCCACCAAACAAAGAGCGCTCCGGTCAGAAACTCTAACACTGGGTGGGTCATCGAGATGGTCTTCTGACAGCTCCGGCACCTTCCCTGCAATAAAATATACGAGACTAAGGGAATATTCTCAAACCAACGAAGCTGACGGTGGCAGGACTCGCACTTGGACCTTCCGGCAACCCAAGACTCACCTTTGACCGTCCGATAAATAACCACATTCAGGAAACTACCAATGATGGCGCCGAGTGCGAATAGGAGGAGGCTTAATAAAAGAAAAGGGGCAACCATCGTTCTAGACTACACAATTTCTGATCCAGAAGCAAATAACGCTGAGAACTACAAATTACTAGTTAAATTATAAATCGGCATGATAATCGCAATCACGATTGTTCCCACTCCGAGGCCCAATACGATCATAATCATTGGCTCTAGTGCAGCGGTCAGGTTTTTGACGGCGTGCTCACTTTCTGACTCAAAGTATTTTCCTAATTTGCCCATAATCTCATCGATCTTGCCAGTTTCTTCACCGACAGCAATCATTTGCGGCAAAATAGGAGGGAAAAAATCATAGCGCATCAGTGTCTGGGATAAAGGAACTCCCTTTTCCACTTCTTTCGATGCATCAGCCAAAGCATCTTGAAAAAGCACATTGTCCATCGCCGCAGCAATGATTTCTAAGGCCTGCAAAACAGAGATTCCTGCCCCAAGTAAAAGACTGATGGTGCGGCAAAACTCAGTTAAGAGAATTTTTTGCCGTAGAACACCCATCACCGGCAACTTGAGCATAATTTTATCAAACGAATGCCTGCCTGTTTTTGTCGCCACCCAGGCTCGGAAGGCAAAGCTTCCACCTATCGCTCCTAAAATAATCAGCCACCACATATTCTTCATGAAGTTTGAAGTCGCAATTAATAACTTCGTTACTAAGGGCAGCTCAATCTTCATCTCTGTATACATCTCAGTCAACTTGGGCACCACAAAGACCATCATCACCATGCCCACCCCCAACATCACCACGATCACAATCATTGGATAAATCAGTGCGCCTTTGACTTTGGCATTAAACTCTCGCTGCTTTTCCAGGTTATCAGCTAAACGATTCAGAACATTATCAAGTACACCAGCTGTTTCACCGGCTTTGACCAGCTGGATGTAGACTGCAGAGAATTTTTTTCCTTGCGCAGCGAGAGCATTTGAAAAAGTACTGCCGCCTTCCACTTCGCGTAGTAACTCTCCAATCATTTTTTGCATGGCAGGTTTACTTTGCTGGTGCAAAATATGCAGTGCTTCAGTCAAGGTCAAGCCAGCGGTGATCATGGTCGAAAGTTGGCGGGTAAAGTCCACAATCTCGGTCTGTTTTATGCCACCAAAGGTCAGAGCCAACTTGGCAGTGAGAGTTTCATTGACCGGCACAATATTAATCACCAACAGATTGCGATTTCGCAAAATGGCCGAGGCCTGCTCCAGGTTCGGTGACTCCACCTTCCCTTTGATTGTTTCACCATGCTCGTTTTTGACTGTGTACTGAAAAAATGCCATATTTACTTCGCCCCAGATAATCGGTCAAATTCATCGGGTCGGATTGCGTACTCACGCGCTCGCTCTAAGGTCAGCGCCCCTCTTTGCACCCATTGCAGCAAGCTCGCCTCTAACAGCATCATGCCACTCTCGGAAGAGGTCTGGATCACATTATCAATCTGATAGGTTTTACCTTCTCGGATCAGGTTGCGGATGGCTGGGGTACAGATCATAATTTCAGTCGCTGCTACTCGACCACCACCGACTAAAGGTACTAACCGCTGAGAAACTACAGCTTGAAGCGTGACTGAGAGCTGTTGACGAATCTGTGACTGCTGATGTTCCGGAAACACGTCAATAATACGATCAACTGTTTGGGCTGCAGAGTTGGTGTGGAGCGTCGTTAAAACTAAGTGGCCGGTTTCGGCGACAGTCACCGCAGCAGCAATCGTCTCGTAATCACGCATTTCTCCGAGGAGTACCACATCTGGGTCTTCTCGTAGAGCAGAGCGGAGCGCAATTTCCCAGCTATGTGTATCTTGATGAAGCTCTCGCTGCGAAATAATGCTTTTTTGGGGCGTATAAATAAACTCAATTGGATCTTCAATAGTCAAAATATGCTCAGCGCGGGTAAGATTAATCTCCTGGACCATAGCTGCTAGAGTAGTAGACTTTCCCTCTCCAGTTGGACCAGTCAGCAAAACTAACCCTTGGTTGTATTTCGTAAATTGATGAAAAGCGTCCGGTAGTTGAAGTTCTTCAATGGAGCGAATTTTAGTTGGAATCAAGCGCAAAGCTGCTGAGTAAAAGCCTTGTTGGTAATACACATTTATACGAAAACGTCCCACATCTTTGAATTGATACCCAAAGTCGATTTCTTTATTGACGGTCACATAGTCTTTTTGTTCCTGGTTCATTAAGGGAAAAATTAAGAGCTCGGCATGTTCTTTTTTGAGCAGAGGAGCACCATCAATTGGGATGAGGGCGCCATCAATTCTGAGAATAGGAGGAGAACCCACCAGAATATGCAGGTCTGAACCACTACGGTCTATCAGGAGCTGCAACATGTCATGAATATTCATAGCGCGCTTTCATTTTTCTTCTAGTATCAGTGTATACCGAATTAGACATCAGCAACACGCAGCACTTCTTCTAGAGTAGTAATCCCTTCGAGTGCTTTAATGTAGCCATCTTGCTTCATTAATAACATCCCGTTCTTAAGCGCCACTTTCTCGATGTCACTGGCGGATTTCTTCTCCACAATTAGATGCGCAATCTCTTCATTCAGTTTCATTACCTCAAAAATGGCAATTCGACCTTTGTACTCTGGTTCTGTCTCTGGACGATCTACCTTTGGCCGGTAGAGCACAACTTTTTCTGGATCTTTTTTGTTTTGTTTACACCAAGGCAAGTAGAGGGGACCGAGTACTTGTTTAATATCCTCAACAATAGCTGGCTCTGGTGTATATTCCTCAACAAACTCAGGGTTGATTTTCCGAGCCACTCTTTGCCCCATGGCTAAAGTCAAACTAGAAGCTAACAGGAACGGCTCCACCTCCATATCAATCAAACGGGGCAGAGCGCCCGCTGCTGAGTTGGTGTGCAACGTAGAAAAAACTAAGTGACCAGTGAGTGACGCCTGAACAGCCAGCTCTGCGGTTTCCGTGTCCCGAATTTCTCCCACCATGATGATATTGGGATCTTGGCGCAAGAAAGATCTCAACCCTGAAGAAAAGGTCAGTCCCACTTGTGGGTTAATCTGGACTTGGTTAATACCCGGCATCTGATACTCGACTGGATCTTCCAAGGTCATAATATTCACCTTCGGCGTGTTAATCTTATGGAGGACTGAATACAGGGTGGTGGTCTTTCCTGAACCTGTCGGTCCAGTAACCAGAACAATCCCATGAGGCACGATAATTGCTTCTTCTACATCTCGTAACGCTTGGCCACGTAAACCAAGGTCCGCTAAACTGGGTACGGTCGAGTTCTTTTTCAGTAACCGCATCACCACTTTTTCGCCATAGACAATTGGCAGAGTAGAGACACGCAGATCCACTTCTTCGCCTTCACCAGAAAAAGTAAAGCGGCCATCTTGCGGTAAGCGTTTTTCATCAATTTTCAGGTCAGCTAAGATCTTAATTCTGGAGAGTACGGCCTCATGTACAGTCCGGGGCAAAATTAATTTCTCAGTCAAGATACCATCAATACGATAGCGAACACGGGTTCGATCTTCCTGAGGCTCTATATGAATATCTGAGGCCCGTGCCTTGAGAGCAAAACCCAGAATTGTCTCGACAATCTTGGTAATCGGCGCTTCTCGGATGACTTCTTTAGATAGAAAGGCGTTGCTGACTTGGGCTCGATGATCAGAATCACCCTGGCCGGTCTGCTTTAAGGCCGCATTCACTTCACTAGACAAATTCTGAGCATAACGTTCGAGAATAGTCCGGTCTATCTCAGTGGGCGTGGCAAAAGAGGCCTGAATTTTAAAACCAGTCTTTTTTTCCGCAAAATCAATCGCTGCTAAATCCAGCGGATTCTTCATAGCTACTGATAACACTCGATCCTGCTTATTAACCAAAAACGGCAGCATGAGATATCGACGGGCCACACTCTCAGGAATCTGACTAATTGCTTCAGGCGAAACACCCACATCACTCAGCTGAATAAAAGGCATGTTATAAAACTTGGCCTTAGCCTGGGTGAGCACCGTTTCTGAAACCAGTTGCTTCTCTTCGATTAAGTCTTCCAGTGATTTGCCACTGCTGGCCTGTTCAAGAAGCAAAGCTTGATACTGCTCAGCAGAAATCGCTCCTTGCTCGGCGAGAACCTTGACAATGGAGTTACTTGGAAGCAGCGGAGATAACGCATTTGCGCTTGACTGGGCAGGATCAATCATACGTGTAGAAATATAGTGACACAGGCAGTCGCCAGATGCAAGTCAGCCCAGCTGGGACGCAACAGAGAGCACTGCAGTTTCTAGTGTAAAATCAGGCTATGTTTAACGAGTTCTCAGGCACCACCTCACTTTTGCTCCACTGCCAGACTCACTCTAGTCATTATTCTCAGATCGTATCGTTCTTAGCTGGGCAGCTTCAGCTTAGTGAGGATCAAGTAACCTCTCACCCTGATATTCACTTTCTACATCCTGACCAAGAGGAAGCAGAGGCAACGGCCCTCTCAATTGAGGAAGTCAGAGACTTGCAGTCAGAGACAGCACTAATGCCTTTTAGTAGTGAACGCAGTATTTTTATTCTATTCAAGATTGATCAAGCCTCTATTCCAGCCCAAAATGCCTTGCTGAAGTTACTTGAAGAGCCACCATCTCATCTCAAACTTATTCTGACTACGACACGTCCCCAACGCATCCTCCCTACAATTTCTTCCAGATGTATTACGCTCGATTTAGGATCAGGTAACTCGCACACTAGCTTTGCAGATCTGAGCCCCATCGCTGTGGACAACCTAGAAAGACTCTCAATTTCTGAAATTCTGGCCCTGTCAGAAAAATATAAAGAACGAGCAGACGCACAAGCGCTCTTAACTCAGATGTTTCTCGCGCTGCACCATCAAAATACCCTTCAGCCCACTAAAGTTCGCAGTTATCAATTAGGTTCGATCCTGGAAGCACTCAACTTACTCGAGAAAAATATTCAGGTTCGGTTAGTCTTAGAGCACTGTTTCTTTGAGCTGGCAGGACGTCTGAGTAGACAATCGAAGTAAAAAACGCTATAACATGACCCTTGTATGGCAGTCACAAATCAATACCAAGCTTCTGAAATTAAAGTACTCGAGGGACTCGAGCCGGTTCGCAAGCGACCAGGCATGTACATTGGCTCGACAGATAGCCGGGGACTTCACCACTTAGCCAAAGAAATTCTCGATAATGCTGTAGACGAGGCCTTAGCTGGCTACGGCAAAACTATTCAACTCTTTCATAGTCAATTGGAGGGGGCAGAAGCTGGTATCGGAGCGATTACTGTGGTTGATAATGGCCGCGGTATTCCAGTTGACATGCACCCCACAGCCAAGGTCTCAGCTTTAGAAGTAGTGATGACCAAGCTCCATGCTGGTGGCAAGTTCGAAGAGACAGCCTATCAGGCATCCGGAGGCTTGCACGGAGTGGGGGCAGCTGCTGTGAATGCACTCTCGATTGCCATGACGGTGGTCGTTAAACGAAATAATACGTACTACATTCAGGAATACATCATAGGTAAGCCCAACTATAGCGTAAAAGAGATATCTAAGTCAGAACTAGTCAAATCATTTCCTATCCAGTCAAAAAGCTTACTAAGATATGAGACTGGAACACTCGTCCACTTTGTACCTGATAAAAGTTTATTCTCCACCGTCACCTTTAATCACAACATCTTAATGGAGATTATTCGTGACCGGGCTTACTTAATGGCTGGCCTGTATTTCGAACTGAACGACTTAGTTGCCGGAGTTGCCAAGCACTTTTACTTTGAAGGTGGTATCCGCTCACTAGTTGAGCACATGAACTTAACTAAAAAACCACTGCATGAAGTGATGTATACCCAAGGGGTTTGGACTGATGACAACACCAAGAAAAAAATTGGCGTAGAAGTTGCGCTTCAATATAACGACACCTATGCCGAAAAGCTCGAAAGTTATGCCAACGTTATCAAAACTCCAGATGGTGGAACTCACCTAACTGGATTCCGGATGGCGCTCAATAAAGTCTTGAAGGACTACGCCCTCAAGAATCAGTTGGCGAAAGAAAAAGACCTGTTTACGACTGAAGACTTGCGTGAAGGCTTAACCGCGGTAGTTTTCGTCAAGATGCCGTCGAATGACATTCAGTTTGAGTCTCAGACCAAGAGCAAGCTAAATAACTCAGAAGCCCAGTCGGCCGTTTACTCAGTTTTAAAGGATGGATTTGAAGTTTTTCTCGAGGAAAACCCCAAAGCAGCGCGCATTATCATTGAAAAAGTAATGCTGGCAGCCAGAGCTCGCCTAGCGGCTCGCGCAGCCAAAGATGCGGTTATCCGCAAAGGTGCTCTCGAGGGATCGACTTTACCGGGGAAATTAGCCGACTGTCAAAGCAAAGAAGCTTCCGAATCAGAAATTTACATCGTCGAGGGTGACTCAGCCGGTGGCACCGTCAAACAGGGGAGGGACCGTCGTTTCCAAGCTGTGTATCCACTGCGCGGTAAAATTTTAAACACTGAGCGCGCCCGTCTTGATAAGATCGTCGCTTTTGAAGAACTGAAGAACTTGGTGATTGCCTTAGGCGCTGGTATTGGTGAAACCTTTAAACCAGAGAAACTCCGCTACCACCGTGTTATCTTGATGAATGACGCTGACGTCGACGGTGAGCACATCACCACTCTTGGGCTCACCTTCTTTTATCGCCACTTGCCTGAAGTAATTAAAAATGGCTATCTGTACATTGCCATGCCACCACTCTTTAAGGTTTCGTACGGCAAAGACAATTTTTATGTGTACTCCGATCAGGAGCGGGAAGATAAAGTCAAAGAAATTAAAGTGAAAACTCCAACTGCCCAACCCGTGGTCCAGCGCTTTAAAGGTCTGGGAGAAATGAACCCGGAGCAGCTGTGGGATACGACCATGAATCCCAAGACGAGAACCCTCAAGCAGGTCACAATTGATGATGCAACTCGAGCAGATAAAACCTTTGATATCTTGATGGGGGATGAAGTACCACCACGCAAAAAATTTATTCAAACACACGCTAAGATGGCAAACTTAGACGTTTAAAAAGGAGCAGTATGGCAGATAGTCCAATCATTCATGTATTAATCGAGATTCCCGCAGGCTCAAATATTAAGTATGAGCAAGATGAGGAGACCGGCCGGATTTATGTGGACCGCTTTGTGCCCACCCCGATGTTCTACCCAGAGAACTACGGCTCAATTGAAGGAGCTCAGGGCAAAGATGGTGATTTACTCGATGCGGTCGTCTTGACTCCACAACCCGTTCAAGCTGGAACTTGGATGAAGTGTCGCGTGATTGGCATGCTCGAGATGGAAGATGAAGAAGGCATTGATCACAAGTTAGTTTGCGTCCCAGCCAAAGCCAAGCAAGATGTGGTCTGTGGCGCTTGGATGGATCTGAGCGATGTCCCTCAGTATCGTCTAGATAAACTGAAACATTTTTTTGAACACTATAAAGACCTTGAGCCAGACAAATGGGTCAAGATCAATAAGTTTGTGGGCCGTGATGAAGCACTCAAGGAACTAGACGAAGCAATGGCAAAAGTAGCCTAGAAATAATATGACCGACGAAAAAGACAACGACACCAACTTACCTGACGATACAGAGCCAACTGACTCTGCTGAGTTTGCTGAGACCGAGCAAGACGTGACCGTCACTGAAGCGCGCATGTCAGGGGAAACCCAGGTGACTGTAGCAGCTGAAGGCCCAGCCATCAACTCAATTACTGAAGGCAGATTTGGCAAGATTAAACACATCTCAATCGTCAGTGAAATGGAGAAGTCCTACCTCGACTACGCCATGAGTGTGATCGTCTCACGGGCTTTGCCTGACGTCCGCGACGGTCTCAAACCAGTCCACCGTCGTATTCTATACTCGATGTACAAGAGTGGAATTCATCACACCGGCACCTACAAGAAATGTGCACGTATTGTTGGAGACGTACTCGGTCGCTATCACCCCCATGGTGACACTGCCGTGTACTCAGCGTTAGTTCGGTTAGCTCAAGACTTTAGCATGCGCTACATGCTGATTGATGGTCAAGGAAACTACGGCTCTGTAGATGGAGATAGTCCAGCTGCCATGCGGTACACCGAAGCACGCTTGGCTAAAATTTCCAAAGAGCTCTTGACTGATATTGATAAGAAAACGGTGGAGTTTGTGGGCAACTTTGATGGCTCGATTCAAGAACCAACTGTGCTCCCCACCCGTTTACCAAACCTCCTGCTGATGGGCTCAGAAGGAATTGCCGTGGGGATGGCAACCAAAATTCCACCTCATAACTTAACCGAAGTATGTAACGCCATTTTAGCAATGCTCGACCGTGGAGGAGCCACTATGGCTGCCGAAGCAGCCGCTATTGCGCCTAAGCAGGAAGACCGTGTCTCTATCTCCGTAGAAGACTTAGATGGGGAGGCTTCAACCAAGGATAAGAAAAAAGAGAAAGTTGCTGCGCCGAGTGCGGCCGCCATTGCTGTCTTAAACCAACGGATTGATACTGCTCTGTCTACTGATCCCAAGCTGCTGGCCGGCTCTTTCTCCACAGACGTCACGGTTGAAGACATCCTGACTCATGTCCAAGGCCCAGATTTCCCAACCGGCGGCATTATGTACGATTCCAAAGCCATTAGTGAGGCCTACCACACCGGCAAAGGCAAGATCGTTCTGCGCGCCAAGACCAATATCGTGGAAGACAAAAAAGGCAACTTCCAGATCCTGGTTACCGAGCTTCCATATCAAGTAAACAAAGCCCGTTTAATCATGAAGATTGCTGACTTAGTCCGCAGCAAGAAAATTGAAGGCATCAAAGACCTCAACGATGACTCTGACCGTAAAGGTATGCAAGTCACCATCGAGCTCAAGCGTGATGCCCGACCTAAGGTGGTCCTCAACAAGCTCTTTAAGTACTCAGAACTGCAAACCAGCTTCCCGATGAACATGGTGGCTCTGACCAGTGAAGGCACGCCTCAGTTAATGAACGTCAAGCAAGTCATGATGGAGTATGTCGCTCATCGCCAGTTGGTGATCGTCAAGCGCGCCCAGTTTGAGTTGTCAGAAGCCCGCGCTCGTGCCCACATCTTGGAAGGTTTATTGATTGCCCTCGCGAACTTAGACGATGTGATTGAGACAATTCGCCGCTCTCCAGATACAGATCAAGCCCGAGCCTCGTTAATGAAGAAGTTTGGCCTGTCCGAAATTCAAGCCACAGCCATCCTTGATATGCAGCTGAAACGATTAGCTGCCCTCGAGCGACAAAAGATCGAAGACGAGTACAACGCCATTAAGATTCAGCTCGACGAGTTACTGGTTCTACTAGCCAGTCCCAAGGCTGTCCTGGCCCTAATTGGTAAAGAAACTCGTGAAATGATCGAGCTGTACGGCGATGATCGCAAAACGAAGCTGATCAAAGGCAAAGTTGGAGAATTCAGCGAAGAAGACTTAATTGCCAATGAATCCACTGTTATCACCTTGACCCAAACTGGCTACATCAAGCGCTACAGCCCGACTACCCTGCGCTCTCAACAGCGCGGCGGCAAAGGGGCCATTGGTATCAAGACGAAAGAAGAGGACGCTGTCCACAGTATCTTGACCGTCAATACCCATGACAGCTTATTACTCTTCACCAACAAGGGTCGCGTTTTCCGCCTGAAAGCATTTGAGATTGCCGAAACCAGTCGCCAAGCCAAGGGCACAGCTCTAGTGAACTTAGTGAACCTGCGCAGCGACGAGCGCGTTCAATCAATCATAGTCATGAACGAGGCCGAGGATAAAGACAAGTTTGTGACGTTGGCCACCAAAAATGGCCTTGTCAAGAAAACCGCCGTCAAGCTATACGACAACATTCGTCAAAACGGCATCATTGCCATTATCCTGAAGGATGATGACGAACTCGTCTGGGGCAAAATTACCAATGGCAGTGACCACATCATGTTGATCACCCGCCACGGTAAGTCCATTCGCTTCAGCGAAAAAGAAGTCAAGAACTCCCACCGAGACACTCAAGGCGTAAAAGGCATCGAGCTTCGCAAGAACGACTACGTCATCGGCGTGGAAGCCTTCAGTGAAGCCGAAGCAAACTCCAGCAAAACTGACCCGACCTTCCGCCAACTCTTACTCGTCACCGAGAAGGGGATGGGTAAACGCACGATGCTTAGCCAATATCCGGTCCAAAAACGATCAGGTCAAGGCGTCAAAGTTGCGGATATCACTACCAAGACTGGGAACGTCGTGGCAGCCATGATGGTCACCGAGGAGCACCAAGAAATGGTCATGACCACTCAGAGTGGCCAGATGATCAAGCTCCCAATTGCAGGAGACAGTGTGCCGGTCCTCACTCGCCCCACTCAAGGCGTGATCCTGATGCGACCAAAAGCAGGGGATAAAGTCGTCGCCGTGGCCCTCACTTTTGAAAAAGAAGAAATTGCCCCTGCAGTGGCTGATGGGGAAGAGTTCGCTTCCCAGCACGAAGTTACTCAAAAAAATGAGAGTTCGGAGGAGGAAGAAGCGACTGGAGATGAGAGTGCAGAGGCGTAAGCAATAAAACTCAACTTCATTCTCTCACTGTAAAAATTCCAAAAAATCGGTAGGATACGCCCATGCGAATCCTCATCATTGAAGATGATCTGGAAATGGCACATTCGATTCGTGACGTCCTAAAAAAACAGTACGCTGTTGACCTGGCCTCAACGGGCACCGAGGGAGAGTACCAGGCCTTTATCAATGAGTACGATCTGATTATTCTGGACCTGAATCTCCCCGATATCAAAGGCATTCAAGTCTGTCAGCTCTTGAGAGATAACGACATTAAAGCCCCCGTCCTGATGCTGACCGGCCAAAACCAGGTAGATGACAAAGTTCAAGCCCTGGATGCCGGCGCAGATGACTACCTGACCAAACCCTTTGAACCGGCTGAGCTTCAGGCGCGCATTCGCGCGCTGCTCCGGCGCAACTCCCGACACCGCTCAACTACCCTGAGTCTGGGCGATCTCACTATTGATACAGCCACTCATGCTGTCACTAGAGGAGAGCAAGTTATTCATTTGCGACGAAAAGAATTTCAGCTACTCGAGTACTTGCTCAGCAACACCGGTCGAACTATCACTCGCAGCATGATTATGCAGCACATCTGGGATAGTAGTCGCGACCCCGTCACGAATACAGTTGATGTTCATATCAAGTACTTGAGGGATCGAATAGATAAAGGATTTCCTCAGAAATTAATCAAAACCGTCTATGGCCTGGGATATAAAATTGAAAACTAAAACAAAAGTAGTGAAAGTACCGGACAGCGTTTCATTTGACGCGGAGCTGTTGCATGGCCTGGCCACACCTTTGACGATTATTGCGCTAAATCTTAGCCTACTTGAGGAAAAGTTGCGGCAGGGGAGTGAGGTAGGTGAAGTTGATAGGGGGAGCAAAGCTGTTGGACGGAGTTTTTCGAGTGCAGACGTAGCAGAAATGAGAGTATCTTTGCGCAGAAGCCTAGAAGCCAGCAAGAAATTAGAGAAAATGATGAAGGAGATGAGAGCTCGGACAAGGGAGAAGGTTTAAGTGGACCTGAGGGGAATCGAACCCCTTACCTCTTCTATGCCATAGAAGCGCTCTAGCCAAGTGAGCTACAGGCCCATTATTTAATTCTTCAACTGGACTGTGCTATTTTATCACTTTGGCGAGCGGGGGAAAGGTCCGGCATTTGCCTGGCAGCTACCAATTCGTTCTACTCTACGGAAAATGTAAGATTCACCCCGTATATTGGAGTTATTCAATTCTTGCCCACCCATGTTCTATCGCCAAGTGTAACGTGGCGGACGGACTGAGAGCTGTCGCCAACGTGAGCACACTGACCAGCTAGAGTCTCACCACGCCAGACTTATTAGGCTAGAAGCCCTAAATCCCTCACCTTGATTTAATGACCATATTTTTACATAATAACATTTATGAACTACAGATCTTTACCCACCCTCTTTATTCAAGCAGCATTAGTTGCAACGGCAGCTATATTGTCATTAGTCCTGATTACCCGCTTTGTTTCACCGATTCCATTGTCAGTCAGCCAAACCGTGACTCAAAAGCAAACTGCCTTCTCAGTCACTGGCAAAAGCTCAATGAGTACAATTCCCGACAAAGTGGAACTCACTTTGGGCATTTCTCGCAAAGAGGCAAATATTCAGCAAGCTCAGGGAAAAGCCAACGAAATCATTAACAAAATTAACACTGACCTCCAGGCTCTTGGCATTGTCAAAGATGATATCAAAACACAGAACTACACCATCTATCCGAACTATGATTATCAGCAAGGTGGTCAACAAATTATAGGTTACTCGGTTGATATAAGCTTAACAGTCAGCATGACCGACTTTGAGAAGTTGAACAAAGTCGTGGACCTTGCAACTACTGCCGGTGCCAACCAAGTCAGTGGTGTACAGTTTAAGCTGAGTGAAAAAAAGGAGAAAGAGGTAAGAGAGCAAGCCCGTGCCCAAGCTATTGAGGATGCCAAAGAGAATGCACATGAGTTGGCCCAGCTTGGTGGCATGAAGTTAGGCAAAGTGATTAACATCACCGAGGAACCATTGAACCCTCAGTTTCCAGGACCATTGATGGATGCGGCCATGGAAAGAGGTGCCGGTGGAGGGGGTCCCACAAACATTGAGCCTGGCTCCACAACCTACTCATACACTGTCACCCTCAGTTACGAGACCCTATAATTAGATTGATATATCATTATTTATATGATTTGTCCCCTCCTAGCAGTCATAGGCGGAGACTGCTATTTTCTTGTAGGGATGAGTAGTGCTACTATCTATATCTATCTATATACTTAGATATAAAAATGTCACTCCAGTTGCTTTTACTTTAGAACAGTTGCTTAAAACATTTCACTCTCTTCAACCAGTCTAAACGGAGGAAAAATTTTGATTATTTTAGATAAAGAATCATCTTTAAAATTGGCTCCAAGTCCTTTACAAGTAGAAGAAGATGGATCCCTGAGTATTTCGTCAACTCTACAAAAGAGAGAACTCAATACACCTACGTACAGATACTACTGCAGACACCTGCTCTTTTTTTTACACGGAAGTATTTTTCATTTTAGCCCATTAAAATAAAGTGCCTAATCTACTAAGACCCTCATTACACAAAAAAAAGCTATTTTGAACTCACATTCATTCTTTCTCCTCTAAATAAAAATGCTACGAATTCCAAGTTTTTGCTTCTTTTTTTCGCTTTGTAAAACTCAAATTTCTCCATTAAAAAATGAACAGCATTTTTTTAATAAATGTGAGATTTTGATACTTAGAAATAGTTTTTGACTATATGTGTACTCAAAGAGAGTGATTGGGGGCGAAGCAGGTCCCACCCATGTTCAAGAACAATTTGAGCGTAAAGTCTCATCCTAGTTCTTTCCACCAGACTCAGACTCAGCACTTCACTTCAGCGATTTGACTCAAAATTTACGCTCCAATACAGATTTGCTCTAGCCAGACCTTTCACTTCCTTTCAAATTATTTCCACAAAATAACTGTAGTTTTAATGCTTTAGGTCATGTGCGGGAATACCAGAGAGTATATTCCTTTCAATTCTACGAGGCCCTGCGTAAACAAAAAAGCAAATAACTTTTAAAACTTCTTTCCCGATTATTGGAATTCTGTCCAATTGAGAGGGAGGGGACTTGAGCCTTCTCCTCACAAAATAGGCGTTTTTAACTTTCAATCTCTACTCATAAGATCACTAAATATATGTATTGATACAATTTGTACTCTATTTAAGAAAAATGAACTCGCACAAATTTCAAAGTGAGTGTGCAAGCCACTTAGTGGAACTCGGTGTAAAAAAAAGCGCTTCTCAAAATAGATGGATGCAAGTTGCATCAGAAAAGCAAAATCAGATCGTTCCGGAAAAACACTAAGCCACGTCGGCGCTGCATTAGCAAAAAACTTCTTTGCTAGACTACTCACTTGGGTGTTGAGCGGCAGGGAACTCAGAGCACTTTGATTGACAACGTCACTCACTTGCACAAAGCTCGCGCAAAATTTTTGACCAAAGATTGATACTCTTAATCATACTTAGTAGTAAAAAGATTACTTCATTTACGTGACGGACTTGTGAAAAAAATGTACATCATCATGTTAGCATGATAAATATTGCAGTGAGTCCGATGAGAAAAGTAAACTGAACTAATGCGTGATAATGAAAACAGAAAGAGCAGAACAAACAGGTTGCGCGTGGGTAGTAATCACAAGCATGATCCCGACCGGGCAAACTCACTCACAATTTTTTAAGCCAGGACTACCTGATAGGCATTCCATTTCTTCATGAGCACTAGTAGTTGGGCTCTACTACTTATCGACAAACCTGATGTGCAGAAATTTTCTAAAATAAGAACTGTCAGATTAGAACAAGATCAATTACTGTCGAAGATCATCAGTAGGGATCAGCTAGAGTGGGGAGGTGGAGCATAAGGAGGATGTGATCATTTAAGACACTCTTTGATCTGATCTGGACCACTATTTTTACTCACATGCGTATGTGAAATTAGATTGATGAATCAATCTATCGAACTTTAACCTGTTCTTAGCAGTCTACCTACTCATCTGCTAATTTGGGGGAGTGGAACTGCTGATGTACCTTCTGCAACTGGGGCTTCGTCACGTGAGTGTAGATCTGGGTAGTGGCAATACTTTTATGACCGAGCATCTCTTGCACATCCCTCAGACCAGCGCCGTTAAAAAGGAGATCAGTCGCAAAGCTATGACGGATCCCGTGTGGTGTAATTTTAACAGGCAAGCGTGCTCTACGACAGTAGTGATCCACTGCTCGCTGCACACTGCGAGTGGTCAGTCGCATTTCCTCACCATCGGCCAAAGGGTCGGGTCGTGATTGCGAGAGCCGAATAAAAACTGGTCGCCAATTATCTTCGCGCGAGTCTATCCACTTCTGCAACCACTGCGCTGCGCGCTCACTCAGGAACACCACACGTGGTCGCCGACCTTTTCCAATTACTCCAAACTCTCTGCGATCGATGTCAACTTGGTCCCGATTCAAAGATGTTAGCTCGCTAACACGCAGGCCAGTGGAGAACAAAACTTCTAAAATTGCTTTATCGCGCAAACCACCGACTGTTGTTAAATCTGGCTGAGTTAAGAGCCGCTCAATTTGCTCTAAGTTTAAAAACTTCATGGACATTGAGTCGCCTTTAGGCAAGTCAATCTTTTCTGGGTTCAGCACCTCCAGGTCGTTCTTGATAAGCCACTTCAGCCATGATCTGAGTGCAATCATGTAAAAACTCTGAGTTTTTTTAGATAGTGTTTGACCTTCTGGAGTTTCAAAGCGCGCTAAGTATAGTCGATATGAGCGCACTACGTCTGTCGTTAGCTCTCCCAAATGTAGTAAGCCTTGCTCACTAAACCAGTCATTAAAGCGACGTAAGTAGTGGCCGTAGTTGCGAATAGTCAGCTTGCTCAAGTTCCTTTCCACCTCTAGATGCTCTAAAAAGGCGATTGAGGCAACTGATGGGAGAGTAGAGATAGGCATAAAACTTCAATTATTATAGGTTTTTAGCAGAGATGCAGCAATTCTGCTAGGGTAGAGTGGGCCAGATTCGCCCTGATACGTCAGGAGTTTTTAAGTACCATAGTAGTTGCACATCGAGTAGACTACTGATAACTTTTATCGAAAAATGGATAAAACTCCAATTTTCCCACAAAACTAAGATGAATTCTTTAAAAACTCATTTATTGTGCGACGTATTGTAAAATTATTTTAGAGAATTTTTGCGCTGAGTGCAATACTCACAAAGAAAAATTGGATTCGACAAACGACTGGCTGTGATTCAAGAAAAAGATTAACTCCCACCAAAAAATTAATTTGAGAATGTCTAATTTTTTGTAGCAAGACAACTGTCTCAACTTGCTCAGACTTTTGCAAATTGCTTTTTAGGTTAAAGAAAGCCGGACATATGATCTATTACAGACATACTTACTCCCTTATTAAAAATAAGATTGACCTATCAATCCTATCTGGATAATAGGCCTCTGTAATCCTTAAAATCGGCTTTTTATTTCTTTAATGACTCTTAGGTCCTGGGTAAATGTAGCGTCTCAGGGTACTCATCGAAAAAACTTGGAAAATCTGAAGAATCTGCCGGAACTTGATAATATCAGCGAGAAATCCAAGTATGAAGGAGCATTTTGCTAGAAATGTATCTCTGCCTGGTACATAAAATGCCTAATAATACACAGTCAGAGATCTAGTTACTCGAGACAAAATTAACTCAGTTGCACTTTCACCCATCTTTAATGTCGCAAAAGTTATATTGTGCGACGTTGTTAATTCAATAAATACGCCCTCTCCACCACCAGAGAAGAAGTACCTACCACTTATTTTTTTTAATAATTACGTAAGACCTCTATGTACCTCTGGAATCGGTACATCTCCAGCCTATTTCAGCCCGATCGAGAATTTCCAAAAATCCCTTTTAAAAAGTCTCAAAACCTCTAAAAATGGCTTCGGGTTATTTACTTTTGTTGCTAAGCAACAACCTACTCGAGAAGAGCAGCTAACCACCAGATATAGCACTAGTATTCGCCCTTCAAGGGTATTAACGCATATTTCCAGGCATAAATAAAAAGTTATACACAATTCGAGAGGGATTACAAAGGGTGGACGTCCTATAATTTTCACGACTTAACTCAGGCGCAAGCAAAGAGTATGAAGTCATTAGTATATCAAACTATATCACTTCCCTCTTCTCTACCTGGTATTTATTCTTGCAACGCTCTTCTCCACCTTCGGGAATTACCCAGCATTTCTGGTCTATTTCCAGGGTAAAAGCAGAAAAAATAGCATAATAAGAAATGCTCCAACACCTGAAAACTCAATCATAGTGTTCCTAAACAGTCGTTCTTGGAGGTAATTCTGTAGTAACCCAAGGCCAATGTACAGAAAAGTCATCAAGAACAAGGCTGTATTCCAGACAGAAAATGGCAAGAATGAGAAAGCCACCGCCAGCTCAACCATTAGTAAGGTAAAAATAACGCTTAACTGGACAATTTTCGGCTCGATCCGCGGCTCTAACTTGACTGACCAGAGGAAGAGAAAGATTAACGGAAAATGTAGGACTCCCACCAGGAGGCCATTAAAAAAGAATGGTAAGCGATGCGAGAAAATGGTATTGAGGAAAAGTAGGGACGTAAATAAAGTAAAAAAGAGACCAATTGTATGGGCTGCTCGAAGTAACTGGATGGTTCTCCCCTTCGCGACTGAGTAAATATTGGCAGTCAGATATAACGCGTAGGTTCCTAAACCAAAGATGAAGAGGTCAAAGAATTTACTCAAAATATTCTCGGGAAGAAGAAAATAGAACGCTCCCACAGCTGAGGCATACAGCGCTGGGATGGGAATAATTGTGAACCACTCAATCTTCTGCAGATCATTTGAGAGCGCCCAGGCAGAAATAAAATAGGTCAGGATGCCAAATAGTGCGACAAAGGGATATCTCCACTCCAAAGAGACGTACTGGACGCTAAACAGGCCCAAACTGAGCAAAATTGATGCCAAGACAAATTTTTCGCGTCTGCGCATCTACTCTTTTCCTTCCCAGATACCTGCGCAAAAAACATCTTCGACGTCTTCATTATCACGAAGGGTGTTGATTAGGTCCTCAAGTTTTTCTTGTTGTTCTAGGTCAGTAACTTCCATCGGAATAGTAATCTGGAACTCATCTCCATGGCGTTGAAAAAGATACATGGCTGAGCCTGGTCCTCCCAGTGATCCCCCAGCTTTACTGAGGATAGCGCGAACCGCGCCCGCGGTTCGCTGCGGGTTGTCGCTTTGCGCCATGATAATAATTCCTACTCCTGGCGGCGCAAAGCCTTCGTAAATGATCTCTTGAATTTGACCACCCTTCCCTTTTCCTAGTCCCCGCTCAATTGCCCGCAGCACATTCTCATTTGGCATATTGGCAGCCCTTGCTTTTTCGACGGCTAGACGGAGAGATGGGCTGGCTTTGGGATCTCCAGACTTCCCCTCTTTTACGGCAATTCTAATATTCTTGGCTAGTTGGCTGAAGAGCTTCCCTTTTTGGGCATCTGCCGCCCCTTTGCGGTTCTTAATATTGTTCCATTTACTGTGTCCGGACATATAGTTTCTATTTTAGCACGCAAGTACTTTCTTGCTTGTTTGGGGATTTTTTTCACCAGATCTATGGTCTTTTTTTTACTTGAGTTTGTTGGTTGACATTTTGCCCTGAGACTCGTATCCTTTTGGCCAATTTGCAGGTGGGTTTTTCTGCTTCTAACCAGGCGAAAATCTACTACTATACACTTGCCCAAAGTGCAAAGAGACGAAGGAAAAAATGAATAACAACTCGACCTCCCTTGAGTTACAAGCCATCCAAGCAGCTAAAACTCAAGATTGGGAAGCTGCTATCGAGTGCAACCAAGCGATGATCGTTGAGAATAGTCAAGATATAAACGCCATGATCCGTTTAGGCGTGGCACAAGCACAGCTTGGTGAAAACAAAAAAGCCAAGGAAGCATTCCAACAAGCCTTAGAACATGATAAATCCAACCAGCTCGCTAAGAAGCACTTACAGAAACTGCAAAATAACCAGACTATTACTCTCTCTACCCTGCCCAGTGATGAGCAGTTCATCGAGGAACCGGGCAAGACGAAGACCGCTGACCTCCATCGCCTCGCTGGCAAGGAACAACTGGACGGGCTGTCAGTCGGAATGGTCTGTGACCTCAAACCCAAAAACCGCTTTATCTCTGTTGAGGTTAGTGGAAAGTACATTGGTTCTCTGCCAGAAGACCTCTCAAGTCGATTGTCTAAGCTTATCAAAGGTGGCAACACCTATATCTGCTATATTCGCTCAGTGAGCATGAACTCTTGTGGCGTCTTCATTAAAGAACTTGAACGCTCACCAAATCAGGAGTATGTCAACTCTTTCCCAGTAGCGAAGAGTCAAATGGCCACGATTAACGACATGTTTACTGATGAGAGTATTCCATTAGAGATGGAGGATATTCCCCTCCAAATTGTTGAGACAGACACCGATGAAGAACGCACTAGTACTGATAGCTTCCAGATTGAGGAACCAGAACACCCTGAAGAGTCTGAAGACCGCGATCAGGAACGGGAACGAGACTAAACCACCAGCAGCCTGTCTTACAGCAGCTGGCTTAACGCAACTCTTTCGCCAAATCCTGACCTAAGAACAGATGCACATTGACGCGATTGGTTGCCCACAGGTCAGCTTGCTCTTCGACTTCCACCTTGAATGGGAAAAGATTTAAGGCATGGTTAACCACTTCGGTACAACTCTCCATACTTGGATCCAGCTTAATGACACTTTTTTCTTGAGACGTCTGTTCATCAGTGACTCGAATCACGGCAAAACCACTTTGTTCAAGAACTTTTGACACTCCAGTTCCCATTCCAGCTTGCGTTGTAGTGTTAGTGATTCCAATTCGGCAATCTTTTAGGTCATTTCCAAAAACAAAGCTGGCCAGCTGTCTTTGGTCCAATGTACGTGGAGTTACCTGATTAAAAAATCGGAACAGCCAGACACGATCCAACAAACCCAACTGCCCATCTGCCGAAGCATGAACTCTCCCTAGTAAAATTTTTCTACTCAGTCTAGAAGCTAGGTCTCGATCTTCCCCAATAAATAAAGCCTCGTCCCCGCTCCACCAAACTTGGTTGACCACCTTTCCAAGCGCGTGCGAGTATGCGGCGCGCAGAAAAGGCGTATCTTTTTTTTCTAGACTTAAGAGTGGATATAAGGAACGAACTGGGTATTGGCCATAACCGCCAATTACTTTAGCGCTAGAATCTGCTGGAAGAAGAACGGCCTCTATTTTCTTGGTTTTTGGAGAAATATGTGCAAGTATAATTTTATTGGCTTGTACGTCCGTATCTATAGGAACGATCACAATATTCTGATCACTTTGATTGCTCCAACTCGGGCCAAAAAATACAAATAATAATAGGAAAATGATTCCCACAACCACGCCTAATAGCAATAAAAGCTTCAAAAGTGTTCCGAAGAGTTGAGAGAAAATATTGCTCCTATTATTACCACTTGAAGAACGAGCTCTGCGCGCAGATAAGGCCCTTTTTGGACGGACGAGTGAGTAAGACGGAATGGCCTTGGAGTTACTACGAGCTACTCTACGACGCTTGATCATTGCTCTATTAAGAGCTGTCTGAGCTGCTCAGTCAAGCGGACCATCAGCCTGACATTATGTATTGAGGCCAAGCGATAATAGGTTAGCTCCTGGCATTTATACAAGTGGTGCAGATAGGCGCGGGTATATCCAAACCGGCAAGTAGAACAATCGCAGCCAGGCAGCAAGGTTTGTGAGTCTTTTGCAAAAACGCTATTACCAATATTAATCCTTGCCTTTGGAAACTCCGACACAAACTCTGGCTGGCCATCCACCATCTCCAGCTTCCCGGAGTAAATTGCCCCATTTCTGGCCAATCGAGTTGGTGCGACACAGTCAAACATGTCAAAGCCAGCCATTACGGCGTCTATCAGATTTTGAGGGTCATTACCTAAACCCATGGCATAACGAGGTTTTTCAGTTGGTAAGACGTCCTGCAGCTGCCCCATTAAACTAACTGTCATCTCCATGTTGTAGCCAATTGTCTCTCCCCCTACAGCTACCCCATCAAAATCAAGACCTGCAATGACTTTGGCAGATTCACGTCGAAGCTCAAGATGTTGCGCGCCTTGGACAATCCCAAACAAAGCCTGGTACTTGCCATAGACACTCAAACGCTGCTGTTGCTCCCAATACTGACGACACTGGGCAGCCCAGCGGTGGGTTCGATCAAGTGCTTCTTTGGTGTACTCAGGGCTGGCTGTGTCTGGCGTGCACTCGTCAAAGGCCATAATAATATCTGCCCCGATTTGACGCTGGAGCTCAATCGCTTTCTCAGGCGTAAAAAGATGTGTACTCCCATCAAGGTGAGAAGTAAACTCCACTCCATGCTCAAAGATCTTGGCTTCCTTAAATGATGGTCCCCCATGAGCGGGCACACTGTTTTTATTTCGACGTTGCTGCTGGCCCAGAGAGAAAACTTGAAACCCACCAGAATCCGTTAACATTGGCTTGGTCCACCTCATGAATTCGTGTACACCACCTTGCTGCTGCAATCGCTCCATGCCTGGTCGGAGATATAAATGGTAGGTATTTGCCAAAATAATCTGGGCTTGGGTTTGCTCAATGTCTTTGGTATCCAGAGCCTTCACCGTGGCTAATGTTCCCACCGGCATAAAAATTGGCGTTTCTACTCTGCCGTGCGGCGTCACAAAGTTGCCCACTCGACCAAACTTGGTCTCTTTTTCTAACGTAAAACTAAATTTAGACATCTGCAAATTGTACCAGGCTATTCGAGTATAATTACCACTTATGCATACTTTAGCTGATATCGAGTTCCACCTACCCCCTGACCGAATCGCACATTCGCCTGTTCATCCTCGAGATCATAGCCGTCTGCTTCGATTGAAACGCGACTCTGGAGAGATTACCCATCACCACTTCTACTCTCTACTTGATTTATTGACAGATCAAGACGTGATCGTTCGCAATAATACTAAGGTGATGCCGGCCCGCATCTTTGGCCAAAAAGTCACCAGCGGCAGCTCTCCGGCCGTCCGCCAGGCTTCGCTTGGCGGCAGCTCTCCGGCCGTCCGCCAGGCTTCGCTTGGCGGTAAGTGCGAGTTACTCCTAGTTCGACAACTGGCCATCTCTGCTTCCACCACTACCTGGGAGTGTCTTACCAAGCCTGGACTCAAGTTGGGACACGTTATTCACTTCCCTTCTTCCAACATGATTGCTACTTGTACAGAAATTACAGAATATACTCGAAAAATGGAATTTTCGTTCTCTGTTAATGATTTTTTTACTGAAATAGAAAAAATTGGCCTGACCCCTATTCCCCCATATATCAAGTGGTCATCTGGAGATGAAGCAGCACTCAGACAGCTTTACCAGACTACCTACGCGAAGGTCATGGGCTCAGTTGCAGCACCAACGGCTGGCCTCCACTTCACCCCTGAACTAGATGAAAAACTGAGAAACAAAGGAGTCCAGATCGAAGAAGTGACTCTACACGTCGGCCTGGGTACATTCTTACCACTTCAGGACTCACAACTCCAGGCTGGGAAGCTCCATCCAGAGTCTTATTCGGTTCGTCCTGAAGTGGCCCAGCGACTTAACTCCGCCAAAAATGCTGGCAAAAAAATCCTCTCGGTTGGGACCACGACCACTCGGGTACTTGAGACTTGTGCAAATGAGCGAGGGCTGATTTCACCAGGTGAAGGTCAGACTGAACTTTTTATTCAACCAGGTGATCGCTTTCGCTTTGTTGACAAGTTGATTACTAATTTCCATTTGCCGAAGTCCAGCTTGCTCTTTTTAGTGAGTGCGTTCGTCAGCAGGCCAAACACAGATCAAGAATTTCATAGCTTTATTGATTCATCCGTTGGGAAAGCCTATCTCGAAGCTATCCAGCACGAGTATCGTTTTTATAGCTTTGGTGATGCGATGTTAATTGAAACAAATATTGCAGTACCAGCTAGCCTAGCTCAACCCACCTAGGAATTTGGTATTGATCGGGCATTACTTTCACCCTCTCCCACCCCGCCTGTTTCGCCATTTTTTCGATCTGATTTTCTTGGCCTTTGCCAAACTCAAGTATCACCTTCCCACTAATTTTTAGGTACTTTTTTGAATTTAAAATAATTTCTTCAATCAATCCTAAACCTCCTTTTTGAGCAAATAATGCCTCTGGCGGTTCAAACTTCAAATCGCCCGAATGTTCTGCTTCTGGATTTATGTATGGTGGGTTCGTTAGGATGTAGTCAAACTGCCCAGAAATCGCTTCAAACAAGTTTCCTACTTTGACTGTGAATCGGTCTACAGAAATTTTATTCAGCTCTAAGTTGAGCGTGGTTTGACTAACGGCTGAGGCCGAAATATCACTAAAAGTCACCACCGCATCAGGAATGGCCTGAAGCAGGCTAATCCCAATACAACCAGAACCACAACATACGTCCAGAACTCTGAGCGTTTGAGCAGCATCTTGCTCTACGGCTTGGGGCCGAGGCAAAAGTTCAGCTTCCGTCAGTATTTCAGAAATCACTTGCTCAACCCAGAACTCGGTTTCTGGCCGCGGGATTAAGGTTCGCTCGGAAAGATCGATGTGCGCTTGTAAAAATGGCACCCATCCAATCACATAGGCTAAAGGCTCGCCTCCGGCGAGCCGCTGCAAGTCTTGACTCAACTCAACTGCTGCTTCTCCCCCTTTTTGCTCCAAGACCTGCTGCTGCGCCAATTCTGCCGTTGCCCCAGCTAGGCACACGACGCCATACTTATCTCGGAGTAACCACCTGAGTGCAGCTTCATTCATACAGTTCGGCACTTACGCTATTTCTACTAGATAGGAAAGTACTTTCTTTAAATCAGTCGGCAACTTGGCAGTAAAAGTTTGCAGGACTGCCGTTCGAGGGTGCGTAAACTGCAGCTCAGTCGCATGCAAAAATAATCTTGGACACCACAGCCGATCGAGTACTTCTCGCTTTTTTCCTAAGTATGTGGGATCCGCCACAATAGGATGGCGTAAGTGACTCAAATGAACTCGGATTTGGTGAGTCCGACCTGTCTTGGGCCAGCACTTGACGAGCGAAAAACCTTGATACGAGTTCGTAACTTTTTTTCTAAAATTTCTGATCTTCTCAGTTTCTGCCAAAATGGCAGGGTCCTCCAACATTTCAACGGGTTTCAAGCCTGAATAGAGCTGGGTCACTTGATACTTGGTTTCGGCCGCACGACCTTCAGGATCCACCGCAAACTTAGTTCGATTCTCTGGAGACCGCTTGAGTGGCAACGAGATGGTATCTTCCAAAACTGTAAACTTGCCATGGACCAGCGCCTGGTACATCTTCTGTGTTTGGCGCAAGCGGAACTGCCGCAAAAGGTTGACTAAGCTGCCAGGGTTTTTGGCTAAAACCATCACACCACTAGTTTCTCTATCGAGGCGATGGACAATTCCCCCTCGCTCCTCAAAAATACTCTCTGGAGAACCATACTCGACTACAAAATCAGTCGGTACCATCCCCTCCCAGTCAATGTTTCCCGGAAACTGGGACTTCCACCAACCCTGAATCGTCTCTTCCTGAACAGTTTCGGCATCATTGACCACAACTCCTGCCGGTTTATTGATTACGGCCAGATCTTGATCTTCATAAATGACTTCAATGTTTTTGATCATGTTGTACTTGAGTTAGTAGTACTGTAACCAATACCCCTACTATTACCCAGTCCGCTATATTATTCTGGATCTTCAGTCCAGGTACATGTATCCAATCAACTACTGCCCCAGATCTGACTCGATCAAAAATATTGCTCGAGGCTGCACCAAAAAAAGCTCCTGCCAAAACTGGCCGTGCTCGCCAAAAAGACTGCCAGCACCAGGCGGAGAAACCAATAAAAGCCACCAATAGCACCGTAAGCAACCAACTTGGTACACCTGCCAGAATACCCAGCGATACCCCAGAATTCAAACTAAAATCCCCTCTTTGAACTGCCCAGTTCTTAGTCACTTGATCAAGAATCAGCACTAAAAAAAACAGGCTCAAAAACCGTTGCAACTGCGACCTAGCTAAAGTAGTAATTTGAATCATTTTTAGACTTCGGAAGCTCTTCCAAACTTGGGCAGTCGGGGCCGACGCAAAGCCAACGTCCGACCAGCCCGATGAAAAAGAAAAAAGATGCCAAAGAACATAATCACCACCCTAATCGGGATATCTAGCGCAAACTCAAAAACAACCAACTGACTTGGGGTCACCATCGCCATCAGCAGGCCAAAAAAACCATAAAATATACAGAACATACTAAACAAAAACCCAGTTTGGGCACTGTGACGTTTATCGCGATACCACTCAAAAGTGCGGTACTTTGATTCGACCCAAAAGAGAAAGATAAAGAGGGCTAAATAGAGCAAGAAGCCATAGAGTTGACTCGGGTGGCGCTGGTCAAAAACAGTCGGAAAAACCATCCCCCAAGGTAACTTGGTTGGATTACCGAAGTTGGTGCCGGCAAAAAAGCTGCCCAACCATAACAGGGCATGACTAAGTGCAAGGCTTAGGGTGGCGAAGTCGAGTACCTCAAAACTGTCCCAGCGCTCCCTGAGCGTATACCGATACAAGACGCCCAGACCTACTAATATTCCCGGTAAAATGGCAAATCCAGGCAAAGAAAAAATATCAACCCACTTTAAAGGATTCAAGCCAAAAACACCTGAGTGCAGAGCCACAAATGCTCCTCTACTCGCCACCACACCCATCATTATCGAAATTAGGTAACCATCAAATAAGTCATGCTCAGGATAGTGCTCTTCCCGGCTTTTTCGCCAAAAAACGTACGCAGCGGCAAAAAACGCAACGATTAAAAAAATGCTAAACGTGTAGAGGGTGAAACGACCAACTGAAAAAATGACAGGAAGCATATCTGCTAGTATAACTCATCTGATATATAATAAATTTTGTATGCTTTCTATTTCTCACACTCTGACTGGTGCCTTTATTGCTACGAAGCTCCCACACCCTCTTTTGTATATTCCCCTTATTCTTGCCTCTCACTACTTGGAAGACTGGATTCCTCATTGGGACGTTGGGACTGGATTGAGCAGTGGGAAGCGAAAACGACGAACGGCAATTATTTTGGAGCTTGGCGAGTTAGCCTTTTCTATTGTGCTGGTTTATTGGTTTTTCCAAAGCACCCAGTCCGAACTACAAGTTCATGCCTGGAGCGGGGCATTTATTGGACTAGTACCAGACTTTTTAGAGGCGCCGCGAAATTTCCTCAAGTGGGAACCATCTTTTTTTAAACCTTTGAATAACCTGCATGGACTTTTTCACCACTCGACTCCAAATGTGCTGTTTGGCTTAATGCCTCAGGTGGTGGTAATTGGGGTGATTTGGTTGTTGAGGTAAAGTATGTGCCGAGAGAGGGACTCGAACCCTCACGGACTTGAGGTCCATCAGTTTTTGAGACTGAACTGTCTACCATTTCAGCACCTCGGCACTGTCAAAATATCAAAGAAGATTTTCAATTATACAATAAAAAACCTCAGTTCTTCAGGCCAAGATCCTATCTAGACTTGCTTTTTCACCCAAATTTATGCATAGTATTTACATGGATATTGAAAATATTCGTGGACTTATTGCGTCATTTTTCGTTGTCGATAGTATTTGGTCTGTCGTTCTGCGCGGTGGTGTCTGGTTTGCCATCTCAATTGTGATTCTGGTGAGTACGGACATGGCGAATCCGCAAAAAGCCAACTTAAGTCTGAAAAGAAATTTGGGATTTTTTGTGTTTTTCTTGGTGCTATCGGGTGGATTAATTTACTTGCTCTTTGGCTTTAGCTCTGCCCCATCTGTTTCTGCCTACACAGAGATTCCTTAAAAGCTCGACTTGCCTGGCCCATTATTAACGGCGCGCTTCCATCCCAAAGAACTTAATTCTGTCACCCTTGAAGTAGAGATCTATTTCGCCGAGTGGACCATTTCGGTGCTTGGCAATTTTTAAGTTGACTGATTCGCGGATATCATCATCTTTCCGATACAGGAACATGACGACGTCTGCGTCTTGTTCAATACTATTATGAACTACGATATTATTTGCGACAAAATTTTCATGACCTGGGACTGTTAAGTCAAAAACTTCTTCTTCCCCAAGATACTTGATCTCACGAACACTATCCCAATACACATCACTGCTTGCTAAACTTAATAACGAGGCTGACTGCACAACCTTCGAAATCAACATTGCTCTCCCACGCCCTAGGTTTTGCCCAAACATTGCTCCAGATCTGGCAGTATGTGTCAAATCACAAAGTTGACGATAGGTAATGCTATCGTGACGCATACTTGGCTTAATAGATAAGGTCCAGACATCACTGGGTATAATATCGAAGTTTGTATTCCCCTGTATTCCAGATAGGTACTTTTGAACTAGATTCAAATCATTGCTCTTATAGCTGCCCACTGCTCCTATTAAATGAACAAAAAGACTCAAATTTTCTACTCCCGAGAGAATTACATGATGTTGATCTCTCCCCTTTCCAGGTTGAGGAACTTTTCTAAGTGAAGCGTTAATACCTAATTTTAAAAGTAGCGACTGCACATCACTTGCAAGTCGTAGACTACTACTAGCATAGTAAATTGCTGGGTATGGTTTTTTGCTTTGTTGCATCTTGATACAACCATCTGTTGCCCATAAATGTTTCAAAAAAACAGCAACTGCAGAAGTGGATTGCTCGAATACTTTTTTAGGCACAAATTTTTCGTATGAACGTAATCCCCAAACCTCTAGTTCTCGCAACCAATCACTTATAGGACTATGTACTCCACGTCCGTGTTTTCTCGTTGAAGCTAAATAGACCTGATAACACTGTCTCTCTTTATTAATTCTAGGCTTTACCTCTGAGCCAAACACCTGTAAAGCCAGAGTAGATACCACATCAGCTAGATCCAGCTCTCTAGTCGTGTATTGAATGGCGTGACGAGGTAAGGTGCAGCCGTCCCCAATTAAATGTCCCAACAAACCCAACTCAGCATCACTCATGGTTTGAACACTGGTTGTCACTGGGATAGATCGGGGCAGGGCCAGACACTCTTTTTCTACTAACTCATCTAAACGCTTCCAACCATTGATCGTTAAGAACTTATGATTCGCAGTAGCCTTAATTGCTCGACCTAAGCGAGTGGTAAGCTGAAAAACAGGTTTCACGCCCGTGGAAAAGGCATTGCTGACCAGCGCTGATTCTAGTTTGTATGTCTCTGGGTTCAAGCTCCAGACAGCAAAGTCTTTCTTTCCCTTGAGTTGCGAAATCGATACTTGTTGACCATTCTTGACCAAAGTAATTAATGAGTCGCCAGTAATACAACCTGATTCCCTCAAGTCAGAGAGTTGCGGCGTCTTCTCCCCTCGGCTCTCAATCGCCCGCGATAGCTGCGACAAAGCCAGGACTGGAATTTTTAACTCTCTCGCAATGTTCTTCAGTCCTTGAGAAATTTCTGCAACTTCTTGGACGCGATTATCAAAAGTTCTGCCATGAGCCAACTGAAGATAGTCAACAATTAACATATCAATACCCTGCTCGGCCATTAAGCGGCGAGCCTTGGTCCGCATCTCAAAGATAGACAATCCAGGGCTATCATCAATAAAAATCTGCGCATCAGCCAAAACTCCCATCGCATCTGAAAGCTTCAAGTAATCTTGCTGATCTAAACGACCGGTTTTTAAGCGCCAAGCATCAATATCAGCTTGGGACACGAGTAAACGATCTACCAGCTCTTCCCGACTCATTTCCAGGGAGAAGAAGCCAATTTTTTTCTTCGCCACCACCGCAGCATACTGCGCCATGTTCATTGAGAAGGCAGTTTTACCAATTCCCGGTCGTGCGGCCAAAATAATTAAGTTCGAGCGCTGAAAGCCAGCCAATAAATTGTCTAAATCAGCAAAACCTGAAGCAACTCCTCGCAGCTCCCCCGCGTTTCGTTGGAGTTCATCTAATCGCTCAAAACTCTCTGCCAGCGCTTGTTTGATGGGAGTAAATGATTTGGTGGTATTGTCTTGGGAAAGCTCGAAGATTCGCTGCTCTGCATCGTTGATCAACTCCTTGACCTCTTTGCTCTCGTCAAAGGCATTGGTCGTCAACTCACTCGACAGAGAGATGACTGCCCGCTTAATTGCCAAGTCTTTAATAATTTGTGCATAGTGGACAATATTGGCAGCAGTGGAAACCGCATTAGAAAGCTCCACAATGGCCGATGCTCCACCCACTGCACTAAGTTTTTTATTTTTTTTGAGCTGGTCAGTCAGAGTCACCACATCGATGGGCTGGCGCTTCTCATATAAGGTCTGCATTGCTTCGTAGATCTGGGAGTGGTGCTCGTCGTAAAAGTACTCAATCCGCAAGATATCTGCCACGTTAATGATGGCATCTTTATCGATCAGGATAGATGCGAGAACTGACTTCTCCGCATCTAAACTATTTGGCGGAATTTTTGGCTGCATAATATATGCTTTATTTCTGAATATCTAGCACAATCAACTCAGTTTCCTCTGGCATGCGGTTCTTCTCAATGATAACTTTTGGTTGGCTGGCCGGAGTAACACCATATTCTTTTAAGAACTCTTCTAAGGTCAAGAGTTGACTCAACTTTTCACTGTGCTGAGCTGTTTTATAGTGCATGGGGATCGCATAGGAGGGTTCAATTTGTTGAATGGTCTTAATGGCCAACTTCGGGTCAATCGTGAAGGTGCCACCGACTGGACACAGCAGCACATCTACCACGCCAATTTCATCCAGTTGCTGACTGGTCAGCTCATGGCCTAAATCGCCTAAGTGACAAATCCGGACGTCATCAATAATAATCGTCTGAATAGTATTTACACCACGCTCAGCGCCCCTTACGTTGTCATGATAGCTCAGGGTACCAAATACTGAGATTCCTCCCACTTCATACTCACCCGGCTGAGAAACAATAAACGGCTGAGGTCGTCTGGCGGTGCCGTTCACTTTTTGAGCCGCATTGTGATCAAAGTGATCGTGAGAGACCGTCACCAAGTCTGCACTCAAAGTAGGTAGGCTCCAGCCGACTTCAGGAAGGAAGGGATCAGTCACTACTGTGCCCGATTTCCCCTTCAGTTTAAAGGTTGAATGACCGTAATATGTAATTTCCATGTTGTATCCTCCGCAACTAGGCCTAGGATAACAAAGGTTAACGGGTTTGTCACTGAGGGTATATTTAGATATAATGATCTTTCTTAATATGAAAAAAGAAGTCTTTTTTGCCATTTTTCTTGGACTCAGTCTCGGGCTGATCGTCACGTATGGTGTCTATACTGCCAGGCGCTCCTTGAGCTCTCCTACCTCTTTTCTCCGTTCTAATAATCAAGCAACTTCGACAGAATCAGCTCAAGTTCGTAACTCCCTGGTGATTTTTTCACCGGAAGATGAGAGTATCCAGTCAGTAAAAGAAGTGCGCATCTCTGGAACAACTGATCCAGAGGCAATGACGATTATTTTCTTAAATAATCAGCCGAATATTATAAAAGCTGATAAATCAGGGAATTTCTCTATCCAAGGCACAGTACAACAGGGTGCAAATATTATTCTCGTACGCACCATCGATGGTGAAGGAAATACTGCTGAGGAAGAACGAGTTGTTGTTTACAGTACCACTAGTTTAGAAGAAGCTCCTACCGCCTCTGCCAGCGCCAGCCCTTCTGCCAAGCCTGCTGCTTCAGTCAGACCAAGAGTCAGTCCGTCACCAAGTCCAAAAGCACCGTAAAGATCAAGAAATGGGTAAAAATTTATGAGAAAAATCTGGATGACCCTTAGCTTCTTCCTTGTTTTTAGTGGTTACTCACTTTTTTCTCCTCTTTTATTCCCGTTCGCACTTTCCTCGACCCAAGCTGCTAGCCCTACAGTCCAACCCAAGACGAGTCCCTCACCCACACCCTCATCATCGCTGCAACCTAGTCCCAGTGCTAAACAAACAACTGAAAACCTCAAAGAACGCATTGATCGAGTTATTGAGGAAACCAGAGGCAAAGTACAGGGAACTACAGACAGAGTTGGTGTCAAGCAACGCGGCTTTATAGGCGAAGTTCAGCGTGTCACTGAAAAAACCTTGACCCTGCGAAACCGAAAAGGGAATGAGACACTTACTCTGGATTCTGGACTCATTATCGTCAAAAATAATGGCAAAGCCACCGTAGACGATATTGCGGTTGGAGACTGGCTAATTGTGATGGGATACCTAGAAAATGAAACATTTGAACCCAAACGAATTATTATTTCTAGTACGCCACTTACCCCAGCTCGGTTCGAAACTGGGATTGGGAACCTAAAAGAGAGTACTCGCACCCAACTGACTTTTTTAGGTCTCGACCGCCAAGAAATAAAGTACATCTTAAACACCACGACCCAATTTCAAGATAGTGAGGGAAATGTGATTAAGCGCGAAGCGCTCGGCTCAGAAACTCAAATTCTAGTGATCAGCCGTGAGCAAGATGCGAACAAGATCGCTACCGTAGTTCGGTCTATGGCCCCCATCCAAGGAAACAATGAGTGAGGACTCCGCCTCGTTTCAGCGACGAGTAGCTCAGCTCCAAGCGACGCTCTCCCCTGCTCATGGGATTCTTCTTTCTAAACCCACAGATCTTGAGTACTTGATCGGATTTGAATTTTTGACCCCAGAAGAACGAGAAGCTCTTTTGCTGGTCACAAGCTCTGGACTGCACGTAATTCACTCTTCCTTCTCCCCACTTCCAGATACAATACCGTACCAAAAGTATCCCGGCACCTACCCTAATCAGGTCTGTAAACATCTGATCCAGATTCTTACTGCACAACCAGCACTGCGCGAAATTTTTGTTGATGCTTCCACTTTATTCCTAGAAGAGTATCAAGCGATTGAGCAAGCACTAAAAGGCATGTCTCTAGGAATCAAGCTGGCTACTCTCGATCGAGAAAAAATCTGGTCGCTCCGCAGGGTAAAAGATGAGCTTGAGATTGGATTACTCAAAAAATCAGCGCACATTGCTGCTCAGAGCTTCAAAAAAGTACGGTCACAGCTCCAAGTTGGGATGACCGAAAAACAGGTCTGCGAAATGATTGAGGCGGAGTTCCGCTCACAAGGAACTAAAAAACCAGCCTTCCCGACCATTGTGGCTTTTGGCGCGAATAGCACCTTACCCCATTACCAACCTGGAGATGTTCAGTTACAGGACAATATGCCGGTATTGATCGATATGGGCGCCAAATTCGAGAGGTATTGTAGTGACATGACCCGCACATTCTGGTTTGGCAACCAACCAGAAGCAAAGTTTCAAGAAATTGAGCAAATTGTAAAAGATGCCTACCAGGCTGCGTTAGGAAAGTTAGGTCAATTTTTTGGCTCTCAGGCTCCAGGTAACTCAACGCTACAAGCCAAAGACCTTGACGCAGCAGCGCGCGGCGTCATCGAGCAGGCTGACCAAGGTGAGTTCTTCATTCACACCACCGGACATGGAGTGGGCCTGGATATCCATGAGCCGCCTTCGCTGAACTGGCATAATGAGTTCGCATTAGCAGCTGGGATGGCAATAACGATTGAGCCAGGCATTTACCTACCCGATCTGTTTGGCTACCGCCATGAGAACACTGTCCTGCTCACTCCTACTGGCCCGCTGGAACTGACGCTCTAACTGAACTCACTCTAGTCGGCCCTTGCGAGTCGGCTTTTTACCTTAGACAATGACCCTATGGATGAAATTCAAGCTCCGGTTATCCGCCTATTAACTGCAACAGACGGACCTGCCTATCAAGCACTGCGGCTGCAGTCATTGCAAGAAAGCCCTCAGGCTTTTCTCTCTACCTACGACGCTGAGAAAAATCTTCAGGAAAAGAGCTTTGCAAATCAGTTGGACTGGGCGTACCACCCACCACACCATGGGTACTTTGGAATCTTCATGGGAAAAGAACTCGCGGGATACTTACAAATTGGCAAAAGCTACTTGGAAAAACAAAATCATATAGTTTTCGCCTACAATTTTTACATTGCTCCCCAGTACCGACGCCAAGGAGTTGCCACCAAGCTTTTCCAGTACGTCCTGAACTTGGTAGCAGCTTCTGAGCAAATTGAGCGCGTCTATCTTACCTGCGCAGCGACGAACGTGCCGGCCTGCAACTTCTATAAAAAAATGGGCTTTCGCCGCTTCAGCATTCGCGCCAAGACCATCAAGTGGCAAGGCGTCTATGACGACGAAGTGGAAATGGTGAAAGTGTTGTAAAATACTGATCCGGAGGTGGTGGAGACTCAAGTGGAGAGCTGGGAAATTTGCCTGAACGCTACTCTGGAGGTTCTTCTATTCCACAAGTAGCTTAAAAGGGCCCGTAGCTCATCTGGTAGAGCGTTGCATTCGCATTGCAAAGGTGGTCGGTTCGAGCCCGATCGGGTCCACATCAGAAGGTAAAACTCCAGGGCCTTATAGAGGCCCTGGAAAAACTGATCGCACAATCTTCTTAACCCTTTTTTTTAAACCGCTCAGCTGACCGTTTGGCTGTAAACAACCATTGGTCAAGCGGTACGGGACATTAAATCAATATGTATTGGATATGTTAATTATTATAGGCCTTTAATCACTTCCCTCCCTGTTTTCTCCATCTCGAGTAGATTCTGTTATAATCATTAAAACTTTTTCTATCAGACAATCTATGCCAGGCATTTCCTACCCAGACCAACACGACCGCGAGCTCATCAAAGCCTTCTCTACCCTAAAGAATGAGAAAGAAATTCAGCATTTTTTGCGCGACTTGATGACAATCGGTGAGATCAAGGAGTTTGCCAAGCGCTTCCAGATTGCCAAGCAGCTGTGGATGACCGATAAACCGTACCTCCAAATTGCCAGTGAAGTGAAGACCAGCACCACTACCGTAACTCGAGTGGCGGACTGGTTATTTAAGCAGGGTCTGAATGGGTATCAGACCGTTTTGAAGCAACTTTTTCCTCAAGGAAAATCCAACTAACTTTTGTACACTTAATCGTGTGTTCCGAGACTGAAAAAAATGACCGTCGTTTCACCTTGAATTTGCGCATAGTAAAAGAGGATGCTGTGAGATGTGTCAATCGAAATACTCCAACACTCTTGCTGATCACCACTCAACTTATGGAGTCGTAAAGATGGGTGATTTGGGGTCTTTTGAAAAACCAAGAGCTGTTTATGAATTTTTTGAAAAGTTTTAGTATTAGTTTTCTTGATCTTCTGCAGTTTTTTCAGACAATTTGGTGCAAATGAAGTCTGCATAGTTTTAGAGATCTTGAAGCACTTAAATCACATTCTTATCCGTCACTAAGTTGCCCTTTTTCTCTGCTTCTTTTGCCGCTCTCAGGTCAGATTTTGCTTGGCTTGACATTTCAAAAAGTGGATACTCTACATCTTGAACGTCATTGATCACTAGATTGCGAATATACGCTGACAAACTCAAGCCATTCTTACTGGCCTTAGTCTGTAAAAAACCTTGAAGCTGAACGGGCAATGTTACCCGAATTTGAGCTGTGTACATGTGATCAGTACAAGGCTAAAATAAGTACTTTTCAAGTATAATTAAAGCCTACTTTATGCACATGATGCACTACTGAAAAAGATTATATATCATCGTGCTAACACAACAACATTTTCTATCTCGAAAAACTCTGTAGATCTGATACACTTGCGCTATGGTACATATTGTTCAGCGCCTGACCACCCAAGACTCCATCCGCTCGTTGACTCCAACTGAGGTCCAACTGGGGTGTCAAATACTGAAGACGAACCTAGCCTGGCAACCTGGCGACAGTATCTTCATTACCGCCAGCCCTGAAATGCTAGAAAAAGAAGCTGCAATTTGGTTTGAAGCGGCAAAAACGCTCACCCACGATGTTCAACTCTTCGTCGTCGAGGGCATGACCCACAGTGGCGAGGAACCACCTGATGAGGTCGTCCAGCAGTGCACCCAAGCTGATATCTCACTTCTCCACACTTTTTACTCGCTGACCCACACTCAAGCCGGCAAAGCGATCGTGAAATCTGGCCGGCGCGGTGCTAGTTTACCAGGGGTCAGTTATGAGCTGATGTTTCGGACTCTTAATGCTGACTACTCCCCGATCAAGAGTTTAGGCGAGAAAATCAAAAATCGTCTAGAAAACGCCCAAACCATGCACATTACTACTCAAAACGGCACTGACCTATCGGCTAAAATTCGCCGGCCAGCCATCTACAACGATGGTGGTATTTTTACAGCTGGTGAGCTGGGTAACTTGCCTGCCGGTGAGGTCTTTTTTGCTCCCCTACTTGGCTCTATGAATGGCACCCTGGTCGTTGATGGCTCGATTGCAGATGATCAGCTAGATACGCCAATTAAAATTACCGTAGAAAATGGCCTGGCCACCAACTTCAGTGGTGGATTGGCAGCCAGCAACTTAGAAAAAAAGCTCCGCGCATATGGCGAAGATGGCTTGCGTGCTGCCGAGATCGGAATTGGCACCAACCGTGATACTAGTCCAACTGGAGATTTGATTGAGGCCGAGAAAGCCTATGGCACCGTACACATTGCCTTTGGGAATAGCAGTGCGATTGGAGGCGAGATTAATGTGCCAATTCACCTGGATGGTGTGGTGTTGTATCCTCGAGTTGAGATTGATGGCAAAGTAATTCTAGAAAAGGGTGAGTTCTATGTCTAACCAAGTTCCTCAAACGCTCAAAGGATTTCGCGACTTCTTGCCCAGAGAAAAACGGAATCGCGACTACGTCGCTCAGAAGGTAAAGAACGTTTTTGAGAGACATGGCTTTGCTCCTCTGGAAACTCCTACGCTCGAGTACGCTTCCCTGTTACTTGGTAAGTACGGCACTGAAGCCGACAAGCTTGTCTATACCTTTGATGACCGAGGTGACCGCCAAGTGGGTTTGCGCTATGACCAAACCGTCCCCACCGCCCGGGTACTGTCTCAGTACCAGAACGAGTTACCGCGCTACTTTCGCCGCTATCAGATGCAGAATGTATTCCGGGCAGATAAACCCCAAAAAGGTCGTTATCGTGAGTTTAGCCAATGCGACTGCGATATTTTTGGCAGCACTTCTGCAGTGGCTGACGCTGAGATCCTGTCCGTGTACTATGAAGTCTTCCAGGAAGTTGGCTTGAGCTCAATTGTAATCGAGATAAATGACCGCCAAACCTTGCTCGCAACTCTCTCACCTTTTGTTACCGATCACGTGGACGTCCACTCGATTGTTCAATCAATTGACAAGCTCGATAAAGTCAGTCCTGAAGAAGTTGCTCAGGAACTGGTGAGCAAAGGACTCGAGCTCAGTGCTGCTCAGGCAGCCGTAGCCTCCATCGAGACTGCGCAAATGTCTGAGAATCTAAAGCAAATTATTAGTAATGCAACTGCGCTCGGCGTTCACCCTGACGCGCTCCGCTTTACCCCCAGAATTGCCCGAGGACTTGACTACTACACCGGCATGATTTTTGAGGGCAGGGTCCCCGAGTATACAGTGGGATCTGTGGGTGGCGGTGGCCGTTATGATAACTTGATTAACAGCTTAGCCGGTCTGGAGATGCCAGCCGTGGGGTTTGGAATTGGTTTTGACCGGACCGTTGAAGCTGCAGAGCAACTCAACCTGATTCCCCTAGAAGAAAGCAGTACTCGAGTGCTAGTTACTATCTTTGAAGAAAAGTACGTGACAGATTCTCTCAAAGTTGCTCGGGAGCTCAGAAAGTTAGGAATTACCACCGAGGTCTACCCTGCAGTGGATAAGTTGGCCAAACAGTTCAAGTTAGCCGATCAGAAACAGATTCCGTTTGTGGTCACGATCGGCGAAACAGAAGTAGTTCAAGGTAAAGTAGCACTCAAAAACATGAAGACTGGCGAACAACAAATTATCACTATTGAAGAAGCGAGCAGACTCGTCTCAGCCGGCCAATCCAAGCCTGACTAAAATTTTGCCTTTCAAACGAGACGAGAATCTTTTATCAAACCAGATTGCCAACGGCGTGAGTAACAAGATGACCGTAGCAAACCAAGCAAGGGGAGCTTCAGAAATAGTTAAGCGATTTTCTATTAACGACTTTAAGATAATGAGCGAAAAAATTGGTAAATAGAATCGCTCTAACCTCCAGGTATTTCCATAAATAATGGTCTTGTAAAAACTCCAGCTCATCAGTACTGCAGATAAGCCAATGAGCTTTAGTGAGGTAATTTGAGGGTAAATAACTAAATCTTTAATCTCACTGAGCGCCGCAGAGTACAAAGTTAAACTGACTGAGAGGTAAAGTAACTTATGAGAAATGCGTAAATGCAGCGCCCGCACCACCTTCTGACGGCGATCTTTCCAATGCCCTATCCCCCGCCGATCTTCTAAGTACTTTGCTATCCCATGAACCGTACTCATAATTACGCTCAAGATCAGACTGAAAATAAAGAGCTTTCGCTCTCTGCTGATTCGAAATCCAGGCATAATTTGAAAGTCTGGAGCAATAAACAAGAAAAAGCACACAATCGCTCCTACTCCAAGGAGGATAAATAAAAATTCGCTAGGGATAAGGATGACACGCTTTTTATTACGACGATCAACCCTGGCATACCAAAGCGTTGCAATAAAGTAGAGTACTGAAGCAAAAAAGATAAAAGCTGTCATTACTTTATTATTATACGGGTAAGTACTGGCAAGAATAAAGATCCACTCCCCTTTTCATGCTATAATGACCCTTCAAATATTGGCTCGTATTCAAGCGAGTCACAAGGACTTGAAAAGCGCCAGTTCCATTCCGAACCTGGTTACACTTTTCAAACAAAGATATGAAACAAAATCTCCATCCCCAGTGGAATCATGCAGCAGTGGTCACTTGCAGCTGTGGAAATACCTTTACTACCGGCTCTCAACAGGATTCATTTACTGTAGATATCTGTAACAAGTGTCACCCTTTCTTCACTGGTGAGATGCGCTTCGTCGACCGACAAGGTCGCGTGGATCGCTTCATGCAGAAGATGAATGTGGCTCAACAGAAACAGGCTGCAAAATCGAGTGCCAAAAAGGCCGCTCCTCCAGTAGATCCAGAAATTGCTGAAGAGTTGGCCAGTGGTGAAACACTGTCCTACAAGCAAATTCTGCAAAAAGAGCAAAACAAGCTCAAGAACATGGCAAAAAACCGTGTTCCAGAGCAAGTGAAAGCCGCCTAGATACGAACTTTAATCAAACCAGTAGGCAGCTTTGTCTACTGGTTTTTTGTTGAGAAATCATTAAGAAGCAGGACTCAGGCTTCCTGTAGAATAGATGTACGGCACTATGCCAGACTTTAACCCATATCAATATCAACTCGATCAAGTTCAGCAACGGATCGCAGAAAATGCTGCCTTGGTCAACGACCCCGAGCTAGGTGAGTTAGCCCGAATGGAGCTAGCGCAGTTGGAACAAGAAAAGACCCAACTAGAAGCTGCTGTATCTCAACTTGATGGCGGAGCAGGTGGTGCAACTGGTGAACAGCAAATCATCACTAACTGTATGATCGAAATTCGTCAAGGGGCTGGCGGTGATGAAGCCAAAATTTGGGCAAATGACCTGCTGCGCATGTATACCAGATTCATCGAAAATACGTCTCTAAAAATGGAGTTTCTTGATGAACTCGTAGTAAAGATAAAAGGTCGGATGACGATTAACGAGCAACAGAGTACTGCCTACGAGCTGCTGCGTTTTGAATCTGGTGTTCACCGGGTCCAACGTGTCCCTGCGACCGAGTCCCAAGGCAGAATTCACACCTCTACTGCTTCTGTGGTGGTTATTCCTGAAGTTAAGAAAAATGCGGTGGAAATTAAAGATGATGAGCTGGAGTGGCAGTTTATGCGCGCTGGCGGCGCTGGCGGCCAAAATGTGAATAAGGTCAACTCGGCAGTTCGTTTAACTCACGTGCCTTCTGGCATCAGTGTCAGCTCGCGCCAGGAACGGAGTCAGTCGCAAAATCGCGAAATCGCCTTAGATTTGCTCCGCGGCCAACTCTGGGAGATGCAAGAAGAAAAACGACTTCTGGAGCTTGGTGAAGCGCGAAGCGCGATCGGGCGAGCGCAGCGAGCTGAGAAGATTCGCACCTACAACTATCCTCAAAATCGCGTCACCGACCACCGGATCAATGAGTCTTGGTATAACCTCGAAGCAATTATGGAGGGGGATCTGGAAGACGTGCTGGTTAAAGTAAATCAGGCATTACTTGTAGGCGAAGTGGCCGAGTCAAAGAAAGAAGAAGCAACTATTACTTGAGTGCTTCTTCTTTTGCTTTCTCAATTACTTCATCTAACTCTGTATCGGGATCATCCTTGACTTCAATGGCTACTGGAATTCCTGCCTCATGAATCCAGTCCCCTTTTGGCAGTAGCCAGCGGGCGATAGTAACGTGGAGACCCGCGCCATTATCTAGTCGCAATGCATCTTGGACAGTTCCCTTACCAAAAGTTTTTTCACCAATCAACTTTGCATCACGACGATCTCGTAATGCCCCAGCCACAATCTCTGCTGCAGACGCGCTGCCCCCATTAACCACTACTACTACTGGGTAATCAGCCAAGCGACTCGTCCCAACTACGCTGTAGTCACGTTTCGTAGACTTTCCCTGTTGGGTAACAACCAAGCCACTTTTAATAAACTCACTGGCAACGGTAATCGCACCATCTAAGAAACCACCTGGGTTATTTCTGAGGTCTAAGATCACAGCATCCACTTTTGGTGTTTGAGTCAAGATATCTTGAATGGCTAAGTTAAGTTCGGCATCAGTCCGCTCGCCAAACCTGGAGAGAGTGATTAGCGCAGCTTTTTTCCCATTGTGCTCTATGAAGCTGTGCTCAACAGAAGGAACAATAATTTCATCACGAGCTAAGGTGACTTGAAATGGCTCTGCCTTTTCTTCCCTGCGCAGTAAAGTTAAAGTAATGGATGTGCCCCGTTCTCCCCGAATATGATCAACTCCTTCAGATAAGGACCAGCCTTGTGTATCAGAATCTAAACCTTTGCGATCATCTTTAACGTGAAGAATTAAGTCTTTGGCTTTGACCCCAGCCTTCTCAGCAGGCATCCCCTTCAATGGTGTGGTCACCGCTAAAACATTATCAATGTAGCCAAGCTGAATCCCTACGCCAAAGAAAGAACCGTGCAGATCTTCTTCGTTACGTTTTTGATCTTCTGGAGGCAGAAAAACTGTGTATGGATCTCCCAACGCAGCAGTCATGCCCTTGATAGCTCCATAGACCATCTCATCTTTTTTAAGCTTCTCTGGATCGAGGTAGCTTTTTTCTAAAGTACTCCAGACTTGCCAAAAAGTATCAAACTCAATCGTCTTGAAGTCATCCGGTTGCTCAGTCTTGGTGACCCGAATATTACTGACCTTTTCTATAGCAGTACTGACCAGGGGAATATTTTCTTTACCACCAATTTTGTAGCCAACGACTCCACCAACTAGAACCAGTAAAAGTCCAATAATGATCTGACGAAAAGTCTCACGGGATTTTTCCATAAGGTTCTATTGTAGTAACTTCGGCAACCGAAATCCACTATTGATAAATTAATCTAATGTCTGGGTAAATGGTAACAAAGCCAAGTGACGAGAATACTTTACTTCTTTAGTAAGGCGTTTCTGTTGTTTTTGACTTAGACCAGTTTTTACTCTTGGAATAATGTAGCCCTGCTCGCTCATAAAGCGACGCAATGACTTCACATCCTTGTAGGTAAAGACGAGATTTTTATCAGCCTTTGGGGGCTTTTGAAAATTTCTTGAACTTGATTGCATGTTTTCCTTTTATTTTTTTCTCAATGTTTATTTAAAATGGGATATCTACTTCTTCTGAGATATCTTCTACTGCTGAAACTTCATCACTTGCCGTTGCGTTTTCTTCGGCTGACTCATTTTTGACAGCTTTCTTTCGAGGTGACTTAGCTGGTGCGCTGGCAGGAACTGCTTGACTACCCTCTTCAGAGCTACTGACATCGGTACTTGAGTTGTCTTGGGAGTAACCACTACTTCCGCCTCGTGCAGTCAGAATGATCATGTTATCAATGATTACTTCGGTGGTTCGTTGGTCTTGGCCCTCTTTGTTCTGCCACTCACGAGTTTGTAATCTTCCTTCCACATAGACCTTATCGCCTTTGTGCAGAAATTGGCCACAAATCTCAGCCAGTTTGGACCAGGCAACGATGTTGTGATAATCAGCTCGTTCTTGTTTCTCTCCACCATCAGCTGGGGTCCAGGTACGGTTCGTTGCAATACTAAAACTACAAACAGCGGCTCCGGTAGGAGTAAATCGCATGTTTGGGTCTCGGGTTAGGTTACCAATGAGCATAACCTTGTTGAGTGAACGAACTGACATAAACCTCCCTTAATTTATTTTGCTTCGGTTGGAGCAGGAGCTTGATTTAACTGCTTTTCATCAGCCACCAGTAACAAGTGACGCATAATCTTACTAGATAAGTAAATATCTCGCTCTAGATTTTGCGCTTCAGTTGGGACCAACTCAAGAACTAAATGAGTATAGTAGCCTTCTGATTGCTTCTTACCTTCATGGCTAATAATGTAGGCTAAAGGTCGACGACCCCAGTCTTCATTGTTGACCACTTTGGCCTTGTATTTTTTGAGGATTTTCTCGACTTCATCTTTCACGGTGGTTGCCTCACTATCAGTGAGAGAACCAGGGAGAACGAAAGTCAATTCGTACGTTCGGAGTTGAACGTTATCCATGTTGTTCCTTTCTGCTTGCCCAGGATTGGTTGGATCTCCTAATATTGGAGAAGGCAAGTCATGAAAGACGATTATAACATGAACGAAACGAGCTCCGTCCTCAGAAAATTCGGCTGTGCAGCTAAAAAGCAAACATCAATCTTCCTTCCATCGAAGTAATTTATAACTATCGGTAGTTTAGGAAAGAATTCTTACGTAAAGCGTAGGAAAATTTTAGGAACCAATCATGAACTCCACCACATCGCCTTCTCTCATGATGTAGTCTCGGCCTTCAACCCGGAGCTTTCCTTGCTCTCGAACACCTTTCCAGCCCTTTTGATCAAGAAAGTCTTGATAATCAGTGATGCTCGCCCGAATAAACTTCTTCATAAAGTCGGTGTGAATTTCCCCTGCTGCTTGAACTGCAGTTGAGCCTTTCCGAATAGTCCAGGCCCTGACCTCTTTCTCGCCTGCTGTCAAAAAGCTCTGCAAACCTAAAATGTCATACGCTGACTTAATTAAGCGGGCTAAACCGCTTTCTGTTACCCCCAGGTCAGTCAAAAATAACTGCTGGTCTTCTTCACTGAGTGCACCCAGCTCACTTTCAACTTTGGCGGAAATAATAATGATCTGCTCAGGTGTCACCCCAATCTCAGCAGCATACGCTTTTTGCAGTTCTACGTGATTTTTCAACTGGCTTTCATCGACATTTACAGCAAAAAGTTCGGGTTTGGCGCTTAATAAGGAAAGTTCTTTGGCCACCACACCCTCTTCGTCAGTACTAATAACTTGATTAACCGAGTGCCCATCAGCCACTGCTTTGAGAAATTTTTCGATCACTTGCCAGCGTTTTTGCTCAACTGGGGTAACGCCACTCTTTGGCGCTTTTTGTTTTTCTAAAGTAGAAAGGTCGGCGAGCTGCAACTCAACTCGAATAGTCTCGAGATCTGATTTAGGGTCGCTGCTCCCTTCCCGAATAATGTCAGTATCTGAAAAACCACGCAGCACGTGGCAAATTGCCAGAGTTTCTCTGATGTGCGACAAAAATTGATTTCCTAAGCCAGCGCCTTGGCTAGCCCCTTTGACTAAGCCAGCGATATCGACGAACTCAACCATCGCCGGAAGAATTTTTTGGGAGTTGACTGTGGAGGCGAGCGCAGCGAGCCGCTCATCTGGAACCGGCACAATCCCAACGTTCGGTTCAATCGTAGCAAAAGGGTAATTAGCGGCTAAAGCAATCTGCTGTTTGAGCAGTGCATTGAAAAGAGTTGATTTGCCAACGTTGGGTAAACCAACGATGCCGATAGAGAGATTCATAAAGAGTATTCTACACTGAGCCTATTCCAAGCTCTCCAATATTTTTGTTTTGCCAAAAAATGCTAATTTTTGCAGCTGTTTATCATGCGTCAAGAAAATGTCAGCCTCGACCATAGCGGCACTGTGAAGTTGGATATTGTCTTCAAAATCTGGTGTCGGCCCCACCAAAGCTTGAGTGGAAATGAGATGGTCAATACTCACCAAGGTAAAAGACTTCATTAACTTCTGCAGAAAATCATTTGGTAACTTGTATTTGTAGACATAAATAAGGATGTGTAACGTTAGGGGTGAGACATAAACCGCATGTCCAGTGAGAAGTGACAAATCTGTTCGTGTTTTTCGCTCACACAAATCAATAAATACATTGGCATCTAAGTAAACTTTAGCCATATTTCTGCTTCAAATGTTGAGAATATACTTTTTCTTTTTTTGCCTTGGAAAAAATTTTCGTGGGTTTAATTTTGGCAAATAATTTTTCTAACTCAGCGGTATCTGTGATCACTGGAGGAGAAATAGTCTGCGGCGTAATTATACCGATCACTTGTGATCGATGTACCAAAGAAACTGAAGATCCTTTTTGCAATAACTTAACCAACTCAGAAGATTGAGTGCGTAAATTCGTAGTTGTCAGATATAACATATGTACATTTAAATATACACTTAAATGATCATTTGTCAAACTTTCCAGGTACATTGAAGACCTAGATTTGCAGGTTGCCTGGAGTAGGGCTCGAACGCATGCTTTCGAAGAGCCTATTAGTAACTCAGATGATGCCATCCTCAACAATCATAATCGAGCGTTTTCTCTCCTCTACCTCATCCGGGGAGAAGTCTTCCGCTAACAAGGCAATACTTCGCTCGCAACTGAGGAGTTTCGTAAAGCTGTTCTCTATAATAAAAATCTGCTGGAAGCACAGCAATCACTCACTAGTTTCTAGTAAGAAGTCCAGCTTAGACTGAAGTGTCAGAACAAGAGTTTACGTAGCAAGCTTTTTAAATTTTTTGATTAATTCTTGGTCGAAGGAAAGAACTGTACCTTTTGTGTATTGGCTCTTTGCTACTTAATCCAAACATTCTTGATATTCACAAACTCTTTGATGCCATAGTCAGACAGCTCTCGGCCATATCCAGATTTTTTAATCCCGCCAAACGGTGCTTTAGGATCAGACTTGACTTGACCATTTACAAAAACACTGCCTGCCTCGATTTGTGGAATCAGGCGCTTGGCCGTAGCTAAATCACTGGTAAAAAGAGTAGCTCCCAAACCATAGGGCGTGTCATTAGCGATCTCAATCGCCTCAGCTTCAGTTTCAAAAGTAATCACTGGGAGGACTGGACCAAAGACCTCTTCGTCGTAGACAGCCATGCCTTTTTTGACATTTGAGAGAACGGTTGGTTCGTAGAAATAGCCTGTGCCAGCTGGGCGTTTCCCACCACATAAAACTTTTGCGCCTAGGGCAACTGACTGCTTTACCTGCTCCTCTACGTCCAACAAAATTTGCTCCGTGGCCAATGGCCCCACCTTGGTGGCTGCATTCGCAGGATCGCCAACTACCAAACTAGAGAAAAGCTCTGTCACACCAGCCGTAAATTTTTCAACAATATCTTTATGGACGATAAAACGCTTGGCAGCGATACAACTTTGACCAACGTTATTCTGCATCCGTGCCGCAGCTGCCACCTCACAACTAAATGGTAGGTCAGCGTCAGCCATCACAATAAATGGATCGCTTCCCCCCAGCTCCAGCACTACTTTTTTAATCTCTTCGCCTGCTACTTTGGCGACCTGGCTCCCCGCTTTTTCACTGCCGGTTAAAGTCACGGCTTGGACGCGAGGATCTCGAATCACTTTTTCCACCCGAGCCGATCCAATCAACAAGTTCTGAAAAGCGCCAACTGGAAATCCACACTCAACAAATGCTTTTTCAATGGCTTCTGCGCACTGCGGCACATTTGACGCATGTTTCAACACACCAACGTTCCCAGCCATCAGGGCAGGGGCAGCAAATCGATAGACTTGCCAGAATGGAAAGTTCCAGGGCATCACGGCTAGAACAATACCTATTGGGTCAAACTGGACATAACTTTCGCTGCCAGTGGTCTCAATTTTTTCATGGCTTAAAAATTTCTCGGCATTTTCGGCATAAAACTCACAAACTAGGCTGCACTTCTCAATTTCCCCTTCACCAGCGGGAATCGTTTTCCCCATTTCCAAAGTCATCAATTGAGCCAGCTGAGTTTTATGGTCCAGCAGGTATTCCGACATTTTCCGCATCAATGTAGCCCGTTCTGAAAACGAAGTCTTCCGCCAACTTTGAAAAGCAGTTTGCGCCTGTCCCAGCTTCGTCTCTAGCTCTGAATCACTCAGCTCAGAAAACTCTTTGACAACTTCAAGTGTAGCTGGGTTTTTCGATTGGATTGGCATAACGTATCCTTTACAAATCTGCCGTTTGGGCGCGCAAAGCCTTGCCAAAAACGAGCGTGTTCTCCGAATAATCGACTGGGCAATCAATAATATGAATTCCTTTGCTGTGTAGGGCCTTTTCCATCATCGGCAAAAAATCCTCGGCACTAGTAATTTTATGTCCGACTGCACCAAAGCTCTCAGCCAACTTTAAAAAATCTGGGTTGGTAAAGGAAAGACCATAATCAGCTAAATTCATCTCCGCTTGCTTCCACTTGATCATGCCGTAGCCAGAGTCATTGATAATCAGAATAACCAGATCTATTCCTAGCCGTTGAGCCGTTTCCAGCTCCGCCACATTCATCAAAAACCCGCCATCGCCAGCGACCACCACAATTTTTCTCTCGGGATACAACAACTTGGCAGCAATTCCCACCGGCAACCCGGCTCCCATGGTGGCAAAGGCATTATCTAGCAACACCGTGTTTTGCTCGTAAGCCGGATAATTGCGGGCAATCCAGAGTTTATACATGCCGTTATCGAGCGACAAAATTCCATCTCGGGGCATAATTTTCCGCAACTCTGAGACGATTCGTTGCGGCTTCATTGGGAAACTGGAATCCGTAGTTTTCTGCTTAGAGTGTGCGCGAAGCTTTTTCTGCAGCTCAAAAAATGCATCAAAGTTCCAAGTTTTTTTTGGTGAAATTTGTTCGGTCATCGCCCATAACGTGTGAGAAATATCTCCCACCACTTCGTGCGAGGGAATATAAACGTCATCAATATCTGCTTGGTAAAAGTTAATGTGAATGACCGTGTGGCGCTCGGGAGTCAAGATCACTGGCGGCTTCTCAGTTATGTCGTGACCAATCATAATAATTGAGTCTGCTCGATCCAACATGCGGTGCATGTAGTCATCGTTACTGAGTGCGGTCGTACCGAGGTACAGCGCAGAACTTTCATCCTCCACCCCTTTCCCCATCTGGGTGGTAATGAAAGGAATGCCAGTTTTCTTGATAAAGAGTCCTAAGTGTTTACGTACCAACTTTCGATTTGCCCCTGCTCCCACCACAATGACTGGCTGCTTAGCTTTCTCAATCGCTTCGACGGCAGCTTGAATGGCTTTAGGATCTGGACCTGAACGCCGCACTTTTTCCCAAAGAATTGGTTGTGCATTCGTCTCTTCTTCAGCAATATCCTCTGGTAATTCTAAGTGGACTGCTCCCGGCCGCTCAGTTTCCGCCAACCTGACTGCTTGATGAACTGCACTTGGGATGCGATCAGCGCTGACAATCGTTCGGGTGAACTTGGTAATCGGCTCCATCATCCTCACCACATCAATGATCTGAAACCTGCCTTGCTTACTTTTACGAATCGGCTTCTGGCCAGTAATCACCAACAGCGGCATACCACCGAGCTGGGCGTAGGCCACCCCAGTTACGAGGTTGGTCGCACCAGGACCTAAAGTGGACAAGGCCACTCCCGCTTTCCCAGTTAAACGACCTACAGTCGCCGCCATGAAAACAGCAGACTGTTCGTCACGGGTCACCACTAGCTTGATTGAGGACTCACGGATTGCATCAAGAACAGCCAAATTTTCTTCGCCTGGCAGTCCAAAAATATACTTGATTCCAGCTGACTCTAAACATTTAATAAGAAGTTGGGATGCTTTCATAAAAACTCCAAAGTTAGCTGATTCTAGCACCCTTGGTGGTTCAATTTAGGACTGAGATTCTAAAAAGCCGTCAGCACAATTCCGGCTACGGTCATAGCAATTCCCAGCAGTTGAACTCTACTCACTTTTTCTTTCAAGAAGATGACAGCCAAAGCGACTGTGACCACGGTCAAAGCCGATGAAATTGGTGAGACAAGAATAATATCTCCATGAGTAATTCCATAGCTGGTAGCCAAAATTCCTAACGCCTCTAAGAAACCCATCCCAATCAGCGCGGGCAGAATATTCTTACTGAGACTGTCTAGTTTCAGTTGTCGCTGAGAAGTCAGCGAAATGATAAAAACAGTTAAGATCGCCGTCACCTTGACTAAAAAGCTCACTACTAAAAAGTGAACTTGCTCTACGATTACTTCATTCAGGGGCCAGTAAAGAATCCCAAAAATAACTGCTGCTAAAAATGTCTCTTTGAAGCCTTTGAGTAAGGCAATCGTTTTAGTCCGCCTAAAGTCTTGGAAATTGACTGAAACCAGTAATACACCAAGCATCACTAAGGCCAGAGCAGGAACCTGAATTAAGGTCAACTGCTGCCCTCTGAGAAAAAAGGCAATCAAGATCACAAACAGCACCTGCATATTAATCACTGCTGAGACTACTGAAATATTACCAATCTCAAATCCTCGATAAAAAAGTAAATAACCTGCGGTATAGGCAACTCCTGAGAAAAGAGTTAGACCTAGGAGCAAAGGAGTAAAGTGAAACTCAGGACGAAAGAGCAAGATAGCGAGCAGAATAAGTGCTGCACCAGCAACTTGAGACCAAAAAAAAGCTTTGAAATGGCCGATCTTCTCAGAAGTAATGTTCGCCAGAAAATCTGAAGTTCCCCAGCCCAACATGCCGCCTAAACCACCTAAAATGCCAATGAGAGTTCTATCCATTTAACTGAATTTTACACTAGAAAGATGCTGTTTTGGTTGAAAGATTTTTTATCGCTTACCCACTTTTTTGTGAAGACTTAAAATCAAATTGCGTATTAAAAACCAATAATACTCTAAAATTGTTTCCTTCAATTACTTCTACACTCACCTTCATCACTCCCCTTTTTGGTTTGAATAAAAAGAACTCCACCAGTCCTTAAAATTCGCCAGAGATCTTGTATCACCCGCCGAACCTCTTCTCGCTCAAGGTGCAAGATTGACGCTTTGGCCCAAACGCCGTCAAACTCATGACTTGGGTTGGCACTTCCAGATGCAAGCGGTTGGCCTCTTTCAACAACTCAGGAGAAATGTCTATTCCGAGTGCCCGATGACTTTTTTACATAAAGTAGGCAGCATCACGGGCTGAACCACACCCAGCATCAAGTACATATCCGTTTTCAGGTAAAAGTGACAAAAACTTGTCTAGTTCAATCGTGTTTAGCTTGTTCTCAAAATGCTCGACAAAGTCAGTAGCATGCTGATTGTAGACTTGGATTGTGGAGTAAAAACGCTGGCTCATATTTTTTCAGGAACCATAACCCTCTCAGAGTTCATCGTCTCTAAATCAAGAATCACAAAACTACTTTCTTTATCTACTTCTTGACGGAGCCATTCATCCTTAGTGACTGTATTTCCTGGATTAATAAAAACTGTCTGGCCATGCTGGACAACGCGATACTCATGGTCATGACCGCCAATTGCCAGATCATATTGCTGACTTTGAGCGACTAACTCTGAGATATCAGAATAGTGATTCATAAAAATCTTCCGACCTTCCAGCTCTAGACTCATCTGCCCTAAATGACAGGTCATGTTTTCTGCGGCCTCAGCCCGACTCATCGCCAACGCCTTCTCACCATCATTGTTCCCAAAAATAAAGTGAAGATGCCCTTCATAATGGTCTCGAAAACGATACAAAATTCCAGGATTGATCATGTCACCAGCGTGTAGCGCAATCGTGATTTGGTGTTCATTTAAATACTTAATTATCCAGACGATCGCGGGAGTGTTATCGTGAGTGTCGGAGATAATAGCAATTTTCACTTTACCTCAGCTTTCTCGCGTCCCTCTTTTAAGACTTGACTCATCCACAGCAGTTCTTTTAAGAGTCTCTTCACCCTTCTCTCCCAAGGTGCTGGATCAATAAATACTCCATTCTCCATTTCTTTGTCTACCTTCGTCACATTCACATCATTAAACGTAGCGACTAGGCCTAACTCTCGAACAACCGGCAACAAGCTTTCTACCACCCTGACTCCCCCAAAAGACCCACCGGACACACCAACAAACGCCACTGACTTATGAATGTACTCCTTCAAGTGCAAGTCCAACATATACTTCAGACTACCTGGATAACCACTGTTATACTCTGGTGTCACAATAATAAAGGCATCGGCAGCAGCTACTTTGGCAGTCAGCTCTGGATACTTGGCTTGGGTGCCTTCATCATCAAAATTTAGACCGAGACTCTGAGGACTGACAACCTCTGCATGGATCTCTGGGTTCTGGGTGGCTACTTCGAGCACAAAGTTCGCTACGTGTTGAGTGTAGTTTCCTTGCCGAGCTGAACCTGAAAAAATGAGGATGTTGTGCATCACTTGATTGTACAACTAAAAACTCATTCTTTAATATGGTATGGTGAGCTCTGTATCAAAGACTGCGAGTTGTTAGAGCAGCAACCCAAAATTGAAGCGCTGCTGGACGCTGTTTCGTATTTCTTACACTACCCTTTACTGCTCCAAGACATTCGACAACTACTTGCTCAAATTATTGATATTGAGCGGGTCGTATCGCGTTTATCAGCGAAGCTTGGGAGTCAATGGAGCTGTTGGATAATATAGCTGTCGCACTGCTGCGAAGGCGAGCTACTCACTCGCTAGGATTTACTTGGAAAATTTTTCTTTGAGCAACTGCTTGATTTCGGCGAGCTCCAGTTCAATCGAGTGAATCTTGACCTGTAAAGCATCTTCCGAGGACTCAGTTTCGCCAATAAAATAAGTAACTGGTTTGTAGGTGACAGTACTAATTTCGCGCAGTGTTCCCAGTGGTGGAATCGCTCTACCGACTTCATAGGAGCTAACAGCTTTATCAGATAACTTCAGCAAACTCCCCAATTCTCTTTGGGAGAGACCCACCTCTTGGCGGGCGCGTTTAATTTTCTGGCCAATAGTGAAGTTTTTTTTAAGGTTTGACATGCCTGTTCTTTTTTGAGTAGAATTTATCTACTATTATTAGATATTTCTATGCTTATAATTGAGCCAAATACTCAGCTTACTTTGCCGTACCATTATGTTTCTGACCTGAGCTCAGAAAAGCATACCGTGCTTCGTGTTTCTACGCTAGAGCAAGCAATTATAAAGCTTGATTCGCATCAGCCAAAGGTGGTTTTTTTAAGCACCTCTTTCGATCCAAATCAGGCGCTGGAATTTCTGGAGAAACTGAAAGAGTATTCAAGCACAGGAATTATTCCTCTCATTTTTGTGGTGGATTGGTCGCAAAGGGTGCAAACTTTACTTGGAACTAGTTGGGGTGATGCAGTCGGAATCTTGCACAGCTTGAGCTCCCAGGAAGAAGTGGCGGCTACGCTGAAACGGCTCAGGATTTAAACACGCGTTGGCCATCTTTTTCATCACTGACAGAGTATCCCAGTTGTTCAATTTGCTGTCGCAGCTGATCTGCAGCAGTCCAATCTCTTGCGTCCCGAGCTGTTTGACGTTGAGTGACTAACGCTTGCACTTCAGCAGGCAACTCAATCGACTCTGCTTTTTCTAGCTGCCGTAGCCCCAGGCCCAACACTTCATCAAACTCAACCAGTAAATCGTATTTATCTGTGGCAGGAATATTGGACTTGGTCACCTCCCAAACTACAGCCATTGCTTCCGGAGTATTCAGGTCAGTCTCCATGAACTCAAAAAACCTGCGGTGATACTCATTGATCTTTTGTAGTTTTTCCTCACTTAGAGCTACTCGATCAGTTTCTTGACGGAACTGGACCAACAGGTTGGAGAGGCGCAGCCAAGTTTTTTGTGCTCCCTCCAAGTTTTCCCAAGTAAAGTTCATTTCCGAGCGATAGTTGGTCGTCAGAAAAAGTAAGCGCAACGCCTTGGGATCCAGACCCCTCTTCACTACGTCATCAATAGTAAAAAAGTTACCCAGTGACTTACTCATTTTCTCGCCATTCACATGAAGGTGATTATGGTGCACCCAGTACCGAACAAACGGTTTCTTGCCGGTGGCAGCCTCAGCTTGGGCAATCTCATTGGTATGGTGGACAGGAATATGATCAATTCCGCCAGTATGAACGTCAAACTGCTCACCCAGATACTTCATGGCCATGGCCGAGCACTCAATGTGCCAACCTGGGAAGCTGCGTTTGGCCCAAGGACTCTCCCAGATCATCGCCCGATTCTCCCCCGGCCGCTCAAACTTCCAGAGCGCGAAGTCGCTTGGACTTCGTTTACCTTCGATCTGCTCTACCCGCGCGCCAGCTTTGAGGTCATCGAGCTTGAGCATTGCTAGTTTGCCATAGTCGCCTAGCTTAGAAGTATCAAAGTAGACGCCGTCATTTTCGATGACGTAGGCGAAGCCCTTTTGCTCGAGATTTTTGACCATCTCTAACTGCTCTGGAATGTGCTCAGTGGCGCGGCAGCTAATGTCTGGCCGCAAGTTGCCCATCAAGTCCATCGAACGGAAAAAGTACTCTTCAAACTCTTTGGCAACATCCCAAACCGACTTGCCATATTTTTTCGCACCTTTTTCGAGCTTATCTTCACCAGTATCGGCGTCGGAAGCCAGATGGCCGACATCAGTCACATTCTGGACAAACTTAACTTTATAACCAGCGTGGCGGAGAGTGCGGATCAGCACATCATCGAGCGTATATTTTCGTAAGTGACCTAAATGTGTGTAGTCGTAGACCGTAAAGCCACAGGCATACAACCCAACTTCGGGACCAGCAATCGGCTCAAAGTCCTCGATACTACGAGACATGGTGTTGAAGAGTTTCATAGGAGTCCTTGAATTCACTCAGATCATATCATTAAGTTTTGCTGTCATCAGTCTAAAGAGGTTGCCTGGACTTTTTTTCCAATCAATTTCATCACCTTCTGTGTAGGGATTAAAGTCTGCTATGTGAGGTGTAGTTTTGGCTGGGGTTTCGCTATCCATCAGAGCTCCATTATAGAGGACTTTTCATCTACCCAGCACTACTCAGTTTTTGGCGGTCATCGTTAAGTTTTTTAGTGATTCGTGCTTTATTAGACCCACCATCCGAGCCTGCACCGCTCCGCTTGCCCTGTGGTTGAGCAAGATCTTGGCTGCGATTTTGCGCCTCAGCTCTTTCTCTGTGTTTTTGCTCTTCTTCCTCGCGGGCAGCTGCTTCCCGCTCCCGTATTCTTTGCTGCACCATTTGCTGTTGCTCTGCATTCATCTGGTTATATTTTTGGAGCATCTTTTTCTTGCGGGCAATTTCTTCTGGCGCATCACTAGATTTAATTCCTAGTACTGATTGCAAGATCGGTGGCAAAAAATCAACCACTCCCTCGCCGATGTCTTTACCTAAATACTTCGCTTCTTGAACTGGAGTCCCAATCGACCTGGGTGGTTTTTGTGGCTGAGGAGCTCCGCCTATACCAGGCAACCCCGCTCCTCCTCCAGCACCAGGCTTGGCACCTGGAACCCCTCCCATTCCCATTTGATTCAGAGTTGATTGCAAATCTGGTGATGAAAAGGGTGATGGACCAGCTCCTGGGTTGGGATTATCTGCCATAGCAACCTTAGACTTTAGTGTGACCTAGCTGAACAATATGCATCCCATCCATACCTTCTTCTTGCTTTTGTTTTTCATCAACCTTCTCTTGCTCCTGCTCAACCATAGCTTGATACTGTGGAGACTGAGAAACTGTTTTCAAGTTTGCTAACTCAGCTTGAATTTTTGCGGCATCCTCCAGTTTTTGCTGAGCTCTGGCTTCCTCTGCCTCTTTGGCTTTCTTCTCGGCTTCTTCTTCGGCGGCGTTCATTGCCTTTGCTTGTGCGTCGTTTAAAATTTGATCTAGAACATCGAGCGGCGTTTCTTTTTTGTCAGTTTTTTTAGCTCCAACAGCTGCAGGAATCGTGTCATCCTGGACCATCAGATCCGCACTCGGCACGAGCGGGTTTGGCGGTGTAACAGGAACAATGGGAGTATCAGTCATACCCTAAACATACAAGAAAGAGGTGGTACTGCGCAAGTCGAGAAGCTACGTTATGACTACCCTCGGGAGATGCTTGGTCCGACGGCGTTCTTTCATTTTTCGTACCTGCCTGACTGTTTTTTTGGCTGCTTCACTAATGGCCAGATACAGATCATGAGCACTTTCCTGGACCACAATATTTTTTCCTGGAAGATCAACAAAAAACTTTGCCTTGGAAGACTGGAGATCATTTTTCTTACGACGGATATTTTCGAGGAAAATCACCACCTGGGAAATTCGATGGCCCCGGCCAAATAAACGCGAAGCCTCTTTCACGGCAAATGCGTGAAGCGCCTCGGTAACGGTTAAGGTTTTGGACTGGACAATGACATTCATTGTCTACTCCCTTCTTCTCTGCATTGACAGCAAAGAGCTACCTGTCGGGTTACGGTTATCTGTGATTTCTTCTATCCAAGCATATCAAATTTTTCGCCGACCCTCAAGCGCTCTTGCCAGCGTAACGCCATCGGCGTACTCAATATCAGCACCAATTGGGAGGCCGTGGCCTATCCGAGTCAGCGAGATTCTTTGGGCATCAGGGGTAGATTGAGCTATTAGCTCCGCAATGTACAAAGCCGTGGCTTCCCCTTCCATGGTTGGATTGGTCGCCAGAATAATTTCTTCGACTGAGTCCAGACGACGCAAAATATCACGCAAGTATAATTGATCTGGACCGATGTTGTTGAGAGGTGCAATCGAGCCGTGCAAAACGTGATACTTGCCTGAGAACTTTCCCGACCGCTCAAAAGCTAAGACATCTAGTGGTTGCTCCACCACGCAGAGTAACTTTTCATCTCGGCTGCTGTCATCACAAATCTCACAGGGATCACTCTCAGCCACATTATGGCACTGCGAGCACATAACGGTGTTTCGCTTCAGGGCAAGTAACTTGGTAGAAAAGTCTTCCAGCTCGGCGTCAGGGTTATGCAGCAAGTAAAAAACTAAGCGTTGGGCAGATTTTGGTCCAATGCCTGGGAGGCGTTCAAATTTTTCAATCAATTGGCGGACAGCCCGTGGAAGTTTGGTCATCGTCAGCCATCCTACGATGTTCCTCTAGGACCTGTCAAATAGAAGTAAAGAAATATCTTCTTGTGTTATCTAAATCAGAGGTACAATATTCGCCATCATGGAAAAAGCAGATCGCAGCATGCGAGTACTAGGTATAGATACCAGGTCTAGTAGAGAAAAAAAGATCTGCCAAAGGCGTGATGCCATGATCCGCGCGTATAACGAGGGAACACTTCTGGAGTACTTACGATTCCTTAGTACCATACCGGAGCTTTTTGAGATTTGTGGCATCCTAATGCATCGCTACGGTGAAGTCGTATTAGAGCCGATCCAGTATAAACGTAAAACTATTACTCAAATAGCTGAAGCAATTGAAGCACAAATAGGGGGAAATTTTAGTTCAGAAGACTTTGATCCTCGCCCCAAAATAGAAGCTGCAACCCAGAGAAGACGAGCAGAAATGAAACATGCCTATGAGAACTTTAGCTTTATTTTGTACTTGAAGAATTTGAGTAAAATCCCACAATTAATGCTTATCTCTCAGAAGATACTCTATCGTTATCACCAAATGGTGAAAAGCAATCTCCCTTTCAATGGGCAAGTTATGACAGAAATGGCCCTTGCCATAGAGGAAGAATTAGCACTAGGCTGCTTCGCTGGTTCCACCAACTTCATAGCGAACAAAGCGGCTAATTACAAAGCGTTCGCCAATTTTGCCACTTAGTGATTTGACTAGTTCATCGATCGTTTCACTTGGGTTTTTGATGAACTCTTGTTGGAGAAGTTCTTCCACATTGATTGGATTCATCGAGACCACTTGCATGGCCACTCCCCGAGCCATTTCTTGGAACTCAGAGTTGCGAGCCACGTAATCAGTCTCACACAAAATCTCTACCATGGCAGCAATTCGGTTATTGGAGTGAACATAGGAAGCAATGTAGCCCTCCTTGGTCTCCCGATCAGCCTTCTTCTCTGCTTTAGCTAAACCTCGTTGACGCACCCACTCGCGGGCCGTGTCCATGTTGCCTGCACTCTCATCGAGGGCACGCTTACAGTCCATCATCCCGGCGCCAGTTTCTTCCCGTAACGCCTTAATATCTGCTGCAGTGTAATTTGCCATAAGACTCCCTTTATTTCGTTGCCACACTCTTGCCGGCTAAGTACCCAGCAATCACGGCTTTGATAATATAGGTGATGCTGCGAACTGCATCATCATTGGCTGGGATTGGAATGTCAATTGCCTCTGGGTTGGTGTTACTGTCGACGATCGCCATCATTGGCAGACCGGTTCGTTCAGCTTCAAAAACAGCCACTTTTTCACGACCTGGATCAACGATAAATAAGGCATCTGGCTTACCCTTTAACTCACGGATTCCCCCAAAGAAACGCTCCAAACGTTGACGCTCTTTATCTAACAGCACTCTTTCACGCTTGGTGTACTTATCAAACTTGCCTTCCTTTAAGCCGCGTTCGATATCAAGCATCCGACGCAAAGACTTACTCACCTGTTCCCAGTTGGTTAACAATCCACCCAACCATCTGGAAGTAATCGTCATTAATTGAGCAGCTGCGGCTTCTTCTTTGATCACTTCACGAGCTTGTTTCTTGGTTCCGACGATGATCAACGTTTTCCCTTTTTGACCCAAGTCAAAGGCGTAGTTGTAGGCAACTTGGAGTTGAGCAGCTGTTTTGGCTAAGTCAAAAATGTGGACACCATCTTTTTCAGAGAAAATCCACTTGGCCATCTTGGGGTGCCACCGCTTCGCTTGGTGTCCAAAATGAGCACCAGCCTCGAGAAGCTCGCGCAAATCATATTCAGGCGCTTTTTGTGGAAGTGACACGAAGTCAATCATATTTCCTTTTTTTGCTCTCTTTCTCACTCTATTTGCTGAGTATGAAGAAAGCTCTTGTGCACGGGTAAGAAGATCAGGAAGAAGACTTACCAGGCACGCAACTACAATTTATAAGAAGCGTAGTATATCACGACAGCGGAGATTTCAGCGGAATTACCGTAAGTCCGGCGATACCCTGAAAATCTTAATGTGTATCAAATACATATGTCATACGTAATCGAGAGAATTCGGAGTTACACTCAAGGGATAATCAGTTCAGGCGAAGTTTCCAGTACTAATCTGGAGGGTGATGTACAAACTACAGCGATAGCTCCTCTGGTCGATTTGTTTCATCCTCCTGATTCTACGGAAATAAATCCTAAGTTAATTTGGCAGGTCCGAGCAATCCAAGAAAGTTTAGAAAACTCGTTTCCTGCCCACCGAATTCTGAGCGTCAATCCGGACAGCGCAAATGCATCCCTGAGAAGAGATGACGGCAAATCCTTATTGACCGTTATCTCTAGTTATCTTCGAGGCGGTATTGCAGGAAATCTCGTTGACCTTCCACTGAAAGGACGCAGTACGTTAGAGGTATTGACAGCCGATCCGCCCATTAGTCCTTTATTCCAGAGGATCCTTTGGACTCTACTTAATTCTCCTGGGCATATTGTACTGCAGCAAGAGGTACAGCAGTACTCAATTGCTCAGCGGAAAACTCTCGTGGGAGAGTTTAGAAATGAGCTTGGCCTCAGGCCCGAACAATTTTCAAAAATTTGGGGAGCACCTGGTGAGAGTGGAGTATTTCAGTTACACAACTCAGAGCATGTATTTGAGAATGAACACGACTACTTAATCTTCTACTTTCTGTACCTAACTTTTAAAGAATTTACTTCTCAGTTTCTCCCTCACTCTAAACCTGAAGTAGATGACCAGGGCCAGAGCCGCATAAGGCAAAAATATCATTATGATCCCGCTCTTCTTTCGGTAGTGGATCAGGATGGAAATGTTATAACTGAGCTAACAAATGCCGAGCATCGGCTACTGATGCTATTAATTTTTGATCTCCCCATTTTATCTTCCCATCCCTCTTTATCTTTTGGTGAAATTTTAAAGTCTTTGCACGAACGTGATGGAGGCCGAAAGGCCAAAAACGAATTACAAGTAATTGGAAGATTAAAGTTTGAAATTCACCAATTAAATAAAAAAATACATGGAGTGTTAGGTGTTGTGGACTTCGTACGTAACGTAAGAGGTCTGGGATATACACTTAACTAACTTGAATAGTTCATCAGCTCCAAGCTATTCTCCAACAAACTCACCACTGTCATCGGCCCAACTCCCCCTGGCACGGGCGTCATAAAACTGGCTTTTTGTTCCATCCCCTCTGGGTTTATATCTGGTTGCGGCTCCCCCACGTCTACGAGGGTCACACCTGTCTTTACCATATCTAGAGTAACGAGATGTTTACTTCCGGTGGCAGAAATCACCACGTCAAAGTCCAGCAGCATTTGGCCCGACTGCATCCGATCACTCAATTGCTGCTTCCCAAGCAGCTCAACTTGTATACCTCGGTTGCGAAGTTCATAAAAAAGTGGTTTACCCAAGATATCAGACCTCCCGATGACTGCTATTTTGGCTCCTGGAGAAAAAGCATTTGCGACTTGCAGGATCTCCAACACAGCCCGAACAGTTGCTGGCAAAACGCGCCCCTCCTGTTGCCAGGTTCCTTGCTCCACCGCAGCTAAGGTTCGAGGGTGCAAGCCATCAACATCTTTGGCTTCGGCAATTTGCGAAGTGAGTTGCGTCCACCAGTCTGCGAAAGTGATCGCGCGCAAATCTCCCACTACTTCTTCCCAGCGAGATCGCCAGGGCTTCTGGATAATGATGCCCGTCACTGAATCGTTTAGATTTAGGCGTTGCAGCTGCTCAAGCACTATTTGCACAGGATCCCTCATCGAGAAGGTATAAATCTCGTACTCGATCCCCACCCGCTGCGCGGCCCGCTGTTTGAGCTGCGTATAGAGTTGGCTGCCAGGATCATCACTAAACAAAATAGCTGCGACTTTAGGCGACTTCCCAGCTAGCCGCGCAGCGGCGACCTCCGCTCGAAGACTTGCTTCTTTCACCTCGGCTGACCGATACCCATCAAAAATGATCATAATTATTGCTCCAGCTAGGCTGCCACCAGTTTCTTGAGGCGATTCACATTTTCCTGATCTGGTCCTGCTTCTGTCATTCCTGGCACTTCCAGGATTAATGGCTTGTCATTGATCAGGTCATGATTCAAAAAATACTGCAGGTCAGCGGTGGGTATTGTACCGTCTCCGAGGTTTTGGTGTCGATCTCGGCCAGAACCAAAGGGGTCCTTGCTGTCATTGACGTGAACACAGCGCAAGCTACTCCAGAGTTCCAGTCGCTCAATCTCCTCGAGAGCAGTCAGTCGCTCAGCGTTCTCCCTCTCCGCCGGGAACTGGCCTTGTTTTTGTCCAAGACCATAGCCAGCCGCTGAAGCGTGACAAGTGTCAAAGCACCATCCCAGTTGGTCAGAAGCGACTTGATCGAGCAACCAGCGAACCTCGTCCAAATCCCCACCAATTTTGCCCTTTTGGCCGGCCGCATTCTCAATTAAGAAGTGGGCCTGATGAGGACTCTTTGCAATAATCTCCCCGACCTGCTGTGCGACTTGCTCCTTTACCGCCTCCCAGCCCCGACCTTGGTGACTCCCTAGATGGACGATGACTCCTGCTCCCCCGATGCGCGCATCAAAGGCTAAATCAAAGCAAAGTGCCTTGACAGATTTGGCCACTAGCTCCGGGTTATCAGAGGCCAAATTCACCAAATACAGAGAATGAGTAAAGATTGGTTGAACATCTTTTTCTTGAGATATTGCAGCTATTTTTGTTGGGTCAAATGCTTCTAACTGAGGTCGTTGCCAAACCCGTGGACTTCCCGAAAAGACCTGAACACAGTTCGCGCCAATGGCGACGGCTCGTTCAATCGCTTTTTCGACTCCCCCAGCTGCTGAGACGTGTGCACCAATTCTATGTGATGACATGCAGGCTCCTTTTATTGTACATAGCTTTGACTAGGAATTGGAAACTTTTGGCAAACCTTTTTGACTTCCTGGCGAATAGCTAGCAGTTTCTTATTTTTGGTCATTTGCATCCGGAAGTCTTTCAGGAAGGCAGATCGTTGACTTTTTTCTGCTGGCAGTGGGAATGTCTGAACTTCCTTGACCACCTCACTGATCCATTTACCAATTTGTTTCATCTCTGGCTCTTTCATCCCTCGAGTAGTGACGAGTGGCGTGCCGATTCTGACGCCAGATGGATAAAAGGGAGAGCTTGGTTCGCTGGGGACGGTGTTCTTGTTGGCGTACATTCCCGCTAGGTCCATGGCAAACGCGACCTGAGTGCCTAGTCCAAAGCCGACAGCGCTCAGATCCATAACCAATAGATGTGTCTCCGTCCCATCTCCGACTAACTTGATGCCATTCGCCATCAACGACTCGGCCAGGGCCTGCGCATTGCGGCGAATTTGCTTACCATAGACCTGGAATTCGGGCTGACTGGCTTCCTGGGCAGCAATCGCAATTGCGGCAGTGGTGGCGTTGTGTGGACCACCTTGCATCCCGGGGATGACGGCAGAGTCGATTTTTTTGCCTAGATCAGGGTCACGTTTCAGACCCCGGTCAGTCACCAAGATCATCGCTCCTCGGGGTCCTCGGAAGGTCTTATGCGTCGTTGTCATGACCACATCTGCATGAGGAATTGGAGACGGGTGCTCGCCTGCCACCACCAAGCCAGTGACATGGGAAATATCCGCCATCAACCAGGCACCCACCTCGTCAGCAATCTCGCGGAACTTGGCGAAGTCCAGAGTAAATGGATAGGCGGTGTTACCAGCAATAATTACTTTTGGCTTGTGCTCGAGGGCCAGAGCGCGGACTTGCTCAAAATCAATTCTGGCCTCTGAGTTGAGACCATATTGTACTGATTTAAAGAACCGGCCGGAAAATGTCACATCTGGATGACCATGAGTCAGGTGTCCGCCCATAGTTAGCTTGAGGCCCATGATCGTGTCACCAGGTTGGAGCAAGGCAAATAAAATCTCTGAGTTGGCTGGCGAGCCAGAATATGGCTGGACGTTCACATATGGAACCTTGAACAGCGCCTTGACGCGCTCAATTGCTAGAGTCTCGATCTGGTCGATAATTTGATTGCCCTCATAGTAACGGCGATTGGGATAGCCTTCTGAGTACTTGTTCGACAGGCACGAGGCCAGCACCGAGCTGACTGCTGGTGAAGCAATATTTTCCGAAGGAATCAGGCCGATCATGTCTTGTTGGCGTTGAAATTCTTGGTCAATCAGGGCAAAAATTGGATCATTCATAGGGGTCCTTTATTAAAGTTGAGTTCTACAGCTCAGGCTGCGCTGTCGATGAAGCGCGCAGCGCGTAGAGAAACTATAACCGAATATTGATGAAAAAAAATACCGAACTTGATGCTGACTGAAGGTCCTATGGGATTCCAAGCCAGACCAAGCAGTACCTAGCGAGCAGTTGAAAAAGAAGTGGAAAAAATACAGCGGGACTTAATCATGGTGAGTAAGAGTATAGCGGGAAAGAATGAGATTGCAATTAGACCTGAGCAGTGGAGGAATCTCGCCCACTAGGTATATCATCACTTGATGGTAACTCAGTACCCAAAGAATGAGGGCCTTGCGCTACTTTGCCTGCTCACTAAGCACTAATAAAGCTGCGGATTTTAGCGCATCAAAATGCTCAAGAGTTTGAACTGACCTTGCCCAATCTTCAGCAGCAGGGTTATTTGCTTGCATGATCAGTGCGCCACCAGCATCGAGAGTCCTTCTACCATTTCCTTTGTTTTTAGGATTTCCATCATCTAGAGCATAGCCTACTACTGGTACCCCTGCATCCATTAACCTCGATGCACACCCTCGCCTATCACCTCCCAAGTTAGCAGTGTGCTTATCTGATCTCTCTCTACATGGCTCCATACTTACACCGATAATAACTTTACTTGGGTCTATCCCTCGTTGCTCCAGTTTATAAAGGAGTACATGCTCAGCATGCCAACTGTAATTAGAAACAGCCTCTCCCAGCGTATTTGGTTTTTCATAGACTTTTTCCGCTCTATACCCCGTCTCTACTACCTTCCCCATAAAATCCATGGCTACCGCTGCTACAACTGCGCGTCGCTGCTCTCTTCCTTCATGCGTCACTTCTGAAAGACGGATTGATTCCCAAATGGCATAACTGGTAATTGATCTGATAATCATCTCTCCGACAGCGACATATAATTGTGCCCATATCTCTGCTCTTTCCATAGAATCTTTTGCTGACAGATTTTTTTTACGTTTTGATCTGATTTCTGCCTTTTTTTCTCTTCTTAAATGAAGATAATCAACTGTGCTCGCAATGTACATCTGCCAAATTGGTTCTGGAATAGTTCGTCGCAGTAGCGCCTGGAAATCATTTCCATAGATATTAGGAGTCATGTAACCTAGCTCAGTAACTTCAGTTGCCTCATATCCTCTGACCATTAGATAAGCAGAAGCAGCTAAAAATTGATCAATTTGAGTCAAAAAATTCAAGAACTCAGGCTGATACTTTTTTAGCTCTTTGAGATCATTAGGCGGGTGAGTAAAACCAGTATGCAGTGCTTCCATATCTGTCAGCCATGCATCTGGCTGGACAGAGTACTCACTCACACGTTGATTCCAAAAAAAATTTGTCCTCTCATGCACATATCTGGTCGCTAAATGATTAAGCAGTGCTAGAGAAGTCAGGGGATCAGCATGTGCCACTCTGCCAAAATCAGCCCCAAAACGATTATAGTTCTCAGGTCCCTGTACAGGAAACATACTCTTTTCTCCAAAAAACTTATAAAAAAAAACACCCTTATAGCAAGTTCCGCTCAGCTTGGTTTCCACTCCGTTTTTTTCATAAAACGAAGCTGTTGTATCTTGGGAGCGACAGCCTTGAGGTGCTTTCGCGTTTCTCGTATTTACTGTTAAAATTGAAAAAAATAACAATACGAATTTGAGGTATTAAACACATATTGGAAAGCTCGCGCAAGTATGAAATTCTCGAGAATAGATGCGCTAAAGAATCGGTTTCTTCAGTTGAGCAAATTGCTGGGAACCAACTTTAGTGGAACGAGGGATACTCATTGCAGTCTCTCCATTTTTGTGCCAGATATTAATGCATCTTATTCGTTTTACTACGGTAATAGCTATTGTCCGTGAAGCGCTTGAAGGTGAAGAACAAGAAGCACCTCAAACATTTGGAGGTGAAGTTACAGGAAAAATTCTGAGAGATCCAAAGGGTGAGGTTCAAAATGGACTTCCTTATGGTCGATTCTTTAAAGTTGATGGTACTGAATTTACCTTAGCTGAAATTCAACAGATGACTCCTGTAGAAAAAACTGCTTTGGGATATAAAACTCATCGAGAAATTGCCTTACAACAAGCACTTGCATCTGCCCTATTTACAGCTTAATAGTAGAATAAGTCATGATCTCAAGCACTGAAAGTGCTCTGCTTCCCGATAAAGTTGAGGCATTGCTACGGTCCACCATCCTCCCCGACCTCGAAAGTGGCCGCAAAGACTTTGATCTACCTCATACTCAAGCTGTGGTCTACTGGATGAAGTACTTGCTTATCAAACTCAACTCCCCGACCCTCGACCCAACTGTTTTAATTACGGCTGCCTACGCCCATGATTGGGGGTACTTTGGATTATTTGATGGAGTTACGCATCGCTCCTTAGCAGAGATCAATAAACGCAAACCGCTCCATATGCAAAGAGGTGCTGAGATGATTGAGAGACTCCTGCGAGAAAAGCTTTCAGCATTTTTCAGTGAAGCACAAATTCTCCAAACCGCTCACTTGGTCCGAATTCACGACTTGGTAGAAGACGTAAATGCAGAAGATGAAGTATTGTTAATGGAAGCGGATACGCTCGGCATGCTCGATGCAGACCGGGTCAAACCCACTTTTTCTAAAGAAGATAACCAGATTTTTTTGGATAAACAAATCGTGGAGAGGCGTCTTCCCCACTTTATCCATCCTGAGGCGAGGAAAATTGGTAAAAAGCTTTTGCTAAAGAGGCGAAAATTTTATGAGCAGAGATAATGTAACATATGCTGGAGGCTGGATAGAAAAACGTGCAGTATCCCCCTCTCCACTCCACTTTACTAAAGTTTCATCATCCATATGATTGAGCGCCCAAGTTCTCAGCAGTGGTCTATCATCAACCTGATAAAGTCGCAGATTTCTTGCTTTACAGGAGTCCTGAGCAACACGCAAAGTTGTGGATTTTCCAGTGCCAGTGATACCTGTAACAAAAAATATTATTGGTTCTGCCATTGTTATCCTTACTCCCACTCCATCGTCGCAGGTGGCTTAGTGGTAATGTCATACACCACTCTGGATACATTGGGAACTTCATTGACTATTCGGCTAGAAATTCGCTGCAAGACTTCATACGGCAGCTGTGCCCATTGAGAAGTCATGATATCTTTAGACTCATACGCTCGCACTGCCACTACTTCGGCAAACGATCTTCCATCACCTTTAACGGCCGTACTAAATGCTCCACTCATCACTGCAAAGCATTGAAAAACCTGCTCATATAAGCCAGCTCTCTTAACTTCTTCAATTACTATCTGATCTGCTTGCTTCACCTGATCAAGGCGAGGTTGTGTAACTTCTCCCCGAATCCGAATTGCATACCCAGGACCTGGGAAAGGTTGCTGCATCACCACTTCTTCTGGCAATCCTGATATCCGACCCAACTCGCGAACTTCATCTTTATAGTAGTTCCGCACTGGTTCTAAAAGAGTTAGCTTCATGTCAGCAGGCAATCCACCCACGTTGTGATGGGATTTAATTTTTGATGCGTGCTTCGAGCCTTTTGACTCGATTACGTCTGAATAGATTGTGCCTTGAGCTAAGAAGGTCGCCTCTTCATGTTTGTTCGCTTGTTCCTGGAAAATATCTATGTATAGCTTGCCAATTGTCTTGCGCTTTATTTCGGGATCTTCAACGCCTTTGAGCGCATCTAAAAATCGTTTTTTAGCGTCTACAATTACTAGATCTGCTTCTACCAATTTTGTAAAAATGTACTTTACTGCATCTGTAGTTCCCTCCCGCATAAAACCACTATCTACATACACCGGAATCAAACGTTTTCCAATTGCCTTACCAATCAAGAACGCAGCCACTGTTGAGTCTACTCCACCAGATACGGCACAAATCACTTTTTTGTTTCCTACTGTCTCTTTAATATCTTGAGTAATTTTTTTCGGATCTAACAGAAACGGCTTCACTTCTTCACCAAACACTTTTTCACCAAAGTACCGCATTATTTCTAGACCAAACTCAGTGTGGTCAACTTCTGGATGAAATAACAATCCGTACAGTTTTCGCTCTACATTTTGAAAAGCGGCAAAAGGCACACTACTCGTCGTGCCAATCACTTCAAAACTCTCTGGAAGTATAGTAATCGTGTCGCCATGAGACATAATCACTTTGGAAGATTTCTGTGGTAACTTAAAAACATTGTCCTGGCCAACTGTAAATGTTTCAGGACCGTACTCTTTGCTGCCGCTCTCAACCTTTCCACCTAGCAACTGCGCCATGAGCTGAGTCCCATAACAGATTGCCATAATTGGTAATCCCAGCTCGAAAATTTCCTTTTCCACTGTTGGAGCTCCCTCTTCGTAAACAGATGCAGGACCTCCAGAAAAAATCATTCCTGTATAGTTACCCAACTTGACCTTCTCCAGAGCTTCTTCTGGATTCACATACTCAGAAGTAATACCCAGCTGGCGCAAGCGCCGCCCTATCAGGTGAGCAGTTTGTGAACCAAAATCAAGAATAAGAATCATGAGGTCTCCTGAGTGCTAGATAGTTGCTCGTACTCATCGACAGCTGAAATAAGTGCTGTTGTTAATTCCTTCGCGGAATCAAACTTGAGTATACTTGGGTCTAACCAAACATAGGTGTCAGGAGATATCCTGACACGAATTGAGTAGCCAAAATACTCTCGGTCATCCTTTTTCTTACCTGTCACTGGCATTTGAAGCAGAGTTGCAATTTGAGCCTTTATATCTGATCCATCAGGGCATACTTTTTCCATTTCCTCCTCAGTCTTTCCTCGCAAGCCAAACTCTATTGGCTGCCTTTGCTCCACAGCATCTCCGAGAACTCCCCACCCCTGAGTGTATTGGTTGGTGTAAAAATCTATTAACACCGAACGAAACTTTTCTTTCTTTTTCTTATTTAGCTCCCGAGCAGTTTGTGTATAAAACCAGTGGTCTTGACCTGTAAACTCTGTCAGCACCGCTGACATGCCATCAAATAGTCCTCCAGTTCTCACCTGCCATTCTCCTCTCTCTCTAGCCGTAAGATCTGGGCGAAGGAAAAACCACTTTCCGAGTGAATTTTCTCTATTTCTACGGACCTCGTCAGAAGGCTCGTCACCAACTAAGCGATCTCCATCTGCGAGTAACTTGCCTGCTGGGGTCAATCGAGATTCCAACTCTTGCATTCTTTTTTGGGTAGGTTTACTCCAATAGTCATCGTGATGCCAAATATCTTTTGCTAGTTGCTGTGCATCTTCGACCACCAAATGCTTCCCCAACTTTCGTAATATGATTGCCATCACTCGATTATGTTTTTTTGTTTTCCATTCCTTGCCGAGCGGATCATTTCGCGTTTCTACCTCCTGATTAAATACTGGCAAAAACTCTCCCAAGTCATGAAGCACAGCTCTGATCAATAATTCGTCATCTGATATTTCTGTCTCCACGTTTTGGTTGCTTTTCTCAAGGTCACGTATCTCTTTTGTTCTGGTATAAACGTCGTAGCTATGAGCAGCGCCATGGGTACCATCTTGAATCCATGAGAGCAGGCCTGCATACAAAGGGTCTGGATTAGGCAACAGTGATGTTTGCTTGATCTTTTCAGCTACACCCAGCAGCTTCTCAGTTGCCATCCTGACAAACTGAGCTGAATCTGATCCTTTCCTCACCCCTATTTTTCCAATTTCTTCCTCAAGCCTTGTCATAAAATTGGCTGGTTCTCCATCTGAAATGAGATTGACTTTTTCATTCCAAACTTCTACTGCTCTTACCATAGTGTTACTTTGCTCCTTTTGCTAACCGAGCCCACACCCGATCAACGATTGCTGGTGAGGAAAGTAGCTGTGTATTTTCTGCATCCACTTCTAGTACAGGAATTTTTTTAGAGCGAAGGTGTTCTTTTAAGAGTTCCTGTCCCTTAGACAAGCTCTCTAGGTACTCAGCAGAGTGATTCTTTATCTCAAACTCTCTTCCGCGTCGCTTAATTCTTTCTAAAAGTAAAGGAACGGGGGCGTTTAGGGAGATAACTAGATCTGGAGCAGCCAAATCTGCAGTCAAGACGTCATACAGATTGTTGTACAGCTGCCACTCTACTTCAGTCATTGTTTGAGTACTCCGGCGAGAGCTGGCGTACACAAAGCTCATCAGTACCCCACTATCTACCACCATACTCGAGCCGGAAAGCTTTCTTTGGTAGGCACGGGTCATCTGAATGCGTTGGGTGAGGAACCACAAATCACTGGTCAAAGACCAACGCTTCCGGTCAAGCAGCGCATCCTGAAAAAACGGATTTGTCTTATATAACTCGTCGGCGTAGACGGGATGTGCGGGGAGGTTTTTGGCAAGCAGCTCAAGCAAGCTACTTTTGCCTGTAGCGATATTACCGATGATAATAATTTCTTTATGCCTCATCTCAGTTTCTTTCGCTCGCTACTGTAATAAAGCTCTATCTGTTTGCTATAAAATTATTTGACCATCTGCCCTAATTTCTTGAATTCGGATCAAGGAGTACACCTCCACTCCAGTTTCTGCCTTGATTCGCTCAATCCCCTTTTGCCAAACTTTATCGAATAACACCGCGAAGCCGGCCACATGAACCTCAGCTTTTTGGAGGGCTTTGATTGCCGCCACTGCCGTGTCGCCATGTGCAACGACGTCATCGACCAGAAGCACACTCGTACTAGGTTTAATAAAACCAATATGGCTTTGGACCTCGTCTTGGCCCATGGTGAAAGAGGCATTGCTGTAACTGACCACATCTTCCCAGGCTCCTGGGATGGTAGTAGTTCTTTTGGAGGGCAGAATTGACTTAACGTGAAGCATTTCCGCCAAGACAGAAACTAAACGCGAACCCGCATCTGGGAGGCCGACGATGGCATCCAGAGGTTGCAACTCTGCATATTTTTCTGCCCAACACTTGGAAGCAAAACTGAGAATATCTGGGTCAATACTGAGGTTGAATTCTTTAACAACGATATAGCCTTTTTGGGCATCTTTCACGTACGCAGAGTTGAGGAACTTTTCTTTGAGGAAGGCTAGTTTGTCAGCCGTAGTCATATGAGTTGTTAAACGTGTATTTTACTCGTCACAGTTACAAAAAAACAAGGGGCAAGTACATATAGGGTATGTATCGGCCGAATCGTAATGGGCATCAGTATAGAATAATGGCTGTAGACTGGGAATGGTTAACTCAACATGCTACCCATGTCACCCACTACTTGCTGACCTGGAGTGAATGGAGTTCCATCTGCATGAGTTTCTCCTTCTGCACGTTGGATGTAACCTCGATCTGAAAGTTGATATGCCATATCTCCTACCACTAACTCAATCTCCATGCCAAGCTCAGACATATTTCTGTACATATCTACGATACCAGGTTGGGCTCCTACCATCACATATACATAAACCTTGTCAATTTTAGGGAACAAACCTTCTGCCGCCCTTCTCTGCAAAGCAACAATTGCCGACTGGACAGATCCAAATGTAGCTCCACAGTCATCAACAAATGCTAGCTCAACATTTTCTAGTCCTTGTCTATTCATGTCTTCCTGGACACCCTCTAGACCTTCCCACTCAGCAAATCCAAACATCATTTTCTTACCAAAATCTAGTCTTTTGGCATCTGCTCTGAGCCTACGCTTCGCATCAACCTGAAAATCTCTCTCGAATCGTAGTCCACCACGTAGCAATGTAACAGCTACGGTATTAGATTTAAGATTATGCTGAAATCGCTCAATCTGTTGGGTCATGATCGTATCAACATCACCTGGTCTTATGTGGTGAAGTTTATTCTCTAATAATGCCTGCACCATGGTAGCTCTCCTTGCTGGTATTCTTAATTTTTTCGTATCTACTCCAGTTGGGTATTCTTACGCAGTAAGGTCGCAAAAACAATAGGTAAATATGTAATGGATGAGTATTTTTCAAAGTCCGGATTAGCGAGAATTTTCCTCAATAAATGTCTGAATCTGGTCTCTCAACTTCTTGGCCTCTCGCCCCGCCATTTCGGCAAAGTCTTCCTTTTGTGACGCAAAGATAATTGCGCGCGCGGAGTTGATAACCACACCTTTTTTCTGAGCGTCCAATCCCGCTGCTACCGTCGCCTGCAGGTCTCCCCCTTGCGCTCCAATTCCCGGCACTAAGAAGGTCATCTCGGGAACAAGCTGACGAACCAACGACATCTCCTCAGGATAAGTTGCGCCCACTACAAGCATGCAGTTCTGGTTCCCATTCCAGTTCGCTGCAACTTTTTTTGCTACCACACTCCAAAGCGGCTGCCCATCTACTAGCAAATCTTGCAGCTCTGGAGAGCCAGGGTTTGAAGTTCGACATAAAATAATGCTGACTTTATCTTTGCGATCTAAAAAAGGTTGGATGGCTTCGCGCCCGAGGTAGGGGTGCAGTGTCACCGCGTTAAAGCCCAGCCAATCAAAAATTTCTTGCACATAACCAACGTTGGTGGAGCCAATATCGCCTCTTTTGGCGTCACAGATGGTAAAAACCTCGGGGTGATTGAGGCGCAAGTAATCCATCGTCATCTTGAGCTCAGTCAGTCCTTTTTCTCCCTGGGCCTCATAAAAAGCAATGTTGGGTTTGTAAGCACAGACATACTCGTGCGTGGCATCAATAATGGCTTGATTAAATGCAAACTGTGGGTATGGGTGGCCTTTGAGATGAGCAGGTAATTTCTCTAACTGAGAGTCCAGACCAACACAAACCAGTGAGTTGGCTGCATCCATGCGTTGAGTAAGTTTTTGTAGTCCAGGGTTTGTCATACTTAAAAGCCGTGACGACCAGCCCATCCTTTCTGTTCAGTAAACCAATCTTCGACTGTCGCTAAGGCGTCTGCAGGGATTGCTCCTGACTTTACGGCTTCTTCTAAGATCACTGCGAAGGAAGTAAGTGTGTGTGGTTGCACACCAGCCTCAGCAAACACCGTCTTGGAGTTTGGAAACTCGTAACTGGTAATCGCTAAACAATCTGTAACGATTCCCCCTTCGGCGCGCAGCGCCTCGACGCCGGATAAGCTACTCCCACCAGTGGTAATGTGATCTTCAATCAAGAGCACTCGCTTGCCCTCTACTTGACCACCCTCGACACGTTTTTTGGTGCCATGGTCCTTGACTTGTTTACGCACAAAGACTGATGGTTTCTTAAGTAAAAATCCTAGCGCCGCGCTATGTGGAATCCCCGCTGTCTCAATACCAGCAATGATGTCAAAATCGAGACTATTAAGGGTAATTAATTCACGAAATCCCTCAATTACCAAAGTCCACTCTTCCGGAAAAAAAGGAAGCCGTCGGTTATCTACATAGACTGGCGACTTCAGGCCAGACTTGAAAGTAATCGGCTCAGCTAACTTAAAGCCCACGGCCTGAATATTCAGTAAAGTCTGAGCAATTTTTTGAGTAGTGTTTTCCATATTATTTCTTTCCTTGTTTGTATTCCTGTCCCAGGAATGGATTATCCCAAATGCCTACAGATGATTGGACCGCATCTACCCCAAGATCAAGATATTGATCAATGTGTTCTGGCTTGGTGACTCCCCCAATACCTATCACAGCAAAGTCCTTGAGCTTCAGCTCTTTCTTATATTGCGTCAGGTTTTGTGCCTGCTTCATGGCAATGTTCCGAACTGCCGCGCCTGAGATCCCAGCAGTTGGCCTCCCTGGAAAAACGTCTTTGCCGTCTTGTTGAGCGATTGGTCCTGAGCCAGTGTTTATGCTTGCAATTCCATCAATAATACCAACATTTTGCTCCATAAAACTACGCATCATCAACTGATCTTTGTAATAACCTACTTTTACTAGAAGTTTCTTATCTCCAAGCGCTTGCTTCATTGCCTGACACATTTGAGTGGCAAGCTTAATGTCTTCATAAATTAGGCCAGCACCTTTATCTGTATTGGGACAGGCCAGGTTTAACTCGAAGACTTCGACACCAGTTTGAAGCGCTAATCGCCCCAACTTCTGCGCATCATCCGTCAACTTTTGATTTGGTTGGGGGGTCGCCATGAGTGACAGTATGAGCAGCTGTCCAGGTTGTAATTTGGAGAGAGTTACTACAACGTCTGCTTGCCAATATTCTGGCTTGAGCGAGTGAATTCCAAAGCTGTTCACCATACTCACTTCTTGGTTAGGGAAAGGCTGCGTACTGACTAGAACTGGCTGGAGAGCAGCTGACTGCTCAAGCAATTGTGGAAGGTCTGCATAGCGCCAGTGCGGCGCAGGATTCCCCCGCCACTCTTGAGATCGAACACTTTTGTAGGAAATCAGGTCATACCCAAGTTGCGATAAGAGTGACACATACCGACTGTTACAACTGATTGGACATGCCGCTACACCAAATGCTGAGTTAAGCGAAAATCCAAGAAAGGAGGTTTTCAATGTAGGAGAGTTGACTGTCTTAGCAATCTCTTCATTCCAAAAAGGCCCGTAGGTAGCATTTTGCTCAAAGCTCTGCTGAATATCGTAGATAGGTGAGTTTTGGAGCGGCATTATTCCTTTATCCCTAATATTTTACGGCCATTTTTGGTCGCAACGTTTACTAATTCATCCAAGTGGTAGTAGTGAGCCGCTTCTAACAATACCCTGAGATCCATCCACATATCCGCATTATTAAATGGCATCCAGATGTCCGCAATATTGTCTGTGCCTAACCCTACTGTTATACCTCTAGGAATCATTTCATCAATTGGGGTCACAGGGTTGTGCGTAGGTGTCAGCACTTCACTCCGCCGTTCATTCAACCAAGAAACCGGACAAGCAATAAACATCATTTCAGCTTCTTTCACCAATTTATAGACGCTCTCTCGATACTCCAAGGGATGGGCGTTAATGGAAATAGAGTGAATCCCCACCACTCTCCCCTGCAGAGCGTGCTCGATAGTTTTACGAGCAAGCAGTTCAGTTTCCTTTTCTTCCGGTGTATTTAACTCATCAATGTGAACATGCACCATCTTACCCAAGCGCTTTGCCGTGCCCAACAAAATATCAAGGTGCTCTGGGGCTCGATCTACGTCAGCTTTCAATAAGCCACCGATGATATCAACAAACTCTGCACCTACTTCAAACCACTTCCTCGATTCCTTCGCGTCATTAAAAAGGCCATTGCTCGATTGATTCAGGAACTTGATTGTCATGTCACTTTTATACTTTTCCCTGACTCTTTGAGCTGCTTGAATCGCCTTATCTTTGACATTGCAATCTACATCAATAAAACTCCCTAAGCTTGTCACACCCTGCTCGAGCATCCGTTCAATGGCTTTGGCCATCCGATCATAAATCTGATCAACTGTTGAGTTTCGGCGCAGCTCATCGTTCAACGTCCACTTTTCACTCCTCAGCTTATTTGCCAGCGCATAGTTCTCTTCAGTAATTGTATAGGCCCGATCGATATGAGCGTGGCTGTTCGTCCATCCACCATTAGCGGCAATTTTTTGCAAAAGAGTTTCTCTGAGATCCCAATAGGTTGGCATAAATTTCCTTTTACTCTAGGCCGCCTTCTTTTTACGCATAATCCGATGATTCTTCATCTCAGTAATAAATTCCTTAGCCGTTGCCAGATCTGCAAGGACTGGCACCTTGGTCTTGATTGCCCAGCTGCGGATGGTTTTCTCATCTTCCTTAGACTCCGCGCTTTGTTTCTGGTACGGCACATTGATGATCAGGTCAAATAAATTCTGGCGCAGGATATCCTCCAAGCTCGGGTACTCTTTGGTGTACATCTTGTGGAGCAAGATGGAGGAAATCTTCTCTTTTTTCAAGAACGCATGAGTCTTCTCGGTGGCGTAGAAGTTGAAGCCCATCTCGTGCAGCTCCTTCACTAGCGGCAGGAATTTTTTCTTATTGCTCTCTTCGCCAATAGTCAGCAAGGCAAAGCGTTCCTTATCTTGGGCCAGTCGCATCTGTAGGGTGTAGATCTCGGTAAAGCCCGCCGAAGCATTTTGATTAAAGCTGGCATTCTTCATAAAGGTGGCCAACTTCTCATCAAAGATCGAGTTTGACGTCTCGACGGCTACGACTTCTGCCACACCTTTAAAGAGCTTCACCGTGACTAGTCCTGTCACTTTCTCGTTGATGTTCTCAATCAAGGCGTTCAAGTCATCCATCAACGGCTCATACCAAAGGGCGCCGTAACACAGATACGCCCACTTGGTGTCGACCAGGGACTTAAACTCATTTTCTTGGCGAGTGCAGACAAACTTCTCGAGGTTAAAGTGCGCGCTGACAATAATTTCTGCAGCTGGTGCTTCGTACAGTCCCCGGACTTTCAAACCTACCAAGCGATCTTCGATGTGGTGAGTTACTCCAACGCCGTGCTTCGCCCCCACCTCATTGAGCTTTAAGATCAGCTCTGCCAAGCCAAGTGATTTCCCATTGAGCTCAACTGGAATTCCCTTAATAAACTTTATTTTTATATACTCAGACTTATCCGGGGTCTTCTCAATGATCCTACATACTTGCAGAATTTTCTCGAGTGGTGGAATCAGCGCCGGGTTCTCAATTTCGCCACTTTCACCAGTCACACCCCACATGTTGTCATCATACGAATATGGAGAGTCGGCAGTCTGCTTGACCGGAATATTATGTTTCTTGGCGTAAACAAGCTCCTCATCTCGGCCCATACTCCACTCGCGAACTGGGGCAATAATCTTCATCTCAGGAGCCAAGGTCAAAATGGAGCCTTCAATCCGAACCTGGTCATTTCCTTTGCCAGTGCAGCCATGAGCGATACAATCTGCGCCTTCTTCGCGAGCCACTTGCACAGCTAACTTAGAGAGTAACGGCCGGCCGAGCGGCGTGCTCAAGTGATACTTTCCCTGATAGCTGGCATTGGCCTTAATCCCTTTGGCGATGTAGTGGTAGGCAAACTCATTTTTGGCATCGATCACGATCGCTTTTTTGGCACCTAGAGTTATGGCTTTTTTTCGGATCATTTCCAGATCATCGGCTTGTTGACCAATGTCGATGGTCAGTGCGATTACCTCGGCTTCGTACTCGTCCTGAATCCACTTCAACATGACTGAGGTATCTAGACCACCTGAGTACAATAAAACGACCTTCTTGATCTCCCCTTTTCGCCCCTCGTAGGAAGAAACTTTGGTATATGGTTGTGCTTGCATAGCGCTCCTTAATTATAAATAGTTATGTCAGCTCAAACGTCAAACAATGAATTCCACCACCAGACTTCACAAACTCGCCCATATCCAGCTCAATCGGCGTGTACCCCAAATCTTCTAGGTTCTCTACAAACTCTGGGTTGCCTACCTGCGTTAAGACATGTCGATTCACCACGTAACTGTTTGCCGCAAATCCCAATGCCTCAGCCTGGGAAAAAGGAATCAGGGTGGGAACGAGTTGTTGGAGAATTTTTTGGGACTGGACTGAAAAGGCGGGTGGATAATAAAAAGCTGTAGTCTGATTGAGCGGAAAAAAGCAGGTATCGAGGTGATAAAAACGCTCGTCAACCAGCTCTAGGCCGAGCACCTTTTTGCCTAGTACGTCCGCCACCTTTTGACAGACTTCCTTGTCTGCTCGGAAGCCCGTCCCCATCAAGTAAACGTCTTGCCAGGGTAAGCAGTCTCCGCCTTCAAAAAAACTGTCCTCACTAAACCGCTGCACGGCTAAGCCATTGGCTTTAAACCACTCCTCATAGAGTGGCGTTTCCCCTTGTCTTTGAGGGTAGCGGAAGTTGCTTAAAAGTACTTTTCCATCAAGAGCCATGCCCTGATCCCGAGTGAAAACCATATCTGGCAAGTGAGCGGCTTGGGGGATTACATCTACCCCCACTCCCAACTCCTCATACGTCTGCCGCAACTCCAGCCACTGACGAAGCGCTCGAGCTTGGTTCACCTCACCAGGCTTCATCCACGGATTGATCACGTACTCAACCGAGAAATGGTCGGGTCGGCACATCAAGATTTTCTTGCTTTTCGTGTTGGTCATGCGTACCACCTTGAGCAAAAAATTTGCAAAAAAAATCCCGACTGAAATCGGGATCTACACATTGCGCTCTCTTTACGAGAGTTGCGAATGAGGCAATTGGTCAAAAAAAAACTAGTGACTGGCACTAGAAACCAGAGTATACAAATGCGGGATGTGTTATGCAATGGGTGATTTTGGGTTCCCCTACCAAAGGTGTGTAAAGCCTGGTACGCTCACTTGTATAGGGATTAATACCATGGTATAGTTGAGGCCTATATTTAATAAAGACCACTATGACCTCACATGAGACTCCTAAGCCGGAGACACCCCCCACCTACACCTTCCGACTTAGACAACTTAGGAGATACTCGCCTCAATTTGGAAGCTCGAGAAACAGCATTTTTAGCATTTGCTGCGAGTAAACGAGCTAACCCTTATCTTACAAAGCGCAAAGTACTATCGAGACACGATTGCGAGTAAAGTACAGGAAGAAAAATTTGTTTTTTTTGACAAAATAAAACAAATTTTTGATCAGGACGTAAAAACAGCTACATATGGTCCATCAGATATTCTGTTGAATACATGTTTTGAGCACACTACAGATAGCGGCAAATTTATTGAGATGTATCTAGCGAAAAGAGGGAAGACTTATTCACCAGAGAAAGCCAGTGGTTTTTTTATAGCACAAGATTTTAAGCTCCCTTTTAAGGGAACTGAGGAACAATACTTTATTGCACGAGAACGCCTAGCAGGAGCGTCCTTAGCCTGGACACCAGATCTCCTTGACCCCGACGAATTGGTCATCGCGTATGACTTACGCTTTCAATTTATTAAAGATTCAATCTCATATACTGCATCATTTGCTGAGTTCATTGGGTTATTAAGAACCGTGTATGAGATGGAGGCATACGATGTCACAGCTGCCGACAAAGGACGAGTTTCTTACACTGCTGCACAAATCGCAGCAGAACTGAAGAGAATTGTTCCCGGTATAGTTCCAGAGACAGAAATACCAGCAGGCCAAGTATATGCAATTGGGTTAGCGATAGAAAAACCTGGTAATTTTTCCCTCAAGAATCTGTTAAAAGGAGAAAAACGAGGCACCATAACAGATCTTGAGAGACTTTATAGAATATTTGGAGATTCGATGTCTGGAGGCTTAAAATCACAATTAGATAGCGATCCGTCAAAGCGCGCACAGCTGCAGAACTTTTTAGCTCGGAACGAAGATGATCCTGAGTTGGAGCTACTTTATCAAACGTTTGGCAACCCCGCTATGACTCAGGAACAAAAAACTGAACTTGCAGCCACTTTTGAAATGTTAAGGCAAAGATCTGTCAAGCTAGGAAAAAGTTAGCTGCCTAAGTTGATAGTTTAACGGTTTGAACCTTACCACTGACGAGGCGCCCGAGCCTGGTTTGCCTTGAATCGCAATGCGGAGCGGTCTTTTCATACGTTTTCCTCCAGATATAGTGCTTCTGCATGAATTCGATTCCAGATGTCTTTGACGAACTGATCGCTCAGAGAACTTCCTTCTGCCTTCTTCAGCAAATTACTCAAAACTTGCTGCCAACGACCAAGTTGCAGCGGTGGAATACCTTGGGCCTTCTTTAATTGACCCACTTGCTTGACGACTTGGAGACGCTGATTTAAGAGAGAAAGCAACTGCTCATCAAGTTGATCGATCCGTTCTCGCAAGCTTATGAGGGATTGGCCATCAGAAACACTCTGCGTGGTAGTTCTGAGTTGGAGCACAAAGCGAATAATTTTTTGTAGTTGCTGACCTGCATGAGCATTATGCCTATAGATATCAAGAAAGAGCTGCTGTGTATCACTCGCTACTATCGCTTGATTCTGTAAGATGTGCGTAAAACCTCGGGTATCCAGCGGCGTAGACGCTAACCCCAGCTCTACACCGATCTGCCCAAACAAAAATGAGACGAACTGGGTGTGGGCGATGATCTGATCATGTTGCTCGCTAGTCATCGAAAGCAATTTGAGTTGCTGCCTCTGCAAAAAAGCCTTCAGACTTTCTAACCTAGCTTTGTTACGTACCCGGACCGGATTCCAGACCAGTGAGAGTCCCTCAAACGTAGTCCCCTGCTGGGTGCTCTGCGGCCCAAATACGGGATGCGTGACCAATATATCTGCTCCTTTGTCTCTGACGTGTCTGCGCAGCCAGTTTTCGGGCGCTCCCATCACCGAACAAACACTCATGACTAGTGGATGCACGCCTTCGGGCGCAAGACATGTGTCCAGCCTGACTAATGTGGCTTCCAAGGCTGAGATTGGCACGGCTGGAATGATGATCTGGCACTTTGCAACTTCACTGAGTAGAAAGATCTTTTTGTCATCAACTGGCTTGCTGGTTGAACTATGAATGACGCTCCAACGGTCTGGCTCTCTGGCAAAGAGCGCGTCTAAGGTACCGGCAAATCTGCCGGTACCAATGATCCCAACAGTAATTTTTTTCATTTTTCTCCTTTATTTGGTAGCAGTTCTGCTAGCTCAGTCCAGGTAAGTTGCTGACTGGCATCTGTCTTGGCCTGGGTGGGGTCAGGGTGAACTTCAATGATTTGCCCATCTATCTCAGGGATTATTGAGAACTCCTGAATCAATTTTTTGACCAATTCCACCTGACCACCGATGTGTGAGGGATCCATGATCAGAGGAATTCCTAAAGTCCGCTTCAGAGACAGGGCCATCTCCATATCTGGGATATTTCTCATTTCATCAAGCCCTTTACTCCAGGGAGCAAAGCCTCGATGACAGAGCAAGAGTTGTTCTTCAGCAGCGCCACCATGAAGCACATGCGAAACAATCCCACCCCAGTGATTTATATCTCGCCAAGGCTGGTTCTTGATCATTAGCTCAACCCGCGGTTCTCCAGCCACTGCTTTCCCAATATCTCTTTGGATGATGTGATTTTGGTTGCGCGATCCAATCCAGAGTAGCAAGGTAGCGTGCGGCAATTTTCCTAAGATCTCTTCCATCAACAAATCAACGTGCTCTGGCATAATCACTTCCATTGCGGGAGTAATGCCCTGCTCCGCTGCTGCCACCACCCAAGGAATACCATGCTTCGCAACCCCCTCAAATCCTGGTCTGGTACGTGGTTTCCAGAGATTCATCCGGATCGTTTGAACTCCATGCTTTTTCGCCTGATCTACAGTAAGCTCCGCGTGCTCTCGGCTTTCTAAAGCGCAAGGCCCTGCAATAATTCGTTGTCTATTTTCTAGTCTATTCATATTTTCCTCTTTTCACAAAAAAACCTCCCATAAAGGAGGTTGTGATATTTTTATAAATTTTTATATTGGGTTTCATTAGCAATAAAACATCATGCACCTCCTGTTTTTAGGAATGTATAAAAAATAAAAGTAGAAAAACGACCTGTCAAAAATTTCATAGTCTGTAATTTGCGCCTAAGTACAAAAAAACCTCCGGTAGGAGGTGTCTAAAACTGTATTCTGTCTAGTTACTTTTTAGACACAGCTTCGCCTCCCTACCTGGGTGGGATAAAAATAAAAGCTGGAGAAAGATGCTCGAGACATGTGGTTATTATATCATTGAAGTCTGAACTAACAATATTCTGGGTTAGCCGATAGTCTAGCGCTTATGCTGAATGAAGAAGCTCATGAGTACAACCAAGCTCTAGAGCAAATAGCTAGATCACTTCATTCGCTCGCTGATTTTCTGCCAAATCTGCTTCTCTACTTCTTCCAAACTCTGACCCGCGTCAATTATTACCCAACGACCAGAACTGTCTTCTTTGGGAAGCGATAAGTATGCTTGTCTGACCTGCTCGTGAAAATCTTTATTCTCCAAATCAAGGCGATTTTGCTCGCCGGTAGCCGCTCTTCTTGCCAAACCTATTTCTACTGATATATCAAGTAAAAAAGTTATATCCGGATACGTATCTTGAGTAGAGATAGTGTTCAACTTTTCGATCAACTCTCTCCCGAATTTCCTGACGATACCTTGGTAGACGATTGAGGAGTCGCGGGTACGGTCCATGAGTACAATTTTACCCTCACGTAGAGCCGGCAACACTACTTCCTGATAAATTTGAGCTCGAGCAGCCTGAAAGAGTAATACCTCAGTAGTAAAGGAAATGCCAGTGTTTTTATTTGAGAGAACCACTTCTCGGATCTGCTCCCCGACCGAAGTCCCCCCTGGTTCGCGCAAGGCCACCACCTCTTGGCCAGCTGCCTCGAGACGCTCGCGCAAGCGAGCCACCTGAGTGGTTTTCCCCCCGCCTTCCCCACCTTCAAAGCTGATTAGTAATCCTTTTGACATCGAGCTTGAGACTAAAGAAGTTCTGCGAGTCGCGCAAGAGGGAAATTCTGCAAGAGAACCAACATGAGACCTTATTTCTGCACAGCATATTCAAGGAGCAGCGTTTCGGCAGAAAGTTTTTGCTCGCTGATCAGCTGCAGCTGCACGTCCACCTCTTGATTCAGCAGCGAAACACCTTGGCCAAATACAATTGGCTCCACCGTCAAGTACAGTCGGTCTACCACCCCGGCTTGCAGAAACATGGTGTAAATTGAAGCGCCGCCACAAATCGCAACTTCTTGCTGCCCTGAAACTTCAAGTTCTTGAATAATTTCCCGCGGAGATTTTTTGGTGGCAGTCGCCTCGATCACAGTCGGGGCTGGGTTCACAAAGTCCTCTGGCTTACTGGTGTAAATAATGTACCTCAAACCACGAGGATACCTGGTAAAAGTCTGAAACGTCTTCATCCCCATGATCACCACCCCAGCCCGCTTAATCGAGTCAACATAAAACTTCTTGTCCTCGGAGCTGGTCCAATCAAAAGAGCGAGTGTCTGCCTGACGGCCAATAAAGCCATCGACGGTCATAGCGGCAATGATAAAGACTGTCATGAGTACTCTCCCTCTATAGATAACTTTATCACATACCTCCAAACATAGTGGGCGTTGACCCATCTAACCCTTTTACAATCGAAGCTGTTAAAATCGTAAGAAGTCCCCAGGAACGAGGTAGAGACAAGCTAATTTCCCCTCTTTGACACCTCCCCCAATCTGACGTATATTTGCTCAGAAAGCAGAAGCCAACTGCCTTCTATCTCCTATGCAAAAAACTATGAACCTCCAACGTGATCTAGAGTTTTTATTCGAAGTCGGCTGCATCCGCCATATTCAGCGAACCTGGAAGCAGTTCCTCAATCCCGACTTTGAGAACTTGAGCGAGCATACGCTCCGCGTCATCTGGATTTCTTTGATCATCGCGCAGCACGAAGACGTCAAAGATACCGGCAAGTTGGTCAAGTTGGCACTGGTCCATGATCTGTCTGAGAGTCGGAGCGTGGACGTCCATTATGTCTCGCGCCTCTACGCTGACCGCCATGAAAAAGAAGCCATTAAAGCGACCCTGGATGAGACGTCTGTCGAGTCCGAGTTCCTCGCGCTCTGGGAAGAAGTGGAAAAACGCGATACCCTAGAATCCAAAATCGTCAAAGACGCTGACAATCTCGACGTGGACTTCGAGCTGAAGGAGCAAGCCGCCCGCGGCTTCCAACTTGGTGCCGATCTCCAACCCATGCGTAAGCACGTGGGCGAGACCAAGCTCTATACTAAAACAGCCAAAAAACTCTGGAAGGGTCTCCAAACTGCCAACCCCAATAGCTGGCACATGAATGCCAAGAATCGCTTTACTGGTGGCGACTGGGAAAAAGGGAAATAGGACTGACGTAACCGGACCACCTGGGTGTGCTGATACACCTATTCTGCCGAACCAGCAAGGTGTGATAGAGTAAGGAAAGTCATGTCAACCATAACCAAAATCGCCGATACCCAGTACCGAGAGCGTCTCCAGCTCATCCTAGATCAGGGTACTCAAGTGAAGTCCCAAACCGAGACCGATACCATCAGCTACGTTGGCCTGCCGCCAATGCGCTTCCTACTTTCCAATGGCTTTCCGATGATCACCGAGCGCAACATGGATCCCAAAACTTCTGAGCGCTTACCCGTCACGATCTGGCGAGCCGCAATCGGCGAGCTGATTGCTTTTATCAACGGCGCCCGCACCCAAACCGAGTTAGAGAAGTACGGCGTCACTTGGTGGTCCGCCTGGGTGACCGAAGCCAAATGTCACAAGCGAGGTCTAGAGACTGGTGACTTGGGGCCAGGCTCGTATGGCGCGGCCTTTCATGACTTCCCGACTGCCGACGGCGGCAGCTATAACCAGTTCCAGAATATCGTTGAGCAGATCCGTGAGCTACCCCACCTCAAAACGCACTTCATCTCTCCGTGGGTTCCTCAGTACACGATTCGTGGTACCGGCAAAACCCAAAAAGTGGTGGTCTGCCCGTGCCATGGCTGGATTCATATCTTGATTCAGAATAATAAGTTGAGCCTGCACATGTTCCAACGCTCTGGCGACCTCCCTATTGGCGTGCCCTCAAACATGGTCCAGTACGCAGCTCTGACCATGATGATCGCTCAGGCTACTGGCTACGAGCCGTACGAGTATATTCACACCATTTCTGATGCCCATATTTACGTTGATCAAGTTCCCGCTGTGGAAGAGATGTTGAAGCGTGAACCTCGCCCGTTCCCGACCATGAAGCTGACCAACCCAACCAAGGATATCTTTGAGTTCCGTCACACTGACTTTGAACTAAGTGACTACGCCCCACACCCTGGAATCAAAGGCATTCCGGTCGCAATTTAAGTATGGCCAATACTCCCAACCCCACCACTTTTGTTGATATTGAGAATGCACGTGTCGATGAGCAAAAGCAGGTGATGAAAGAGATTATTGATCAGGGTCACTGTCCTTTTTGCTTAGAAAACCTGCGCCTGTATCACAAAAAGCCAATCCTTAAAGAAGGCAAGTTTTGGGTCCTGACTCCCAACCAATGGCCGTATGACAATACGCGCGTCCACTTACTGGCCATCTCCACCACCCACGTCGAAACCCTCGGAGAACTCAATCCTGAGGCTGGCAGTGAACTCATTGAACTGCTAAGTTGGGCGGAAAAAGAGTACCAAGCGGCTGGTGGTGGCTTTGCAGTCAGGTTTGGAGACACCAACTACTCGGCGGGAACGGTCAAACATCTGCATGCCCAGTTCATTATTCCAGATATTGAGAAAAAAGATTTTGTGCCGGTGAGACTTAAGATTGGGAAGACACTTTAACCATCCTCACTCCCCGATCCTTCAGAATTCGCTCTCCATCCACCATGGCGTATCCTTCTGCAAAGTAAACTGTTTCAATCCCTGAGTACGCCACTAACTTGGCACAGTTCGGGCAAGGGAAGGTGGTCACGTATAAACTTGCCCCCTGGAGTGAACACCCAACTTGAGCGGCTTGAGCAATCAGACTGGCTTCTGCATGCAGTGCAGTAGAAATTTCAATGTTTACACCCTTATGAAAGCTCCCCCGAGGATCACCATCAAAGTACGGCTGCTGCTGCGTTGGAACGTGTTGATTAAACGTCTCAGAAATCACCTGGCCATCTTTGACTATCAGCGCTCCCACCTGCCGCCACCAATCACCACTTTTCTCAGCTAGCTCTCGTGCCTGTGCGATCATTTCTTGGTGGAACTCACCGCCTTCTATGATCTCATCTGCGCGTACTTCTAGATGTTTCAGCGCATTCTGGCTATCCCAACGCAAAAAAACTGTGTCAAAGGTTACCACCACGCCGGAGAGGTACTTTGCTGCGAGCTGGTGCATGATATCTTCATCGGGCATGACAACTTCAAAGTCCTTTGCTGCACTAAGCTCGGTGATCTCCGATTCATTCAGCAATTGGATGGAAGAGTGAAGTCCCAGACTCTGAAGCGCTTTTTGCACTTGGGCTGGTTTCAAGGCTCGGATATCTTTTCGCAACTGTGAAAACTCGGCAATCAAGTCTTCATCCAGTAAAAAAAGCTTGTCTGCTGAGGCGTATTTCTCGAGAAAATTGAGGTATCCACGATGGATGACTGGAATATACACAATGATGTACGAGCTCATTTTTCCTCTCCTTCTTTGAGTTCTGGGTGGTCTGCTTTGAGCTCTTTGAGAACTTCCTCAATCGTGGTAATCAGCTTGGAGCTGAGTTTGTCACCAATTTTTTTCGCCGCGCCAATCTGGAGGCGGCGAATTTTGGCACTGGTCGAGGTAGTCGCCATTGGGTCAAGGACCACAACTTTCTTGCAGTAGGTATGCAAGTCGACGATTTGTTCTTCTGTATATGTGTCCTTGGTGGCAACGAGTACATCTGGTTTGATCACCTTAATTAAGTGAAGTTTAGGAGCATTCAGTTGCTTCATTACCACCATGTCTACCGAGCGCAGGTAGGTCAGCATTTCTAGTCGCTCTTCTTGAGGCACAATTGGTCTGTCTGGACCTTTGCGAAAGCGAACTTTTTCGTCACTATCCACACCCACAATCAAGACATCTCCATACTGCTTGGCTTCTTCACAGTAGCGGGCATGGCCAATGTGGACCATGTCAAAAACGCCCTGGGTCAGCACAATTTTTTGACCTTTGGCTCGGTATTTTTCGATCAGTGGCGTCACTTTTTCAATGTCGAGGATGATTTGAGAGGAGGGATTCACCATAAATTAGATGTCCTGAAAACTTTCTTTTTCTGGATACCGATAGAACTTGCAGGTGCCAATTAGCGGGTTAGAGATGTGGCTCCGATGAATTTTTCTTTGGAAGCTGGCTGTGCTTACGTGGCTTTTTCACCATAATAATTGGCAGCTCTCCGGCCGTCCGCCAGGCTTCGCTTGGCGTCAGCTCTCCGGCCGTCCGCCAGGCTTCGCTTGGCGTCAGCTCTCCGGCCGTCCGCCAGGCTTCGCTTGGCGTCAGCTCTCCGGCCGTCCGCCAGGCTTCGCTTGGCGGTGCCTGACCAAACGGTCCTCGCCAGAGTCTCACCAAGTAAATCCAGATACTAATCAAGATTCTCCCCACAGGTTGCAGAATTGCAGCAACACTGGCTAAAAATGCAATCACTACGATAACCACCGCAATTACTTGATCCATGTGGAGTCCTCCTTCAGCGAGTATGGTACTTCCTGTTTAAAGTGATTTTGCTGAACCTGATGGATAACTGCCTGGACGGTCTCTGGCGGTACGCCAGCTACGGTGACTTGAGCGGCTGGTTGATGACCATCAACTACTTGGTCCAGAACCTGATCTGCAATCTCGTAACTAAATCCGAGCTCTTTTTCGTCTGTTTGTTCAGTCCAGAGACCAGCAGAGGGTGCCTTCTCTAAAAAATTGGCTGGGATGTTCAGAAAATTGGCGAGTTGGCGAACTTGAGTTTTATATAAGTGGCAAATCGGCTCTACATCTGAGGCTGCATCGCCAAACCGAGTAAAGTAGCCAAGGGAGTGCTCAGACTTGTTCTCGGTTCCACAAACCAAGGCGTCTTTTTCTTTGGCGAGATCAAAAACCACCATCATTCGGCTGCGCGCCATTAGGTTGCCTTTGCGACGAGCATCCTCGCCAAGAATTAGTTGCGTTGCCGCAGCATCCACGATCGGCGCAATATTGATCGTCTGCCAGTTTTCCTTGGGAATTTGGGTAAACTCAGCAATCAGCTGGCTATCCTCTATTGGTTGAGCTCCGTACGGCAAGAAAACGGGAAAGATATTGTCTTTGGGTAACGACTGGGCGAGCAGCGTTAAAGCCAGCGCTGAATCAATCCCTCCCGAAATGGCAATCACGGCTCGTTGTTTCCCCTGCGCCTGGAAGGTCTTTTTGATGAAAGCAGTAATACTGTCAACTACTTGGCTAGGATCTGAAAGGACAAGTGACATATGCTGTAAGTTATATCATACGGGATCATTGATAGAGGTGGTGCGCTTGAATATACTCGGCAACTGCGGGGATCACGAACTCTTGAACAGCTTCACTCTTTGCCACCATTTGTCGTACCTGTGTGGATGAAACCTCAACTTCAGGCAGCTGAGTCAGTGGCACCATGCCTGGTAGCAAAGATGTCAGTGGATATCCGTGCCGGGGATAGACAAAAACCGAGAACTTTTTGAGAATTTCCTGGTATCTTCCCCACAGATGAAACTTTTCCAGATTATCAGAACCAATCACCCAACTAAAGGTATCTTCAGGGTACTTCTGGGCAAAAAACTCCAGAGTTTCAATCGTGTAACTCACCACCGGTCGGTGCAGCTCATACTCTTCGATACAGATTTGTGGAAAGTCGGGCGAAAGAAGCAGCTTCAACATGGCCAGGCGATGCTCATCACTACTTAAGGGTTTTTTAAACGGGTGTTGCTTGACTGGCACGTACCAGACTTGATCCACAATCTTTTCACTGATCATGGTACGCGGAATAGATTGATGAGCTAGATGTGGAGGATCAAAACTTCCCCCAAACAGAGCGATCTGCATGGGGGAATTATATGGCATTCAGTGCACAGCTTTAGGGGCAGATTAGTGGGGTAGGATTTACCATCACCTCGGCATATTCCATCTCGCCCATAATTGAGGTGCGATTACGTTGAGCGAGGCTTGGCGACAACCCTCCGGCCATCCTCCGCACTTCACTTGGGGGGTTTTTTATCCGCTTTCTTCTTAGGAGCTGCTTTTTTGGTTTTCGTCTTTACTGCAGGTGCCGGTTTAGCACTCCGCTTGGAGCTTTTTCCAGCTCCTTTTTTCCCTTTTTGGAACTGCTTGGGTGGGCCATACTTCTCAAGACGAGCTTGCTTTCTGGCTTCTCGTTCTTGCTTCATGACTTCCCACTCTGCTGCGGTAATCGTTAGGCCTGGAGCTGGCTTGATCCAACTTGCCCAATCACACCCTGGGTAGCGCGTACAACTATAAAAGTCCTTACCATAACGAGTAGGTTTAATAACTACTTCGCCTTCCTGGCAGAGCGGACAGATGGCATCCTCTACTTTGTTGACGATGTTCTCGGTGAAGTCGCACTCGGGGAAACGGCTACAGCTCTTGAACTTCCCAAACTTGCCTGCCCGGATCACGATCTCACCTTGATGCTCGGCGCCACACTTGGGGCAAGCGACGCCAGTCTTTTCGACCGGAATTTGCGCGCGCTCCGCAGTATCTACAACGGAGTTAACGATTTTATCTAAAGGCTCAAAGAAATCACCCACAATCTTCTGCCATTCCTTCTCACCTCGAGAAATAGCGTCTAAGTTATCTTCCATCTCAGCGGTAAACTTGTAATCTACAATCGTAAAAAAGTGCTTAAAAAGGAAGTCATTAACTGCCATTCCAATTGGTGTTGGGAAAAACTTTTTCTCTTTCCGCTCGACATACCCTCTATCTTCAATAACTGAGATAATCGAAGCATAGGTACTTGGCCGCCCGATTCCTTCTTGCTCGAGAGTCTTGATTAAGGAAGCGTCATTATATCTTGGTGGAGGTAAGGTAAATTTCTGAGCGTCAAAGACGTGGCGCTTGGCAAGTTCCTGCTTTTCTTGCAGATCTGGCAATAAGATATCACCTTGATTTGGGAAAAGCCTCATCCAGCCATCAAACTTGAGGATCGAGCCTGAGGAACGTAGCACTCCTTCAGTTTTCTCAGCGCTACTACTAGCACTAAAGCGAGTCAGCACTGTAGTCTGGTCGTAGACTGCGCTTTCCATCTGGCTGGCTAAAAATCGACGCCAAATTAAATCGTAGAGCTTGGCGTGCTGCTCAGTAAAGCGACTACCCCCTTTTTCTCTGATGTGGTTCTGATTGACGTGAAGGTCAGTAGGGCGAACAGCCTCATGGGCTTCTTGGGCATTTTTTGACTTGGTGGAGAAAAAACGTGGACCAGCTGGTAAGTACTCAGCTCCATACGCCTCACTAATATATGATCTGGCCATATCAAGAGACTGGGAAGAAAGATTGACCGAGTCAGTACGATGATACGTAATTAAACCTTCTTCGTAGAGGTCTTGGGCCATTCTCATCGTATTTTTGGAAGTGTAACCAAAACGCGTCGATGCTTGCTGCTGCAGTGTCGAGGTAGTAAAAGGTGGAATGCTGGATCTTCTTCGCTCTTTCTTCTCGATTGACTCAACTTGGTAAGAACTTTGCGCAAGTACTTCCAAAACTGGCGTAACTTCCTCTCCTTTTTTGGGGAGATAGCTTTTCTTATTCACTTCAATGACTCGAGCTAAGAACATCCCTTCAGGAATATCTTCAACATTTCTACTTTGGACGTATTGATCTAGCTTTTTTAAGAGACCTGAATCTTCTTTTTCTGCACCTAAACTCACGTCCAGCAGCACATCAACTTCCCAGTATTCTTCGGGTTTGAACGCCTCAATTTCTCGCTCTCGTTCTACAATTAGTCGTAAAGCAACCGACTGGACTCGACCCGCTGATAAACCGTAACGAATTTTTTTCCAAAGCACCGGCGACACCGAGTAGCCGACCAATCTATCTAAGACTCGGCGAGCCTGCTGGGCATTCACTAAGGCCATATTTAGCTCAGTGGGGTTATTGATCGCAGCTAAGACAGCAGTCTTCGTAATTTCATGGAAGGTAGAACGGACAAAAGGGATCTTGGTTCCAGTTTTTTCAGAGATGAGTTCTCTCAAGTGCCAACCAATTGCCTCTCCCTCTCGGTCAGGGTCAGTCGCCAAGATAATCTGTGATGCGCCTTTGGCTAAGCTAACCAGTTCTTTGACTACCTTCGCCTTCTCCTTAGGCACTAAATACTCTGGGGTAAAGCCGTGAGCAGTATCCACCCCCATCTTGGACTTTGGCAGATCTCTGACATGCCCTACTGATGCTTTGACAACAAACTCTGAACCTAAAAAGGTACTGAGTTTGCGAGCTTTGGTAGGTGATTCTACTAGGACTAACTTCATAAAATATTCTCTTTTCGCCTTGGGCATAATATCACAGGGGTAATCAAGCTGTATATCTCTGCCCTTAATTTGGATACCATTGTGCCCCTTTTCGCTTAATTACTTGCCGTAGTTCCATATATGTGAGCGCTCTACCTAGCTCTGTAATTGGCCGCTGCAGTTGTTTGCCCAGTCCATCAAGTGAAGTCTGACCATTCCGTAGTTCACAAAGAATTTTCTCTTCTAAGGAGTTATTCGTTTGGGGCTCTCGGGGCAAAAAACTTCCCTGGGTGGTCGGTCTGCCTAAGTACTTCATCACCTCAGTTCCAGAGCTAATGATCTTGGCTCCCTCGTTCAGAAGTTTTTTAGTTCCTTCACTATAAATGTTGGTAATCGGTCCGGGAACCGCACAAACTAGCCGTTGGTATTTTTTAGCCCAGTTTGCTGTAAGCAAGCTCCCGCTGTCTGCTGCAGCTTCCGTAACTATCGTAGCCTGGGACAAACCCGCCACTATTCGATTCCGAGCCGGGAAGTTCCCCTTACTCGGTGGTACTTCCGGAGCTAGCTCGGTAATCAACGTATTTCCAGCTGCCAAAAACTCATCTGCTACTTGTCTTAAAGAACTGGGATACATGTAATTGAAGCCAAAACCGAGTACCCCAACAGACTTGCCATTCAACCTGAGCGCTGTTTGGTGCGCGAGCATATCTACCCCATACATAAATCCAGAGATAATCGTGCTGCCACTATGTACGAGCTCAGTGGTCAGTGTTTTAGTCACATACTCTCCATAGCTGGTGACCCTTCTTGCTCCCACCACCGCAATTGGCAAGTGATTCCAAAACTCCGTAGATCCACGTACAAAAAGGACAAAAGGCGCACCTGGAGTCTGAGCAAGCAGCACTGGGTAGCTGATATCAAAGTGAAAGACAACCTGAATCCCTTTGCTCTCTAACAACTCAGCATAGCTTTGCGGACTGTAGGACTTCTGAAATTTCTTTAAACTAGCAATTTGAGCTTGATTCAAGACACAGTCCTTCCAAGCTGCCTCTTTTGATTCCCAGAACGTTTTTAGGGAGATTTGCTTCTCTGTAAGCTGAACTACTATCCGATGTAAGGTCCTACTTCCAATACCTTTGACGGCCCGGAGAGCGAGCAGAATATTTCGGTCCAGTGACAACATTCTCCTAATATACAGTCCTAAAATGACAAGAACTGTAGGAACGCAGCAAGAACAGACGCACCATCACCCTCAACTCTAATTTCCCATCATCCAATCCACTAGCTTCTTGGCTATCGGGCCCCCATCTTTGGAACCCTCGCGAAATTTATTTATGTCGTCGCTCTCCACCAGAACAGTAATGGTAATTCTCTCGGGAAAACCCCTCTGAGTGACTTTTTCTCGCCATTTTTGATACAGCTCACCCTCAGAAAGGCTCGGAACTGCCAAAGGCAAGCTCGCGAGTTCATTCAGCTTGTCATCTAAGACTGCAGAAGGAGTAGCCTCCTGAGCCGGTGCCGACTCTCCACCCTCTTTTGTTAGCTGAGGCTGCACGATTAAGGTAAACCAACCATGAGTTTTGCGATACCCTTGCTCATCAGCTCCGCCAAACTCAGCTGTCCCAGTTTTACAGGCAGCTGCACCATTTCGTAAGCTTTCCTCAGTATCTCCGGAACTACTTAGCCGCGTGGCATTGTATGGAAAAAAGGGAAACGCTGTCCCCGTACTAGAACAAGCCTCGATCATTCCTTCGTCGACTAATCGTAAATTTTCCGTCTTAATTCCCAGCTCGCGACACTCATTCTCTGACTGACTCACTAAAGACAGTTTGCAGAGCTTGCCATTATTTGCTAGAGCTTGCGTCAGCTGGGCGATTTGAACTGGTGAGGTGAGGACGTCACCTTGCCCAATTCCATAGTGATAGGTATTTCCTAAAAACCACCTTTCCCCTCGCGCCTGTTCCTTCCAGTCGGTAGTCGGCACCAAACCTCGAGCTTCAGCAGGTAACCCGATTCCAGTTTTTTCTCCCAATCCAAAAACCTTAGCCATAGTTGCCAGTTGATTCGGGCCCGTCCACTCTGCCACCTTATAAAAGTAGATGTCGTTACTCCGGGCCAAGGCTCTGACTAAGCCTATTGACCCCTCTGCTCTGCCAAACTGGCGAAAGTACCAATTTCCATACTGAAACTCTCCGACCTTCAAGACACCTTCATCTACCACCTGCGTGGAAGCATCAATCTTTTTTTCTTCTAACCCTGCCAAAGCGGTGACCAACTTAAAGATAGAACCTGGCGGATAGGCACCGGCAATGGCTCGATTAAAGAAGACTTTTTGAGGATCTTGAAAAAAATCTTGGACTTTTTGCTTTCGTAGCTTTTCTTGTTCCGGGTCAGCAAACGACTGACTTAAGATATTGGGATCAAAACTTGGTTGACTACTTAGTGCAATTACTTGGCCTGTTTGGGCGTCAGTAATAATGATGGTCCCGCGAATTCCCGACAGCGTTCTGCTGGCTACCTCGTTTAAGTACGGATCTAGCGTCGTTTGGATATCTTGTCCAGGCTGAGCGTCTTCCTTCCCGATTTGCCGGAGCCGTTGACCGAGCGCATCCACTTCAAAAATCACTTTCCCATCTATACCCCGCAACTCTCTTTCATGGATCAGCTCTAAACCAGCCTTCCCAATATGCTGATTTAACCGAACATCATCTTGCCTTTCAAGATCCTCTGCCGTGACTTCTCCCACATACCCCAGGACATGTGCCAAAGAAGAAGGATATCTATACAAGCGCTCGGTATCACTCACCACATGCGCAGACTCAGAAGCGGAAGAAGATAATAATCTTAATGCTTCTTCTCGGGTAATTGGCTCACGTTGGGTAAATAATGCTGAAGGAGTCAAGGCTCGATAGTACTTTTGAATATTCCACACTAACGGTTCGCCATATCGATCCAGCAAGCTTCCTCGGCGCGCGGCTAACGTCTGAGTATAAAAACGATTTTCATCAGCTTGCTTCAAGTACGTTTGTCCATGCACGAGTTGGAGATCCACCAATCGCAAACCCAAGACACTAAAGGTCAGGAAAAAAAGAAAAACAAATATTAAAAATCGGATATTTACTGTTCGGGGTCTCATATACTCACCTTAGTAGCCGCTTCGAAATGTGTACGTTTGGATCAAAATGCCGTCGATGCAGCCAGAAATAGGAAGCAACTCCAATAACACCAAAATATAGACTGTGAGCCAGCCATTCCCAGCTCGTAAAACGCAGCCCAGTGGTAAGCCCAATTACTACACTAGCAATGAGGACTAAGCCCATTACTTTCAAGTTCTCATGTCTAGCCACCTTTGCGTGATAGCTGGAGCCAATCGCCAAAAGAAAGACCAAAATCATTCCCACTGAGAAAGGTAACTGGTAAATCACTGCCAAAATAGAGCCAAATCCCAGTATCCAGGCTGCTTTTGACGAGAAGTTGGAGAAAGAAAACCGCTCACACAGAATAGTTAAAGTCAGCAAGGGTAAACCAACTGCTTTTTCTAGAGCAGTCAAGAATATTAGCAATACTCCCATAGCTAGTAATAAAAAGGTTTGTCTACTCACTTTTGTACCTCAACAGTATTTGATTCAAAAAACGACACAATCTGATCAATAACTAGAGTCTGAGTTGAAAGCCCTTTTTCGCGATTGATGGCCTGAATACGACCGATTAAGACTCCGGGCAACAAGCCAGGTTGGCCAACTGAGTCAACCCTTTCCCCGACCCGTACCTCCACTTCAATCGGTACCTCCTTCATCAGCACTTGTCGCCCATTTCCCACTACTATCCCGGTCACCCCAGACTCTGACTTAGCCAAGACAGGAAGACTCAAAACAGAAGAAAGGAGAACCACTTCAGCCTGGTTGGAACTCACCTTGCCGATTCGGCCCACCAAGGTTCGGGCTACGAATACGGGATTGCCTTCCCCTACGCCATCTGTTTGCCCTCTGCCCAAGGATGGTTGTCCATACGAAATAATTGGCGCAATACTGCTTTGGCTATTTTCTAGTTGATTTGAAGTCGACTGCTTAGCTTCTAAAACTTTTCTTAGTTCTTCATTTTCTTTTTTGAGGGCGTCATGCGCAGCGAGTTGAGCCAACGCCTCAGAGTAACGTAGCTCCAAATCCTGTAACTGCTGATACCGATAAACATTCTGAAAAACAGCCTGGAAGGGTGATTTGACTGCCTGGACTACTTTGACTGATTGCGTTAAGACTGGATTTATGACTCTCTCCCCAAATTGACGAACTGGGGCTAATAAACCAATTGTTTCGAGTAAAGCTAGCATGGCGATTGAGGCCAGCACTATCAGCCAAGAGGACTGTTCTTTCATGCTGACATTCCTCGAACCACATCTTCAAGTGGACTGGGTGAACTCAGAATATCAAGTTTTAGCTCTTGGGAAAAAAGCTCTGACATACCTGGCAACAAACTTCCTCCTCCCGTCAGGAAGACTCCTTGCTCTAAAGCCTTGGTCAGCAGCTCAGGATCACACTCCTGACAAAGTTCATGAAACCCTTCTATTAACTTCATGCTCAGCTCGAAGAACCCAGCTTGAAAAATTGCACTAGAAAGTGAGCAGGTAACTGGCAAACTACTTAAAATATCTCTGCCTCGGACGGCCAACACCTTGGAAGACTGCTCACTTGCTTTTATCCGGCCAATTTCTCGCTTTACTCGCTCAGCCGTCTGCCAACCAATATCACATTTATGCAGCTTTCGCGTTGCTTCTATCACTCGCTGCGTAAAGTCCTCGCCTCCAACTCGCCAGGACTTTCTAACTACAGGTAATCCGCCGGCAAAAATCGCCATTTCCGTACCCATTCCGCCAATATTAATGACACAACACTCGCCAGCTAAGTGCTTATACCGGCGTTGCGAACGCCAAATTGAAGTCAAGCTGTCTTGAAAAGTGACGCTGCTACTAATTAGTTGTAAGGTTTGTTTTAAGGTTTGCTGATGGGTCAGCTGTTCAAGATTTGAAACTGCGATTACAAATTTCTTCCTTCTAGTAAAAAACGGCAGTAGCTGGGGTAAAAAAGGCTGGAAGACTGCTGCAGTAAATGCTCTGGCTGCAGCTACGCTGACTACTTTTCCGCGCCGCACCGGAAAAACAACTTCTATATGGGGCGGAGTCTTACCAATCAGCTTGGACGCAGCGTTCCCTACAGCCACAGTTTCCTTGCTATGATGATGGAGCGCAATACAAGAAGCTTCGGAAAAGACGATCTTTCCCTCCAGCATCACCTTCGTTTGACTGGAACCAAAGTCAACCAAAAAGGTTTGGCTGCCAGACTTTTCTAGATTCTGACGAAGTCTTCGGACAAGAGTTTTAAAACGAGACATATCCCTAGTATAACCTGAGGAACGGGCTGGCTCTAAAGGAAAGCTCAGATGCTTGATTGCAAGGGGTCAGCTAGTCTTCAATCAAGTTTAGCTCATCAGCCGCAGTTCGCCATTGCTGATTATCAATCAGGTCTCGAGCATGTTCTACTTTAGTCAAAGTTTCAGGTTTGTTCAAATACAGACCAAGTAACTCAGTGATTCTCTCTCTCATCATCTCTTCTTTGAGCTCTAAGGCCTTTTCCAGCATAATTTTTTCTAAGTCAGGAATAAGCTTTTCTAAGAACTCGATCATCTCTGTTTGTCGATCTTCCTCACTTAACTCGGCTTTATCAGCAATTTTCTTAAAATCAACTAACTCTTCCTGAGTAAGCAGCAACTCAACGTCATTCTCGACAAAGTCTTCCCAAATAATCTGTTGCAACTCATCTAGAAACTCTTCTTTTTCTGCATCAGTAGCCTCTTGAATCCCCAATAAGTGAAAGATGTTTTGATCTTCTAAAGCTTGACTTACTTCTGGTTTTTGATCAGCTGTCTGGCCCTCCGCCACGCTTTGCTTGGCGGCTGGATCTGATGGCAACGAAGAGGAATTGGCTGGCGGAGTGTCTGAGCTTGGGGTCAGTGGTACTATGTTATCTAATTTGTCCGAAATGTCTGCAGAAGTCTTCCAGCTCGGTGAAGAACTTCCTACTGAGTCTGTAGGAACAATAGGAGTGAGCGGAGCAGAAACTACAGCCATAACTGGCTCTAAATCTGGTTCCTCCATTGGTTTTTCAGAAGTGAAAGTGGATTGCTCCTGAACTGCAGGTAATTGATGCTCCATGATTGCAGGAGGGATACTGGGAGCCGCTTCTGTTTCCGCTGGAGGTGCATAGTCGTCTACATATGAAGACACAGGTGAAGCTGCTGGAGGAGTCGATAATACTGGAGACTCAAGAGTAACTGTTGGCTCAGCTGAGGTTGAAGTTGGCAATGTCTGGTTCAAGTTCAAAGACATCGGTGGCGTGGGTGAACTTAAACTCGGGGGTGTAAAACTAGAAGGAGCAAACGCTGGAGGTGCAGTCGGCATAGGTAAGTCTTGAGCAACTTGGGTTGTATCCACAACTAATCCCATAGGCGAAACAGGAGCTGCACCAGCCACTTGCCCTGTCTGAACAAGCTGATCTACCATCTGCTGTGGGTCAATCTGATTAGAATTTGTATCACTCATGTAGCTCCTTGGCTGGTTTTCCAGTAATAATACTACCAATATACCCACCTAAAATGGAACCCGAATAAATCACGAAATTCTTTTCGCTTTCTTTCTTTTTCCAGAATGACATATACTATCTGAGTATGCCCGAGAACTCTCCCCGATCTAGTACTGCAGTAGATAATTTTTTAAGATCAGCGATTTTCTTTTTATTCCACTTCTTACTTTTCGCGACTCCTTTGGTTTTCACTTGGGTAAATGAAGAGTTGTTTGAGTTTAATAAAATGCTGGTGGTCTATTTCATTACCGTCTTAGTCACTGGATTTTGGGTAGCCAGAATGGTCGTTCAACGACAACGAGTTTTTCGTCGGACACTTTTTGATTGGCCAATCCTACTTTTTCTTGCTTCTCAAGTCCTCTCCACTCTCTTCTCCATTCACCCTCAGACCTCTGTTTTTGGCTACTACACCAGATTCCATGGTGGCCTTCTTTCCACAGTCTGCTACATTGTGCTTTTTTATGCCTTTGTCAGCAACTTTGAACGGCGTCACCTGCCTCGTTTACTCTTTACCACTTTTAGCTCGGCCTTGATTGTCGGTGTCTACGCGATTTTGGAACACTTTGGTCATTCTTTTAGCTGCTTACTTATTAATACGAGTCAGCAACTGGCTGGTGAGAATGCTTCCCAAGTTTGGTCGCTGGCAAATCTCTGGCAGTCATTTACTGCCAGCTGCTGGATCCAAGATGTGCAAAGTCGTGTCTTTGCCACTTTTGGCCAACCCAACTGGTTGGCCGCCTACTGCATCACCCTAATCCCATTGGGCCTCAGTCTTTTAAGCAGCAAAACTGAGCAAAGCATTCAGCCGCCAAGCGGAGCGTGGCGGCTGGCCGGAGAGCTACGTAAGAACCTTCTCTATGTAGTTGCGGTAACTGCGTTATTTTTGGCTCTGCTCTTTACCAAGTCACGTTCAGGCATCTTAGGCCTAGGAGTTGGCATGGGCATCTTTTTGCTTGGCTTACTCATGACTCGTTCTCAAACCTGGAAACCGACCGCTTTTATAATTGGCCTTTTTGCTGTGTTTACTCTGGTGTTTGGCACGCCGTACACTCCAGCGCTCAGTAAATTTTGGCAGAGTAACGGATCGATTGCTAATGCAGAACCAGTGGAAGCAGTGAATCGGCTCGACGTTGGCGGCACGGCTTCTGGTGAAATTCGCCGAATTGTCTGGAAAGGCGCGTTGCAAGTCTGGCAGCGCTATCCACTACTCGGCTCTGGCGTCGAAACCTTTGCCTACAGTTACTATAAAGATCGACCGATGGAGCATAACTCTGTTTCTGAGTGGGACTTTCTTTATAACAAAGCCCACAATGAATTCCTCAACTTTTTAGCCACCACTGGCGTACTTGGACTACTGAGTTACCTCGTCTTGCTCGCTAGCTTTATCATTCTGCCACTCTCGTACGGCATTTCTCCAGATCAGTGGTACCCCAAGCTTCGACGAGTATTCTCGCTTGGCATCAAAACTGACGTAAACCCAGCCAAGCAAAGCGTAGTAGACGGCCATAGAGTTGAACTACGGCCACGACTTCGTCTTCAGAGTATTGCTCTAGCAGCTGGGTTAGTCGGACTGTCAGTTTCTAACTTTTTTGGTTTTTCCACAGTGATGGTGGGAGTTCTACTGTTTTTGTTTCCCGCCTTTTTTACAGTCTGGTCTGAGGAACACTCGGTTTTAGCAAACCAAAAAGAAGGTCCGGCGTGGCTCTCGGACCATCCTCCAGGCTCCGCTTGGCGGCAGCTCTCCGGCCGTCAAATCGTAGGGCTCTGCTTGATCGCATTGATTACCCTCTTTTTAACCCTAACTGTCCTGAATACTTGGTGGGCAGACCGCTTCTACACGATTGGCAAACAGTACAACCAGGCTGGCCAAGTCAGCCAAGCAGTACCATACCTTCAACGCGCCATCCGCCTCTCTCCGGCAGAAGGACTTTTTTATGACGAACTTGCTTTGGCGTATGCCCGCTTAAGCTTGGCACTCGCCACCGAAAAAGAGGCGAGCATAGCTGGAAAAGTGGCAGAACAGTCTCTCCGATCTACTGATGAACTACTTGCCTTAAATCCAGTTCATCTCAATTTCTATAAAACTAAAGTTCGCGTCTTGCTCACCCTCTCACAGCTTGACCCCAAAGTTTTGGGGGAAGCAAAGACTACATTGGAAAAAGCCATTGAGCTCTCACCTACGGATCCAAAATTAGTCTTCAACCTCGCCTTGATTAAAGGCAGCATGGGCGAACTTGAGGCAAGCATTCAAGATTTAGAAAAAGTCGTTTCCATGAAACCAAACTACGAAGTTGCCCGAATGCGCTTGGCAGAGCTCTATGAAGACACCCGGCAGTGGGAAAAAGCTCGTGATCAGTACGCCTACATTCTAGAAAAGATTCAGCCAGATAATCTGGAAGCCCAGCTGAAATTTGCTCAATTAACCGCTACCGCTTCAGCCCAGCCAAATCGTTCCCCCTAACTTTCCTACTCGAAGTTATAATATGGTGAATGAAAATCATTACTGTTCCACATGCAACCCTGCGCAAAACTGCCCAGCCAGTAACTCAGCTAGATAAAAAAATCAAACAATTCGTGGCCGATCTTGGTCAAACTCTGGCCGCTACCAAGATGCCAAAGGGAGTTGGCTTGGCTGCTCCCCAGATAAATACACTCTGGCGAATGTTTGCCACCCAGCTACCTGAAGGTGTGAAGGGTGACACTAGAGGCAAAGACCTCCCCACTCGACTGCGAGTCTACATTAACCCTGAAGTGGCTGACTTTAGTGACGAGATTACTTTTGGACCCAACCCAGAAGATCCAATTTTGGAAGGCTGTCTTTCAATTCCCGGATTTTATGGCCCAGTTCCACGCCATCAATGGATCGAGATACGGTACCAAGAATTGGTTGGAGACGAGCTAGTCAACTCAACTCAGCGCTTTGAAGACTTTGCTGCGCGCGTCATCCAACACGAATACGATCACCTCAATGGCGTCTTGTTCATTGACTCTACCGTCAAGTATGACCTCCCACTCTACAAAGAAAATCGGACCAGTAAATTACAAGAGCTAGAACCAGAAATGGTGGCTGCCCTTCACCTACAAACCTTAATTAACCAATGAAGTACACCATTGCCATCGCTGGCTCCACCAACCACACAGTCATCTGTGCCAAGACCATTCTCCAAGATTCAGATTTTCAAGTTGCCTGGATCTTGACTCCCTCACCCAAGCTAATTGGTCGCAAACAGGTCTTAACCAAAAATCCGCTCCATCTCTTTGCCGAGGAGCACGATCTTCCCTGCTTGGAAGTTTCCGACAAAATTGATGGAGCCGTAGAAGACGCTGTCCTCGCCCAACCTAAGCCGTCAGATTTTTTGCTGGTGGTCGACTTTGGCTACTTAGTTCCTGAGTGGCTGCTCAAGTATCCACGCATTGCGCCGCTCAATATTCACCCGTCAGATCTGCCACGCTGGCGCGGTAGTTCACCTGGCCAGTTTGTTCTGCTACATGGAGAAAAGCAATCTGCTGTGACCTTGATGGTGATGGGTAGCGGTTTAGACACCGGGCCAATTATTAAGAAAGAGTTCTTTGATGTGGATCCTAGCTGGACTCAAACCGAGTACTATAGCTATAGCTTTGAGTTAATTCAAAAAAACTTAGCAGAGGATTTAAAAAAATTCGCCTCTGGTGAACTAGTAGCTAGTCCTCAGCCTGAGCTCTCGCCTACCCCTCCAGCGCGCCGACTTACCCGCGAAGACGGCTTTATTTCTTGGGGGACGCTGGAAGCTGCAATGATGGGTCAAGTACGCACTCTCCAGACCTCATCATTATTATTGGAAGCATTTGCGAAGGTACAAAGCTGTCCTCTCTTAATTAACCAGGCAGTCAAAGCACTTCAACCCTGGCCAGGAGTCTGGACCAAAGTGATGATGGAGAATGGTGAAAAGCGAATGAAAATTCTCGAAACTGAAGTAGCGGAGGAACTTGACAGCACCAGGTTTTTGAAACTAAAAATCGTCCAACTAGAAGGTGAAGCACCGAGTGATTGGCAAAGAATATCTAGTTTAGTGAAATAATTTTAGTGAGAACTCGAAACAATTATTCTTTACTCTTGACGTAGTGAGTGGTCAAACCAGACTTCTTTAACTGCTTTAAGACACTACTTGGGACGCGCAAACGCTGTCGCACTCCATCTAACATCAAGGTAACCGTGTGCAAGTTATACCTAAAAGCGTGCTTGCTGCGGTTCTTGGCATGAGAAACTCGATTGCCAATATGTGCGATTTGAGGGTACTTGATTGCGTATGCCATACATTCCTTACTTAAACAGTAACTCCAGACGGTTGGATTTTACCATATTGCCAAGAACTTTGAAACTAATAAGCAAAAGCGCTACTGCAAGACCAGTTGCGCAAGCCCTCAGTCCAAGGTGAGTATAGAAACCCCAAGTTTTTTGGCCAACACTAAATAACTTACATCGGAAGCAGACAATTTATGATTCATGGCTTTATGAGTTATAATTGAGTTGATGATCAGTCTTCTCTTTAGTAATCCGTTAATTTTCTTTATTGCCTTTGGTGGCTTAATCATTTCTCTGACCATTCATGAGTTTGCCCACGCCTGGACCGCAGATAAGCTTGGTGACCCTACTCCCCGCCTGCAAGGCAGAGTCACACTGGACCCACGCGCGCACCTCGATCCACTCGGTACAGTGATGATACTGTTGACTCGTTTTGGCTGGGGAAAGCCAGTCCAGTTTGACCCATATAACTTGAAGCATCCGGTGCGAGATAGCGCCATTATTGCGCTAGCAGGGCCTGCCTCCAACTTATTGCTCGCTGGCGTGTTATCCCTAATTCTTTACCTCCAAATTTTGCCTTTCACTCTACTAGAGTTTGCGTTTGCACAGATTATCGTCACCAATGTGGTCTTAGCCATCTTCAACTTAGTGCCAGTTTACCCTCTCGATGGAAGTAAGATTTTAGTTGCGCTGTTGCCTAAAGAAGCTGCGTTTGATTATGATCGCTTTATGAGTCAGTACGGAATCTTTGTCCTTCTGGCCCTGATTTTTCCCTGGTATCAGGGTATGGCCCCCATTTCATTTCTAATTAGTCCAGTCATCCAGTTTATGACTTCTTTTCTGTTGCCTAGCATTCTGTAGATGCAACAAACGAAACTTCCCCCTTTTGTTATTTTCTTCAATCAGAGCGAAGAGTTTCACCATCTCAAGAACGAGATCTTTACCCACAATGCGTATTACTTTGAGACTGAGAATCCAGCACCTCGAATCATTGATGCTGGCGCACATATTGGTTTAGCGACGCTCTACTTTAAGAAGCTCTTCCCATTAGCTCATGTTAGGGCGATTGAGCCGAATCCAGCCGTTATAGGGGTTCTCCAAAAGAACCTCGAGGAAAATCAGGTTCAGGACGTCAAGTTCCACCAAGTTGCCCTCGCGGACAAGGCTGGAACCAAAACGTTCTTCTTTGACCGCAGTGCTCACAACTGGCAGAGCACTGCCAGCTTTACCGACGGCGCCTGGAACCACACCCAGGAAAGTGCCAGCACCGAAGTACCTACCGTCCCCTTAGCCCAGTTTTTAACTGAGGAGATTGATTTTCTAAAGATGGACATCGAGGGTGCTGAGCAAGAAGTATTATTAGCCTGTGGAAGCTTGATTCGCCAGGTGAAGCACATGTTGGTCGAGTTCCACCCTGGCAAGCACCAATCTCTGGAAAAAATCTGCCAGCTCCTCAAGGAGAATGGCTTTTCCATCGAGCTATGGCAGGATGGCAAAAGCGTAGAAATGTACCCGAAAAAAGGCCTAACCTACATTGAAGCTAAACGCCGTTCAAATCACAAAAAATAACAGTTTTTTGTACTCAATGGTACTTTTTGACCCCCAGACAGAACCATTCATTGAACACATTTATTTTCGAGGTAATTATTGTTTATCTTCCCTTTAGAGCAAGGGAGAGCCTAGCTTCGCAGTAAAAAACACTTTTTTGGTTCTGCCTCAGTCAATATTTGATATTTTACTCAGTTGGGATATTTTGAGCCAACAACCAAGCCCACAAAGGCAGGTACTGAATATGCTTACCATGAATTGTTTTATCTCCAAACGTATTTTTAGTCAGCAAAACTCCTCGCTCTTTTTTAAACTCTTGCAGTGCTTCTACCAACCCATCTTCTTCTCTCTCGGGAATGTCATCTGTATAAGTACAGTTATACAGACTGGTCTCACCATTCATCACAATGAAGTCAACCTCTCGTTTATTTTGCCAATAAAACACCCCCACTTGGCTTTTTTTTAACTCGTTAAAAACAAGATTTTCGGCGTTTCTCCCAAGATCTGGAGAAAATCGTAAAACATTAAAGTTTCTCAGGCCATTATCAATGGCATATATTTTTTTTGGCTTTTGAATATCTTGTGTTTCTTTCGTTGAGTATGAAAAAAAAGTTGATTCCGAAAAGAGGTAGGCCTCATAAAAGTACTCTAGATATGTTTTTATTGTGTCTGGCGCAAGCTTGAGCGGCAATCCTAGTTTTCGATATGTATGAGCCTTGGCAAAGTCGGCCAAAATTCGCAAACCAAACACCTCAATGTCTTGAGGATTACGAATTTGGTGGGGAGAAATAATGTCGCGTACTAAAAAATTACGGTAGTAGTTTTGGGCGATAAGTCGTTTCTCGCTTTGCTCCTTTGCAAGTACTATCTCTGGAAACCCCCCTTCCTGAAGGTAATTATTGAGGTAGTAAAGAAAGACCGATGATTGAGTATTATTGTTTATCCATACCTCTTCAACTGTATTCCCTCTATAGAACTGAACGTTGTGGATCTCGAGATACTCAATGAAGTTCAGTGGGCGAATCAGAAACTGAACAGTTCGACCTGTCAGTAAGGTTGCTGTTTTTGACTCTTCAATTGAATGGTGTGAACCACTTATAAAGACCTTTACTTCTTCTCCAGATTCATACCAAGTATTTAGTACGTGATTAAATGCTGAAATTCCCTGTATCTCATCCAAGAATAGGTACACCTTACCCTGAGGGTTGTACGTCGATTTATACGTTTGATAGAGTTTCTCTAGCAGCTCGGCCCCCACAATGAAAGCATCCCTCTGTTTCCCCTCCTCAACCAAGTGCTTTTCTATTACAACGTCTTCTAAGTTAATGTAGACCAGATTTAGGGGACTAACCCCTGTTGCAATGAGTCGCTGCATAAGTTGGTGCATTAAAACTGACTTACCGGAGCGTCGTACGCCTGTGAGAACCACTATGTGACGCATCGCAAGAGTTTTTTCAATTTGAGAAAGATACCAATGCCGAGGTGCAGTGTGTCGCCACTCCGCCTTCGTGATACCTAAAAAATGAGGGTTCCATTTACCAAGTAATGACTGGATATCTGTAGCATTCATACAAGATATATCTTACACTTTAGGTTCAAACTGTCAAATATATCTTACACTTTTGAAGTAATCTGTCATCTATAGATTCTTTCTAACCGCGGGAAAGGTACTCGCCAGTATCAGTATCCACCACAATCACGTCACCAGTTTTGATGAAAAGCGGGGCAAAAACTTCAATTCCTGTCTCGACTGTGACGGGTTTCTTTGGGGCATTTACTCGATTGCCAGCAGTGGCATCTTCAGCATAGGTCACTTTGAGAATTACGTTGAGTGGGAAGCGCAAACCAATGGCTTTATCGTTGTAAAACAAGATGTAGGCCGTCAACTCAGGAATCAGGTAGCCCACTTTATCCTCAATCAAAGCTTTAGGAATAGCGACTTGCTCATACGTCCGAGGATCCATAAACACGATCTCTTCACCATCAACGTAGAGATACTGCATTTCTTTACTCTGGACGTCGAGCTCTTCGACATTCTCGACAGATTTAAAAGTGAAATCTTGGGTAGCACTCGTCTTGACGCTCTTGAGGCGAGTGCGCGTAAACGCAGAACCCTTCCCTGGACTAACAAACTCGGTCTTTGTCACGAGGTATGGCTGGTCTTTAAAAAGAATGTAGGAACCTTTGCGGATATTTCCGCCTTTGATCATTGGCATACGGACGAGATTGTACTCGAAGAGATCTGGAGATTCAAGGCACGACCACAATAGCGAGAATAATTTGGAAAACCAAACGTACTACTTTCAAGCCACCGAGCTCAGGCCACTCTACTCCAGCTTGAAAATATCTTTAGCCGGGAAGAACGTCACGTCAGCTAAGTCGCTCACATTAGCAAATAACATCACCAACCGATCCACACCCACCGCGATTCCGCCGGTTGGTGGCATGCCTGTTCGCAAGGCCTCGAGGTAGTCTTGGTCTATTTCATAGGCAGTTTTGCCGAGCTGCTTTCGTTCCTCGAGTTCCAGCTTGAACCGACGCTCCTGCTCGGCGGCATCGGTGAGCTCGGAAAACGCATTCCCTAGCTCGAGTCCAGCTAGGAAGAACTCAAATCTCTCAGCAAAACGCGGATCAGCTTCTTTTTTCTTCGAGAGTGATGCCTGAGAAGCTGGGTAGTCATAGAGAATCGTAGGGCCGGTTTGGCCAAGGTGTGGCTCGATTTCATTGAGCATCAGCTGGTTGTAGACTTGCTCCCAAGTGGTTGCTTCGTCTACCTGATAACCTTTTTGGCGGGCCACTTTTTTCAGCTCGACTTCAGAGAGCAAAGTATCGGCATCCACACCGCAGTACTTTTGGAAGGCTTCAGCTACGCTAATTCGCTCCCAAGGAGAAGCCAGGTTGTATGTTTTGCCTTGGTACTGGAGTTGAAATTTTTCACCATCACCTTTTAGCGAGCTCCAGATCGCCTGCAGCAAGTTTTCGCAGTCGGTCATGATCTTGGTATAATCTGCATCTGCACGGTACCACTCCAAGATGGTGAACTCGGGGTTATGGCGGCCACTCCGACCCTCTTTATTGCGAAAACTCTTACAAACTTGGAAAATCTTGCCCATGCCAGCTACTAACAGCTTTTTCATCGCATATTCAGGACTGGTGAGCAAGAAAGAACGCTTCTCTAAGCCGTCATCATACTTCAAAACCGTCTCAAAGACCTCCAAGTACGGCTCGGTGCCAGGGCTCTGTACTAATAAGGGGGTCTCAACCTCATGGAAGCTTTGACTTTTGAAGAAGGCGCGAAGCGCATCGATGACCTTTTCCCGCATCAGAAACTGATCGAGAAGCGCAGGCTGTGCGCGAAGTCGCTGCCAATTTTTCACTTGGATTTAGCCTGCTGCGCGGCTTGCAGTTTTTTTACTACATCTCCAGCTTCTGAAGAACGCTCTAGGAAAACATACTGTTTATCACCCTCGGCTGTACGGAAAACCACGGCCATTGGCTTGTTGTATTCTTTCTCAAAGAGCTTTTTTTCATCGTACTCATCATCAGTCAACTTTCCTTCATGGTAGTACCCATAGTTCTTCACAGATTCGGCATCATTAGGATTCAGGTTAAATACTGAGTACTCCTGTTTGCTCTGGTATGGATAGTTTGCCAGGTGGAGCACTTCAGTCAATTTATCGTGAGTTTCTTTCAACATTCGTTCATCTGGTTCTGGGATACGAGAACTTTGACCTTGTTCATCAGGCATCCGGCGATTGTATAAAAGATAGGCACTTCCTGTTTTGGCCATAGTGGTTATTCCTTAGGTTTAGACTTCCGGCGCTGAATTTTCTTCAACGTGTATTGAATCCGGTGGTCCAAGTTAATATTTTTATGAATTGCTAAGCGCATGATTGAGATCAATAAATCACCTAACTCTTGCTTATAGGTTTCATCACGCTGGGCGGCTTTATTGGTGGGTTTGCGACCATGTTCGGCCAGGTAGGCCCGAGAAATCTCCCCTACTTCCTCCATCAAGCCCAGGATCAAGATACTGCCATACTCCCCTGTAGTTTGAGGCAGATCTTTATCCATGTCTCTGAGCAGCGAAATGTACTCCTGCAGAGTCTTGGATTTATTGGGATCTTGGATGAGTAGTTTCTTGGCTACTGGTTTTTTGACTAATGCTTTTTTTGTTTCTGGCATATTTCTCTATAGTCAGATTATACAGTAGAGGTAAAGCAGCTGAGTAGCTAAGGAGTCTGAACCTGAATTTGGGCAGAAGCCCCTTGCACACTAAAGCTGGCGCCACCGAAGAAAAAGCTCCCCATCATCATCCCGACGAAAAAGGCTGAAAGAAAGATTACTCGTGTGTACATATTTTCCTTATTCATTCCAAATTTCCTATCTTCAAGAAGTGTAGTGCGCCAGGGTAAGCCTGAAATTAAGATTGTGTAAGAGTTGATTAAGAGGAAGGGATCAAAAGAGGTATTACTCGATTACTTGCATGTTCCAAAATTTAGCGTACAGTCCATTTTTCTTTATAAGTCCGACGTGTGTTCCTTCTTCTACAACCAAACCTTCATCGAGCATGTAAATATAGTCAGCTTTCCTGGCAGTGGTGATTCGATGGGTGATGAATAACACTCCGGCTCGCTCGGCTTCTTTTTTTAAAAGCGACATGACGGCGGTTTCCTTCTCGATATCCATCTGGTTCATTCCTTCGTCAAAAATAATAAATGGTCGCTGTTGGAGAAAGATGCGAGCCACAGCGAGCAATTGTTCCTGTCCTCCAGATAATGATGTGCCTTCTCCAAGGATCGTATCAAGTTGTTTGGGTAGTTGGCTGACAAAGTCTTCAATCCCCAATTTGCTGAGAACCTGCCAAATGTGCTCATCTGACGCCACCGGATTTACACCCAACAGCATATTTTCGCGGATCGAGAACTGTTGCAGAATGAAGGGTTGCTGTTGAATAATGCCAAATTGTCTGCCCAGTAAAATTGGATCATACTTTGTCAATGATTTTCCGTTCATTAACACCTCACCTTCAGTTGGATCATAGTGATGCATGGCCAGATGAGTAATAGTGGTCTTACCCGCCCCATTTCGGCCTAGCAGAGCCACCACTTTCCCCTTCTCAATCTTGAGGTTTACCCCGCTCAAAACTTCAGCTTTTTGAGACCCATCCTCAATTGCTTCTTGCCAATCTTTTAACTCAGAACTGTAGCGATATGAGGAAAACTTCGATAAAAACCCCTTGGTCTTACGAATAATGAAATCCAGATATGAACGTTCTTCAGCTGAAAGGTCTGGATACGAAAAATGAACTTGTTTAAACTCTAGTCTACCTAAGTCTGAAAAATCTGTGATTGGCTTGTCACTGCTGGTCAGGCGTGTCTTTAAGCTAAAAAAGAAGTTTAAGCGATCAAATTGCAAGTCAATTTCTCTCCAGTCACCCATGCTATTCAGGAGATGGCGAAAAATACTATTAAGTTGAAAGGTGTATGCTACCACCAAGGTAAAGGTTCCCAAGCTCAGTTCTCCCTGCAAAACCTGCCAGCCAACAAACAGATTTGCCCCTACTGTCAAACTATTGCTAATTGCCCACTCGTAAAAACGCAGACTCTGCTTAGCCGCCTCTCTAGTAAAACTGAGTTGGTCCCGCTCATGAGCAAACTGGCGATACTTCTGCAAAAATGCATCACTCGCCCCCAGCTCACGCAGCGTATAGAAATGCTCGCTAAGTGCCTGATCTACCCTCCAATATCGTTCACTATGCCGATCTTGCAAAGTGCTCAGGGCCATCTCCTGACGTCGGGAAGCTTCGCTGAGAAGGACCTGCAACAGAGTCGTCACCCCTACTAAAATTAGAAGCTGCCAGCTGACCGATCCCAAGAGAGGCAAAATTGCCAACAACGAAACGACATCTCCAATTCTCTCCCTCAAAAAAGTGAAAAAATTATAACTAATTCGCGAAGAGCCCAAGATATTGGAAAAAATGCGCTGGTTTCTACGATTGGCAAAAAATCCTGCGTCCAAATCTTGGAGTTTATCCCAAACCAATTTTTCTGTATCTAAACGCAAAATGGTCGATAAACGGTCAGTTATTCTATTGCGGAATTTGTCAAAAAATAATAACCTGACCAACTCAATCGTCGCAGGGATCAGAAGTAAGAGACCAAATACGAGCACTGGATCGAATTGAGCAAAGCGAAAAATGCTGGCAGACCGGCTCTGGAGCTGATCTATCTGCAACTTAGTAAAGTATGGTACCAAGGCGCTGAGCAACGAAAAAATCACCTCAAAACCCACTATGTTGAATACCATCATCCGGTGTTCAGTCAAGAGATTCAACAAAAAAAAGATTTTTCCCTGCAATGTCTCAGTCGCTAAAGTCGAGTCAGATTTGGCCATGTCTTGTATTGTACGACCACCTAGTACACAAAAACACCACGGTTAGGTGGTGTTTTTGCGGTTGGTTCTATCTTTAGTAAAAGTCAGCAAAGTAAAGGCAATTTAATCTTCAGTATCAGCATCTACTACTGGCTGATCTTGATTTTGCATATGGCGATGCATCTCGTCAGTCCTGCCTTTAATCTCACCTTTCAGCTCGTGCATCTTGTCATCGGCCTTGTCAGCGAGGTTCTCCATTTTCTCTCTCGCTTCGTGTGCCTTATCCCTAACTGTATTGTGAAGTGTGCTCATATTTTTCTTTCTCTGTGTTGATAATTTGTTCTAGACTGCATCAACTTGTGATACACCATGCTCATTCAGGATTTGAGTGATTGCTGTACGCTTACCTTCTCGATTAGGAACAGCCAGAAGGACTCCGCCTTCACGAATCGTCTGCTCGTAAATTGTCGCCCGCTCCTTTGGAATCCCCAGCCCAACTAAAGCACCTAGCAAACCACCTGCTGCGGCACCGGTGACAGCACCAGAAACAGTAGCTGCGGCAGCACCAGTCAATCCTAACGCGGCAACCAGTGGCCCGCCAATCAATAATCCACCCACCCCAGGAATCACAATTGCGCCAACTCCTATCAGTAAGCCTGCAATTCCTCCAATCACTCCGCCTGTAGTCGCGCCACTCACTGTTCCCTCTGCAATGTCAGACGCAGCATTCCCTCCCTTATCTGCCATCACTCGCTCTTCTCTAGTGACAATTGAAATGTCTCTCGGTTGGTAGCCAAAATCTTGAAGCGCGTTCAGCGCATCCTCAGCCTGACCACGATCTTCAAAAATTCCAATCACCATGTTGCGACGACCACTCATCATTGACGTATCTGTCATGATTGCCTCCTTTAAGTATTCTCTATGTTGGATGAGTATGCCCAACTGTAGTCACAGAAGAGTGAGAGCGCCGTAAGAAACAGGTAATAACGGCTGAGGTTAGAGGCTACTGGGGAAACTGTGCAGGTGCCACATCAAACTCCAAACTCTGGGGTTGGGCAGTTTGTGGAGATGTGGGAGCCTGTTGATACTGCTGGAGGATACTGTTGAAGTCCAGCTGTCCATTAGACCCGTTTAAGTGTTGCAATGACTCCATCGACTGCATATACGTATCCACGTAGGGTCGAATTACCGGCAAGATGAAGCGAGTAAAAAAAGCACCAATCACAAAAATAAAAATAAAGTACATGATAATGCCACCAAAGGCCCGAGCCATCCCCGCCAGGAAGTTGCGCCAAAAAATCTCAAAGGCCGAAACATCAAAAATGGTTTTACTTTTGGCAATCTCGTCTTGACTGTTTTCTACGGCGATCGGCATAAAAAAAGTATGACAGAAATTCTGAAGTTATCCAAGCGGGACAAAAAATTAGGCTTCGTTCAAGATCGCGAGTTCGGGAGCGAGGAACTTACCAGCTCGTTGGATTGGCATCCCATCTACTACAATTTCGCTCGCCTCAGCTTCGCCACAGAAATTAGGAGTAAGCATGCGGGTAACATCAACGTGGATCTTACTTTTAACACCATTATCTACGGCGTTTGTCCTAGAAAAAGGCCAGCTTTTTCTGACTGCAACTGCTCAAGAAGATCTCAAAGGTTGGGAAAAAACTCGCCAAGTTGTCTATGATTTTGTAAATGGTCGGGCTAACTTAGCGCCTGGGACGATGCTACTCAGGGCTTTAGAGCTAGCGTACCTAGAGAATGAACTTCAGCCAGAGTTCTTTTTACTGACCGATGATGAGGCGATCCGGATAATGCCAGTACACTCACTGAGACCATTTGCTCATTTTTCCAGATCCAGGCTGAGGACGTCTGTGTCTGCTTTATGAGAAATAAAGGCTTCCAACAAATTCACCTTCCCATCCTAGGAGCAGAGTCTAGTGAGCAACACGTGCCAATGGCTCCACTGACCTGGATCATAGAAGTGTTTGTTCACCCCAAACACCTAGGGAAAGCGGAGGAAATTACTGAGCTGGTCAGTGAGACGATCAACGGCCTCAACGCTTCTGATAAAAGTCTTTGAAGAGCTGTTTTCCCTCACCCTTATCAACGTAGACTTTAATGTCTAAGTGCTGCTCAATGCTGGAGCCCATGACTTTTTTCTTCAGCAGTTCATCCACCTGAAATAAGCCTGCCGTGTGATTCATGCTGATGTCGATCTGAACAGGATAACTTTTACCAGCATGAATAATCACCTCGTCAATCGCTAAAGCGGAGACCGTGTGAATATCTAACTTTGACGGCTCGTACGGCAACCGAGATCTTCCTTTGCTCATATCGAGGGCGTCCGCGACCCTGACAATCCCCGCTTCCATCGTCAGTGGTTGACCATCGCTGCGGTGACTAATAATCGCGTGCAGCGTTTCGGAGATAACTACCGTACGCTCTTCAATCGGCATGAAGTCCAGTAACTCCCGAAGTAAGTTGTTGGTAATAAATAAACTAAACTCTTCATGACCTTTACGGTGGATAGACATACCCATGTCATGAAGCAAGCTCGCCAAAACCACTACTAACTCCGCGTGGTCAACAGAAAGTTTGTAGTTGCGGACGATGCCGGGAATTACTTTGTTCTCTATGAGCAAGCTAAAAATTTGGAGTGCATTTTTGGCCACGATCTGAAAGTGGGTAAAACCATGATCAGTAATCGACATCCGTTGGGCGGTCACACCCACCACTCGCCAGAGAGTTTTGATCTCTGTATTAGTATTTATAAGATCGACTACCTTCGTAGCCAGAGGGTTGTGATCTAGAGCTAGATCGAGCTGATACTTTTTCATGCCTCTTATTATAAGGGGGCTGTAACAGGGGTGATAAATATGTAGGAACTCTATCTTCAAACTGCTCAAATGCTACTACTTTGATGTATTTACTACTCTTTGTTTAAGGTGCGACTGAGATCTAGAATAGCCTTAGAAGCACCCCTATGGCTAGACCACCAGAAATTTTAATCTCTAAGGCTGATATCCAAGCTCGGGTAGCGGAACTCGCTCAACAGGTTCATCAAGACTTTCAAGAAGATATTGTGATTAAAAAGCTTGTCATCGTACCTGTTCTGGAAGGCGCTGCGACCTTTGCGGATGATCTATTAAGTGAATTAGAGGTATTAGGATCTGACGTGCGCCGAAAATCAATTCAAGTGGGCAGCTATGGAAATGAGAGAGAATCTAGCCGTCAACCAAAAGTTCTCACCCAATTTAATCAAGCTGAGTTCAAAGGCGCACATGCACTAGTTGTAGAAGATATTCTGGAAACCGGACACACTCTCACAGAAATCATTCGAGTCTTGACGGAAGTCGCCGGATTTACCGCTATAACTATTATGGTACTCCTTGCAAAAGAAGGAATGCAGGAAGTTGATGTCCCGGTAAAATATGTTGGATTCAGAATTGGTCAAGAATGGGTTTGGGGTTATGGAATTGATGACCAGCACTATGGTCGGAATAAAAAGGATATCTGGTACTTCCCGCAAAATGACGTCGCTTAGAGACAGCCAACAATCCTCTCTTCCATTACGATATCATTAGCTCATGGATACGCTACGAGGTTTGCTTAGAAAAGAGGGAAACCCTCCGATAGAATCAAAACTCTTCTTTGATGATGATCCTCTACAGTTTGAAGATCTTGTTGAAGCAGGTATTGCCAGGTTCCTTAATCAGTTCAGCCTACTAAAGGATCCAGAAAAGAAAGCATTCGCCGAATAATTAAAAACTGGCCAACCTTTCATCCAGCATTCTGATCTGATGAGCATTGCACTGGAACACCCTAAGCAGAGTACTATTATTTCTCATATCCTTTTCAGTAATGAGGTTCAAGCAGCAATAGCAGCATACCTTCCCGAAGGCACGACAGCGTATGAGGAATATCTTGCAATTCTTTCATTTGAGCTCCTTGAAGACTTGATAAGGGGATCTGTAAAAGAAAACAATACTTCTATCGCTATCATCTCCGATTTAAGCATCAACCCAATCACTGCCTGGTACATAGATACTGCTTATACAGATTTAGAGGAAACACTCCGTGGGCTTTCTCAAGTTCACTCAGCTAATCCAGCCAGAAAGAAAAAAATAGTCGATAGTTTAGCATTATTAGGAATTTTTTTCGGCAAGCTTGATAAAGACAATCCTCACGCCCGATACTACCAAGAACTGCTTGCGCCTCACCTCAGTGATACGGTTCCACAGCTGGTCAAAGAGTATATCCCACTACAAGACTCTGCCAACCTTACCAGCCCTCGTCTTCGAAATTTACAAGGCTACTGGCGACAGGCCTTTATTCTTAAGTGGGTAGCTGCTGCTCGCGTAGAGAATGACGGAATGGGCGCCCTATCAACTGCTGATCGAGCACGAGCGAGTGCTAAACTACCCACTGATAATCGAGCCGCCGACACCCACACTGGGGCGAAAAAAAATGCAGCCTATCTCGAGGCTAGGTTGGGGAGTGCAGTTTCGGCCAGTGGCGTCGTTACAGAGCATGCGCAAGAAACCCATAAGCTTCGGCAGGCAGAAATAGCAGCCCAATTGCAGTTACAAGAATACACGCACCAGCTTATTCTTGCTTATAATCCCTCCCACAAAGGGTTAGTAGATGAGGCCGGCCGAGCAATTGGTAAATGGGCATATTTCAAACAAAAAAACCCCAAGTTCTTTGAGATTTTTGTACGGTTTGCACACCCGCTTGCTAAGCGGGGGCGACCTCCTGGAGATATAGAAACCACCATTGCTCAGACTGCAGTAACTTTACGCGCAGCTTTGAAACATGGGAAAGGAAACTTTGAGTTATCAGAAACAGAGCTCTTTGGGACTGACTTTCCTAATCTCTCCCCGCTAGAGCAAACTTCTCTTATTATCTTTACAGCATTGACTCTTGTAGAGAGCAGAGACCGGCCAAATCTGGCCGTAAACCTTATTAGCAATACACTACAAAGTGTACTTGCTGATCATACTGATAAAGTTCCCAACTCTAAACCTCCCTTCGAAAAAGCGCCTCATTTTGATCTTGCTAAATACGAAAAAGCAGCCACAGAAGCAAAAACCACCAAAGTCAGAGAACTTAAACCTGAAGGAGGAGTTGTCACAGTGGTTGATCCCCTTATCACGAGTAAGCTAGCCCAGCTTTATGCTTTATCCAAAGACCTACAAGCACTCACTGAGTTTAATCCTTCGAGGGGAGTAGAAATAGTCAGAACTGTTACAGGTTCAATTTCAAATCTTATTATGCTTTATGCGGGTTTTATGACAGGCGTCTTGTCTTATCAATTTTTCGACTCTGAATCATCAGAGCCATATCAGTCAATAAAACTCATAGGATACTTTTTCGCAACGGTATCATATTTTGGTCTCAGGGAAGTTTTAGGGGGAGGAAAATTCTTAAGTATAAGAGGGCATGAGAGGAAAGCTGTCAGAGCAGAAATGAAAATAATTGAAATTCTAGGTGAGAATTTTATAGAAGCTATTCATAAAGTTTCAGAACTAAGGGAGAGTAAGCAAAGGCTTTCAAGGGCAGTTCTAATCGCTATGATGTTGACTGTATTTAGCCTTGGATTTGGATCTAAAGCTGTGAATGAACTAGATCTTTTCGGAGAAGAACCTGAGTCTTCTTTCGGGATTGGGAATGAAGGTCAAGTAGGTGCTCCTAGGATCCCCGAGTCAATTAATCCAGAGTCTCTTCGCGCTATTGAAGCTAGGTACGAAGGTCAAATCCTCCAGCTACCTGAAGATTTTACTGGCAACCTAGATGGGATTGTGGGCTATCAACCAACAAGCTGGCAGACTCTTGATGGTTCTCTTTACCGTAGCGATCATGTGCTTCCATTCAGGAACACCGAAATTGTCAGTAATCTTGAAGAGCGAGACTACCAGCCACAACCCCAAGAACTTATATACCAACTCGGCTACTTAAATGGAAATCTTCCTATTTATCCGTGGGAAGGGTATGTCATTACTCGTATTATTCAAGTAGGCGGTGCTCAACCAGTACAAGGGAATATGGGCGAGATATCTTACGCGAGTGGAGATGCTCTTCCCACAGATATTATCGTTATCTCTGAAAAAATTTCGGACGCCATCAACCTAGACAGCCAAGGCCATGTCCAATTTTATCCTGGAGTCTTCCCTGGTTCTGCATACGACCCGTGGAATGATTGGGAGAGCAAGAAGGAAGTTTCTCTAACCGTTAATTATCAGCTAGAAGGCGATCATGACCTTCAGCAACTGCATCTTCAAATGATCCTTGATGCAGACCAACTTTTTCAAAGTTACCAAAATGGGAACATTGATCACGACACACTTAGAGGCATGTGGTCAAATCTAGCCACACGTTATGCAATCTCCTTCGCTGAGTATGTCGATACCCATCGCTACTACAGCCTACAATTTGACCCCTCAGGGGAAAACTCGGGTCTCTTTGGAACGCTAGAGTCTGTTGCTGATGCGCCCGAGGAGGGGTACTACTGTACTGTTGGAAATCTGACCTTCCAACAATTTATGGAAGGAATTGATATTAATGTCATAACTCAGTCAGGTGTTCATCTCCATAACTTTGATGGAGACCTTTACTCAAAAATAGGTCATATGGATAGCCGAATGCCGCTTCCCAATGGACAGGTCCTCGATACGGATATGACTCCGAGTAGGCCTATGCCAGGTGAAGATCTCAGCGTCTTGAATGAGCCATTTCAACTTGGAAGTGCCCGTAAGAGAGAAGTGCTTAAAAAAATACTCAATACTTTAGGAGTCGCATTAGCAGGAGCAACTCTGTACGTAGGCAGCAAAGAGATTAAGAAAAAATTGCGCAAGAAGACATTTGAAGAGAAACTCACCGGCACGCTTCCAAAAGATGAAAATGAAGCAGCAGGTATCCTTAGGGCACTCGAACATATTGTGGTCTACGTTACTGATACAGCCGATCAAAAAAGTTGGGAGAAGTTTGCTCCTGCAGGTGGTGGTCATCCTTACAAAGATAGAGCCGGCCTGTACGAAGCACTTGCTTCAGATGCACTTGGTGCACTTACCAATGATAGGTTAGAAGATTGGACAAACCTTCGTTCTTATCTGACAGGAGAAATCGAGGTACTGAATAAAAAACCAAAACCTATTTATGAAGAACTTCACAAAGTAGAATACAAAAAATTACATGCGTATCCGATTACTGTGCGGAAACAAATCAGAGATGGGTTAAAGATGGTGCGGAGACATTTAGTGGTGGAAGCTAGAAAAAGGGAAGATGCACTTGCCCAAGAGCAAAAAAATCTAGAGTCACTTATTCTAGCTTTAAATACTCAGCAAGAGGGAGTTGATCAAAAAATAGAGGAATTTCGCGATCATCAAGGTCCTGCTTTAATACAGCTCAAAAATGACTACTGGAGGTTGCAAATAAAAGTAGATCTATTACAAAAAGAGATTGCTCTATGTGAAAAAAAGATGAGCAGTCTCAATAATGTAGGAATTCTTTCAAGAGCCTTAGAAATAATCCTCCAAGAAACGCGCTGAGAAGTTACTACTTCTCAGCCGACGGACACGCAGCAAACTCACAGTTCGGGCCAGTTCGACCGACAGCACTACCATCGGGGCAAATTTTTGCTTCTAGAGTACACGCCACCTCTTGATTTAGAGGAGGAGGATTTTGACCCATCCTTCTCCTTAGGATACCTGGAGACTCAGTTCCAATCATAAAGCCGAGCAACAACAAAACTCCAATAATGATGAACCAACGTTGGGTCTTCGCATCAATGATTTGACTTGTCATACTTCAATTATAAGCTATTTTTAATCTTTTCTGCATATCCAACTCTCGACCTGTACACTGTACCGATTAAGTGGTGCTTTTCGTTTTAGAACCTAGGACGGCAAACGTTCTTCTGGCGAGATTGTGCATGTTGAATAAGACACGATACTTTCCGGAAAACGGGAAGGAGGCATGAGGGTTGGACAAAGTACGATGATATGATCAAAAAGATATGACGTTACCACTAGAAATAGTTGATATTGTTAACAAACAAAACCAAGTCATTGGTCGAGTCCCAAAGGAAGAAGCTCACCAAAAGGGCTTGCTTCATCGATGTATCATTTCTCAAGTGATTGATTCTCAAGGCAGCTGGACTTTAGTCAAGCAAGCCAGCGACCGCCAAGATCCGGGTCAACTTGTCTCTCCAGTTGGGGGCCACATCCAGGCTGGGGAAGCTGAAGAGGATGCTTTAGCTCGTGAAACCATGGAAGAGCTTGGCCTGATTGTGGAAAAATGTAAATTCGTTGGCCGCGCAATTTTTAATCGCGAAGTGATTGGGCGGAAAGAAAATCACTACTTTATCTTTTACGAGATGTACACAGATCTTGAGCCGTCACTGAATCATGAGTCAGTCGAGTATGAAAAGTTCTCCCCCGCCCAACTTAGAGTAGAGTTGTTCACTCAACCACAAAAGTTTGGGGATGCCTTTACGTTTGGAGTGAAAATGATGTATCCGTACTTACTAGAGAGAAAAAAATGACCCGAGACTTTGAGCACCGGATCTCAATTGTAATTAATGATCCTAAACCATTAGGTTTTCCGAGTCTTTACTGGCTTTGCTCTCTTTGGAAAAGGCACCTCGTCAGCAGTCAGCCGAATTAACTTGCTCAGCCACTCGCCATCTTCACACTTGTCTCCAGAAATCGCGAAGTAGGGCTTAGCTCCAGGGTAGGGAGACTTCTCAGGTGGGCTGTCCGCAAATGTGCGACCCGCTTCTGTTGGCTTCACAAATAATTCTTCATCGCAGACCAACGCCACTACCTTATCGTTACAGTAAATGGCATACTCACCAAACATTTTGCGGCAACGAACTGCCCCTGCCCCGTGCATTTGATCGGTTAAAAAATCAACAGTACTTTGTTTTGTGGCCATAGATAAATATAGCAAACTTCTCTAAATCTGTGCTACCTTCAACTTAATTTTTCGGGGTGTAATTGCGATCAAGAAGAGAGTAATACACGCACAGGCTATCCCCAGAATGGTAAAGCTCTGCTTGTTTCCAAACGTATCCGCAGACAAACCAGCCAAGATAGGCCCCATTACCCAACCAGCATTATAGAAAAAATCAGATAAAGTATGAATTTCTTTTCCCAGTGGCTCCGTCTCGGAGATGTAGTCTGCATAGGCACCATTAATTGAGGGCAACGCTAGAGAAATGAATGACGCTGCCAAGAAAATAACTACCAGCATCAGGATGGGGTGACCTACAAACGATAAAGTACTAATAATCAACATCCCAATCAAAAAAGAAAAAAGGGCGGTTCTTTTCTTGCCAAAGCGGCTGGAAATCGGCCCGACAAACCAGCCAAAAAGTAACGGTGGCAACAAATATGCCACAAAAAATAAACCACTCAATTCTCCAAATAAATCTGGATCTTCCGCGACTAAGGGGCCGATCGTCCAGAAAAAAGCGTCACTAATAAAGATCAGCAAAGTTAAAAGTAGAACTGGCCGCAACTGCTTGCCAATTTTTCGCCAAATCAGAAACTCTTCGATAAAACCCTTTGGCGTATGACGATGATGAGGGCTTTCATAAGCTTTCTGATGAGGTTGTTGGGCCATCAGCACCAGGTAGAACAAGAAGGCTATTCCCAGCACCACTCCTGACAAGATAAAAGGCAAAGCAGTGACCACTCCTCCGACCACTAATCCGGCAATTAGCGGAGCACTCAAACACCCCAATGCTCGAAAGATATTCATTACCCCAAATGAAGATGCTCGCTCAGTAGCAGAAGCAGTTTTGCAAACAAAATTTGAGTTGCCAAAATTATGAAGATCCCAGTAAAAGCCCCAGACTGCCATAGCTAAGATGTACGTCGATAAGATGTTTGCTCCATATAAGAAGATCATAAAAACAAACGAGAGAAGAAACATCGCTAGGTAGAGACGACGAAAGCTCGGTTTCTTGACAAACTTGCTCAGAAACAGATCAAAAATAGCCCCAGCTATTGAGGAAGTACCGATAATCACGCCCATCTCTGTTTTGCTAAAACCTTGTTCAGTGATCTTCAGTGGCAAAATATAGGTCAGAATCCCATCAAAGATCGACCAGAAGAAAATCATCAGGGAAACTGTGTAGAGCGGAGTATTTCTAAACCCAAACTTTTTCGCATGGCCAAAGACATGATTGAGCGAGTGCATCGTTTTAGGATATCAATTCTGGGAGAAAGTTCCTAGATGTTAGGGGAAATTGCCCTCAGTTGGGGCTTCAGATTCTCCTCTGAGAGTCCTTGAATGAGAGTTTCCCCATAATATAGTCTGCTGTTTCTTGCTGCTCAGGTCTAGAAAAAATTTTGTCTTTTGGCCCTTGCTCAACTATCTCTCCCCAGGTTGGATCACCTTTCTTGGTCGCATCTTGGCGGATATTTAAGAAAGCGACAAAGTCTGCGATACGCTTAGCCTGTTGCATATTGTGGGTGACTATCACAATAGTAACTCCATTCTCACTCAATTCACGAATAGTTTTCTCGACAGCTGCAATTGCAATTGGATCGAGACTCGACGTCGACTCATCCATGAGTAGAACCGCCGGCCTGAGCGCCAAGCAACGTGCAATACACAAACGTTGTTGTTGACCGCCCGAAAGCTTGGTAGCTCTCCGATCCAAATCACTTCTTAGCTCATCCCAAAGAGCAACCTTTCTTAAGCTTTCTTCAACCAGTTCTTCAAGCGCTCTTTTATTGTTGACCCCCTGCAGTCTGGGGCCAAACGCGACATTATCAAAAATGCTTTTAGGAAAAGGTGTGGGTGTTTGCAAAACCATCCCCATTTCTGCTCGCAGCACCAGCTCATTTATCCGCATACCTGCACCATACACCGTCTGACCGTTAAAAGTAATTTCACCCGTTACCTTGGCTGGGGGAGGTAGATCAGTAAATCTGTTAAGCGATCTTAACAAGGTCGTTTTTCCACATCCAGAAGGGCCAATGAGGGCGGTGACCTTTCCCCGAGGAATCTCTAGGGTTGCTCCGCGGATGACGACCTTGTTTTTGGCAGGATACGAAATCGTAAGATCTCGAATTGAGAGTATGTAATTAGTAAGAAGTTCTGGACTGGGAAGAGCATCTGGGACTGTTTGATCGGACAATGATTTTCCAGTATCGCCTTACTCTCTTCTGAAAAGAGGAGGAAGGTTCTGAAGAAATTGAGGCTCTTCCTCTGATTGGGGTATGCTCTCTTTGTGTCTACTCATGATTCATAAGATATCATTAAATACTACTTAAATCTAGAATCCTGAGCCAACGCAAGTTTTTCCCATTGGTCTAAAGTCTTACCCAACTGATCTTTAGGTGAAAACAGACCTTTTCGAAAATTTTTATGAATCTCTTGATTTAGTTTCAATGAACAAAGAGACCAATCAATCAACGGGTCTGTAAATTGGATCGTGGTTTCACCTTCCCCATTCCACAGACCTGTCTGAAAGTATTGAATATGGGAGTTTTCTAGAGCCACAATACCGTGAGCAAAACCAAAGGGAATAAAAATAATTTCCTCATATGGCTGATTTGGATCATAACTGAGTTCATACGCAACTGCATGTCCAAAAGTGGGAGAACCTAAACGAACATCAAGCACCACATCAATAATTTTCCCTTTTAGTACTCGAAGTAACTTATCTATATTAGGGCGACACTGAGTATGGAGACCTCGTATAACTCCCTTACTTGAAGAACTCTCATTAAGTTGAGTGAACTGCTTACCCTTTAGTTTTTCTAGTTGAGGGTGAGTTGTAAGAATATCTGTACGAAATACTTCAAGAAAATATCCTCTCTTATCCATAAACCGTTCTAAACGGAGAATTTTTATGTCAGGAATTGCTAAATGGCTAATATTGATAATTTTCATAGAGATTTTTTCTAGTATTTAGAAGCAGTTACATATTTATACTTTAAAGACCACAAAATTTCTTGAGCTGATTCCAGTAATAACTGATACACATTGTAGCTAGAATGACCATACTCCCTTTCTCGATGCTTGACTGGCTGTTCAGCAAAAATGGCACCCTGCTTCTCTATTTTCAGAATTAGCTCTGAGATAATAGTTGCCCTTTGTGTTTCCCACTGAATATGCTGCACATACTTTGTTCTTAAAAGTCGGAAATCGCAGTGAATATCTCTAATTGGAGCATGAATGAGTAACTGATGAAGTTTTTGAAAAACGTTTCCAAAAAATTGTCTCTGCCATGCATCATGTCGAGCTGTTTTGTATCCATTTACAAGATCTGCATTTGTTTGCTGCTGCTTACTCATTAATTTTAGCAGATCTCTCATCTCATACTGCCCATCCCCATCAGTGTAGAACACCCACTCATTTTTGGCAGCCTGAAATCCATACTTAATTACGCCATACCCTTCAGTATTATCTGATTTATTAATGACACGAAGTGTAGAAAACTTTTTCTTCACCTCGAGAATTTTGGACCAGGTATCGTCATAAGAAGATCCCCCATGAATAGCTATTACTTCCAGCTTGTTGGCAACTATTTGGCCGTATTTATAGGCTGAGGATATCACACGCTCGACTGTGTCTGCATCATTATAAAAAGGGAAAAAAATAGTTAAGGAGGGCAGTTTGTAGATCATACTCAGTGTAATATAACCCTAATTCTATTCTAGAGAAGGAGGATCTAAGTTAAGAGCTATAATAACTCACTGACGTTTACTCGCGAATTAGAGAAGCAAAGCTCCGCTGGTTCAGCGGAACAAAGGAGGAGATCTAGGTACTTTCGCACCACCAACCCTCTGATAGTTTTACTATTCACCGTATTACTGATCAGGAAAGAGTACTTGAGATCACTTCCCCCTCTTTTCAGTCGCTGTAAGAACAGTATATTCTGCCATAATTAACAACCTATGACTGTAAAACCAATTCTATTTAATGACTTCCAAGCTGAGTATAAAGAACTAAAAAAAGAGATTCTCACTGCTATCGAGCGAGTATTCAGTTCTGGGTGTTATTTACTTGGCCCGGAGACAGTTGCTTTCGAGCAAGAACTCGCCTCCATACTCGGCTTTAAGTATGTAGTAGCAGTGGCAAATGGGACAGAGGCAATCGCAATTGCCTTACTGGCAGCAGGAATTAAGCCTGGTGACGAGGTCATTATTCCCGCCCTCACAGCATATCCAACGGTTATTGGAATAGAGATGGCTGGAGCAGTTCCTGTTGTTTGCGATGTGGAAGCGGATACAGGACTACTTGACCCCAACCTCTTACATAAACGTATTACCCGAAAAACTAAAGTCATTATGCCCGTACACCTGTACGGGCAAGTTTGTAATATGAGTGAGATTTCTGCAGTTGCAACAGCACACGATCTGCAAATTATAGAAGATAACGCTCAAGTCATTTTTGCAAAACACCAAGAAGAAGTTGCTGGGTCTTGGAGTCGTATCTGTGCCACTTCTTTTTATCCCTCCAAAAATTTAGGTGCCTATGGTGATGCTGGAGCTGTGATTACAAATGATAGTAAATTTTACGAACAAGCAAAAAGATTACGTCAATGTGGTCAATCAAGCCGATACGTTCATGAGGAATTTGGATTTAATAGTCGGATAGATGAACTCCAAGCAGCTATCTTGAGAGTAAAGATTCCTCACGTCGATAGCTGGATCAAACGGCGTCGCCAGATTGCCAGTTATTACCATCGGCATATTTTGGTTGGAAAAGCGCTAAGTGAATATGCAGGTAACTTTCATACTTACCACTTATTTGTTACGCGCCTTCGCAACCGTCCCAAATTTTTGGCACACTGTGAACGACATCAACTTCCGACGTTAATCCATTACCCCCGGACAGTCTACCAGCAGCCAGCTTTTCAAAAAGGACGTTTCCAGGCTTGCCCTAACGCAGAAATGTTGGTCAATCAGATTGTTAGCTTGCCAATTCACCCATACTTGAGTGATTCACAGGTAGAAAAAATCTGCCGAATTGTAAATAGTTATAATGAGTAGCGCTCTAGTGAGAATCGGAAGATGTCCGATTTACAGCAACCTCACCCTATCCCCACTGCCAATTGATTTCACTCTCACGCACGAGTAGGTTTTTATACCCAACTTTTCTATCCGTTCTAGCCCCCCTTGAAACACCTTATCAAACAAAACCGCGAAGCCGACAACCTTTACTCCTTTTTCTAATAATCCCTCGATAATTCGCACTCCAGTCTCTCCCCTCGCACAGACATCATCGATCAAAAGCACCCGATCACCCTTCCGAACAAACGCAAATGTCAGTCCCACCATAAAGTCAGAACCATCACTTGATTGAGTAAAAGAACGAACTTCTTTCCGATAAATTTCCTTCCAAGTCACAGGGATTTGACTACCCTTTCTGGAGTTGTGCAGGCGCACTGTATCCCCTAATTCTAGAGCGACAGCAGCCGCAATGAAGTGAGCAGAGTTCGGAATGGCGTGAACAATCTCAGCGCCAAGATCTTTGAACTCATTGGCGATGAGTCGTGCGCCAGCCGCCAGAACTACGGGGTTAATTCGAAGATTAAAAGAAGGAGCTGAAAGATAGCCTCTTTCTTGATCGATCACCCGCACATCTTTGACAAAGGCGTCACGCAGAAATTTTTGATCTTCAACTAAGCTCATAGGCACAGGGTAACGGAGTGGACAGTATGTGTCAAACCTCAGACTTGCACAACTTCATAGGGTGCTATGTATCGAGGCTGTGGGTGATCTTTGATCGGGTGTTTACCACCAAAACAATGTCGACAGAGATCCGCCTCTTCTCTTTCCAAAGCTCCATTGACTGCGCCACGATCTAAGTACGTGACTGAGTCTACTCCGAGCTCTTCTGCCACTAACCCTTCAATCTTGGCTAACCATATAAAATATTCGTCTATATCCTCCCAGTCTGGCCGCTCGTGAATTAATCGATATACTAAGAGTTCTTCTGGGCTGGGTAAATCTATTCCAAGATTACAAATATCAATGACTGGCTCTGAGCCCAGAACTAGATGGATCTCTGCAGGATTGTGCTGTCTGATTTTTCTTACTAGCACGCCAACAGATGTCCCCCGTACCACTGAGTCATCACACAACAGAAGTTTTTTTCCATTAATGACTTCCCCATCTATCACATGCTTGGCATTTACTACCTGAGCTCTATTCTCCGGTGTGTTCTGTATAAACGAACGTTCCGCACTTGCTAATGTAATTGCCTCAATATTTGCCATTTGTAAGACATCTGAAACCCCGACCGACATTTGTTTACCCGAGTTGAGGATCGGAATGACTAAATCAATATCAATGTTTTTTGCTAAGAATCGCATTGCAACTGCCCTCCCTAAAGCTTGCCGCAGTTCTTTAATTCTTTTTTTCTCCAGGATGCTATTAATTTTGGCAAAATAGACGATTTCTAAAGCACAGAAATTCGCTCCCCCACTCATTTCAGCATATCGGGTTGACTTCATTGTTCCATCATCTGCAAGCCTCACTATCTCTCCTGGCTCTACTTCGCGAATATACTCTACTCCCATCTCATCCAGAGCCACACTTTCTGACGCTACCACCCAAGTCTGACCTTTCTTCCCAAGACATAAAGGATGAATTCCCCAAGGGTCACGAATGGCATAGATGACATTTTCCTCAGTCATGCAGGCTAAGGAAAAAGCACCCTGAAAATGTGGGAGAGTTGCCATAAAGGTATGCTCCCAAGATGTATGACATTGGCGGTTCTGCATCAGCAGCTGTGTCATCACTCTAGAATCACTGGCATCCCCAGGCAGAGGCTGGAGAAGCATTAGTCGTAAGCGATCAACAACTTCAGTAGGAATATTTCCATTATGTGCTAGTCCAAGCGTTAGTTCGTCTTTTGTCAGCAAAAAGGGCTGAGCATTTTCCAGCGACCCTCCACCGCTGGTTGCATACCGATTCTGACCCAGCCGCAGAAAAGCATCCACATCAACATTCTGCAGGCTTTGAACTGGCAAAGGAACTTCACTAGACTTTTGAGCTCTATCAAGCTGAGTTCCGCTATTAGAAACTGTAACTAATCCAAAGCTATCCATACCCCTGTTACGAATTCCCCACCACCCAGCTGCAAAGCACTCCCAATCTAAGTCTGGTCCAACACTAGCGATCACTCCACAATGTTCTGTAAGTATTTCGCTCATATTTATTAGACATGGCCAAAAATGAAAATAAAAAAGACCCTTTGCGAGTCCTGTACTTAGAATAGAGAGAAAGAAAAGGAAGTACAAGCAGGAGAAAAAGTACTGCTGGGGTATTCGGCAAGAAAGCGCTGGTACTGACCTGCCAGAAGAGTTCGAGGGGAGCGTGGAAGAGGTGCTTCTGCAAAATTCTACGCCAACCATTTAGAAACTGTGTCTACAAAAAGGAGTGTTTCACAAGCCTGAGGATTTTCTTGCGCATTGAAGTTCATAGAGTTTTATCTGTGTCATGCTTCTCTCGTCTTACTAACCACAAAAACGGAATCGCAATTACCTGGATCACTCCCCCAGCGATAAATGACTGGGCATAACTATTCGTATCAGCTACTCTACCTAATACCGGCTGAATTACCGCCCCACCAGATGACCCAACCAGTGAATCAAAGGACAGGAGCGTGGCTCGGTTTTTTGAAGGCACTAGACCGTTCACAAAGGCCTGGCGAACCGGTAGGAAAATGGCAGAAACCAATCCCCAAAGAGAAAGTAAACCTATCGCCACCCCAAACTTTGTGGTGAATCCCAGCAAGACCAGCAACCCCGCAGTCAGGAATCCCGTCAGAATTAAAATCGAGCTACGCAATCGGAATAGTTTACTAACCTGAGGCACAAGCACCCCGCCTAAGATCTGCGACCCCGCCACAATCGCTGCCGCCAACCCGGCAACACCATAGGCGCTCTCATCTCCGTAGAGTTGAAGTAAATATGGCTGCATGGCGTAAAAGGCGTAAAAGCCCACACCAGAGACAAATGGTCCAGCTAAGATCAGCCAGCGGAGTGTTGGGGTTTTCCAACCCAGCTCAAAGGAGTTTATAAAGAGTACTCTGATATCTTTTACGAGGCTCTTCCCTCTACTGGGCATGAAGCCCCAATCATGCATACCTACAAAAGCGACCACAAACGTCAGGATCAAGAGAACTGCGCGTAACAAATACGGAACATAGAGACCAGTGGCTTGAGCAATGAAGCCTCCCCCCACTGCCCCGATCAACATTGCTGCTCCACCCACCATCTGACCTCGTGCAAATACAGATTCCAGTGATCCTTTAAACCCCGCGAATTTAAGCGAGTCGACCAACCAGGCCTCAGTAGCGCCAGAGAAAAAGGTAAATCCCAAACCAAGGAAGATAGAAGAAATTGCCCAAATACCCAACGGGGCATGAATCCACCAAGCTCCGAGGTACATCAGCGTCGAGAGTGATAATGTAATTGTGCCGAGGAGGTAAGAAGCACGCCTCCCCCTTATGTCTGCCACCATACCAGTCGGCACCTCAAAGATGACTTGGCCAACGGTAAAAAAAGCATTGGTAATAAACGCTTGGGTGTTGGAGAGGCCAGCATCCAGCAAGAAAATGGTATTAATTCCCCAGATCATGGAAGCAGAAAGAGTGCTTAGGAGCGTCAGCAGAAGGTAAAGGCGTTGGATTTTTTGAGAGGTGGGTTTCACAGATCTCATTATAAAATTCTTATCTTGATGGATGTAATGCATAGTTTTGGAGTAAAACTCCATACATTAAAAATTTTTCAGCTTTTTCCATAGTCAATTCATGTGGCTGTAACAGCTTAACCTCTTGAGCAATTTTTTGTATGTATCCCTTAGGATGCACTGATAATGGCAACGCCCAACGCTTGGCTTATAACAAGAATTTTTCAGCCGCCACCAATGAGTCGCGTTGTCTTAAACTTGCGACACGAAATAAATCGTTAGATAAAGAACCAATTAACAGCTTTGTGTCATTCATAGAATTGCTTTTTGATAGCTTCACTTTGGATTTCGTTCTTCGTATTATTATCTCGAGGACGAATATTAATAAATGAGTTGTAATCGATTTCGTTTGTCTCTAAGTAGATTTCTCCACCCCAAAGCTGACTTTGCTTAGACCCCTCCTGCAAAAGCAGCTGCTCACCCTCAAAGTGGCGATCCATACCAGCCGAACAAAGCTTTTTTTCTATTTCAATAACTGTTTTAATATAAAATTCAAATTGAGCCTTTAACTGCTCAATTTCTTCAAGTGTAAAAGGCTCAGATTTAGTAATAATCATTACGCTGATGATACCAAAAAAAATTGAAGTTAGTAGTCAACTAGTAAGATCATGCAGACCTAACGTACCAGCTTCACAATATCCACGCCCAGCTCCTTTGCCACCTCAATGGCTTCTACCTCATTCAGTAATGCTCTAATCCGTTCGTCGTGCATTTTTTTGCTGACTTCGAAGTGGTATCGATGTCTCATTGTTTTTAACCATGTTTTTGCGCATTTACATATAAAAGTGTTTGGAGCTTTGATATCTTCTTGTTTTTAATAGCGGCAATTATTTTTCTATAGCTCTCTGGCGCGAATGCATCGAGTTTATCCGCGTCAAATAACAGCTTCCCCTCAATGGTCATTTGTCGTTTCGTGAAAAAGTTATGCTGGGTAATAGCATCAAGTTCCGCTTCCATAACTCTAGTAAACAGTCGTTCGAGTGGTAAACCATGTCCAATGCCCCACTCACGCAAACATTTGATTTTGTCTAAAATAGCCTGACGTTCTAAGTCCATATCGCAAAGCATCATACTTTTACAGCTCAAGAAAATCAACTATTATAGGATTTGGCAGGTCCGGAAGGAATCGAACCTTCGTCAAGGGTTTTGGAGACCCCTATTCTACCGCTGAACTACGGACCTATGTACTTCTTTCTGGTGCTCTGTCAACTACTCTACAACCGCCAGCTGCGCTTCCGAGCTCCGCTCGCATACTCTCTCATCCCAGCTCAGCTCGAGCTTCCGAAGTCTGTTGCATTTTAGCATAGCTTGGGTCTTCCATAGTGTGTTGCGTAGCCTCTGCTCCACCCTTGCACTACCCCCAAAATAACTCACTCAAACAAATCCGGCCCTCCCCAACAGACCTCACCAACTAGACCAACTTCCCAACCGCACCATCTCTGCACCCCCAGCTTTACCTTCTCCCCCAAACGCGCTACGCTAGTATTATGCCCAACTTGCTCGATCCTGTTCTCGCCCAAACCCTTGAAAATGACCGTCAGCGTCTTGCCAAGACAGAAATCCCAATTATTACGGTCTGTGGCACATTCCGGGAAGACCTAAAGCGCCTCTACGGCTTTGCCAATAATAATGATCTCCCAGATACCATCTTCTCCCGAGCTCACTTCTCAATGGCTATTGCAGTAGCTCGTAAAATTTGGGGTACAGAGCTTGATCCAGCCAAAACCTGGTTTGCTGATCCCACTAACTACGTTACTCCAGATCAATGGAAGAAAGTCCTGCTCACCGAGAATATTGGCAAAACCTTGGCCCGCCAACCGCTCCTCAAGTCCCTCAAGGACTTAGTCGATAAGTTTGGCCGGAGTAAAATGCCGATCCTCGATAGCATCACCCCTCCTCTGCTTCACTTGACCGAGGCCGTCACTAAACCCATCCTCTGTTTTCATATTGCCGCCGGCAACATCTTGGCTACTCAGGGCAAGCAAGTGATCCAGGTTGTGACTGACCCTCACGTTCGCGATGAGTACGTACTTCAGGCGGCCCGCCCAAACATCCTTTTTGCGGTCTTTGACGAGCCTACTTGGCTCGAGTTTATGGAAGTTGCTGCCATTCACCATATTGCCGTGGATCCGCAACGAGTGATTGTGACTGGCCCCCCAATTGACGAGCGAATTACTCAGGCGAGAAGGAAAAAAGCGGCCTGGCGTAGCGGCCCACTCAATCTCTGTTTGGCTACTGGTGGTCTGGGCACCAATAAATACGAAATCCGCAAGATATTGCTCCAGCTTCTCCCTAAGCTCCGTCAGCAACCCTCTCCGTATAACTTGGCTGTCTACGCTGGCACTCAGGCAGACGTTGCTCAGATGGTGCGAGAACTGGCCCGCCAGGAACACGTCCATATTGGCGAGACCAATGACATGAAATCCAAGCTCCGCCTGATCTATCATCCTCAGATTCTGGATGCCAATGAAATGCTGATTCATCACGCGTTTCCCTGGGCGGATGGCTTTATCACCAAGCCTTCTGGAGATATGGCGTATGATGCCGTCGCAGCGGGCTGTTTTTTGCTGACCCTGAGCGAATGGGGTATCTGGGAAGAAAGAATTCGGGAAATTTTTGAACAAAAAGAGATATCTCGAGCTGCCGAGGTCGATCACTTCGTTGAGCAGCTCGGAGTCTTGCAAGCGTCGTATCAGGGAAGCAGCTGGGTAGAACACGCCATGAATCATGCCCACTCGATTGAAAAGTCTTTCCTGAATGGCACAGACAACATTATAGATGTGGCAAAACACAGCCCTAAATTATTTGGGTCCAGCCGGTAAACTTCGACGTCGGGAGTTTTTCGAAAGTACGGAATATAGACAGCGTAGATTCAGATCAAGGAGAACTTTACTTTAATTTCTTGGACAAGGTGTGACTGGTGTGTTTTCGACAAACACTACAGTACTTCATCAGCGGAAAAGTCGCTTCATTTTTAGTCTGTTTCTTGAGTTGATCGTTGTTTTTGTTGTACTCGGTAATGTAACCAAATGCGTTGCACTCACTGCACTTCAATCCAGCTGACTGTCGAGGACCTTTTTTCTTTTTTGCCATATGACCTTCCAATTTCGCAGAGGTGTAGTATACACACTCTCTTAAAATTCTGCTAGATGATATCTTGAGTGTGCCAGGTGTAGGATTCGAACCTACGAAGGCGTGAGCCAACAGATTTACAGTCTGCCCTCGTTGACCGCTTGAGTAACCTGGCATTCGTATCAACTAGGAAACGAGGATGCAGTATATCAAAGATCTAGAGTATCTGCATGAGGTCGTTGAGCAGTAACCCACAATCTCCGGATCAAAAGAGCCTCAACAACTAGCAATAGGATGACTCCGCTTTGGAGGAAGATCAGTTGGAGAAACCAAAATTGCGGTGGGTAAGCCTGGATAAGCGTCGATTCAGCCGGAAAGCTATAATTCCCCTGCGGAAATAATACTTGGTGAAAAGCTTCAAAAAAGACCCGAAAGAATACGGCGCTTACAATTGTTAGTACAATCAACGACTGGGCGGTAAAAATAAGCTCTTTCCCAGAGAGCTGTATTCTCCACTTTCTGTTCTTCAGATTCCAGGAAAAAAGAATGATCAAAGAAGCGAAAATCATACATGCGAAACCAATAAAAACCCGATGAACGTCAAGCAAGTGCTGCAACTCCAGCTTCGTAAAAAGATCGGAACTCTGCTGACCCCTGAGAATGATCCCGATGCTCTCTTTGTTTATCATTGGTTGATCAATTTTTAAGTCATTAATTGGATATAAAAGGTACGCTAAATATTGAACCGCCTCTAAAACCCAAAACTGAAGTAAAAAAATAACCGTCAGAGCATAGTTCAGAATAACCAAAGGAATGACGAAAAAAAACTTCTGCATAATACGAATTCCTAGAAAGACTGGTAAAATAGTACAAGCTTTCCCAGAGCATACGCCTTCTTAGCTCAGTTGGTTAGAGCGGCTGTTTTGTAAACAGCAGGTCTAGGGTTCGAATCCCTAAGAAGGCTCAATATTAGTAATGACTGCATTACCCAATACATGAAGGACTAAGATGATCAAAGGCAGCGAAGCAAGTGACTTAGAACCTCAACCTCCTCGAGGAGCGAGCGATTAAGTGAAAATATTAGGGCATATAGGATGCAAATTGACTTCTCTAATGTTGAAGAGTTCTTAGCTCGATATGCTCTATATTCTTTCTTAAAAAATCCAGCTGACGTAAATAAAATTACTACTATTTTTGGAATAGATCGAGAAGAAGTTGGTAAAGTTTTAAATCAGGCTGTTCAGCTTGGATTTCTAGTAAGACCTACGTATGAAGAGGGTGTTTCACAAGGATGGTTTTATGCCTGGGGATACCTTTATGCTTCAAGCTTGTTTCTCACAGAAGAAAAGCCTACAGCAACGTCACTCTTTAACAGCACCGATATGAATATCATTATCGAGGCACAGCCTTTTCTGGCAGATCTTGGAAATAAAACAAACAAAATGCGTAAATTCTTTACACCTGAGCAGCTAAGATGTGTAGGAAACAGATTCTAGTAATCTGCGAGAGGTATAACTTTAAACTTCTTCGACTTACCCCGATGTTTGGTATTATCAGTCACAAGGGTGGCGCTTTCCTGTTGAGCTAAAGCTAAAAAGCTTGCGTCATAATAGGTAACTGCTAGCTCCATTGCGATCTTGTAGGTTTGAAGAGCGAGTTCTTCAGATTCTGGAATAAACGTTATAGGCAGCTGATATATAGTCTCAAAAACTTCTCCAGCCTTGGATAGCTCTAACCTCTTTTTTAAGAGCGCATTGCCAATTTCATACTTTGATAATTCCGGAGCCAGCAGCTTGATTGAACCAGCTTGAGCAGCCAACAAGAGCTTATCAGCTTGACCTATTAACTCCTCGCCCTGCTGATGTATCCACTTTACTGTTACCGAACTATCTACAACTATTGGTTTCATTATCGGAGAGCCTCCCTATCCTCCATGATAAATTGAGAGAGATTCACATCACCTTTAAAGCTACGAACTCGTTTAATCTGCTTCCACAACTTCTCCCAATCGACATCAACTTGATGTTGGTGTGGGCGAATAACAATTTCATCAGGCTTTACTAGAGAAATAGTAATAGGAGATAAAGGACCAATCCAGTTAATAGATTTTCTAATTGAGTCAGGAATTGTAAGTTGCCCTCTATTACGAATAATGCTGACTGTTTTCATATTTTCAGATTATCAGAAAATCAGAAAATCAGAAGATGTCAATTGCTACCCTAAAACTATTTTTTCTGTTTTTTCAGGAGGTTTTTGGAAACAATTACAGACAGACACTGTGAAAATATTCTTATGTGTTTGCTTTCGCGAATGATCTCAAACAATCAGGTAACCGTTTTGGAACGGTCTCTAAAGTGAGGAGCCCTTGTCGGGATTCGAACCCGATACCTCATTCTTACCAAGAATGCGCTCTACCAATTGAGCTACAAGGGCGCGACGCACTACTCGCACGAATACTAACAACTCCGCCAACCAGCGAGGATCGATTGTAGCACATTAAAGCAGCAGAGAAAGCTTCATGACCTCGAGTGTCTATGACTTCTTAAAAACCCCGCACGAGTTTAGCTTCCCCTGAAACGAAACGTGGGTAAGGCGTCTAACTACCCACAGGTAGCTAAAACAGCCCATGTCCCAAAGAGGAAATATTGAGGAAAATTGCCTCTCGCGCAGGATTTTTAAGGAGCCAAGTTACTCACCCACTCTTTTACCTTCTGACCATACTTCTCATGATCGATCACATACTTTAGATGGGCATGGAAGTAGTTTTCAGGATCACCCGTGGTCATCCATTCGCCTTGGGTTTTTTCGACGCAAACCGTATGTGTTTTGGCAATCTGGGTAATGGCATCCACTGTCCAGAGCTCGCTATCTTTCCCAGTGTTACTGGAGTTTAAGAACTCAAAAATTGAGGGTTTCAGCAGATAACGACCGTACGAAGCTAAGTGAGAGGGAGCCTCTGCTAGATCTGGTTTCTCGATAATTGTATCTAATTGATTCTCAGTTCCTGCTTTAAAGGAAATAATTCCGTACTTATCCACCACACTTGGGCTAATCTGTTGAGCCATAATAATGCCCTCCACACTGGGATCCTGCTCGTAAAGATCTACCATCACCTTGGCATCTCCAGGTGTACCAAAAACTACGTCATCACTATAGAGAACCAAGAAGGCTTCTTCGCCTTCTACAAATTTTTGAGCTGAAGCAACTGGCGAACCATTGCCATATGGCATACTTGAGTCTTGCTCAATCACCACAATCTTGGGGAAGTCTAGAACTTGTTGAACCGGCGCATAACGCTCTTCTTTGCCTTGACTAGAGAGCTGCTTGCGAATTCGGTTCACGCCATTATTAAAGTAATCTTCGTAAATGGGCTTGCCTTCAGGAGTAGCGACAATGATAATCTCTTCAATACCGGCTTCAACGCATTCCTCAACTACAAACTGCATGATTGGACGGTTACCTAAGGGCAACATACCTTTTGGCACAGTCTTGGTAATTGGCAGGTAGCGGCTAGCAAACCCTGCATCAGTAATAATGGCTTTTTTAACTCGTTTATTGAGTGACATATCACTTCCTTCAAACATCAATAACTAGGCGAAGTATACGTGAACATCACTTCTAAGTCAAACCTTGACATCAAGGGAATTCCGTATTCACATTTGATCAAAAATATGACTACAATAAAATAGATGAACATAAGAGTTGTTAGAATTTTTTTTGCCTTTTCCCTGTTCTTGTTGACATCATATTTTGTTCAATTTGCTCCTTCCCTTTTCCTCAGTGCCCAAACCATCCCCACTCCCCAGCCAACAAGTATTCCTAGTAGTCGGGTGAACTGGACTACACCATATGCATCTCTGAAAGCGGATGACTTTGCCATCACAGCAAACAACCTCAAGTTCCGTGGCCGAAGTATTAGCAGTGCCAGCGATACGCGCTCCAGTGTCCACTCTGATCCTGGTAGTGAGAGCTACACCACCTTAGAAGTGAGTTGGACTGAAAATAATGTCGAAATGCGACTGTATATCTACTTTGCCCAAGAAAATGGGCGTTGGAAAGTCTCGGAAATTCGTACCTATAACGGCCTAGCTGGCTCACAAAGTAACTGGTTGTACTATGACGCAACATCTCTTAATAACTCATTACTAGGCACCCCGATTCGTTTGTCTGATGTTCGACTGACCTCTCTAGATGGATCTGGAGAGCTTTATTTTAAAAACCTCAACTTACTGGCGTTTATCCCTCGCCCTAGTCCAACTCTTTCCCCAGATGGATTTGCTCTGGAAAATGTACCCGTTAACCAAGTCCAGATGCCCATCAGTACTGCGGTAACTGGCTACAGTATCTATGTGCTGTTGAGAGACGCTCAATACCAGGTAGTGACTGATCAAAGTGATTTTAGTTACGAGTGGCTGAGTGCTAATCCCCGAGTTGTCAGCGTCACTCCCGCCTCTGCCTGTGTCCGGGGAGTTCAACAGCCTTGCCCCAATGGACATGGCGACTTAAAAGGCATCAGCCCAGGAACTACAACTGTCTCCGTCAGGGTGACCAAAAAAAGCCTCAATAGGGTGATTGCCACCACGCGATTCTCAGTCAAGGTGAGCGCCCCAACTCCCAGCCCCAGCGTGCGACCCACTCCGGTCCTGCAGCCAATCGCGACTCCCTCTCCTCGTCTTCCTCGCCCAGCTGACCTTAATGGAGACGGTCGCGTAAATCTGCTTGACTATACTATCCTGATCCAAGGATTTTTTAGAAACGCCGCAGTTGAGCCAGAAAGCTCCCCAAGTACTCCGGCCCTCACCACTCAGGAAGCTTTCTCGAGAGATATCAACAGCGATGGGAAGATTAACTTGCTTGATTACAGTAGCTTAATTCAAGAACTTCAGTTACAGTAATTACGTACATGAAAACGACGCTGCAAAATAACATTATCTTTGTCGATAAACCCAAGGTAAAGCTGATCCCTTTGCTCTTGTCTGGAGCCTCACTTTTCTTCATTATTCTGGGAGCTGCTAGTCTGCTCTGGTTGCAAAAGCCACTTCGCGAAGCGTCTCAAGATATCCGCCGAGATGCATCGGTAGATCAAGGTCAAGTGATCGTCAACTCTGCACTCACTTCGAGCACTACATATACAGCTGGCCAGCCGGCCATGATTGAGCTGAAGTACAACACCCAAGGCGTTCAAATTACCGGCATCCAGGTTCTCATTGATGTTATTGGACCAGTAGATACGCCAACTATCACACTACCCGCCGATACCAACCTCCAAGCTGCCTTTCAAGAGGTGGAGCAAACTGCAGATGGTTACTTAATCTCAATGATCGTTATTCCCCGCACCATTGGTCAGTCTTTCTCAAGTACAACTGCCACCACCTTCGCCACCATTACTGCCCCACTCACTGGCCCAGGCACGGTTACCATTACCTTTGATGATGAGAACTCGATTGCTACAGTGGCGAACACTAACCCACCTCAAGACCAGTTTAGAAGAGTCCTGCCTGCCAGTTACACAATTACATCTCTGATAGAAGCCACTGCTACTCCAACTGCTACCCCTTCCGAAACCCCCGCTACTACCCCATCAACAACTCCATCTACCAGCCCATCTGTTGCTCCTTCAGTCAGCCCTACGCCACCTAGCAATGTCAATGACGACCTATATATGCGTGCCACTGGCAATGTCATCGAGTTCTTTACCCCAGATGATGCTCGAATTCCAGTCGCCATCCAAAACGTCCTTGCATACAACCGATACCGAGTCAGAATCCAATATACTGTTCAAAGTACTTTGAAAAGTGATCAGGTCAACCTTACTCCAGTTATCACCAGTATAGTAGTGAATAACCAATCTGATTCATATAAAGAAAGCACAATCGCGTATGGCTTGATTCGAAGTGCTCGAGACGGTGGGGGGACTGGCGTCGAAACTACTTTTACAGCACTTCCCGCAAACACCATACTACTCACGACTGACGCAAACCGAACTATTACAGAAAATGATGAAGCCAATAATGCCCTCCGGCTTACCTTCTCTGCCAAAACCAGTACGGGAACTGGCGGAACTACCACTGCAAAGCAGTGTAACGAAAGTTGTGGCAGTAGTGCAGACTGTGCGGTCAACCTGCGCTGTCACGAAGGTCAATGCCGCCGTGCGAACTATGTCACTAGTACCACTTGCTCCGAGCCTCCAGATGGTGGACTCAACCGCACCTGTAATCAGTACTGTGCTGATACTCGTGAGTGTAAAGCTGGCTTCACCTGCTCAGGGAATCGCTGCCGCCGACCAGACAATCCAGATAGTATTAGCTGTGCAGCACTGAGTGCTGCTGGACGTCAAACAACTGTCCAATCCTGTAATAAGAGTTGTGGCTCAAGTAAAGACTGTGCAGTCAACCTGCGCTGCTACGGTGGAGTCTGCCGCTTAGCGAGTAACCCAAGTAGCTTGACCTGTTCATCGACAACTTCTGGCTCAGTCTCAGGTGTTTATGGTAACAAAGGTGATGTACTGAAAGACCCTGAGGATCCAGATTCTCCTGCAAGTGGAAGTGCCCGAGCGAGTGCCAGTCCAAAGAGCTCGGCTGGTGGACCACTATTTGGTACTTCTTCCCCTCTAATGGCCTCATTTTCTCCTCGACCAACCACCAGCCCTACTCCTAAGCCAACTGTTACCCCGAGCCCTAGTGCCGACTTCACAATCTTCGGGAGGACCAATCTTCCAGTTGCTTTGATTGCTGTTGCCATTGGAGTTGGACTCCTGCTTCTGGCTATCGTAGCCTTCATCTTTGGCAAAAAAGGTGGTCAAGAAAAAGGCCCACACAAGCTAGCGGTCAAAGAAGCAAATCCTCAACAAGCCAAGTACGAGAATGAGTTGCAATCAAAGATTACTAGCCTGCAAGATCAGCAAAAAATGACCGCTTCCAGCTCTGCTGTTGGGGTTACGCCTCCACCAAGTACGCTCAAAGTCACACCAGTCACAGCGCCAAACGCTAGTCAAATCACTGCACCTACCGCTTTCAGTCCAGCCCTTACACCGGCAATGAAAGTTGATCAGCCTGTGGTTACTCCTACTGCCCCACCTCAAGATCAGAGCTCAAGTATGATGAACCGCCTCAAAGATAAAGGTCTAATGGAGAAGCTACCAAACACTCCTTCTTCCACTGACCAGCCACCCAGATAAAGTCTTGGAAATAGCTTAGTGCTTGGTAATTTTTTCCCATCCTGGTACAATAGCCATCTGATGTCTGCTTTGTCTCACTCACCTGTGCCTGTTTTAAGTTACCTCTCGGAAGTCCGAGAAGAACTGAAGCGAGTCACTTGGCCAACCAGACAACAGACAGTTCAAAAAACAACTTTAGTAGTGGTAGTCAGTGTCTTAGTGGGTGTCTATATCGGCATCCTGGACTACCTTTTTACTCAAGTAGCAGCAGTATTAATTAAATAAAGATTATGACTGATCCACAATCAACTCAACAAATTCAAGTCCCTGAGGTTCCAGAGATTCAGGAAGTGCGCGTTTCCAGCGCCAACCATATTTTTATCTCTGAATTCGAGAACCCTAAAGCAAGGTGGTACGTCGTTCATACCTACTCTGGCCATGAGAACAAGGTTGCTGAAACCTTGAAGCAGCGTACTCAAACCCTCAATCTGAGTGAAAAAATCCTCGAAGTCTTAATTCCAGTCCAAGAGAAGATTCAGATCAAGCGTGGTCAACGCAAAACTATCAACGAGAAGATCTTCCCAGGCTACATGTTAGTTCGTTTGGAACTCACCGATGATGCTTGGTTAGCTGTCCGCACCACGCAAGGTGTGACCGGATTCGTTGGTATCGGCAACAAGCCTACCCCACTCCCAAAGCATGAAGTTCAAGCCATCCAGAAGTACATGAAGTTGGGTACTCCTCAATACAAGGCAGACTACGTCGAAGGCGAAGCCGTCCGAATTGTGGATGGACCATTCAACGACTTCTTGGGTACGGTCAGCACTATTGACGAAGACAAAGGGAAAGTGGAGATCCTGGTCAGTATCTTTGGACGCGAGACCCCGGTCGAGCTGGATTTCTTACAAGTTCAGAAAGTCTAATTTGCTTTTAGCATCGAATTTGAGAACCACCCCTCACCGGGTGGTTTTTTGTTTTATTTCTTGACAAAAACTCACTGAGTGATAACATATTGTTATAACATTTTTAAAAAGGTGAGGTACGTATGTCTGACCTGAAAATCAAAAATCAGAAAATCATTAAAGTTGGTAATAGTTATGCTGTGACTCTGGATCGCACATTTCTTGATCGCACCCAGATGCAAGATGGCAGCGAGTTAATTGCGAAGTACGACGAGGACACTGCTTCAGTGACGTTTGCTAAACCCTCTACCTATGCCGCCTCTCAGGATCAACCTTTACAGTTGGCGGAGAAGAAAGCAGTGTACAACAGCAGAATTGACCCAGAACTTGTGAAATGGGTTGATCAAATGCTGGTAGATGATAAAGAAGCCTTAGAGGAGCTCGCTAACTTATGACCAATTACTCTCTTCTTGAGATAGAAAAGATACTCTACATACATGAGAGGATTATTGCGCAAGCTGGTGGGAAGCAAGGCGTAAGGGACTTAGCATTACTTCACTCGGCTTTAGAACGCTGCAAAGCAACGTTTCTTGGCGAAGATCTTTATCCTACTCTATTTGAGAAAGCTGCTGCATTACATCATTCTTTAGTCATGAATCATGCTTTTCTGGATGGGAATAAGCGGACTGCCTATGAGACGATGAAAGGTTTTCTGCACTTCAATGGCTACAAAATCACCGCTTCCCAATCAGAAATTGTAATAATGTGTATTGCAGTCGATAACGATGGCTGGAAAGTGAAAGAGATCGTGGAGTGGTTAGAAAAGTATTGTGCTATAATCCCCTCTATTACCCCACTCCGGTAATTCAAACATTGGAGGAGCTAACCTGAAAAGGTGGCGAAGACATCTTATTTTTGAGCCAGCGAGGCACAAACTTCGTCCAACTCAGACACCCGTTTTCCCCTCCTTTTCTCTCAAGTAGTAATAAATAAAGAGGTATGTCATGGCCAAAAAAGTCGCGAACATCTTAAAACTGAATCTTCCAGCAGGGACTGCTACTCCTGCACCTCCAGTTGGTCCTATCTTGGGTCAGGCTGGTATTAACATGATGGACTTTTTGAAGCAGTACAACGCCAAGACTGCCGAAAAGAAAGGTCAGATCATTCCTGCTGAGATCACGATCTACGAAGATCGCTCTTTTACGTTCGTTCTCAAATTACCTCCAGTCTCTGCCATGATTATGCAGAAGCTAAAGATTCAAGCTGGCAGCAAAACTCCAAGCACCAGTACTGTTGGAACGCTCACTGCCGCACAAGTCCGGGAAATTGCCACTGAGAAGCTTCCAGACTTGAATACACAAGATATTGAACAAGCTATGAAAACCGTTATGGGCACCGCACGCAGTATGGGTGTCGAGGTAGTTTAAGCAACAACTAAGTAAAGGAGATTTATGGGAGGCAAACGAAACAGCGGTGTAATTTCTTCAACAGACGAAATTAAGATCGTACCAGCATTTGACGCAGCAGCAGTTTCTGCAGATGCAGCCACCGAGCTAGCAACTGATTCAAGTAACGAAAGTGGTGAGACACCAGCTATCCAAGAACCAGCCAAGGTCAAAGCCAAGCATGTCCGCCAACGCAGTAGTAAGTACCGCGCTGTCCGTGCACAAATTGATAAAACCAAGAAATATGACTCTTTTGCCGCTATTGAACTAGTCAAGAAGTTGTCTTACACCCGCTTTGATGGCACGCTGACGGCGCACGCCGTGGTCAAAGAAGCTGGCATGAGTGTACCCATCACTTTCCCCCACTCAACTGGAAAAAGTCTCCGCGTTGCGATTGCTTCTGATGAAGTCTTGGCCAAGATTGGAGAAGGCCACATTGATTTTGATATTCTGGTTGCTTCCCCTCAGTTTATGCCGAAGTTAGCCAAGTTTGCTCCAGTTTTGGGACCAAAAGGCTTAATGCCAAATCCAAAAAATGGCACCTTAACTGCGAACCCTGAAGCGCAAAAGGAAAAGCTCGAAGGTGGCACTCTCACGATCAAGACCGAGAAAAAAGCTCCTTTAATGCACATCCGGATTGGGAAGACCTCAATGGAAACCAAAGTATTAGTCGAAAACATCGAGATGTTAGTCAAAGTGCTCGGCAGTAAGCTGGATCGCTTGACTATCGCCTCTACCATGAGTCCGGGAGTAAAAATCGAGACCACCGCTGTTGTGGTATAATTCAAAGATCCGAAGACCGCGCGCTGACAGCTTCAGTCCAGAAGCCATCATAAGACACGCCGAGGAAATCCTGCTGAACACTTGTCCAGCACTCACTTATAGCTAAGTGAACCTTTTCCCCAACTTCGTATTTGTATTAACCATTAATTGCTATTAAGCACTATTTGGAACTGGATATTCGTATGCCAAACAAAAAAAATCTCGCAACTTTAGCCACTCTGACTGAGAAAGTCGCCAAGGCCAAATCTGTCATCATTGCTGATTACTCAGGCACCACTGCCAACCAGCAGGTTCAGCTGCGCGCTACGATTACCAAAGCTGGTGGTGAGATGGTCGTCGCCAAGAATACCTTGATCGATATTGCTCTGGGCAAAGGCAAGCTGTCAGACTCTCTTCACGGCATGAATGCCGCTATTTTCGGCTATGAAGACCCAGTCTCCCCTGTCAAAGCGATGTTTGAGTTCCAGAAGAAAAATGAGAAGTTAGACATCAAGCAAGGGTTTATGGATGATCGAGTTCTCTCGATTGCAGAAGTTATCACCTTGAGTAAATTACCGAGCAAGACTGAGCTGCTGAGTAAGTTACTAATGATCTTGAAGTCTCCAGGCACCAACTTGGTCAACGTCTTAAACGCTGGCCCTCGCAACCTGGTGTATGCGCTCAGTGCAATTGCAAAGAAAGATACAAAGTAAAAAAAATAGGAGTTTCTCAAGCAAGGTCATCAGATCTTCGCTTCAGAAAAAACACATATGGCAGATGATGCCCAAAAAACACTCTCCGACAAAGTGCAAAAGATTGTCGATGCCGTTAAGGAATTAACCTTAATGGAAGTTTCAGAGCTCGTAAAAGCTTTGGAAGACCAATTTGGAGTCAGTGCTGCTGCTCCAATGATGATGGCTGGTGCCGCTGCAGGCGCACCTGCTGAGGCTGCTGAAGAGCAGACCGAGTTTGACGTCATCCTTAAAGATGCCGGTTCAAACAAAATTGGTGCAATTAAAGCTGTCCGCGTGCTCAAGCCAGAGCTCGGTTTAGCAGATGCCAAGACATTCGTCGAGTCAGCTCCTAAGACCGTCCTTGAGAAGGTAAAGAAGGAAGATGCAGCTGCTGCAAAGAAGACTTTAGAAGATGCAGGCTGTGTTGTTGAAGTCAAGTAATTGGCTCCTCTTCATTAAAGAAAGAGAAATCCCCCGGCAATGGGGGATTTTTTGTGGGAAAAACGAAGATTATTTTCTATACGATTTATGTAAGCTAAACGCAAGAAACATCCCCTATCCTTTCGTGTAGTGTGGGGGTGCTGCTGGTGCAGTTCCTTGTCTGCGAAACCTGGAGCGGGAGTTCAATCATCCTCACCTCCACATTCGAGAATATTCTTTGCTCGTTGAAAAAAAATAGAAATGAAGTAAAGTATTTTTATTCGCAGACGAGGAGATACGCACAAGTGGTGCTCCAACAAGAAACCATCCTGAAAAGGGTGGTTTTTTGTTGCCTAGTCATTTACCTCAAGGAAAAATGTGAATTATTAAAATTTATTCACGTTGAGATATTCTAGGACGTAAATGTGGATAACTTAAATGGTTTTGGGGTAAAAATGCTGTTACTGCGTGGATTACCGAAGTTTATGCGAAGAGAATGTGAATGAATAAGAGATAAAATTTAAACGCGTACCGGTAGATATGTGCGAGAATTGTAAGAGAGAAAATATGTATCAGAATATATACTTAGTTTCACAAGTATATCTTTTTATGTTTATATACTCATAAATGGTTTAAATAACATCTCTATTCCAGGAAACACTACTCTATTGAAAATTGAGTTTTTTGATCACTAAAAATACTACTTTGCGGGAATACATGAGCGTAGCTCTAAAAACGGCTTTTCTGGTGGGGCTGTGGAGTGTTAATCCTCTTTTCCCAAATAGGAGGGATGGTGTTCGCTCAACCAGTCTGCCCATTCCTGATACCAGGAATCTCGCGCTTTCCAAATAAGATCGTTATACATGAATTCCATGCTTTCACGAGCCACCACAAATGGAGGTTTCATGCTGGCAACCACTTGGTCCATTTGATACCAAGCTAGATGACCCTGACACAAAGCACTCATTCTTTGGACTTCCGCCATATATACGAAAAGCTCCAACTTCACTTCTTCTGGAATAAAACGATTTTCTATTGATCGGAAAACTCCTCTCGAAATGAGAGCGCTGGGATGAAACACATAGCTCTGCTGTGCTGCAAAATGTTCGGCGGAAGATGACATAGGTGCGTATTATAACCCCTACGGTAAGCTCGCACTCTGGGTTGAGCTCTCTACCTCTGCACTACTGGTTGCAACACCGGCCACTTCCCCACTCTCACTCGCGATAGGCGGTAGGTCTGGGCCTACTGGAACTCCACTCTCCACCATCTTGGCTTCTTTGACTGCCAGGGCTGTCCAGCTAAAGTTCTCCTCTGCAACGGCAGGCTGCGCCAAGTAGATCGTAAATCCTGTCTGGTCTCTCTCGATCACGCCGTACTGTGCTAGGGCACTGTCTGCGGTCACAGTCACGACTGGTTTCTCGGCGTAGGATGTATCAAACTGCACTCTAACCTGGCTATCACCGACTTTGATCTTGGCGAAGCCGCCAGCATCCTTATCTGCCAGGGTTAGGCGGCCCCCGATTTCCAGATCTCCAGAGATACTCACCAGGCCAGTATCAGCGATCGTCAAACGACCGTTAAAGATATCCAGAGCGCCATTTTCGTTTGCAGTTAGAGTTAGGCCATTCCCAATGATCAAGCCCTTTTCTACGCCCAAGTAGCCCCCGATAAAGGCGCTGCCCGTTACATCGAGGTACTTCTCCACGAAGGTGGCTGAGGTGAGCAAGGTGACATCATCTTCAGTCATCTGGATATCATTGAAAGAGGCACGGAGGAGCTGAGCGCTGCGGGTGGCGTCAGCAGTTAGGCTGGCACTGGCGGTTCCGGTGAATGGAGACATCAGATCTGCCAAGGCTGCTGAAGCAGTACTGACCGGAGTTGGTTCTGGGGTCGGGGTGGCACTTGGCGCAGGACTTGGAGATGGCGTGACCACTGGTGCAGCTGGAGACTGAGTTTGAGCACTGTTTGCCATCAGCTGAGCAACTTGTTGCTCGAGAGTAGTTAGCTTGCCGTTGACGACTTGGAGATCAGTACTCTTGAGGTCGGCAATCTGCGCCTGTTGCTGTTTGACGGCACCCACGATGTACGGCACTAAACCACCAATGTTCAGGAACTTACGCACCGAGCCATCTACCCAAGTTCCATCACTCACCAGGTCTGGAAACTGTTCACCGACTTCTTGGGCAATAAATCCGTACTTGGCACCAGAGTTGTCGCTGTCTGTATTCCACTTATACGAGACTGGGCGTAAATTGGCGATTTTAGTGAGTAAATCTCCGGTGTCCAGAGCATAAATATCTTTCTTTAAGGTCAGATCAGATCCGCAAGAAGGTGAACCTGCGTTGGCATTGAAGTCACAAGTACTGTCTGCGTCTTGGAGGCGAATCAAGTTAGTGGCGTCAGTGATGGAGGCACTTCCAACATGAAGTCTGATGGCGGGGGCGGTATTACCAATACCAATGAAGCTATTTCCCAAGACTGTCATTGCCGCTGCATCATCATTATTCGCCACCTGGAAGACTGTCTCGGCTGCACCGAGATCAGCCATGCCCGTGGTGCCGTTGGATTTGGCACCCACCAACTTGATAGCTGAAGTAGCATCAGTTGGATCTGTACTACCCATGACTCCTCGTAAGAGAAAGGCTTGGGCATCTGTATCTGATAAAGCAGTGAGCTTTACTCCACCAGCAGTACTAGAGATAGGATTAAACAAGCCATACGTGCTGGTGGTAGCAAGTGTAGTGAGGCCATGCACTACATCTAAGTCAGAGAGGGCAAAGGATGAGTCAGAGGCGGCGGCGGCTGAGACGTCGAGTTTGTAGTTGGGGGTGGTGGTCCCAATCCCCACATTCCCCTTCAAAATAGTCTTGGTAATACTATCATTCCCAAGCACCACACTATTACTCCCTACCCCTATAGCGTTGTACCCAATCACAATCTCATTAGCACCGCCATCCGCAAGGGCCTTGGTATCTGCTCCAAGATAGAGAGAAGTCCCGCTGGTGGCGTTGGCAGTTGTGCCGTCGGCGATGTAAATACCCGCTTGATGTCCCTGTGCAGAGTTGTTGTACCCTGTGGTGTTGGAGTAGAGGGCATTCAATCCCTGGGCAGAGTTGTTGTACCCTGTGGTGTTGGAGAAGAGGGCATACGCTCCCTGTGCAGAGTTTCGGAACCCTGTGGTGTTGGAGGAGAGGGCATACAATCCCTGGGCAGAGTTGTTGATCCCTGTGGTGTTGGAGGAGAGGGCATACGCTCCCTGTGCAGAGTTTCGCATCCCTGTGGTGTTGGAGAAGAGGGCACTCACTCCCTGTGCAGTGTTGTCGAAGCCTGTGGTGTTGGAGGAGAGGGCATTCACTCCCTGTGCAGAGTTGGTGTACCCTGTGGTGTTGGAGGAGAGGGCACTCACTCCCTGTGCAGAGTTGTTGTGACCTGTGGTGTTGGAGGAGAGGGCACTCACTCCCTGTGCAGAGTTTCGGAACCCTGTGGTGTTGGAGAAGAGGGCACTCACTCCCTGTGCAGTGTTGTCGAAGCCTGTGGTGTTGGAGGAGAGGGCATTCACTCCCTGGGCAGAGTTGGTGTACCCTGTGGTGTTGGAGGAGAGGGCATTCACTCCCTGGGCAGAGTTGCTGTACCCTGTGGTGTTGGAGTAGAGGGTTTGAAATCCCAGCGCAGAGTTGTTGTACCCTGTGGTGTTGGAGTACCCCGCACCTGAGCCAATAAAAGTGTTATATAGCCCTCCAGCTCCAACTCCAGAGACATTGTTGACCCGTCCAGCATTTGTGCCTAAGAACAGATTGTTTGTATTATCACTATGGAGTCTGAGTAGTTCTGTGCCACCGCTGCTGAGTAGCTTGATAAGTGGATTGGAATTACTTTGAGCACTGTTCGCTCGGACGATGAATTGAGTAGCATCAGTGCTTCCAGCTACTTCTAGTTTGGCTCCAGGAGCAATCGTCCCAATCCCCACATTCGCATTACTAAAATAAAACGCATCATTGGTATTAAACCCAAACTCCCCAGCATCACCATCAGTAGCTTCAAAGTTGAGAGTTGGACTAGCTGAGTTATCATAACCAAAGAAGAAGTTCCCTGCACTCTCATCAATGCCAAACATACTGGCGGCCAAAGTCGTGCCGCCAATGGCGAAGTCATTGGTGGCACTGGTGGGATAGACCACACCGGAAGCTAGACTCCACAGCGATGAACCACCGCCGGTGGTGGTCAGGTCGTACAGGTCATTAATGGCATCAATTACACCTTGGGTCAGCGAGACATTAATAGCTGAGTCTGCCAATGCCACTGGGATGGCTGTCCCAATAGTAGCGTCGTTGAAAGTAATAGCTGTGCCAGTGGAGCTAATGGCTAATGACCCCGTGGAGCCTGTGCTAAAGTCTGTGTAGTTGGCGGCACTGCCGTTGACATCGTTGTAAGTGAGGCGGAGGTTGACACCAGTGGCGGAGTTGATTTCGAGGGCGCGGTCGGGTGCGGTGGTGCCAATCCCCACATTCCCCTTCAAAATAGTTTTGGTGATACTGTCATTCCCAAGTACCACACTATTACTCCCTACTCCGATGGCGTTGTACCCAATCACAATCTCGTTAGCACCGCCATTCGCAAGGGCCTTGGTATCTGCTCCAAGATAGAGAGAAGTCCCGCTGGTGGCGTTGGCAGTTGTGCCGTCGGCTATAAATCGACCTGCATTCAGTCCCAGCGCAGAGTTGTAGGACCCTGTGGTGTTGGAGGAGAGGGCATACGCTCCCTGTGCAGAGTTGGTGTACCCTGTGGTGTTGGAGAAGAGGGCATTCACTCCCTGTGCAGAGTTGTAGAACCCAGTGGTGTTGGCGTAGAGGGTTTGAAATCCCAGCGCAGTGTTGCCGTACCCTGTGGTGTTGGAGAAGAGGGCACTCACTCCCTGTGCAGTGTTGTCGAAGCCTGTGGTGTTGGAGGAGAGGGCACTCACTCCCTGTGCAGAGTTGGTGTACCCTGTGGTGTTGGAGGAGCCTGCGTTTGATCCAATAAACGTGTTATATAACCCCTCACTTCCAACTCCAGAGACATTGTTGACCCGTCCAGCATTTGTGCCTAAAAACACGTTGGTTGTATTATCACTATGGAGTCTGAGTAGTTCTGTGCCGCCGCTGCTGAGTAGCTTGATAAGTGGATTGGAATTACTTTGAGCACTGTTCGCTCGGACGATGAATTGAGTAGCATCAGTGGTTCCAGCTATTTCTAGTTTGGCTCCAGGAGCAATCGTCCCAATCCCCACTCTGTCATTCACCGCATCCACAAACAAAGTATTCGTATCAAACGTAGCGCTGCCGGACACTCCCAGTGTCCCACCCACAGTCGCTCCACCTGTTACTCCTAGCGTAGAAGACAACGTTGTCGCACCAGTCACATTTAGGGTGTCACTCAGAGTAGTCGCCCCAGTCACACCAAGCGTTGAAGATAAGGTGGTTATTCCAGTCACTCCTAGCGTTCCACCGATCGTTAAGTTACTGGTAAATCTACCAGTTCCCGTTACATCCAACTTGTATCCTGGTGCCGCGTTACCAATACCTATGTTAGTTCCATCGTCATACATGACTGAGTTGCCAATGGAGTAGGTACCTGACCACTTGGTCATGTAATTCGTCGTTCCCGACCCACCAATATTGCTCCCTACTCCACTACAGTTGCCAGTAGTTAAACAGACGATACCGGTCAAATTTGGGAAAGTCCAAGTACGAGCTGCTGTCAGATCTTCACTAGTTATGGTGCCCGTAAATGATGATACTCCCTGTGCAACTGGAGAAATTGAGATTGGGTCTGAGTTGGCGGGGTTGACAGTAAAGTTGCCCACTGACGCCACACTACCACTGTCCCCGAGGGAAACATTCCCGCTACTATCTACGCGCAAGTACTTTACAGTGCCCCCCGAGTTTGTCACGTTGAACAGATCTTCCGTAGGAGTAGAAGGGGCACGGATAGATAGCCCTGTGGCACTTCCACTAGTAGCTTGAATTGTTTGAGTCGATCCTGGATTTGTCTGGACACAGGTGGTACAAATTCCACCTGGACCTGATACAGTTCCCCAAGTCGGTACACCACCTGCTACGACGAGAACCTGATCTGTGGAGCCAATTCCTAACCGAGCGATAGTGTTGCTTGCCGAGGCATACAGCATGTCTCCAGAATTCACTGTAACAATACCCGTACCACCTCTAGTGACTGGTAAAGTGCCAGTCACCTCACTCGATAAACCCGCTAGATTCAGCGCTGAGGACGACAACACACCTGAAGCATCCGACTTCACTACACCTGTAGAGAGTCCAGCGAAGGTAATCGTACCGCTCGAGGTCAAACCCGTAGCGCCAGTGATAGAGCCGGCGTTGGTGATCCCCGTCCCTGTGTTGTTTAGACCGCCTTGGAGGGTGGTTTGCCCCGTGACTCCCAAGGTACTGCCAATACTCGTAGCGCCTGCTGAACTAACGGTAAACTGAGAGGTATTACCCACACTAAAGAGCGCCGTTGGGCTTGCATTGCCAATTCCCAATCGGTTGTTTGTATCATCCCAGAAAAAGTTTGCATTATCTTCTGCCAAACCTGCAGGCCCCTGAAAAGCAACTGATCCTGTACTAAATCCCGGATTCAGCGTGCCAGAAAATCCTCCATAAATGGTGCCGTCTACCTCAAGATCCCCACCGACGTAGAGATCGTTTGCAGCAGTAATATTTACCTCATCTGCTGCATCAGTAGATAAGCCAATCGTGTTGTACGCCTTCAAACTCTGGCCCCCAAACGCAAAAACGCTCGACGAGCTGATAGTACCTGAGGTGACAAGATTACCAGATGCGTCTATGGTCAGTTGGGAAGAACTCCCAATCCCAACTAGCGCTGTCGGCGAGTTATTGCCAACTCCTAGTCTATTAGTACTATCGTTCCAAAAAATATTAGCGTTGTCCTGAGTTAACTTCGAACCATCTGAAAATATCAGCGAGCCTGAAGTGTATCCACTTGAGTTATTTGTGCCTCCATTGGCAATCGAGAGCACTCCAGATAACTGACTGAGTAGAGTGACCTTCTCCGGAACTCCCCAGGTTAATGTTCCTGAACCGTCATTTTTCAAGAACGTACCCCCAGCTCCCTGGCTCTCTGGGAAAGAGTATGCAATTCCCTTAATCTCGGAAATGTCACCAGTTTCCAAGTTGTTAGTGACGGTCAGATCATTGCCAATGATTCCATCGACGCCGACTGTCAAAGAGTTATTTACTGTGGTTAAACCAGTCGCAGCTCCGATAGTGACTGCGCTGGCATCTCCACCAATATTTAACGTCTGGACATTTTGATCAAGGAAAGCAAAAGTACTGCTGGTTGAGCTGAACTGGGTGCCATTGACAGCTAAGTTGCCGCTAATCGTGGCACTCTGTCCGACCCCAAGCCCGCCATCAATCTGGATGTCTCGAGAGAACCGAGCATCTGAGTTAAATAACGCGGGAACGTGTAAAGTAAAGCGAATGTCGTTCAGAAACGACGCATCACCTAAGACCTGGCCGCCAACTTCAGCTTGCATGACGATCAAATTTTCTGGCTCTCTAGAACCTGGCCAAAAACGCCCAACATTACCACTACCTATTAAATGAGTAGCTGCTTGGAAACTGTGATCCAGTTTGGTCAACCGAAGATTATCTGGAAAGTTGTAGCTTAACCAGGAAATAGCAGCAGGCGCCCCAGTCGTAAAAACAAAGAAGCCGAGAACAAGGAGTGAGAGCCTGACAATTCTGGAAAAGGTTTTGCGCTGGTCCTGGTGCAAGCTTTGGTACAGCTGTAATGCCGGAGTCTCATTTTTTGGCAGAATTTGGGTAGGAATAGAAGAAATAAAGTTTTCTTCTACCACTGACTGACTGCTGGACTGGCTAAAATAGCCTAGCCTGGGAGGTTGAAGAAAGTATGGTTGAGAATAGAGACTTTTTAAATCACGATCTGCGTTAATTATATTACTTTCTTGAGGGAATGAAGCTGCTGGAGGAGCTATTTCCGCAACAGCAGACTCTGTAGCTGGCTCTTGTGCTTGCGTCGCTGCCCCCACACTCTCGATCTGTCCAGGCTGGGTTAATTCCATGACCGCATCTTCATGATTTACGGGAGCCTTCTCACTTCTATGAGATTTTCGTCTGAGACTGTGGAGCTGCTTTAAACTGTAGCGACGGTGTCCACCTACGCTTCTTTGAGCGACTAAGATGCCAGACTCTTCCCAGCGTCTTAAGGTCTTCGACGAGACCTTCAGGTAATCCGCAGCTTCATGGATCGAAAGGCTGGTGAGGGATTTTTTTGTGTCTTTCAAAGTCTTTTTGGTAGCAAATTTCTGAGTTTAAAGTAAAAAGTGGGCAAATTTGGTCATTTTCTGTCTAAGTTTTGAAGCTTTTTTACAACTTCCAGTTATTTTCTTTTCTGGCTGGAAGACGCTCTTTTTGTATCCAATTTGTGTCTAAAAATAAAGAGTAACTTTTATCAACTTAATAAGTAAGACATATAGATACCAACTATGTCAAGTAGTTGATCGCTAAATTGAGTACAAAAATACTTGATTATGAATATTGGATATTAAGGTGATGAGAGAAATCCTAATTACATCTGGTAGATTATTTTTGAGGATCAAAAATAACGCTAGAAAACGAGTACATTAAATCCTCTATATATCTTTCTGAAACGCCGAGTTGATTTTTGTTTCCAACTATGACTAAGATGGTGTACTTGAGATGTATCGCCATGAATTACAAACTCTTTTCACTACTTACTGTAGGTGTATTCAGCCTAAGCGCTTTTTTCTTCGCTGGGGTGCTGTTTCCCCTCTCTGCTCAGGTCACTTCGAGTGATATTGCTGTTGCAGTACCCATCACTACCCCGCTCGAGGAAGGCCAAGTAATTTGCCTGGAGTACGACGGTTATAGACCTTGTAATAAGGCGTACGATTCTTCTCTATTTGGCGTAGCAGTCGCCAGTCCAGCTGGATATCTGGGACCGACAGATCTGACAAACACCGCATTTCTGGTATCTCGAGGAAAAGGCGTCGTTAGAGTCACTGCCCAAAATGGGGGAATTAAAGTGGGAGAGTTAGTCACTAGCTCTCAAGTGGTTGGCCTTGCTCAAAAGGCCAAGAATAATGGTCAGGTCTTAGGCGTTGCACTAGAAGCCTTTGAACCGAGCGACCCAAACGAAGCAGGAACTATTGCCGTTTCATTGAGTATCCGCCCAGTCACCTCATTTACCGACTCAAGAACTAATCTTTTAGAAACAATTAAGCAAGCACTTTCTGCTCCGACACTCACTCCGCTGGCCTCCTTGAGGTATGTCTTAGCCTTCTCGATTGCACTGATTGCGTTCACACTCGGCTTTGTCTACTTCGGTCGCGTCACTAAATCTGGAGTGGAAGCGATTGGTCGGAATCCGCTGGCCAGCCGAGTGATCGAAGTGACCGTGGCGCTGCACATTGCCATGACTATTGCCATCGTCGGAGCCGGCTTAGCGATTGCCTACTTGATCTTAACTTTGTAATAAGGACGTATGGGATTCTTTTCTTTTCTGCGCTCTAGCTCTACGGCCGTCCGCCAGGCTGTGCTTGGCGGTAGCTCCTCAGTCAATGCCAAGATCAAGCCTGTGGTGTTGGTGATTCTGGATGGCTGGGGCATTGCGCCTCCATCAAAAGGGAACGTCATCGCGGCAACTCGCTTACGAAACCTCGAGTCCTACACACAAAGCTACCCAAGTGGAGAGCTGATTGCAGCTGGTGAGTCTGTTGGCTTACCTGCTAACGAAGTTGGAAACACCGAGGTCGGCCACTTAACCATTGGCACTGGACGCGTTACATACCAAGGATTAAAGCGGATTAACGTCTCCATCGAGGATGGCTCATTTTTGCGCAACCCAGCCTTTCTTGCTGCCGTAGATCACGCCAAGGCGAATAACTCAAAGCTCCACCTGATGGGCATTCTGAGTTCCGGAAATGTCCATGGTTCACTCAATCACTTTTATGCCCTACTCGAGGTTTGCCGGAGGACTGGCTTAAACAAAGTCTTTATCCATGCCTTCACTGATGGCCGAGATGCTCCACCACATGAGGCGGTTGATTTGTTTGCCAAGCTCCAAGAGCATATGACCGATCTTCGGATTGGCCAGTTTGCTAGTGTATCTGGTCGGTACTACGCCATGGATCGCGACCTCCGCTGGGAACGAACTCAAAAAGCCTACCAGGCAATTGTGGAAGGCAAAGGTACTATTGCCAATAGCGCCCTAGAGGCAGTTCAAGTCGCCTATCAAAAAGGACTCAGCGATGAGCTGCTCGAACCCACTGTCATCATGAGTAATGGTCAGCCTGTGGCAACAGTTGATAACCATGATGCAGTGATTTCTTTCAACTTCCGGATTGATCGACCGCGCCAATTGGCGATGGCACTGGCCTTGCCTGGCTTTGAGCAGCTTGATCTGAGTACCTTTGGCTATACCGATAGTAAAACTAGGGGTAAGGCAGTCACATCAGCTACTTTTTCTCGAGGAAAAATACCTGAGAATCTTTTTTTGGTCACTATGACCAACTATCATAGTAACATTTCGGTCAACGCCATCGCTTTTGAGGCAAGCTCTATCCCTCAGTCGTTGGGAAAGACGCTGGCGGATAACCAGTTACTCCAGATGAGAATGTCGGAGAGTGAGAAAGAACGCTTTGTGACATATTACTTTAATGGCTGCACCGAAGATGTATACCCAGGCGAAGAACACAGTATTGTCCCCTCCCCCAAAGTAGCTACCTATGATCTCAAACCCGAGATGTCGCTTGGCACGGTACTCAGCGAGTTTAAGAAACACCTGGGACAAGATAAATATCACTTCTTTGCCATGAACATTGCGAATCCTGACATGGTCGCGCACACTGGGAACATTCCAGCCACCATCAAGGCCTGCCTGGAGACTGATAAAGCAGTAGGAGAGATTGTCAGAGCGGTACTAGCCAGAAGTGGCACGGTCTTCCTGACTGCTGACCACGGCAATGCCGAAGAGCTGATTACGTACCCCACTTCATCCTTCTTTTTTACCTCTTCCCGAGGAACCGTCAATACCGATCACTCCAATAATCCTGTACCATTTATTGTGATTAGTAATTCACTGCGCGGACAGGCGCGAAAGCTGCCAAATGGTAGCCTGAGTGACATTGCCCCCACTATCCTGAAGTATATGGGGCTGACTGTGCCTGAAGAAATGACTGGAAAAGATATCTTAGCTTAGGAGGAATATGTCGGTTGATCTACTCATGTACATCGGGATTCTTGCCCTACTTTTACTCGCTGGAGCGGTGCTCTTACTCTCCTCCTCATTTCGTCAGATGCATACACAACTGCGGAGTCTAGCCACGGAACATCACAACGCAGAAGACTTAGCGGAAAAAGAGACCCATAAGCTAATTCGTGATGCCAAACATCGACTAGCTGGTACCTTTGAAGAGGTCGCAGCTGAAGCTGGAAAGCTCCTCACTGAAGCCGAAGCACTGCGTGAGGAGTCACGTCAAAAGACGCTGGCGGAGATTGAAAGACTGACTCTGGAAGCTCATCAGAAACACGTCCAAAACTTGGACATTTTTGAGCAAAAACTTGGACATCTTTTTGCAGAAGTTACCGCCGCAGTGAAAACTAAATCAGAGGAAGGAAATCAACGACTTCAGCAGGCAGCAGAGCAGCAATTACAGGCGGTTTCAGCCCAAATTACTCAGCATATTGAGAACGAGTTTAGTGTTGCCAGAGAAGCGGCCACCGCCTACCAACAACAACTACTCATAGGTGTTGATTCCTCAGCCTTGAAGCTGGTGAAAGAGGTAGTCACCCAAGTCATAGGCAAGAATATTAAGGTAGCTGATCAAGAAGCGCTCGTAATTCAAGCACTAGATGAGGTAAAGAAAGACCATGTACTCTAAGATTACTGACACGCTGATTACCACTTCCGAGGCTGCCCTACTCCAAGATGAGCTGCGCATCCTCCAACAGACACTTTTTTCGAAACGTGAAGGTGGCTTCAATGTGGCGTTACAGACGCTAGTCAGAGCCAGAACTTCCCAATTGATTGAGTCTGCCTTAGCTGAACTCAAAGAGGGCCCAGCAGCCTTCTTAGACACTCTTTCCAAAGAAATTGAGCAAGTGCCGGTGATTGAGCTGGGTCTGGCCTTTGAACCCACTGAAGATTTCTTAATCAAACTTCATCGTCACCTCAAAACAGAGGAGCGTCCCAGCTTTCTACTAAAGATTACTCACCTGCCTCACTTAATCGGTGGGGCCACTGTAACTGTAAATGGCACCTACCGGGATGCTTCACTTCAACACAGACTCGAACAGCTCTTTGAGAGCATCACTAGCGTAGAGGAACTCCGAAAACAATTGAAACTAAAGTAACCAACCATGAAGAGCTTTATCCAATATTTAGAACAAAGTGAAGAGGTCGGCACCGTAGAAGAGATCATGGAGTCAATTATCTATGTTCGTGGCCTGCCAGGTGCTCACCCCAATGAAGTCGTCGTCTTTGAAAGTGGCCAAATTGGGTACATCTTTACTCTTAACCATGACTTTGCCGAAGTCTTACTCCTTTCCCAAGATGCCGTAAATATCGGCACTCGAGTCACGCGGACGAATAAAAGCGTCCAGATCTGTGTCAAAGACGAAGATTTGGGCAAAACTATTCTACTGGAAAGCTCTGAAGATACACTTCTCGATTTAGATGACAATCCTGAAGCTCGGATCGTGGACCAACAAACTGCGCACTTCACCGAGCGCTGCAAAATTGAAGAACCCCTAGAAACCGGCGTGACTTTAGTGGACCTCATTATCCCGCTGGGCAAGGGCCAACGTGAGCTGGTGATCGGTGACCGGAAAACTGGAAAAACCACCTTTCTGCTTCAGACCCTGAGGAGCCAAGCCCAAAAAGGCCGCATCTGTATCTATGCTGCCATCGCCAAGCCCCTGCTGGATATCCAGCTACTCAAACAATTTTTGATAAATGAAAAAATGAATGATCAGACCATCGTCGTGGCCTCCCAGGCTGGCAGCTCCCCTGGCTTAGTCTTTTTAACCCCATATATTGCGATGACCATCGCCGAGTATTTCCGAGACCAAGGGAAGGATGTAGTCCTGATTCTCGATGATCTCACCACCCACGCTCGCTACTACAGAGAGATCATGCTGTTGGCTAAACGCTTTCCTGGCCGCAGCTCCTACCCTGGTGATATCTTTTATATTCACGCTCGATTAATGGAACGAGCTGGCAACTTTCAAAAAGGCTCTATTAGCTGCTTTCCAGTGGCACAATCCGTCTTGGGAGACCTGTCCGGCTATATCCAAAGCAACTTGATGTCCATGACTGACGGCCATATCTTTTTTGATAATGATTACTTTGACCAAGGTCGTCGTCCACCAATTCATGCTGCCCTCTCGGTAACTCGTGTCGGTGAGCAAACCCAGTCTCCCTTGATGAAAAACTTGAATCGTCAGCTTCGCAGCTTCCTAATTAGTTACGAAAAATTGAAAGGCTTTACCCACTTTCAGACCGAGCTGGGTGAAGATTCTCAAGATGTGCTGGACCTTGGTGATCGGTTAGTTATTTTTATGGATCAACTACCTGACTGGATTATCCCGGTTCGGATAAATGCAGTCTTGTGTGCCGCCATCTGGACCGGCTTCTGGCGCAACATACCACTAGAGCAAATGAAGAAGGAGCTCTACGAAATAGTTCACGAGTATAAACACAAACCTGAGTTTACCAAAGAGATTGATGCCCTGGTTGAAGCAACAAAGACATTTAATGAGTTGATTACCAAGGTCAAAGAGAAGCAAGACTTAATTTTTAGCCAAGTCAAAAGTTTAAGCTTAAAAATTGAGCAAAAATAAGGCATATGAGTGTAGCTAGCGAAGAAATCTCCCAGCTGAAAGTGCTCCAGACCATTAGTAGTGTCTATGGACAGGTGGCATCACTGTGGATGAGTAAAACCCGCGATACTGTCGTCACCAGTCGTGACTACTTGGCTGAGATGCAGCAAGTATTTTTAACGGTTTTCTCTTCCTACATCAAGAAGATTCGCCAACTTTCAAACTCAAAAAAGAAGCTCGGAAGTGAGAAGATTACCTTCTTGGCTCACAATGGCAAAAAAGTAACTGTCTTACTCTCAGCGAACGGCGGTTTTTATGGTGAAATTATTAAGAGGACCTATGACAAATTTCTTGAGGAGGTACGCCAAAGTGATTACGAAGTTGTGATTGTGGGAAAGCAAGGACTGGCCTCTTTTCTGATTGATGAACCCCACCGCCCCTACACCTACATCAACTTTCCTGATGAAAGAACCGATCAGGACAAGTTATTGGAGTTAATCCAACACTTAGTCCAGTACGACCAAATTCGGATTCACTACCCTCGCTATGAGAACCTAGTTACCCAAGAACCTTATGTTTTTGCTTTATCAGCCAACCCCTATGACAACCTGACTGAGCAAGAGAAAGCTCGTTACTACCTATTTGAGCCAGATATGGAAACTATCTTGGGCTTTTTTGAGCAACAAATCTTCTCTTCTCTCTTTGAACAAACCATGAATGAATCTCACTTAGCCAAGTCTGCAGCCCGGATTATTGTGATGGACAAAGCAGCCGATACGATCAAAAAAAGGATCTCGGTGATTGAACGCCAAGAACAAAAGTTAAAACATCAAAAATCAAACCGCAAACAGCTGAATCGCTTTGCTAGTATGAAACTCTGGAGTTAGGGACATCTATGATTAATGAAAACAGTGGTACTATCGTCAGCATTCACGGCCAGGTGATTGAAGTCCACTTCCCTCATAACAAGCCGGCGATTCATGAGCTGGTCACTCTTGAGAACAATCCAGAAACAGTACTCGAAGTTTCTGCTTCATCTGGTTTGAACTCCTTTTTCTGTATTGCTCTCGAGAAGATTGACAAGCTCTACCGTGGCGCTACGGTCATCATGACTGGTAAACCCCTCTCCTTCCCGGTTGGTAAGGAGCTTCTGGGCCGAGTAGTCAATGTCTTTGGCCAACCCATTGATGACGCTGGTGAGCTGAGAGCCAGTAGCTTCCACTCGATCCATCAAAAAATTCCACTCTCAGAAATGATCTCCACCGAGCAGAAGATTCTCGAGACTGGCATTAAAGTGATTGATCTTTTCGCGCCAATGCTGCGAAGCGGTAAGGTGGGCGTTGTCGGCGGGGCAGGCGTTGGTAAGACGATGCTCTTGACCGAAGTCATGAATAACATCGTCACTAAGGATCAGAAAGATACTGTGTCTGTGTTTGCTGGTATTGGCGAGCGTTCTCGAGAAGGAGTCGAACTGGTACAAGCCCTAACCGAGAGTAAAGTGCTGCCTTTTTGTTCCTTGATCTTCGGGACGATGGGCGAAAACCCAGCAGTGCGGTTTTTATCAGCTTTTTCTGCCGCTACTTTGGTAGAACACTTTCGTGAAGAACTCAAGAAGAACGTACTGTTCTTTATTGACAATATTTTCCGTTTCAGCCAGGCAGGCAATGAGCTGTCGATCTTAAAAAATACCATTCCGTCAGAAGATGGGTATCAATCTACGCTAGATTCAGAGCTAGCCCAGTTTCACGAGCGACTTGCCTCCACTGCCTCGGCAGCCGTTACCAGTATCGAGGCCATCTACGTGCCTGCTGATGACTTACTGGACTACGGTGTCCAGGCATCTTTCCCCTACTTTAACTCAATTTTAGTACTTTCCAGAAATGTCTATCAGGAAGGTATCTTACCTGCCGTGGATATTTTGGCATCTTCTTCTACTGCGCTGACCCCCCTAATTGCTGGCGACCGTCACTACTCCGTGGTCCTCAAAGCCCGTCAACTCCTCAAGCAAGCAGTTTCCTTGGAACGGATCGTCTCGTTAGTGGGTGAGTCTGAGCTCTCGAAAGAAGACCAGATCCTCTACCGCCGCTCCAAAAAGATCAAAAATTACATGACCCAAAGATTCTTCACTGCTTCAGGTCAACATGGCGAGCCTGGGAAGTTTGTTCCCCTCCAAAAAACGATTGAAGACGTCGAAGCAATTTTGAGTGGCTCTTTCGATCAAGTGAGGGAGGATAAGTTCCTGTTTATTGGGAGCACTGAGGAGCTGGGAAATGGCCAATGAGACTTTTTTCCTGGTAATTCGCAATCGTCAGGAAGTCATTTACAAAGGCCAGGTCAAGGCAGTCACCTCATTGAATCAAAAGGGACGTTTTGACGTCTTAGCCCATCACGCGTTTTTCATCTCAATTATTGAAAAGTACCTAATTGTCCTCAAACCCGACAATACCCAGCAAAAATTTGACATCCAATCTGGTGTGATCCATGTCCAGGAGAAGACCGCCCACGTCTATCTTTCACCCGGCTACTCAGTTTTGTAGAACTTCCCTATTGACCTACTTTATTCCAGTCTGCTACTTTGGAGTAGTGATAAGAATTTTTTGATGGCGTTTAGAAAGTACTAGTTATATACAGGAGAACTATGACCGACCGAAATACCCCAGCAACAGCGTATGCCACCACTGCTGCGGATGAACAGCAAAAGAAAACCGGTCGCTTTGACGATGCTCAAAAGCTGGACGTCAACAACTTACCCGACTTATTGACCGTTCGTGAAGTCGCTGACTTACTCCGCGTCTCCCCATTAACCATTAAGCGCTGGGGCAAGCGCGGCAAGTTGCCAGCCATCCGGATTAACTCTCGAGGTGATCGCCGTTACAAAAAAGAAGCCGTCCTCTGGTTACTTGGTATGAACGCGGGTGAAGAAGAAGCTGTCGAGTAACTGTTTCCCGACTAAACCAATAAACTCAATTAAACGAAGCTGCCGGCGCCACCGCCAAGGTTGCTGAATCAGGCGGTAGAGCCATTCTAGACCAAGGTGCTGGATGAAAAGCGGCGCGCGCGGCACCTTTCCGAGCAAGACGTCAAAGGCTCCACCGACCACCATCACCAGCTTCAGTCCCGACTTTTTGAGCAGCCCAAGGTGTGCGATCACCCACTCCTCTTGATATGGGGCGCCAAAAGCCACAAAGACCAGATCTGGCTGAAACTCTTGAATGATTTTTTGGAGCTGTGTTTCTTCCTCCGGTTGGGGATTTTTGACATCTTGGTAGGTTGGCTCCCATCGAATCTGGTGTTCCTTATATTGAAGCAGGTGGTAGTTTTGCCCCCCAACTAAGAGGACTCGAGTAGTCTTGGGAAGCTGGTCTAGAAGAGCCTTGACCACATCTACCCCAGCGATGCGCTCTTGGATCGATTCCCCATTTCCTTTCAGCCACTGCGACGCCCACACGATTCCTTGTCCATCGGGCAACAGCACGTCCGCCTTTTGCAACGTCACCAAAAAGCTGGGCTGTTTTTGCGTTAATACCACTTGCTCGGGATTTGGAGTGAAAATCACCAATGGATCAGAATGATCCTTTTTGAGTGATTCGGAAATAATAAAGTTGATTAAGACATCTTGCGTCGTATTAAGGAATGGTAGCTGGAAAAAAGTTGCGGTGGGCAGCTGCAGTACAGTGTTCATAAATTACTCTTCCAACTGGGTGGACTGATACCCAATACTTTCTTTAAAAAGATCCAAGTTCTGTAAAATTCTGGCCACTCCTTTAATTACCGCCCTTTCCGGCTCATCTACCACAGAGACCGGAATTCCTAAGTGATTGAGCAGAAAACCATCCAAACCCTTTAAGTTTGCCAACCCCCCGCTTAAGAGTAGTCCTTTATCAATCACATCACTAGTCAGTTCAGCGGGAATTTTCTCTAACAGCTTCTTCATGATCTGGACATACTCGACGGCCGCCTGGTTCAAGACTGTCTGCAACGCTATGGCCGGGACCAGTACTTCTCGAGGGGCTGACTCCAGCAGGTCCTGGCCAGTTACTCGCAGGTTTTTACTAGAAGGCTGCTCTCGCAAGTCACTCAATTGATTCTTTAGCTTCTCGGCAGTTGCCAGGCCAATGCTCAAGTAGTCACTTTGACGAAGTACCCGCTGGATCGCTCGATCCAGCTCATCCCCACCCCAACTGCCAGTGTGCGATTGGATAATAGAGCCCAGGGAAATGATCCCTGTTTCTACCACCCCTGCACCCAAGTGCAGCATGAAACTTCCAGAAGCATCGGCAATCGGCACCCCAGCCCCAATTGCTGCTGCCACGAGTTGATCTACAAAATAGACTTCCCTGGCCCCTACGGCGATCATCACCTCGAGTAAGGCTGAACGTTCTGCCTCGCCAGCTTCCGAGGGCACACTTAACATAAAGATCGGCTTCAGAAAAAAAGGATTTTTAAACACTTTCTGTAGAAATACACGCAGCATCGCCTGAGTTAACTCGGGATTAGTCATAAAACCAGCACTCATCGGCCGAGAAACCACAATCTTGTCACTCACCCGCCCAATCATCTCCCGAGCCTCCTTGCCCACCGCAATGACTTTATCGCGCTCGGTATCCACTGCAATCGAAGTTGGCTCGTCCACAATATACCCATCTTGATTGGTCCAGATCCGTAAACGACTGGTTCCTAGATCAATACCGATCGTTCTGGTAAGGGAAGGCAGAAATGCATGCCGCATCTGGCTGATGATACAATATTCTGATGAAGTTTTCGATGAACACACGCGTTCTCTATACACTGTTCTCTGCACTGGTGATTATTGGTGGCTCCTTGGTGGCGATACGCGTGGCTCAGGGATATCGATTCTCGAACCAAAAAAGAATTGTTCAAGGTACTGGCCTGCTAGTGGCCAACTCCTTCCCATCTGGTGCCGAGGTAACTGTAGATGGCAAACTCTTTACCGCCACCGATGACACCCAGTACTTAGAACCTGGAGTCTATGATGTGATGATCAGTAAAGACGGCTACAGCTCCTGGCAGAAGAGGTTAACAATTGAACAAGAACTCGTCACTCAAACCAATGCCCAGCTTTTTCGCCGAGTTCCAGGCTTATCCCCGTTGACTTTTGTGGGTGCGACGAACCTTTCACCTTCACCTGATGGTGAGAAATTGCTCTTCTACACAGCATCTGCCTCCAGCAAAACCAGAAGTGGTCTCTACTTGCTTGAACTGAGTAGCAACTTGCTCAGTAACCAGCGAGAACCTCGTCAAATTAGTGAAGATCCAGAGTCTTTTGATTTGGCTACTGCATCCTTCGTCTGGTCACCAGATAACTCAGAAGTCATCGCCTCAAATAATGGTCGGGATATTTTGTTAGATCTGAGTCGCAAAAATGATTTATCCAACTCCCCAGACATTGGGCTACGCAAAAGTCAGTTGATTGCCGAGTGGGAAGCTGAACTGTACTTGAGAGAAAGACAGTTTTTGGGCAGGTTCCCTGCCGAGATCATTGACGTGGCGACCAGAAGTGCCCAAAACGTCTACCTCTCTCCAGATAAAAAGAAAATTTTGTACACTGCGAAGACGATATTCACCCTGCCAGAGAATATTAGCCCTTCTTTGCCAGCAACAAATACTCAACCAGAAAACCGCACTGTAGAGCCAGGAAAGACCTACATCTACGACCGCGAAGAAGACAAGAACTTCTTGATTACCTACGACAATCCTCAGGCTTCTGTCAGCGCTAAGCTGATGCTGGCTACAGATTTATCGAATCGCGATGCCCAAACCCTGATTGGCTCACCGAGCGCTTTCCTAAAGTTGAGTGCCTCCACCTCGGCCCAAACCGCCCAAAACTTTGCTAGCTACTACTCTTCTCTCTATAGCCACCAACTGCAGTGGTTTCCAGATTCACGCCACTTGCTCTACACCCAGGGCGGCAAAATTTACCTCAAGGAGTATGACAACACCAACGAAACGACTGTCTACGAAGGACCTTTTATCAGTAACTTTATTTACCCTTGGCCAGATGGCAGCAAGATTCTGATCCTCGCCAGCTTTAGTCCAAGCACCCCAGCCAATTTATACGCGATTGAGTTGAAGTAGACCCCAGACTGTAGAAACTGATTACGCGCCCCACCCTCCCCACAATGAAGTATGGAAGTGAACACGACTTTTGGGCGGGCTTTCGGTAGAATACGAAGTCTTAGATGGTATATTTACCACCCTGGAGGGCCGAAGTGCCACAGGGTATTGCGACGGGGACTAGCTCAGATGGCTAGAGTGCTGCGTTCGGGACGCAGAGGTCGGCGGTTCGAGTCCGCCGTCCCCGACTGAGAAATAACTGACCTTGTACGTCCTGATGCCAGAAAAACCCTGCATGTGCTCTACACACTTGATCCTTTTTCTGACCAAAACAGTAACTATCAACCGGGTGACCACTCACTAACGACATTGGAGCACTTTTGGTCCCAGTATCCAATTAAATCAACGAATTGGAGTGAATCATCATTATAAAATTCTTGCAGAGGATGATGTTGGGAGGATTTTCGTGCAAGCACCCTCAGTCCCAAACTAATTGCACACTCATCTAGCTGTATAATTCTCTTTCGAGTCTCCATAGTTCAACGGATAGAACGAGGGTTTCCTAAACCCTAAATCCAGGTTCGATTCCTGGTGGGGACACCAAATCTTTCTATTTCTCTCCTATAGTCCATGTTCTCACATTCTCCCACATACTCAAAAATTACCACCCTAGAGTCTTTCTCACTAGATGGCCAGAATCATTTGCCCCGGACCCTAAGCAAGGCAGCAACGTATAATATACAAATCATCTGGCTCCCATAGTTCAACGGATAGAACAGAAGTTTCCGAAATTTCCGATGTGGGTTCGATTCCCCCTGGGAGCACTCTAGACTTGTTTATCGTTTGCAGTCCAGCTTTATGATATAGTTTTCATATCTTGCATCTGGAAGAGACCTACTAATTTGGACTTCAACCAAAGTTGTCGGCAGGGATGACTATCGTCACACCAGTAGTCTCAAGATTACCCCGGACAAAAAAGTCGCAATTAATCACGAGACCTACCAACTAGATCCAGGCGGTTTTTTAATCAGAGTAAAAGCAGATCCAGAAGACCAGTTAGGATGGAAAGCTGTTCCAAGGGAGCCTTTTGGAGCATCGAAACCTGTTCGAGATAACCTTTCCCTCATTTTTGATCATTCAGGTACATTAAATAGGGTGAAACAGCATATTGAGTACCAGCTCGATCCTGACACGTTAACCGAAACTCAACGTGAGTTTTCAGCTCAATGTGAGTCTACGCGCACTAAAATTGATACAGCAATCAATAATCTTATTAGTAGTAATCTAGCTGAGAGAGATAAAAGGAATCCCACAGCGGACCCCCATGAAAACCCACGAACACTAGAACGACTTATAGCGACCAACAATCAAGCGCTTGCAGCCATAAGAGCAGATTCTTTACGGTACTTCGAGCTTGCTGCCGAAATAAGAGCATATAGAGATAATGGTGAGACCAGAGTGAAAGCCATTAAGATTGAGACATACAATCAGGATGCTGAGCGTGCTGCTCGATTTGCAAACTACGCTATCGGTCTGGAAAGTAAATTAAACGATGAAGAAGATTTTTTGAAAAAGATTCGAGCACCAGAAACTCTTGCTGATCCACAGTCAGCTGCGACTACTCCCGAAGCTGCTCCAGTCCAAGGAACTCCTGGGTTACGGGTCCCAAAATTTTTGGAAAAAATACGGGAACTTCGCAAAGAGATTGTTGGCAGAATTAGACCTCGCCCTTAATCTCCACGTCCATCTACCTTTGGTGATGAAAGTTGCTATGCTGAGAATGTGATAGATGCTTTCTCTTCCCTACTCCGCCTCAAAAACCACAAATCATTTCTTTTTTCTCTAGCACTTGTTCTTTTCTTCTCCGTAGCGCTTCTTTTCCGAACTATTCACCTAGACCTTCCTTCTGGCCTGCACGCTGATGAAGCATCATTTCTTCTCAACTCAATTTCTATTCTACAAACTGGCAAAGATGAAGATGGTCGTCGCCTCCCACTTTTCCTCAACTCCTACATGGATCCCAAGCCTGCGATTTACTCGTATCTGCAAATCCCCTTTATTAGCACTCTTGGGACATCACTGCCAGTTACTCGCCTACCCTCCGTTCTGCTAGGACTGGCTTCCATGGTTTTTGTCTACTTGATCATCCACAAGCTCTTTTCTTCTCAGCTCGCCCTGTCGGTTTTCGGCCTGCTTTGCATTTCTCCTTGGCACATCCTGCTCTCACGGAGTAGTCAGGAGGTAATTCTGTCTTTTACCGCCAGCATGGCAGCAATTTTTTTTCTGACGCAACTCCTACCATTCTCTAAAAAACCGCTCCGACCCATCCAGCTGGCCGGCTTCTTTATCAGTACCTTTTTGGGCATGTACAGCTACCATGCCGCCAAAGTTTTCCTGCCGCTCTTGACTGTTGGCTGGATTGGAATTGAGCTCCTGGCTCTGCCAACTAAAGAACGTACCAAACAGCTCGTAAAAAGCACAACTCTAGTCACTGGGACCGCACTTGCCTTCATCTTCGTCTTTATTATGGGCAAAGGAGATCTAACTCGGTTTAAGGGAGTCGGCCTCCTTTCCGATCAAGGTCCTCAGCTGATTCTCAACGAGCAAATCACTACTTCCACTGGAGCTACTCCAGGTATTATTCTCCGCCTGCTCTACAACAAGCCAAACCTCTACGGCAACTACATGGCTCAGATTTACGCCGAGCACCTCTCTCCCAACTTTCTTTTTTTCAACAAAGCCCAGCCACTTCGCTACAAGCTGCCAGTTCATGGCCTTCTCTATTACATTGAGTTCCCACTGCTCATCCTTGGGATCTACTTTTTTATTAAGGGAGCAAAATTTTCTACGAGTAAGCTGAAAATATTTTGGTGGGCGGCAGCGGCAATACTGCCGGCCGCTTTGACGACTCAAGAAATTCCCAGCATGGTACGCAGCTTCCCCCTCTTGATTCCATTGCTGGTAATTACGGCGTTTGGCATTCAAGACCTCACTCAAGTAAGAGGCACCTGGCTGAAACGTGGTCTACAACTTAGCATCCTTGGGGCGTATTTCTGGAGTACGCTGTACTTCAGCCACCAACTCCTGATCATGCAGCCACGCTTTCAACCTTGGCACCGCAATGCTGCTGAGGCAGATGTAGCGACAAAGCTGCCGAAGTTTGAAGGGCAGTTTAAAAATGTTTTCATCACCCAAGACGTCAAAAATATTTATGCCTACCTGGTCTTGGCTCATGTAATTCCGCTGGAAACTCTCCAAGAGTCATTCCCAGCCCGCACCCAGCGCGTCTACCAGCTGGGGAAATACACCTTTGCACCGTCGGGATGCATTTTTGACCAAGAGCCATTCCCTATTCCAGATGAGCAAACCCTGTACGTGATGAAAAGTCGCTGTGAAACACCCCAAGCATTTATTCCGCTTGCTAGAGCTGGTTATGCTGATGGCCTAACAGATTATGTTTTTTATCGATACAGCGCCAGTTTAAACAAAGTAGTTTTGGGAATCCAGGATGTCGGGCGTGAAAGGTAATCCCATGCATCAGATGCCTTCCTAAGGCGGAACCAAAAACTGGCCCTTCCGGACCAGCTTTAAAAAAAATTTCTGCGCTAGAAACTTACTTCCGTTCAAAATCAGAGTAAATCACACTATCGAGCACTGTCGCATACTCGAACAACTCATTTTTCTCAAAGATGATCCCGACCTCGCGCTGAGCATCACTTTCAGAGCTGGAAGCATGAATCAGGTTTAGTTGTTTACTCATCGCGAAGTCACCGCGAATCGAGCCACCCTCAGCCTCACGTCCAGAGGTCGTGCCCACCAACTTGCGAATCGTGGAAATTGCATCAACACCCTCCCAAACCATGGCCACAATTGGGTGAGTCTTCATAAAAGACTTTAAGTCGCCAAAAAATGGCTTATCTTTATGCTCGACGTACCAAGCAGAAAGCTGCCCATCAGAGAGGAAAGTCATTTTTAGTCCAATTAACTTTAAGCCCTTATTTTCAAACCGAGCAATAATCTCACCAATGAGTCCGCGTTGCAGACCATCTGGCTTGACTAACACGGCACTTCTTTGCATTGCCATATATTCTCCTAGTATTTTATTAATACAGTAAATTTTCAAAAACTGTCTTATCCGCAAACGGGCCAATCACTGCAAAACGCAGCTTCCCAGGCTGAATAATCCGCTCAATCACTGCTTCCACATCCTCCAAAGTAACGTTCAAGTATTTTTGCAGCAACTGCTCCGGAGTCTCCACTTCGCCGAGAAGCAACTGCTTCATCCCAAAGTACTGAGCGACACTCTCGCTGTCCTCTAGATCTAAGACAAACTTACCCGTCACAAAGTCTTTAGCACTCTTGAGCTCACTAGCAGTCACAGGCTTTTTGCCATTCCCCACCGCTTGAAACTCCTCGATCGTTACTCGTACGGCTTCCTCTACTCGCTTGGGGTCAACGCCAGCAGAAGCGCCGAAGATACCCACGTCATGATAAAAGTCTGTGTCGGTATGAATGTAGTAGCACAGGCCACGCTTTTCTCGAACTTCAGAGAAAAGCCGAGAGCTCATGTTGCCGCCCAAAATCACTCCTAACAAAGAAAGGGCGTGCCGCATCTTGTCAGTTCTACCAAAGGTTGGGAAACCCATCACGAAGTGGGCTTGCTCAGTTTTACGCTCTTCCACGAGTAGTCGTTCGTCCCGAACCGGCTCGGTACCCAGATGATCGCCGGAAACAATGTTGTCACTGCGAGTCCCTTCACCTTTTTGAAACATTTTTTCTATTTGATCCAGAGTAACGACATCATCTAACACCTGTTCATCGCCCGCCAAAATCAAGGTCACGTTTTTTAGACCGTACCACTTGGTCATGTAGTTGCGAAAATCTTCCGACTTCAGCGCGGAAACCGTTTCCTTGTTCCCAATAATATCGTGACCAAGAGTCTGGGAGTTAAACATCATTTGCTCGAACAGATTGGAGATATGGCTGGCTGGCATATCGGCATACATGTTAATTTCCTCGATAATCACGCCTTTTTCCCGATCAATATCCTCCTGTCGGAGCTTTGGGGTCAGCAGCATGTCGGAGACGACATTCAAGGCCAGCCCAAGATGCTCAGAAGCTGCCTTGACGTAATACCCCGTGTATTCCTTGCTGGTAAAGGCATTGAACTTGGCTCCCACTGCATCCACACTGGCGGCCAAGCTTTGAGCATCAGGGTAGCTTTCAGTTCCTTTGAAGACCATGTGTTCCAAGAAATGAGAAATACCCCACCACTGGCCTGGCTCATACCGGGAACCGGTATTGACCAGTGCAAGCACCGTCACTGACTTGACCGCCGGCATGGGAACCCGGATCAAAGTTAAACCAGAAGATAAAGTGGTAACAACGTGGGAAAGCATGAAAGGTATTCTAGCAGATCATTTTGTTCATTACATATTCTCAACAGTCTCAATTCCTAAGATTTCTAAACCAGCCTGAATGGTCTTGGCTACCGCCGCAGTCAGTGCTAGTCGGAACAGCTCGGTTTTCTTCTGCTCTGGACTCCCAGGCTCCTCCTTGCCAACCAAGATGTGGTGTTTGTTGTAGAACGAGTTGAAGTGCTGGGCCAACTCGAACAGATACGTCGACAAATGATGTGGGGCAAACTCAGCGGCTGCTCTTTCCAGTGCCTCCTGATTCCTAAACAACGTGCGTAAGACACTTATTTCCTCGGTATTGGGAGCGTATTCAGCGAGATTTTCTCGAGAAAAATCACTTACTCCTTTTTCCGCCGCCTTCTTTAATACTGATGCGCCCCGGGCGTAGGTGTACTGCATGTACGGACCTGAGTTCCCATCCATCGAAAGAATCTCATCCCAGTCAAAGGTAATATCTAAGTGGGAGCTGCGCTTTAAATCATTCCATTTTAACGCCCCTAGACCTATTTTTTCGGCATTTTGCTCAGTTTCCTCAGTGTGGCGAGTTGGGACTCTATTAACGACTTCTGCAGCCTCCAACGAAGAGGTTGCAACTTGCTTGGCCCGCTTCACCGCTTCATCCAGAACTTCCTCCAGCCAAATCACATTCCCTTTTCTTGTAGACATTTTTTTGTCTTTAAAACGATAGAATCCATGCTTCACATGGACCCGTTGGTTGAGCTGGTACCAACCCAACATTTCCTCGAGTTCGTAAAGCTGATTAAAGTACTCAGCTTGCTCTGCACCCACCTCATTGATGACTTTGATATCTGATCCATAATGTGACAATCGAAACTTATCCGTAGCCAGGTCTCGGGTGGCATACAGCGATGCCCCATCTTTCTTTAAAATCATTAATGGGGGCAACTTCTCATTGGGGAAAAAGACCAGCTCAGCCCCTTCACTTTCAGTCAGCAGCTTTTTTTGGCGCAGTTCCTCTATCACCGATCCCATCTTCTCTTCGAAGAAAGATTCCCCATACCCTTTGCCATCGTTCTCTGTAAATTGAACTCCGAGGCGCTGATAGATCCTGGCAAACTCTTTTAAAGACCAGTCAATGCACTTTTGCCACAATCTTCTGGCTTCTGGATCCCCTTCCTCTAGCTTCTTAAACCAAGCTCGGGCTTCATCCTCCAACTCTGGCTTCTGCTCTGCCTCCTGGTGAAACTTGACGTACAGCTCTACCAGATCCTTAACTGGCTCAGCCGACTGATCAATCTTGTTTTCATCACCGAGGTTCTTGATGGCATAAATTTGCTTTCCAAATTGAGTGCCCCAATCCCCCAAGTGGTTATCCCGATAGATTTTCCATCCCGTGGCCTCAAGCAAGTTAGCGACGGCGTGCCCGATAATCGTTGAGCGCAGGTGGCCAATTGTGAAGGGCTTGGCAATGTTGGGCGAGGAAAACTCCACCACAGCGGACCTTTGTGGGGCCACGAACATAGGTTTTTGGGACAAACTCTCCTGAATCAGGAATCTAGTTGAGAGGGTAAAGTTAATAAAGCCTGGACCAGCGACTTCTATCTTAGAGAAAAAATTCTGATCTCCCTGAAATCGCGTTAAAATCTCCAGAATTTTGTCTGCCAGCTCTCTGGGGTTTTTAAAAGACTCACCATGAATCCCTTGATTCTTGATTTGAGAAAAGGTGATTAAGGCTACGTTCGTACTGTAGTCACCAAATTGATCACTCGCAGGTCTTTCCAAGTGAATCGTTATTTCCATAGGCAAACCCAGCTCCTGAAGAGCAAGTTTGAGAGATTCTTGTATTTTTTCTATTACAGCTGACATGGTTTCCTGGGTTGAGAGTACACAGTCCTCATTCTACGACAGTCTTCCTAGCGATGCAGCCTGGATTCTATCAACGACCATATAGGTGTCAATTGATACTTACAAATATAATCCGAATCTTTTGAGTACACTTTGTTTTTAATGATATTTTGTGAAAAATTATTTATCTATATTTATTGAGTAATTCCAGACTAAATTTTTGTACTCATAAATATAAAAAAGGATTTAACATATTTATCACCGGCGAAACTTGTAAGAAATTTCGATGAACTCCAAATGCTAAGAAATTTTAGTCCTTAAGTTTTTTTGTAGTGATTTAAAAATTTGGAAAGACTAGTTTTAAAGGAGAGAGCTGCAGCGCGCATTTCTGCTAGGGTTGGTAGAAAATCATGTGACAGTCTCGGCTTGAATCTTGATCATGGTCAGTTTCTTGTAATAAGAATTACGTCTCGCTCTTGGCTTATAGCTCATTGCGTGCAAGCCCTAATGATTCACCTCCATCTTTTAAGACCGATTTTAGCCAATTCACGAGCTCATTCTCCTCAAGACATGGGTGGGTATACTGTTTCGTATTTTGTTCGCTAGTTTAAAAACTGCGTATTGCTTTTTAATTCAAACGAGATAACAATAATTTTCAGTTCTTTAACAAACAAGACCCAAAACTAAGAAATGTACTTCGTTTTTTATTTCTTATTCGCCAAAATGCCACCACAATTGATGCCCATCAGTTACTACTTCAATAGTATGAAGAAGGTCTGTTCGGAATGTCTTCGCCTTTATTGAGTCTAAGTGCTGGATTGTTTGCTGATGAGGGTGTCCATATCGATTGTTTTTCCCAAGACTGATGATGGCAAATTCGGGTTTTAATTTCTCTAAAATTGCCATGGACGTACTGGTTTTAGAGCCATGGTGCCCTACTTTTAGGACATGGGTGTCTCTTAACAATGAACCACTAAGCATTGCTAACTCGGCTTGTTCCTCGAGGTCAGAAGGGAAGAAAAACACTATATCCTTAATAGTTAAGAAAAGTGCGATTGATTCGTTATTTATTGATCCATAAGTTGCCTCTTGCTGCTGATATAAGGCCGATAACTGTGTTTCGGAGAGCTTGTTTGAATAGATGTTCATGTCCCCGACTGGGAAGTGTGGAAAGACGATCAGACCAGATATAAGGTCATCAATTTTGAATTTTTGACCTGCAAACCCTGCGAGTAGCTCCATTCCCAAAATCCTCTCTCGAATGATTGACTTGCGGAGAGCCTCAAAACTACTGGACCCCTTTCCATAACCGATAGTAAAAAGTCTGTTAACCTGGTAACGCTCTAAAATCGGCAAAATTCCTCCCATATGATCCAGGTCGCCATGAGTGGCAACTACAATCTCAATTTCTCTATCCCAGGCTGGCATATGCTTGCTTAAACAGGAAAGAATGCTTGAATCTGGCCCGCCATCAATCACTACTTGAGTAAATTTGTAGGTAATCAACGCCCCATCCCCTTGTCCAACGTCACAAAAAATGACATGGACATACTGATCTGGCCAGATCTGGTGTATATAGATCAAAAAAATCACCAGACCCGTTAGGAGAGCTAGGAGTGGCCAAACTGCCTTAGACATAATAAAGAGTTGTTTTTAGAGCTTTTCTCGGTTTAGACGTGTAATTTCGCCTGATTATTACAGTAAAAAGGCCAGCCACATACGCAAAGCTTAGAATTTTTGCCCAGCTCCCCCCAATTTTGATCAGTGTAAATGACAGCGGAACGAATAAATCCAGGCACTTTAGATACACTTCAATTGGTAACCAGGCTAAGATTGCTAAGAATTGAGCAATTACCCCTGAAAATGGCGCTACTAAGAAAAGAATTAGCCCAAGGATGGTAATAAGCGGAGTCAGCCACAGCAAAAGTGTGTTTGCAACCAATGAAAGAAGACTAAGTTCCCCAAAGTGAAACAAGATAATTGGAAGGGTAAAGATTTGAGCAGCAAGAGTAGTTTGAAAAGACGACTTGAGGGTTTCTTTAATACCCTCAATTATGTGGATAGAGAGTATGATTTTTTTCAATTTGTAGCTTTTTTCTGGCTCATTTGTGGTGCGAGGCTGAAAAAGGTGCGAGAACTTCACTAAGCCGAGTGTGGCCAGAAAAGAGAGTTGGAAAGATATACTATGTATTAAAAAGGGCTGCCATAGCAATAGTATTACTGCTGTTAGATATAGTGAGTGAGCTGCAAGGTACTGTTTATGAAAAAAATGAGTGCTGAGCACCAGCATCGTAACCATCAAGCCCGCGCGCAATAATGATGCGGTAATACCGGCCATAAAAATGTATACCAGCATAGTGGTGAGCGAGAAAAAGGAAGTGATTTTCTTAGTGAAGACTTTGCCGAAGACTAGAGAGGCAAAGTTAAGGACTAAAGCCACATTGTAGCCAGATGCAGAGATGACATGTTGCATCCCTACCACCTTTAGCACCTTTTGGGTCGACTCATTCAGTAAGGCTTTTTCACCAAATAAGAAGCCAATTAATAAAGATGCATGTGGTTCTGCAATGAGTTGTTTGATTACAAGTTTTTCTTCAATAGTGTATTGACTAATCTTCTCCAGAATTTGATAAAAAGTACACTTTCCCGAACCCTCGCAGTGTATAACTTGCTGTATTTTAGGATTATTCAACCTAATTTCCTTCTTACTTATTGTGTCACTCGACAGTAAGCGATTGCTAAATACCACTACACTATCCCCTGTCCGATAGGTATGGCAGTCATTTAGTTTGGCGCGGTAATATCCACTGATTAGGTCACAACTGGCCGTAGAGTATTCGTATTTAGTTTGGATAATGAAGTGTTTCGCTATTTCTTCCTGTTTACCCTCCTCTTGATATGATTTATATTCATGCGTATATCTAAGTAATATAAGTAGTACAGATAATACATAAATTGTTTTTAATTTCATCTTATATTTCAACTAGTTCTTTAATTTCGTTGAAAACTTTCAACGAGAGACCAACTTTGCGCTGTAGTTCCTCTATCGTGGTAAAAGGCCTGCTTTGAACAATCTCCTGGGCTCGCTTCTCACCTATACCTGGCAGCGATTCTAGTTCTTTTTGAGAAGCAGTATTTAAAGAGACTTTAGATCCTGCTTGGGGTCCTTCGCTATTTACTTTTAGCTCATCCGAGCCTGGAGACCCAATAAAAGGAATAAAAATCTTGCTTTCATCGCTCAATTTTCTAGACAGATTCATCTGCTCAGATATAAACGCAGGATCTGCATTTATCTGCAAGCCACCTGCCCGCTCGACGACCTCTCCCAGCCTGGGAAGAGACCCGAACTGATAAACACCTGGGCGATTCACCGCTCCCCCAATGTCAATAAAGACTTGAACTTCTTGAATAGGTTGATTTGAAACGCTCGAGCTCAAGTCCTGCACCTGAATAATTGAGGAAGCCGTAGAGCTTTGAAAGAGGAGAAGGATGCTCAAGAGGGTGCTGACTAGTCCCATGCAGAATAGTAGCCCCAGAAAAACATGGAACTTTCCCAAAGCTGATACATATTGTTGGATAAGGGTCACAAAGCGAAGCATAAGTCAATGCTATGCCTGTTTTATGACACCAAGTGTAGGAACTAACTCACAACAAAGTTCAGAATCTTGCCTGATACATAAATTGTCTTGAGAATTTTCTTACCGGCTATCCATTTTTGCAACTCAGGTTGCTCTTGAGCTAGCTTTTCAATCTCTCCCTGGTCAGTTACTTGATCCGCTAAGATCACCAACTGAGAACGGAGCTTACCATTTACCTGCAAAATAATAGTCATTTCTTGTGCTTGAATCAGCTTTGGATCAAATTTTGGCCACTTGGTAAAGTGAATAGATGAGTTCTCGACTAAATTAGCACTCGAGTCCATCGAGTGATAGATTTCTTCAGCTAAGAATGGTGCGAATGGAGCCAGCATTTTTAAGAAATGCTTCGCGTTTTCATCTGACAGCGTCTTCTTCGCCTTTTTTACCTGCGCTTCCCACTCATTCACAAAAATCATGATCGCTGCGATTGCTGTATTGAACTTTAGCTTAGGTAAGTCCTCACTCACCTTTTTAATGGTCCGATGCAGCTTCTGATCAAGTAGGGTGCCGACTTTTTCATACTCAGATAAGGTACTAAACAAGGCATAGATTCGCTGTATTAACCGATAAATGCCGATCACGCTGCCAGTATCCCATGGCTTATCTGCCTCGAGAGGACCCATAAACATCTCGTACACCCGTAAGGTATCGGCACCATACTTCTCGATCACTTCATCTGGATTAATGACATTTCCCTTACTCTTACTCATTTTTTTGCCATCTGGACCCAAGATCATGCCTTGGTGCCTCATCTTCAAAAATGGCTCATCAAAGTTCAGATGGCCTTGATCGCGCAAAAACTTCGTAAAAAATCTTGAATACAGCAAGTGCAGCACAATATGTTCTGGACCAATCAAGTACAGATCCACCGGCAGGAATTTATTGATCTTCTCCTTACTCGCAAACTCTTTGCTATTCCGAGAATCAACGTACCTCAAGAAATACCAGCTGGAGTCGACAAACGTATCCATCGTGTCACACTCTGGTCTCCAGCCCTTGCCGTAGAGTTTTTCAGTCCTTTCGAAGAACTCCTTAGAGCCGCGCAGCGGCGATTCTCCGGTTGGTTTGAAGTCTACGTCAGTTGGCAGCAGCCAAGGCAAATGCTCCTCCTTTACTGGGTGCGGATTGCCTTCAGGGTCATAGACAACTGGAATTGGTGCACCCCAGTATCGTTGACGCGAAATTAACCAGTCACGCAGCTTGTAAGTGGTAATTCTCTTGCCCCAGCCTTTTTCCTCGAGATAGTCCATCATTTTGTGAGTTGCAGTGTGAATATCCAAGCCATCTAGGAACCCAGAGTTCACCATGACTCCCTGCTTTTCTTGAACTTGCTCTTCTCTCTCGACTGCAGAAGTATCTCCATCTGGAGAAACTACCACTCGCTTGATTGATAGCTTGAACTGAGCAGCAAATTGAAAATCTCTTACATCATGAGCTGGCACACCCACAACTGCCGCAGTACCAAAACCTTTTAAGACAAAGTCTGAGATCCAGACAGGAACCAGAGCGTTGTTTAGCTTATTTACAACGTAAAAACCAGTAAAAACACCCGACTTCTTTCTTCCCTCAGCCATCCTATCAAACTCAGATTTTTGACAAGTTTTTTCGAGATAGGCAGCAATTTCGGCAACTTGACCCTGCTGCTCAAGATTCAGTTTAATTTTTCCCTCAAGTATTTTTTCTACAAACTGATGCTCCGGGGCAAGTACGATAAAAGTCGCCCCAAAGTTTGTATCAGGTCGAGTCGTAAAACAGGTAATCACCTCATCTGAACCCTGTACCGTATAATCAATATTAATTCCCTGTTTTTTCCCGATCCAATGCAGCTGCTGATCTTTCGTTGCTTTTGGCCAGTCCACCTCATTAAGACCGGAAATCAGTTCTTCAGTGTAGTCAGTGATCTTAAAGTACCACTGCTCTAGATCTTTCTGAACTACTTGAGTACTACACCGCTCACACTTGCCATTTACGACCTGCTCATTGGCCAAGACCGTTTGGCAAGAAGGACACCAGTTCACCAAGCCCATTCCTCGATAAGCTAGACCTTTTTTGTACAGCTGCAAGAAAATCCACTGAGTCCAGCGGTAATACTCGGGGTGGCTAGTCGCGACTTCATTCGCCCAGTCATAAGAAATTCCAATCTGGCGGATCTGAGACCTAAAAGTATCTATAGCGTTTTTGGTAGTTACTGCAGGAGGAATACCTGTCTTAATCGCGTAGTTCTCTGCTGGTAAGCCAAAAGCATCCCAACCAACCGGGAAGAAAACCTTTTTTCCATTCATTCGCTTAAACCGTGCAAGTATATCCAGCGCGGTTTTAGACTCGACATGACCAACGTGCAACCCAGATCCAGAGGGATAAGCAAAAGCGAATAACAAATACTCTTTGTTCTCTGGCGCAACCGCTTCTTGAAGGTCAGAAACCTGGAAGTCCTGGCGCTTCTGCCAAACCCTCTGCCATTTTTTTTCGACTTCGTTGTGATCATAAAAACTTTTGGACATTTGGCTCCTTAGCTATAAAAAATCCCCTCTCGGGGATATATGAATTCTTGGCTCCCCTGCCACACTTACACAAAAAGAAGCTGAAGAAGGGTCGTTTGAGAAGAATCCATTCGCAAAGTATAGCACATTTGCAGAAGGCTCAACTACAGAACAGATTTAGTAGCCAATCTGGTGCATTAATAGTGCGTTCATAATACGAAAATAATTTAGAAGAATAGAATACGAATGTTTTTAAACGCAATATTACAGAAATATTATCGCATGATCTGGAATATCCATTAGTGAAATAATAGTACTTTAAATATAAAGTAGTCTTTTTAGATAGATTCCAATAATCTGACTGAGAGACAGAGGAGGGGCTTCTTTGATTTTTTAAATACTTCTGCAATTTAGTTACTTTAAAAAAGATTATTAAATTTCGACAATTTTAGTTCGCTAAGGATTAATACTGAGGAAATAGAAATTTCTGTACGCTAACAATAAATTTCTCTCACTATAGGATTAAAATGATGATTTTAGGATTAAAAAATAATAAAACCCATACGGTAATTCGCTTAGGGTTGATTAGATAAACTAAAGTAAGTACTAAAAAATCTAGCAGTCGCACTTATACACTGCTTGTACCAGATCAACTTTTGAGGGATGACTCATTTTCGAAAGAAAATGCGGTAATCTTCTTCCATACATATAGGAAACTAATAAACCTCCGCTCTAGATTGGCCTAAAATCGAAGAATTAGAAGGTTCCAGTACTCGCTACTAGTAAGTGGAGAATCCTCACCTGACTCTCCATTTTGCGCTTTTATTTGTGTTTTATCTGGACATTCCTCATTTAAATGAATTCGTGCAATTAATTATAAACGTCTTTTAACCACTCATTCCAGAATAACTTCAAGTTTCACACCGAAGTAAGCACGTAAACGTAGTGACCAAAACTCATTTCTCCAGATTCAAAAAAAATTGTTTTAAATTCCTCACAGAATTTGAGCTCTCCCCACTGCCCATCTGACTCGTAAATACTTTTTCTCCAGATTAATTATCCATGCAATAAGATACATTTAATATAAAGATGTCAGAGCCTTGTAAAGGAGCTCTCACTTGCGAAGTTAAACCGAATTTTAGTGTGGCTGAACTAAAGTAGGGTTTGCAATATATAGCCAAAGCTGCTTGAATTATTCATATGTCAATCCTGCTCAATTTTTTCAAAACCAAGGGTCACCAAGTAGCTGCTGGGGCACTCCTTCTCATTACCGTACTGCTGCCAATTATCGTTTTACCACTAAATGACAACTTTCTCGTGGACTCCAAAACGTATCTATTACTAATGGGAGCAATCTTCATTGCGTTGATTTGGACAATTAACAGCCTTGCTAAAAAGTCTCTCCAAGTTACCCTTTCACCATTTTTGCTGCCATTAATTCTATTTTGTGTTTCTGTACTGCTCTCTTCTTTTCTAACAGGTGGCTTAGCAATTCGCCACTTACTGGGAATCGGAGGAATTTACTTAGCATATATAGTTATAGTTATTTTTGGTTCGTCGCTGCTGCACAAGAAAGCTGCGCTGAAATTTCTGCCAGTTCTTTCAATTCCAGCGATTTTGCTGTCTGTCATGTCATTTGCAGAATTGTCTCAATTTGGTCCGTCACGGGCTTTGAACATGCTCTTGAAAACTCAGTTCCCCAACTCACTCATGTTTAGCGTGACTGGCTCACCAGTAATCACAGCACAAATCCTTGGAGTTACTTTAGTAGGAATTATTGCGGCATTGCTCAGTTCTAAAAAAAGACGCTCATCTTTTATGTTCTTAATTGCAGGTCTCGTCGTAACTGCTGGATTATTACTCAACCTGTATAGTTCGTACCAAATCTTTAGTAGTAATAACTTACTGCTCCCTTACTCGGCAAGTTACTCGATAGCTATAGATACGCTGAAGTCAGCTCGCGCTGCTGCAATTGGAGTAGGGCCGGAAAATTTCTTACATAGTTACTTAGCTCTCAAGCCCGGGTGGCTCAACCAAACTTCACTCTGGAACATTCAGTTTGGGCAAGCAAGTAACTTCCCATTCACGATCTTGGCGACACTTGGTTTGTTAGGTCTGACATCTTGGTTACTACTTTGTTTCCAAGCGATTAAGCAAGCAAGAAGATCATTAAAAGTTGGGAACACTGAAAGTGTTCCTTTAATGGCTATCTTCTTTGCAACCCTAGTCTTGCAGCTTCTCCTCCCTATCAATGTCATTTTAATGGGGATTCAGGCAGTAGCCTTGGCATTCTGGATTGCATCAGAGAAGGGTACTCTAAAAGACGTCCAGCTACATGCTTTTACGGTCCAACTCACTCAGGCAAATGAGGAGGCTCAAAAAGTCCCCAAACATAGTAACGTGCTGGTCTACCTAATGAGTCTTATCTTGGCTATCGTAATTCTCATCTCAGGCTACTGGACTAACCGGGTTGCTTTTGCTCAGTACATTACTTTCCAAGCAAGTAGAGCAGCTGCCGCCAATGATGCTGTAAAAACCTATGAGCTCCAACAGCGCGCTATTCGTTTCAATCCTTACATGGATTCTTATCGCCGCAAGTATAGTTTGACCAACATGGCAATTGCCTCTGCCTTGTCACAAACAAAAAACCCAAGTGAAGAAGATAAGCAAAAAGTAGCCACCTTGGTTCAGCAGGCAGTCAGAGAAGCAAAAGCTGGCACCACTATTGATCCACTCAATAACTTGAACTGGATTACGCTCGCGAACATCTACAGCAACTTGATCGGCGTCACAAAGGAAGCAGCGTCTTGGACAGTGGCCGCTTACTCCAAAGCCATTGAGGTTTCTCCTCTAGACCCAGCAGCTCACGTTGAACTTGGCGGAGTATTCTACAGACTAGAAAGTTACCAACGAGCAACTCAAGTCTTTGAAAGAGCCGTTATCTTGAAGCCAGACTGGGCTAATGCCTATTACAACTTGGCTAACTCATACCGTAAAGAAAAGAACTACTCTCAAGCAATTGCTGCTTACCAACAGGCATTAAGTTTAGTTGCTGGTAGTGAAGAGGAAGCTTCCAAAGTGAGTAAAGAACTCGAGGATACACGAGCTGAGGCGGCTGTTGCACAGCCCGCAGCTCCTACCAAGGCCGCCGCAGGAACGACTCCACCTACTCGCCAAGAGGTGACCCAGCCAGCCACAAATGAAAGCCAATTAAGTGCTCCAACGGCTGCAACTCCCGCGGGCCAGGTTTCTCCAGAGGTACAAGATGCAATTGATCCAAGTACACTCCAAGGACCATAAAATCTAGACCAATCAAAAATTAATCGAGGTACTCTCGCAGAGCAGTTTTCAGCTCAGGAATTCCCTGGTGAGTGATTGAACTGAAGGCGATCACTTGTTCTTTTTTCTTGGCGAACTTAGTCTTGATACTCTTTAGTAGTTCGGGTGAGTACAACTCTTGCTTGGAGATGCTAACCAGATAGGGCTTCTTCATCAGCTCTGAACTATACGTAGCCAGCTCGTTCTTTAAGACCTCAAACTGTTGGACCATCTGCTCCACTTTCTCTTGATCAGAAATAGCCTCATCGAAAATCACTGCCTCATCCAAACTCAACAAGTACAGCAAGACTTTACAGGCCTCAACATGGCGCAGAAAGTCATAACCTAACCCTTTTCCTTGGCTGGCACCCTCAATTAAACCTGGAATATCAGCCATCACCACATCTCGACCATCTGTTGGATCTTTTTCCAAGCCCTCGAGAAAAAGTACTCCCAAGTTCGGCTCTAAGGTCGTAAATGGGTAGTTGGCAATTCGAGGATTGGCTTTCGTGACAGTCGAGAGCAATGTACTCTTGCCTGCATTGGGATAGCCCACTAGACCAACGTCTGCTAATAACTTTAACTCCAGAATGACAATCTTCTTCTCGCCAAACGTGCCGTACTCGGCTTCGGTTGGGGTGGTATTCGTGGAACCTTTAAAAGTCACATTTCCGCGACCAGCTTCACCACCTTTGGCTATCAATACTAGTTGACCATCTTCGAGGATCTCGGCTACCTGAATTTTAGTAATATCTTGAATCTTGACGTTTTTAAGACTTTGCTGAAGTAGTGCCTGGGCATCTAGTTCTGGGGACTCGGCTGAGCCCTCAACCTCTTTACCTGGCTTAACAGAGTTGACTGGGAAAATTTCATCCGGTTGCCTCAACGGCGGCATGCCACCAGTGACTGGCACATAGAACTGCTGATGGTGCATGGTGGGATTGGGACTCCCTTCCATGCTTTTGTGTTGTCGACGAGCAATGCTGATCCGATTATCAGCCAGTAGCCAAACGACGGTGCCGACTGGCACCTCTAAGATCAAGTCTTCACCCTTCGCGCCTTCTTGCTTCTCGCGAGCTCCATCGCCGCCTCGCTCGGCTTTAAATTCTTTTACCCCAGCAAAGTGATGCAGAGTGTTTACATTTTTAGTTCCCTTGAGATAGACATTTCCGCCATCCCCACCGTTGCCACCATCAGGACCACCTTTAGGCACATACTTTTCTCGGCGAAATGAAACACGACCATTCCCACCATCACCCGCGAAAAATTGCAGCTTAACTAAATCAATCATGCCCTCATTTTACCACCTAATCTGGTATAATATCCGGATGTCTGAATCCCGCTTCGATATTCGTAATATTGCTATTATTGCTCACGTTGACCATGGTAAGACGACTCTCGTCGACTGGATGCTCAAACAGACTCACACTTTTCGCGAGAACCAAGCGGAAATGAACCAAAGTACTATCTTGGATAGTAACGATCTGGAGCGCGAAAAAGGAATTACCATTCTCGCCAAGAACACTTCAGTTCGCTATTTTTCCAAACCTCGTCAACAGAACTTTAAGATTAACATTATTGATACGCCAGGCCACGCTGACTTTGCAGGTGAAGTTGAACGCGTCTTAGGTATGGCTGACGGCGCAGTCCTCCTGGTCGACGCTGCTGAGGGACCACTTCCACAAACAAAGTTTGTACTCAAGAGGGCCCTCGAGTTGAAGCTGAAAATCATGGTCTTAATTAACAAGATTGACAAACCTCATGCAGATGTAGACGCAACTCTGACTCAAATCGAAGACCTTTTCCTCAATAACACTGAGGATCCGAGTGCTCTCGACTTTCCAATTATCTACGCAGTCGGTCTCCAAGGCAAAGCTTGGGATCACTTGCCAACTCCAGAGGAAATTGCCCAGCCTACTAACCTTGATTCTTTATTCGAGAAAATTCTGGACTTTGTTCCTTCCGCCCGTGGTGACGATTCTGCGCCTTTCCAAATGTTAATCTCTACTCTCGAAGCAGATACCTACTTAGGCAAGATGTGTAATGGTCGCGTCCGCCGAGGAAAGTTGAAGATTGGCGATCAAGTTGCCATCGTCACTCAAGATGAAGGCACTATTGGTACCTACAAAGTAGAAAAGCTCTTCATCTCGACTGGCTTAAGTCGAGAACCCATCGATGAAGTCATTAGTGGAGATATCGTTTCCATTGCGGGAATTAAAGAATTGACCATTGGTCAAACCGTTTGTCAGCCAAGCACTCCAGAAGCACTCCCTTCTGCACAGATCACAGATCCTACCTTAAAGATCACAATTGGACCCAACACCTCACCACTAGCAGGTCGAGAAGGCAGGTTCTTAACTTCTCGTCAGATCTATGATCGCCTAATGCGCGAAAAAGAAACCAACTTAGGACTCAAGATTGAGCAGCAACCAGATTCATTTGGCTTTGAAGTCTCTGGTCGTGGTGAGCTGCACTTGGCAGTACTCATCGAGACCATGCGACGGGAAGGCTATGAAATTGAAGTTAGTAAGCCTCAAGTCATTTATAAAGACATCGACGGGGTGAAGCACGAACCATTCAGTGAAGTAATTGTCGATATCCCAGATGAATTTGTCGGGACAGTCAACTCTGAGTTCTCTCGTCGCCGCGCCATGTTGATGGATCACAAATCCAACGGCAAGGGTGAGACTCGCCTCACTTTTGAGATTAGTGACAACAATCTGCTGGGTACCAGAACTATTTTAATGACTGATACTCGAGGAACTCTGTTGATGAGCAGTATTTCTCTTGGCTACCGACCAGCGACCAGCACCTACCAACAACTTCGCAATGGTGTACTCATCTCTTCAGATAGTGGCAAGTCAGCTACGTATGGCTTAGATAATGCACAGCAACGAGGTAGTCTGTTCATCGGTGTCGGAGAAGATACGTACGAAGGCATGATCGTCGGTCTCAATTCTCGAGATCAAGACATGGAAGTCAGCGTCACCAAAATCAAGAAAAGCACCAACGTTCGTTCTGCCACCAAAGACATGGGCGTCCAGCTTACTCCTCCAGTCCGCTACTCACTTGAACAATCACTAGACTTTCTCGAAGATGATGAGCTCCTTGAAGTTGTTCCCTCCAGCCTGCGCTTGCGTAAACTGTGGCTGAATAAATCTGAGCGAGAGAAGCACGCCAAGAAGAGTCAGTAATTTGTTCCCCTATCTTAAGAGTGTTGACCCATCGACGCTGCCTAAAACCCCCTTAAAGTTCGACGGGGAAAAGCACCTCTACCTCAAGTAGTTCCCTGGATTTTCCAGAATTCCACCCTTCCGAACTTCAAAGTGTAAGTGAGTACCTGTTGACCGGCCGGTACTTCCCATCTGGCCTATCACACTTCCACGAGCAATCTTCTGCCCTGTCTGCACCTGCAAGACACTCATATGACCATATAGCGTCACAAAGCCATTCCCATGATCAATCATGACCCGGTTTCCATAGCCTGAGTTATCCGGCCAGCCAGCTAAGACGACGGTACCACTGTCAGCTGCTAAGATTGGACCAGCACCTCTATTCGCGATGTCAAATGCCTTATGATAGAAGCTGTAGCGCTGAGTAATCATTCCTGAGGCAGGCCAGACAAAAGAGCCAGAGGCAGTCACGGCACCGGCATCAGGAGTCAAGCGAGCAGCAAAGCGCGAGCTTGGCGCAACTGGCACCGCGGCCGGCCTCACACCTTCAGGAACCATCAAGGTTTGACCAATCGCCAACTCAAAAGTCTCAGCATTTTTAAACTCATTAAAAGGATAGTTAACAATTTTCTGGGCTTCAGCTTCTTCAGTTAAGCCATATTTCCGAGCAATCGTGAAGATCGTTTCTCCTCGAGCAACTTTGTGCCGAAGTCCATCGACAGGAAGAATTCGCAGCTCTTGACCAGGCTTAATCTTGGCATTTTTTTCCAAGTTGTTTTCCCACAAGACCGTCTCGACCTGCTCCAAGTTATACAGCTTGGCAATACTCGAGAGCGTTTCTCCATCTTGAACTCGGTGGGTGTAGACCTCTCCACCCCGATACTGTCGGACCTCTTCAGATTCATTCGTCGAGAGATCTGCACCGTAAGCCTGGAGAGTATTGATCACCCCAGAGGACGACTCTTGTTGGGATTCTTGGCGTTGGGTTTGCTCACGAATAAATGGCCCCAAAGTGATGACCAGGAAAATTAAGGCGATCATCCCGAAGTGCAAAAATGGCCGACTGTACTTGCCTCGGCGTTTATAGAGAAGATCGACCAGCACATCCTTCATCAGCTCAAACTTAGAAAACCACTTATAGCCACGACGACGAATGTATTTATAGATAAAGTCAAAGAAACTCTGCGTTTCTTTTAAAGCAGCCCCAAGTGGTAAACGGGGAAGATATTTAATAGTCATAAGCGGGAATGACAAGTATAGCAAAAAAGACTGGGTAGAGACAGGGTCGGAGCTACTGTGCTCAACCATCCTTTAGGGAAGCCAAAAACTCTTTGTTGGTGGAAGTACGCCTCATTCGGTCAATCAGGGTTTGGGTGCGTTGGTCTTTATCAACCATATCCAGCATGCGCTGTAGGGTCAGCACTGATTGGTAGGTCATCGGGTCAATTAAGAGATCATCTTTGCGAGTACCTGAGCGTTGAACATCGATCGCCGGGTAAATGCGACGCTCAGCCAAGCGTCGATCCAGATGAACCTCTTGGTTCCCAGTTCCCTTGAACTCTTCGTAGACCAAGTCATCCATGCGTGAACCAGTGTCTACCAGGGCAGTCCCAATAATTGTCAGCGAGCCTGGAGTCTCAAAGTTTCTGGCCGCACCAAAGAACTTCTTTGGTGGGAACAAGGCTGCAGGGTCAAATCCACCAGACAAAGTTCTTCCAGAGGTTGGGATGGATAAGTTATAGGCACGAGCTAGGCGAGTAATTGAGTCAAGCAAGATCACCACATCTTGACCTGCTTCTACTAGTCTCTTGGCACGCTCGAGAGCAATCTCAGCAACGCGGCACTGATCTTCAGCACTTTCATCAAAGTTACTGGCAGCGACTTCACCCTTGCCCTTAGTAATCTTGTCGATGTGACGACGGAAATCAGTCACCTCTTCTGGTCTCTCACCAACTAACACTGCAATCAAGTGAACTTCTGGATAGTTCGCCGCAATACCTGTGGCAATCTGCATCAGCAAGGTGGTTTTTCCTGCCTTGGGAGGAGAAATAATTAAACTTCTTTGCCCTTTCCCAATTGGCGCCACCATATCGACAATACGCATAGAAAGTGGCTCCTCACCAGTTTCCAACTTAAACTGCTTATCTGGATAGACTGGAGTCAGACTTTGAAACTTAACTCGATCGCCCATTTCCTCTGGAGGAACACCATTGACGGTATCTACCTTGAGCAAACCCCAATATCGTTCATTCTCCTTGGGAGCTCGAGCCGGGCCAGTGATCACATCACCTGGACGCAAACGGAAACGACGAATTTGAGAAGTGGAAATATAGGCATCGCGCTCAGAAGGCGCAAAGTTGGCCCGCAGCACACCATGACCCTCGAGAGAGGTATCTAAGAATCCGGTTATCACTTCAGTCACTGCATCGGCATCATTGATCATCATTCGATCATCTTGGGGTGGTAAGAAGCGACTACGCTTGTTGCGAACTCCCCCATTATTCATGCCATTATTCATACTGTTAGATCGACCCATTGAGTCTGATCGACCATTACTCACATTTAAGGAGTAGGTTTTGCGTGGCCGGACTGGTTCTACCGGAATATCTCTGGAGGGAATTCTAGACTGCTCAGCAATAACTGGCGCAGCCTCTGGAGCTGGCTCAGCAGCAACTTCTTTAGATTCAGTCTTTTCAACTGCTTTTTCAGTATATTCAGTAGAGAGGGGTTCTTTCGCATCGACCTCTTTTGCAGAGGCCTTCGCTTCTTTCTTTTCTTCTTTTACTTCTTTGGTGGGAGTTGAGACTTCCTCTACTTTTTCTGCTGGAGGGTTACCGATGATATCGGTTGCGGAGAGCTGTGTGGACATAAATAGATTTTTCTTCTTCAAGGTAATAAATACTAAAAATAATCCTGCTTAGATGAAAGACTGATATAAATTGTGGGAAGATAAAATAGTATTCGCTGCACCTATGTGCTTTTGAAGTTCCTCTATTATCCTCCATTTTAGATGGATGTCAAATCCTGGTTATCAAACTTGGCCGGGTCAATCAGGCGAGCATAGCGGAAATGGCGAATTTCGGAGGTTAAGTACTTACAGGTATAGAGAATCAAGTGCGCATCATAGTCGCTAATCTCAGTTCCCTCTTCACCAGAGTAAATTTCATACACATACTTGCGCTTCTCTGAGATCACCTCAACTAAGTCTCCAGGCTCCAAATCCGGCAGCAAGTAAAATGAGTGGTATCTCCAGTATTCACCCTTCCACCACCAGGTATAACCAAAGCGGTGGGCAGCCATAATCATCGGTTGAGCAAGCTCACCAGGCTTGCCAAACTCAGGCACGCGCCAAACACCCTTAACTAGTGACTGTTCTGGATTCGCGCTTTCGAGTATCTCAGTCCGGACTCCAATTCTAGGAATAATCAGCCAACTCCCCTCTGGCAATGACTCATCATACTCAGGCAGAGCAATTTTTGGAGCTTCTGGCTGGGGCTGCTCAAACTCCCCTCCCAGAGGAGTGCCGACGTCAGTGGTTTTGACAGGGACGGTCTCGTGGTTAAAAAAACGGAAATAGGCGACCGGTGCAAACAATGCCAAAAGGATAAGCATGCTTAAACTAACAAAACCGCCAAAAGCAATGCTACGCAGCGAACGAGCGCGGCGAGTTTTTGGCCTACTATTTACATTCAACATCTTTGACTGAGGTGCTTGAGTTTTTACAACCGGCTTTGGCGGATGAGCTTCTTTTTCAGGAGAAGCAGTCGGAGTAATCTTTTTTACATCTTTTTGTGTCGTAAGGTCTTTATTTATAATCTTCTGATACAAGATCTTTGATTTAGAAAGCGGAGTGACCTGTACTGGAATTTCGACTGGCTCTATAACTGGGGCAACAATCTTCCCCACCCAAAGGGGCCGCAAGAACCGTAGCTTCTTCTGAACAAAAGGTCGATTGATAATGAGAGGTATCTTCATGTAGTTAACTATCACCTCGATAAGTAGGCTTATATTATACTACATATATTGTTATAGGACAATGTTTGGAGGCAAAAAAAGAGGCTTTTTGGAAGTTCGGATGCCTGCCCATTCGCCCGAACCTCCAAAAAAACCCCAAACTGACCCAATTCTTTACTCTTCTTCCACTTAAGATCTATTTTACTTTTTGCTTTTAATTGTTACCATTATTGACGTTATGCGTTTGTCTCTGTAAAAGGAGGCAAGATATTCTCAAAAAAGCATTGTTATTCGTGTTTATCGGTAATAATGCTTTTTTTGTGTCTATTTTACTTCTTCTGAACTCCCACACTCTTATTTTTTTAACTGCTACCCCATGCTTGACCTGCTATTTGTTAGAAATATAACTGAGCTAGACATTTTTGTCAACCTATAACATGAATGAGGAGAGAATAATAGGGGCCTATATTTTTATTTATTAGCAACTTAGTCATGATGAATTTAATTTACTAACATTTGTTTTACGATCAGTCGGGTTGTGAATATCTGTGAGTTAGCACCCTCCTGAAGAGAAACACCTGCCTGAGAAGCTGCGCCAAAAGCGTCGTCCCGGCACTCCCATATATTCTTTGGGTGGATCTGAGCAGACTCTAATGAAGCTTGAGCCGCTTCATTAGCGCTTGGACTGAAGAGTCAGTCTGGTAAGAAATGACTTGGGAAAAGCCCAGCCGCTTGGCTTCTTTTACTCGCCTGTCACCATATGCGACTCGGCGAATCTCCCCCAGTAGGCCAACTTCTCCGATAAAGACCATCTTCTCTGGTAACGGCACATTCTTGTGCGAGCTAATAATTGCCATACACAAGGCTAGATCAATTGCCGGCTCGGTGATCGTAAATCCACCCGCGACATTTAGGAAAATATCAGCCATACCCAGCGGTAAACGACCATGCTTCTGCAAGACCGCAGCCAGCACCTGAAGTCGAGAAAGCTGAACGCCTCTACCCACCCGTCGAGGCATCGCCAGCTGGGACTCCACCACTAAGGCTTGGACCTCGATCAGTAATGGTCGAGTGCCTTCCATCACACACGCAGTAGCAGTACCAGGCGCCGGTTCGGGATGCGCCTCCAAAAAAATCTCGCTAGGATTCTCTACCTCGGCTAGACCATACTCGTTCACCTGAAAAATACCGACCTCGTCAGTCGCCCCAAATCGGTTTTTTATAGCGCGTAGCAAACGTAGTTGCCCAGTTCGCTCCCCACTCAACTCTAGAACTGCATCTACGATATGCTCAAGTACTTTTGGTCCAGCAATCGTGCCCTCCTTGGTGACGTGCCCAACCAGAAAAGTAGGAATGTCGTTTCTTTTAACAACTGCGGTAATTCTCTCAGTCGCTTCTCGCAACTGACCCACCGACCCCGAGCTGCCCAACAGATCTTCAGTCGTCAACGTCTGAATACTATCAATGATCACTAAAAACGGGTTCTCTGCAACTATTAAGGTGGTAATTTCATCCACATCTGTACTCGTTACAAATTTTAGCCTGGAACTAATTTTTTTTGGAGATAGTTTTAAATGTTCGTTCTCTAAAATTCGCTTGATTCTAAGGGCGATTTGACTTGGACTTTCTTCGCCAGCTATATAGAGGATTGGGCCAGAAGTTGCAGACTTTTTATCCTCAGCTGGTATGTCACTCAGTAACTGCACCACCAACTGAGTAAGCAGGGTCGACTTCCCTATTCCGGGCTCACCCCCGATTAACATAACTGCACCTGGGACCATCCCCTTCCCGGCTCTATCTGCCCCCAGTACTCGATCAAACTCGCCAATTCCAGTTGAGATCCGATTTTTAGAGGGACTAATCTTTTCTACTTCAGAGAAACTAATAACGTTCCTCTGATCAATGACTTTCTGTCTGCCACCTGATGCGGATTTTGAGCTTGACTGCTCTTTGACAGTCTCTACCAATGTATTCCACTCACCACAGTTAGAACACTGGCCAGACCACTTAGGGAAAGCTTCCCCACAGTTTTGACAAACATAGACAGAACTAGACTTTGACATAGGCGACCTCGTATCAGCACCATACTATGGGAGCAACAAAGCGACAAGACTGGATTCATCTCATTGTGAACTGAATTTTAAGAAATTCTTTCTGTTTTGACTATTGAATGATCCGCACCCCACCTAAGTCCTCGAAGGAAAATGAGTGCGTCTCATGGATTGAGCCAACAAAGACGTTATTCAGGGACAAATGAAAATGATGCGCGTAGTGACGGACAGTCTCCGGCCCAAAAGGAAGTTCTTCATCAGCTATCAGCTCAACATTAAGCAACGGTAAAACACCGGCTTGCTTAAATAGGGTAATATACTCCTGAAACCTTACGAGAATGGCCTGACTCTCTTTCGGATCGTCACAACTACTACAATGAATAACCAAAACATTCCGACTCGTCTCATTCTTATAGACATACTGCAAAGACTTGTATAGTTTTTCTGGAGAGTTAGAGAAGATAATAATTTTTGGCCTGGTGACATGGGCAAACATACTCAACATCCTCTTATGCAGAAAAGGTGTTCCTTTTGTCAGATGTAGCAACCACTCTAATATGTAGTCTCGATAGACCATGGCAAGAACCATTCCAGCGGCTGGAAAGAAGTAAAAGGAGAAAAAAACAATATTCTTATGATCTATAAAGATGTTTCCAATCACACCAATAAGAGTTGCTAAACCAGCCAAAATTACATAGATTATGGGTCCCTGGTATGTTCGCTTTAGGTCTGGTCTGTTCACTCTTAAGATCATGTTTCCTACTGCAAAGAGCGTCATTACACCCAAAAAACTAATTGTGTATACACCTGCCAGTGATAGCAAATCGCCCTGAGTAATGATCAAAATTGAAAGACACAACAATGAGAAGGCAACCACAATTCTAGAGATGTGCGTGTTGCGATTCTTCATCCTAGGCAGCAAGATTGAGGAAGGCAGACAGTGATCCAAGGTCATCCGATACATCAGGCCAGAAACACCCACAAAACTGGTGAGGACTGCGCCCGACAGGACCAAGAAGGCATCGATCACCATGATGTACTTGAAGGCATTTCCCCCCAAATTTTGAGCTACATCTGCCAAGATAAAGTCCTTTGCAGCCGCAATATCAGACAAGCCCATGGTGTGAAGAACTACCAGTGCGATCAGCGGATTGAGCACGATCACTCCGATCAACATGTTTCGTAGCGTTTTTCTAAACACACCTTTTTTCTGTTCTTCCACAAAGTCAGCCGAGGACTCAAAGCCAGAGACACCCAACAGAGAAGCAGCAAAAGCCAAAACCAACATCTTGATTGCACCTGGCCCCACCCCAAAACTGATCCCTCCCGGAGAAGTAACCGCACCCTTAAAAAGCTGAATTGTCTGTTCAAAATTCTCGGGCAACATCCCCCACCCGGAGTTCAAGATCCGAAGTAAGCCAAGTCCAATAAAGAGCAAGAGTGTCAATAGATGAAAAGAGAAGATTGCCATTGCAACTTTGGAGCTTTCTTTCACTCCCGCAATCACTAACCCTGCAAAAAAAATGATGATTGCTCCCGTCGCAATTAAAACCGGAAAGTTATGAAAAATAGTCCCAATGTAGGACGATGCGGTCTTAGCACTGATGACGGAAGTCACCACATACGACAAAATAGTCATCACTCCAGCAACTGAAGCAAAGGTTTTGCTCGTCGCATTCAGCAAGCAGTTGTATGTCCCTCCATTCAGAGGCAACGCCTCAACGACTTCCGTATACACATGCTTATACAACCACAACACTACGCCAATCAGAATGAAAATTAAAGGCGCATAGACTCCAGCAAATAAGATGGCGATTCCAGACACATACAGCGATGAGCTAAGAATATCGTTTCCTGCAATTGCAGTCGAGGCAAACTCACCCAGTCGAGGATGGGCACCCTTCTCTTTATCAGGCATGACAATCATTGTACTGAAAAGAGCACACGGACCTCAAGGGGTGGAAATAGGGTGAGAGAATGTTTACGCTATGCTGCTGCTAAAGTAATCCCAAAACTCTCAAGTACTGCGCGATTTTTTGCTGCAACTTCTTCGCCCAACAAACCCTTTTCCTCAAACACAATCTGCAAAGGTTTTTTTGCGAGGACAGTATAAAAATCAACTTGGCTCTGAATAACTTCTTTAGCAATCTTTGGGTCTGCGACAGCTAACCACTCAGCAGAAATAACATAGCAACCAAGATTATACTTTTGCTCACCACCGCCTAGAGTAAAACAAATTTTATTCGCCACATGCACTCCATGTGGGCGAACCATATGCCCTTTGACACCATGTTTGAGTGGCTTTGGATCTGTAAAAGGTAAGTGACCAGCGAAAAGTAATCCCTCGCGATCAGCTAAAGCTTCAATATGTTGCTGCATACTGGCATTCACCTGATCCCACTCTTGAAGATCGAGAGATTTTTTCACCCAGTCGTTTTCATCATTCGACGCGATGACGATATCCTCATTAAAGGTTTTCTTCAAGGCCTGAACAACTTCAGTAAAATGCTCCAAACGGAAGCCCGCCCCAACAAAACCCAAACGAGTTCCTTGGTTCAGCTGAACACCCTCATCACCGCAGGCAATGACATATGGCATGTGTTTTCTTTACTCCGTTGGTGTGGTTTGGCCAACCATACTTTGAACGGCATTTAGGTAAGACTGCATGTCCTGTTGGACTTTGCGCCAATCCCCTTTTGCTTCCTCAATCGCATTAAAGAGGAGATCCATATCAATTAATATTTGATCATCGGTGACAATCATTCGTTGCTTAGCCATAGGATTCCTTTTTTCCAATTTACTTATATCCCATTGGTACTTCAGTTAAGACTGCGCTCAAACTCATGCGACGTTGACCTGGATCAACGCTTTCCACTGAAACAGTCACACTATCACCCGACTCATAGCTCTGATCTGGGGTTAATTTACTGGTATGGATCAAGCCATCAATGCCTGGTTCAATTTTGACAAAGACACCAAACGGCACAACTCGAGAAACCTTACCCGTCAAGGTGGTTCCGACTGGATAGCGTCCTTCGACCTCAACCCATGGATCTGGTAGTAACTGCTTCAAAGAAAGATTGAGCTTACCAGCAGTTTCATCAACTCCAAGCACCTTGACTTTGAGTTGCTGACCAGCGGTAAATAACTCTCGAGGATCATTCACTTTCTCCCAACTAATTTCTGAGATATGAACTAAACCTTCTACGTGACCAGCCTGGTCTGAGTCTGCTTCTCCAAGCGGGACATTCACGGTCACAAAAAGACCAAATGGCATAATTCCAGAGATAACACCTGCGTAGGTCTCACCCACTTTGACTGAACCCAAAGCTTGGGCGCGTTGCGCCAGCTCACTGGCTTCAGAAACATGCTTCTCTGAGAAAATCAAACGGTTTTTTTCTTTATCCACTTCAATCACCTTGACTTCAATCTTGCGATTCTTCAACTTCATTAAGTTGCCAATGTACTCTTTCCCAAACTGACTAGAAGGAATAAAGCCGCGCACACCATCAACAGCTACGATCAAACCACCCTTGTTAATCTCGATACCTTTGACTTCGACAGTTGCACCAGTCTTCAGCGCATCCGTAAACTCATCCCACTTAGTGTCTAAGGCTGCTTTTTTCAAGGAAAGGAGAATCTGGCCACGATCATTCTCAGAAGAGAGAACGTAGGCTTCAATTGGATCACCAATATTGAGCTGATCAATGTAGTCACGAGCCGCTTCAAATTCTTTGTCGGTCACAATACCTTCAGTTTTACCGCCAATATCAATCATTAACATCTTGCGAGTCTTGTCAGTAATGATGCCAGTCACCGTCTCACCTTTTTTTGGTGTGTTTACGGCATACTCGGGGTTGCTGAGTAGCTCTTCCATGGTTTTTGGGGCTTTTGCGGTTGATTTAGCGGACTCTGACTTGGCTTCGCCTGATTTGGCAGCTTTTTTAGGTGCGGCTTCTTTGGCTTCTGGAGTTGTAGCTGGTGCTGCAACAGTTTCTGTTTCTGAAGTTTGAGTGACTACGGGAGAAGTTTCCTGAGGTGTAGTATCTTGAATAGGATTTGTGGTATCTGTTACCACGGCTTTTTTCTTAGCCATAAAGGAATAATCCCCTTTCTATTTGGAATAGGGTATTATATCACGCTTGAGGTGGGATGAGAGAATGGATCTGAGTAGCCCCGAAAGGTTTTGGAATTACTTTCCAAGTTTCAATTTTTTAAACGCAGTATCTGAAAATTCCCACAAAAAAACGTTTCGTTCTGGCCTCGAGCTATCTTCACACCCAGTTACCCGAGCATTATTGTCACCGCTGAGGCGTTTCAAGACTCTGTTCGAGAAGGGAAGAGTTGGTTCCACCTCGCTCAAGAGACCAGAACGAAACGTTCTAATATAGCTAAGCATACACTTTTCAGCGCACACTCAGCTTCTTAAGTTATTCACTTAAAAGGTGAAGAGAAGAATGAAGAACAACGGATGGCATTTCTTCCGAAATGTCCGCATTTTTGAGACACCTTACGATGTATCAAAAAGCATTTCATGTTCAATTGACACTTAGTACAGTTAGGCTCACTCTGTTGCCAGAGGTACACCGACTGCCTATCAACCTGGTAGTCTCCCAGGGGTCTATAGGGATGTTTCATCTTGAGATTGGCTTCCCGCTTAGATGCTTTCAGCGGTTATCCGATACTAATGTGGCTACCCTGCAATGCGCTTGACAGCGACAACAGGAACACCAGGGATTACCTCACCCCGGTCCTCTCGTCATGATCTCCTCTGTTACCAGAGGCATAGACTATACCTTCACCATAGCATATCTGCCGGCCAGGCATATATACGACAGGTGCTTGCCGTGTTATAGAACCGAATTGGTTCTATCTTCATTCCCGGTATAAGCGGGAAATCCAGTCGTTACGGGGAGCAAATGGCGATTCCTCAACTCTGAAATAACGTATTCACTGGAATAGATTCTTCTTTTACTGCTGTAGTTACAGGCAGAAATTGCATCGGATATCATGCACACTTTTATGAACTCGGTTATTGAGGATGGCTTTTTTTTCGAGCAGATCTATCGCCTCAATCATTAGCCCTACCTGTTTCTTTTTCAAACAAATATGCTTTTGAATAAGGCTCAAGAAGTGCTTTACTTACCTAAAGCCTTCAATCCTGATTTCACTAATGTGATCATTCCGATGATAGAAGTATCCCACTCCAATTAACTTCCACAGTTGTTCAACAATGTCTTTTTGCTTTGTATCTTGATAGATCACTACAACCGCTTTGACTCTGAAAAGAAACTTCATTTCAGATCGAGGGAGTAGTTGCAGCATTATGCTGCCATCACCATCAAGTAGTCCAGCAAAGTAGGCACATTGCTGAGGATTCATCATTGCTCTTCCCTCGGTATTGTCCTTTATAACCATGGGACCACGGTTTTAAAAATATAAAGGATTTCACCGAATTGAGCAAGTGTTTCGTTCTCTTATTTCTAAGAGATTGTAGCAATTTTTACTAGGGGCAAATTCTCTCAAACATCCAACGCTGACGGCGGATAGAGGCCGACCTGTCTCACGACGGTCTGAACCCAGCTCGCGTACCGCTTTAATAGGCGAACAGACTAACCCTTGGGACCTTCTTCAGCCCCAGGATGCGATGAGCCGACATCGCGAATACTCTAAGAACTTTCGTTCAAAGTCTGACTATACCTTCATCCAGTTTCACTGGATGTGGGCGTGTTATGGAAAGTCATTTGAAATCTGACAATCCATCTAAAGTGTTTCGTCCCAACACTTTAAGTCGATACGGGGTCATAACGGGAGTTTATATTGCATAAACTCAGGCATAAAAGGACGAATTAGAAACTTCAGTCTCTGCGCACTCTCCTCATAAAGGCGAATACGAAAGTATGATTTATCTCTATTCAAGTTCCCTTCTAAACCAAACTGTCTCTTTAAGCTTCTTAGAAGCAACTGTTGTTCATCGCAGCAAAATTGCTGTGTGTTAAAGTAGACACTTTTTCTATTCTGTGCTCCATCATCCATAAACCAAATTGCTAAAGTAAGTGGTGCAAAATCGATATCCGATTCGCGAACCATTTCCTTTGCGCGCTTGTGGTTTTGTTAAGACAAAAGGAGACAAAAAAGAATATTTCCAATCAACATACTTCTTCTGGTGAATCGAATGGCAAATTTTTAGATATGCATGAGTTTTACAACTCATATATCCATCACCAAGTAACGATCCAATTAGAATTGAATGTTGAGTTTCCGTTAGACTTCCCACGGTGTTGTCATGCTTAGCAAATTTCATAAAGATAGTCTACTTTTAATAGATTAAATCTTTATGAAAAAAACCAAACGAAGAGTTCACCGTTATGAGCCCAATTTCTCTTACATTTCATGTGATTGAGGTCACATGGTAAGAACAGCACCACTCCATTGCTGGAATGGGACCCCAAAATGTCAAGGTAGCAAACCGCGCCGACGCTAGGGACGCTTGGGCGCGATAACTCTGTTATCCCCAGAGTAGCTTTTATCCGTTAAGCCCGGCACCTTCCACAAAGTGCACGAGGATCACTATAACCTGCTTTCGCATCTGATTGGCTTGTTTGCCTCACAGTTAAGCACCCATATGCTATTGCACGTCCAGCCTGATTTCCATCCAGGCCAAGGGTACCTTTGCGCGCTTGCGTTACTCTTTAGCAAGCAACCTCCCCAGTTAAACTACCCGCCAAACAGTGTCCCCTTCCAAGTTGCATTGGAATCGGGTGAGTTATCTTAAATGAATCGAGTGGTATTACACTTGTGAACCCAAACTAAATAAGGGTTCTCCCACCTATACTAGACAAATCCAAGAAAGACAACAGTGTCAAGTTGTAGTAAAGCTTCATGGGGTCTTTTTGTCCTGCCGCCAGTAGGCCGCATCTTCACAGCCATTTCAATTTCGCCGAGTAATAGTTCAAGACAGTGTGAGACTTGTTAAGCCTTTCGTGCAGGTCGCCAATTAAGCGACAAGGAATTTCGCTCAAAATCTTCAAATATTAAGGCTTTTAATATCAGATTGCGGGTGTTACTTTTTCACTTGCGTTATGCAAGTAAGAAAGAAATGCGCGCCTGTGCATTTACTTATGGTCGCCCAAAAGGTCGGACTCTATCTTCCCTCTTTTTCACCAAAAACTAAATGAAAAGGGGCTTGGCGTATTAGTCTCTGAGGATTTTCTCCAAATCAATGGAGAATCTTTCCTGCTGATTTTCTGCACTTAAAGATTTTTACTTATTTTACGAAGTACTTTAAGATACTCAGATCTTCCAGCATTTGGCCAAGTTTTACTATGGCAACGATTTTATCCTTAACCATAGAACAGTTCTTTTTGTTAAGATATCAATATTACTTGATATTCTGCAAATATTTCTATTGCAGTCTCCATGTCCCCATGAAGTTCGGACTATATCATCATCCTGATGGTGCAGGATGGTTAGCGTATAGTCTCTGAGGATTCTAATAGAATATCACTCTTGAGATATTTTCTCTTTCTTCCACGCCCTTCATTAATCTGCTCTCTAATTTCTACTAATTCTCGCAAACCGGTTTGTGTTAAATGTCTCTTTTGAAACATTAACTTCACGGCCTCTCGAAAAAGTTGAAAGTTTTTCCCTTTTGTAAGGGAAAGAAGAACGAATTTATGAAAAAACGGAATAATTCTTAATTCTAGAGATTGAGGACTTGATACATCGTAGGAGTACAAGCCATCTTTTCTTTGTTTAATAATTCCACACCTAAGATACTTCTGCATTATTGCTAAAACAGTCATATCCCTCTGAGAAACATTAAAACTTAGAACTGGTTGCCACTTATTTCTGTAGTCTTGCTTGCAACGAAAGGAAATATTGAAACTCCCCTCGCCATCTGCAAAACCAGAAAGATACCAACCAATATGCTCTGGAATATCAGAATGAATTGATTCTTCTATTAGCCTTTCCTGCTGATTGTCTCTATTCATGAGATTTTCAGTGTAACAATCAATAATTAAAAATCTCTTAAAAAAAAGATTTTCTCTTAAAGCTGCTTTACTACTCATGACTTATCGAGAGTTTCCAGCATATGGCTAACTTTTACAACTACAACTGTTACTTTATAGTTACTGCTGCCGTTCACCGGGGCTTCAATTGAAGGCCGACCCTTGCGGGTAAACCCTCGCAGTTAACCTTCCGGCACTGGGCAGGTTTCAGCCCGTATACCGCCTCTTACGAGTTCGCACGGACCTGTGTTTTTGGTAAACAGTCAATCTCACTTCTTTTGCTGTCCCCTCCGCCATAGGCGGAGGAAGGGCATCTTTCGAAATTACGCCCAGCTATTTTGCCGAGTTCCTTGAACTACCTTCTCTCGCTCCCCTCGGTCTACTCGACCTGTCCACCTGTGTCGGTTATCGGTACGATTTGATTGTGTTCTCCTTGCGAAGTTTTTCCAGGATAATGAAGTCGCGTATAGCTCACACCGCCGAAGCGGGCAAGCCCTATCACAGCTCGAATAAACGTCCTCACGGATTTGCCAATGAGAACTGTCTTGCTGCTTTGAACTAAAATTCACATCTAGTTATACGTTATCCATCATCGTCACTACCCAAGTCAAACGAACACAACCAAGGACTGGAATATCAACCAGTAATCCATCGGCTACGCCATACGGCCTCACCTTAGGGTCGCCTCACCCGCACACGACGAACGTGGGTGCGGAAACCTTGGACATTCGGGGTGAAAGATTTTCACTTTCATTTCGCTACTCATGCCGGCATTCGCACTTCTGATCGCTCCACTAAGTCCTTACGGCTTAGCTTCATAGCACACAGAACGCTCCCCTACCACTTCGACTAATATAAATTAGCAAAAATCCTAAATTTCGGTTATCTGTTTGAGCCTCGTTACGTTTTCGGCGCGCTGTTCCTCGGCTAGTGAGCTGTTACGCTTTCTTTCAAGGGTGGCTGCTTCTGAGCCGACCTCCTAGGTGTCTTTGGAACAACACTTCCTTTTCCACTGAACAGATATTAGAGACCTTAATTGTAGGTCTGGGATGTTTCCCTTTTGCCTCTGGAGCTTAGCCCCCAGATACTGAGTGCCGCGAAACATCAACAAGGTATTCGTAGTTTGACTGGATGCTAGAGATTGCTCCCCAGACATCTGATCAGTACTCTACCCCCTTGCGACTTCACGCGACCCTATACCAAAATATATTTCGGGGAGAACCAGCTATCTCCGGGTTCGATTGGCATATTACCTCTTACCACAGCTCATCCGAGCGTCTTGCAGCACACACCGGTGCGGACCTCCACCCCATGTTACTGGGGTTTCATCCTGGCCATGGTAAGCTCACCCGGTTTCGGGTCTAAAGAAATGTACTAACGCCCTATTCAGGCTCGCTTTCACTACGCATGCGTTACGAAAGTAACTTATGCTTGCACATTTCCTTAACTCGCCGGCTCATTCTTCAATAGGCACGACATCATCCTTGCGGACTCTGTCTGATTGTTAGCAGATAGTTTCAGGTACTATTTCACGGGGTCTTCAACCCTTCTTTTCACCTTTCCCTCACGGTACTCGTTCACTATCGGTCTTGTTTGGTATTTAGCCTTGGAGTGTGGTCACCCCAGATTCGGAAGGGAGTTTGCCGTCTCCCAACTTACTCAGGAACATCCTATGGTTTTCGTCAGTTTTGCGTACACGACTGTCACGTTCTGTGGTTTTGCATTCCATCACATTCCGCTACCTTCGAAAATCCAATATTGGAGTCCTACAACCCCGAACCGAAGTTCGGTTTGGGCTCATCCCTGTTCGCTCGTCGCTTACTAAGGGAATCTCGTGCGATTTATTTTCCTTGGGGTACTTAGATATTTCAGTTCCCCCAGTAGTCCTCTCGATCTAAAAGAAAGAGAGACTGTAGTTTTCGATACAGTGGGTTTCCCCATTCGGACACCGCCGGATCATTGCTAGTAGACAGCTCCCCGACGACTTTCGCGGTCTTGTGCGTCCTTCTTCGTCCAAACAAGCCAAGGCATCCACTATCTGCTTGAGTTTACATGAATTGCGATTCAAACATTTCGGCTTGAAATGTCATTTGATGCGTTGACAAAAAAATTTTAATATCAACGTTTGTTGTTTAATCATCTTCTCTTCACTTGTTAAGGAACAAATCCAGCGACGTGTCGCTGGTTGTTCGTCCCCCGCTGTTCTGTGCTTGCGCACAATTTTTGCCGGGGAAGAATAACCAACACATGTTGCTAGCTCAACCTCTAGGCGAGCTTCCTGTGGACCCTAAGGGTCTCGAACCCTTGACCTCGTCATTGCAAATGACGCGCTCTAGCCAACTGAGCTAAGGGCCCTGAGTTCGGCTCCACAAGTTCGTACTCACTACGAACGACAATCTTTTTTTACTTTGAAATTTGTGCGGAGGGATTTTACGTTGTTGTTTAGCCTGGGGCCAAAAGCAAGCAAAATGTCGCGACAGCTGTTTTCTCGAACAGAAAGAATATTCTAAATCGAGAGGCCTCGAAAAGCAAGAGCGAGTTCAGCTCCAATACTCTGGGTACTGCCTCATGAACTCTTTACGCGCATCTCCCTTTAAGTGTGGGATAAATGGGCGGAAACTCACCAACCTGGTCCAGTCCTGCCGATAGGCAAATAGCACTTTATGTAAGTAATGATGGATATCCTCAAAATTCGGCACATTCTCGATGTAAAAGTATTTTTTATTGACACGTTCAGGATCGTCTGTGGCCACCCCAGAACTACTAGCGCTCGACCGAGCCGTGAAGGTGCCTAACTTGAATAGTGCCTGAAACCACCCCTTACTATACGCGCCGGTGTCGACAACCATCTCAAGTGGCAAAGAAAGGTTGTGCCGATTCCAAGGCGTTGTAGAAATAAACTTGGTTAACCGCTTAGTGGTAATCACTGCGAGACTGCGTTGCCAGAGGACCGTGGTCCAGATCCAACCACCGATCAGAAAAATTAAGGCCAGTAAAGTAACGCCAACTTCGATCAAGCCAGCCAGTGATTCTCCAAACAGCGCGTTCGCCAGCCGAGCACTCATCAGTCCAGTCCCAAAAATTCCCAGCACTGCAACCACAATCATCACCTGGCGCAGGATTAGCATCACTCGACTTTCGCGAGTCACGTACAGAATTCGCTCGTCAGAAGCCTGACCAGGAAACTTGTAGAGATATGGGAACTCAAAAACTGGTACAGTAAAAATATTGGTCACAGTTTATCTTATCACTCTCGGATTTGCTCGAGATAGGAGAAACCTAGTACTGCATCATGCTGTCATCAGCAGAAGGCGCGCCACTACCTTGGTACTGTTGATACTGCTGCAACTGTCTTTGCTGAGCTGGGGTTAAAGTTGGGAGCTCGGTAGTACCGGATCCCTGAGCCCCACTGGTGCCGCCTTGATTCATCATTGAGGTGCCCATCATCTCAGAGAAAAACTCTTGAGCATCCTGCGCGTCGGTTGGCTCTACAAAGTTAATTGGCTCATTGAAGTTGCTTAGATCAATCAACACGTTAATGTTGACCGTGTCGGCATTTTGGAAGTTTGCAAGCTGAGTACTCGATGGTACACCAGCCATCTTCGTTTCTTGACATGGTACACCAGCCATCTTCGTTTCTTGACGAGGGAGCGTTACCACCAATGGGATTTCTACGCGAACTGGTAAAAAGGTAGCGCGGTCAAACCAGCTGATTGCCTTCACTTCACTAATATAGCTCAAACCTCTTTCTATGTTTTCCTTCATTGTGGCCTGCATATTTGGCTCAAAGCCTGACTCCAACTGAGCCGCTGAAACGGCAAGCACTTCATCAATATACATAGCTAAGGCAGCCTTGGGGATGGTCGACTCAATCACATAGACCGCCTTATTATTCTTGGTCTCTTTCTTCGCTTTCCCAATCTGAGAAGCCTTTAAAAGTTTTTCATAGGCATCTTTAAGTTTCTGCTCATCTTCAGCCGTGGGTGGAGTTTTTTTCGCCCCATCGAGGGTGGTGTTTTTAGTCTTGAGCCACTTTCCCTTGAGCGTGCTTAAGTCCATTCCTGGTAAAGCTGGCACCTCATTGACCTTGAAGTAAATCGTTTCACTGGTCATCTTCATATCTGCCGCGCCGCGAAAAGAGGTACCCTCAACAGAAACTTCAGCAGCAATGCTCAGATCTTGTTTGGAATCAGCCAGACTCGTCTTGTTGGTCATCTCAAATGGACCAACTACAGTCATTGTGGCTTTGGCCAATGATCGCTGTCCATCTAAGATATCGACACCCAACTCCATATTCATGTTGGCTGTCTCTAGGTTTTGCGCAGCAATCATCGACTGTCGATAGACTGCCTCTCCGGCCTTATCACCAGGAACCAACCGCAGGTATAGACGCTCGGTCTGAGACCTAATTGAGTTGTTCAGTCGTTGGAAAATATTCTCTGCCGCAAAAGCTGGCTGAGCTGAACCCAAGAGCAATGCGCCAAAAACGAGAAGTGAAACAACAGATTTCTTCATAGATTCCTTGTGTAGTTCTCAAACTTTCACTGCAAATATATCCTCAGATTATAAGTGATTGAGACCTACTTGACCAGGATCACTCTATTTTGCCCACAAATAAGGTATCACCACTATATTGACCCGTCACCTTCAGGGTCTGACCCTCATATGCAGAAAGGTTGAGCGCGTAGCTATCAATTTCCATGGTCTTGTTTCCAGCCATCTCGAGGTAGAATTTTTGACCGATTTTGGTCACCTTTCCAGACTTGGTGGTTTCCCCCACCTTTTGTGTTTGGACTGAAGCTGGAGTTTCAGAAGTAGTTGGGCTAGCAGCTCTTTGACAACCACTCAGGACTAGAGTTGAGATCAGCAGCGGAAGAATCAAGAGTTTCGACATAGTGTCCTTTCGGTTTAACAGTATCCATAATAGCGCAAATTGTTACTCTACACCAAGTTCATCAAGAATCTTGGTGGTTGAAATCTCGGGATTATGCTCAAGCACGATACGCAGCTCTCCCCCAAATTTTTCGACAATCTCTCGTTTGCGCTCCAGATTTTTGGTGTGAGAAGAAACGGCTAAAAAATCTGGCCGAATAAACTCAATTAACTGGACATGGTGTTGCGGCTGAGAAAAATCATCTGGAAGAATGAAAACCAGATCAGCTAATACTAGCTTCTCTAGGTTTGTTTGTCGGAGCTGTTGAGAGTGAATTGGTCTCCCCTCCCCCTTCAGCTGACGAGCCCGCAGATCTGACTCTAGAGCCACGACCAAAAAGCCGCCCAACTCCCTGGCTTTCTTTAGAAACCTACGATGCTCTTGGTGAAGCAGATCAAATACACCAGAAACAAGAGTAATCTTCACACCACTCTTCCGGGCTGCTTGCAAAGCTGGTGCTAAACGTGGGTCATACATACGACTTCAGTATTGTAGCAGCGTCATTCGCAGACACGACTCGCTCTAACGACTTCTGCCAACCAGCATAAATCAACTGCGCAGTATCTCTGGGATGAAAGAAGGCAAAGCCACGACCTACTTTTTCAGAAGTCCGATGTGGCTGCATGTAGTGGCGCTGTGCTTTCCAGCACACCAGATCAATAAAATCCAGAAACTCCCCAATTAGGGGAATCTGCCCTTTAGAATCGACGAGCTCTTGGTGGAGCTTTCCACCCGGCCAGTTCGGCAAGAAGCGCTGTGTCCAAGAGTTTTGCTGGAAAAACAACTCCGCTGTGCCGTCTCGGCTGAAAGCAGGTTGGGCTTGGATCACCTCATATGCTTGGTAAATCCTCCTCTTGTTGAGAACTACTGAGAGGTGATGTGTATCTAGCCAGAGGTTAAAACACCAACTCCCAACCTCTTCTCCATTCCAGGAGCGCCTTTTGCCGAGTTGCTGTGCAAATACCATCACTAGCACCCGGGTCAGCCAGAGCCGATTTGGTTGGCAAGCGATAAAAAAGTCGGCGTCATTTTCAGGTTCTGCGTTCATCATGGCCAGTGACCCCGTCACAAAAACCGCTTTGATCCACGGCAACTTGCGCAGGAAACCCACGACTTGAGAAACCTCCGATTGTTTGTTTTGACTGGCCTGCTGCCGGAACTGACGAACTTCCGCTAATCCAGATCGCCCCTTGAGATTGAAGAAAAGCCCTTTCCGCTCGATGAACTTTTCAGTTACCAATTTCTTGACCGTCAATAAAAAACTCTCCTTCGTCAGTGGATCTTCTGAGGTTGGGCTGATCAGCCGCAGCCACAGCTCTTCCTGAGTCAGTGGAAAATCAAACTGGTCGCAGTAGCTCAGTGTAGCCAGAACTTGTTCTTCAGCTGAGGAAAGACGGATCATACTGCGGATTGTACCGCGTTTTACTTTGCTTTTTGGGCGTTGTATTGGCGCAGGACTTGCTTGATGCCTTGATCCACCACACTCATGGCTTCAGGAATTGCTTTGCCTTTGGTGGCGACACCTGTCACGGCATCTTCATAGTACTTAATAATTTGGTCATTAATTCCGTTATCGTGAGTAAATGAGTTGAGGTACCAGCTCTGAGCATAGGGTGCGTCTGATAAAAAGGGAGCTGCATACGTATTCCCCGCCAGCTCAGTCGCCATGTCTTTCCGGCTGTAGATCTCACCAAAAGAGCGCTCCTTACTAGCCGATGAGTGCAATTTCCGCAGTGCATCTTGTGAGGTTAAGTACTTTAACAACTTCCACGAGGCATCTTTTTTCTTGCTTTGAGCGCTCACTCCTTCAGCCCAGTAACTTGCTACGGTAATCCTATTTCCTGCCAACTGAGGAACTGGGGCAACACCAAATGCCAGGTTCGGGTTCATATTCATCACTTCTAACGCTCTCCATGAGGGCGCAAACATCATCGCTACTTCGCCTCTAGCAAAAGCCACAGTAGAACTGGGCAAGCTTTCGTCCCACACACGCTCTTGAGTGTAAAAGCCAGTGTAGAAGGTCATGACATCTTGCGCTCGTGCCGAAGTTGGCACCTCTGGATCAGCTCCATTTTGATAAAGAAGTAGTGCCAAGATATCTGAAAAATGCTCCACATTCGCTGCATTTCCAATTGCCAAACCAGCCCGTTGAATCTTCCCACCGGTTCGGATTGTCAGCTGTGGCGCAGTCGCTTTCATTTCAGACCAAGTAGTTGGTGGCTTGACGTTGGCCGTATCTAGAGCCTCTTTGTTGTAGAAAAGCGCCAGGCCTTCGTACATCAGAGGAACACCCACCAACCGGTTGTTTACCTTAAGTTGTTGGCCAGCAATGGGATAGAAAGTATTATCAAACTCCGCAGATGAATAAACAGTACTGGGGACTGGATCCAACTCAGCTTTTAACATTGGCGTCCATGAGGCGTGAAAACGGAAGACGTCGGGGCCTTTCCCTGAAGCAACGGCTGTTTGGAGGCGTTCGCGATAATCTCGATATGTTTGCTGCTGGTAAGTGACTTTAATGCCTGGATTCTGCAACTCAAAGTCTGCCAAAACCTCTTGCAAAACCTTGGTTGGCTCCCACAACCCCCAATACGCAATGTTGACCGGTGCTACGGCAACTGGCGTTTTTACTGGAGTCCGGGAAGTCGTCGCGCCTCGATTGCCAAAGAAGCGAGTAAATAAGAACGCCACTAACGCCACGACTAGGAGGCCGCCAATAATTAGGGGTAAGAAGCGAAAAGGTGAGCGACGATACTCAGCAGGCTTTCCCACCACTGGAGGCGAGACTAGCTGAGGCGGTGGTACAGGAGCGGGTGCTGGGACTAGCGGACGGACTGGCGCCTGACGAATCCCAGCTGATGGTGGAGGCAGATCTTCAGTTGGCGAAGAATTTCCTGGAGTTTGAAGCTGCAAAGGCGCAGGCGAAGGAAGCGTTGAGTCACGAGGCAGGGCTGCTGGAGCAGTTGGGTTAGGAAACGTCACCTGAGAAAGTCTGGGGGGGGCAGCAGGAATACCTGGTCTAGGAAGGCTTGAAGAAGCTATTGGCGGCACAGGACGATCGGTCATAGCAGTAATTTTAAAATTATACGGTGTAGAAGACCTGCTGGCCAGTCTAAACTTTTGTCCTTACTTCTTGCTATTATACGGCTTTCCACCTTGATTTGGAGCCGTGTTTCCTGCTTTCCTTTCTTGGGGAACTCTCTAAAATCAAAAGCTGTGCAGTTTTCCCACTGGAGTGCCTGCGTCTAATTAATGATCACATCACCACCCAACACACCAGAGCCAACTTTTTCTCCGCAACGCAGTACCCAGTTGGTTAACAGTTTTGGGATCTTTTGCTTAATCAGCTCTGTATTACTCGTTTCCACTGGCTTAGTTCTCTCATTTCGCATCCAGAAAAACTTTCAAGACAGTTTCTACCCTCATGTGCTGATTGATTCAATTCCAATAGCTGGCAAAACTCCGGAGGAAGCCCAAGAACTCCTTCGAGAACAGCAGAAAACGGTACCTCCTTTCTCGGTGACTTTGGGTGTAGACGATATCTCAATAGCTTCTTCTTCCGCTGAGCTTGGATTTAGGCGAACGCACGAAAAGGCTTTTGCTCAGGCCATGGCTGTTGGCCGGAAGGAGCATTTTTTTGCCAAGTGGTGGCGATTGCTTTCACCAAATGCTGTCATGAGAGAGTTTGCGTCTACGTACGAATTTGATCAGGAAAAAGTAACTCAATTAATCCAAGAGCTGGCAAAAAAGGTGGATGTTGTGGGCGAAGAACCAGCTGCCAAGCTCAGGGTTTCTCAATCAGCGGGCAGTCTAGAAATTCTGCGTGGGAAAGTTGGCCGTGCAGTCAATCAAGAAGAGACTCAGAAAGTTTTCGCAGCAACCCAAAAATCAGAGAGCTTCTCAGTCCCAGCTGCAGTCGCCTCAACCGCGGCCACACTCTCTGACGAACAAGCAAAACTTGCTCTTGAAAGAAGTAAGAAGTTGGTTGCAAAAGCACTCATTTTCAGAGCTGATAACGTCTTTACGCGGCTGAATGATCAGCGCTTGATCCGTTTGCTGGCTTTCCCTGACGGCATTTCTGATTCCGAAGCAAAAAACCTTTTAGCTGAGCTCGGCAAAGAAACCAACCGAGCCCCTCAAAATGCCGAGCTCAGTTACGATCCCAACACATTCGTCGTCAAAGACTTTCAGCCAGCTCGATTAGGCTTGGCGATTGATGAAGAAAAGTTGACCAGCCAACTTGCTGAAACGATCAGCTCCCTGGAAAACAGCGAGCACAAAGAGTTGGAAGTTGCCCTGGTGGTGAAAGAAACGAAACCAGAGAAAGAGCTGGCTGACACCAACACTTTGGGCATCTCTGAGCAGATTGGGTTTGGCGAAAGTCTCTATTACCACTCGATTCCCACCCGAGTGCATAACGTGGCCCTCACCGCCCGCAAGATTAATAACACGATTGTTAAACCCGGAGATGAATTTTCCTTTAATAAGGCTCTCGGAGACGTCTCCGCCGCGACTGGTTTTCAACCAGCATATGTGATTAAGAATGGCAGAACCGAGCTTGGAGACGGCGGTGGCGTTTGCCAAGTCAGTTCGACCCTCTTTCGTGCCATCCTCAATGCCGGACTACCAATTACCAAAAGGCGAGCCCATAGCTACCGCGTTAGTTACTATGAACTCAACTCCCAACCTGGCTTTGATGCGACGGTGTATGCCGGAGACGTAGATCTTCGCTTTGCAAACGATACTGGACAGCACCTGCTGGTTCACACCCAAGTAGATAGTACCAAGCTCTACATGACTGTGGAGATCTACGGTACATCAGATGGTCGGCAAACTGAGATCATTGACCAGAAGACCTGGGACTTCCAGCCGGCTCCACCAGCAAGTTATGTCGATGACCCAACGCTCCCGCCTGGAAAAATCAAACAAATCGACTTTCCAGCGTCAGGAATTAAAGCCAGCTTTAAGAATGTGGTTAAAGATAGGGACGGCAAAGTGCTGCGCGAAGACGAGTACTACTCCAACTATCGGCCTTGGCGCGCTGTCTACCTCAGAGGCACATCACCCTGATATAATCTGGCCACTCACATATGGATAAAGCCTACCAACACAGCCGGCACGAAGCCGGAATCTATGCAGCTTGGGAAAAGCAAAATGCTTTCGACCCCAATGCTCGCAAACCCAGTGATGATGCAGCTGCCAAACCTCGTTTCACGATCATGATGCCACCACCAAATGCGAATGACCCGCTGCATATTGGCCACGCCATGTTTGTAGCTCTCGAAGACATCATGATTCGTTTTCACCGGATGTTGGGCGAAGAGACACTCTGGCTACCAGGCACCGACCACGCCGGCATCGAGACGCAGTTTATCTTCGAGAAAAAACTCAAGAAAGACGGTAAAAGTCGCTTTCAATTTGATCGCGAGACCCTTTACCAGATGATCTGGGACTACGTCCAAGAAAACTCAAATACCGCGATAGATCAATTAAAAAAACTAGGCGCCAGCGCTGACTGGAGTCGCTACACCTTCATGCTCGACCCTAAAGTGGTAGAGATTGTGCTGCAGACATTCATAGAAATGCATGAAAAAGAGTTGATTTACCGAGACTATCGACTAGTTAATCTCTGTACCAAGTGTGGCACGGCCTTCTCAGAACTCGAGGTAGATCACATCGAACGACAAGACTCGCTCTACTACATGAAGTATGGACCATTTACGATTGCGACCGTGCGCCCGGAAACCAAGTTCCGAGACACTGCCCTGGCGGTGAATCCAAACGATCCGCGTTACCAGGAGTGGTTGGGTAAGACTCTAGAAATTCCCGGGCTGCTGGGCCCCATCACGATGACGGTGATTACCGATGAGGGAGTCGATCCGGAGTTTGGGACTGGGATTATGAAAGTCACCCCAGCCCACGATCATCACGACTTTGAGCTGAGCAAAAAGTATGACCTCCCAATTACCCCGATCATCGACTTTCAAGGTCGGATGGATTTCTCGTGGTTTTTAGAAAAAGAAAACATTGAGCCCAGGTATCGAGAACGCGCTGAGAAATACCATCACAAAAAAGTTGCCGAGGCGCGAAAACTGATGGTCGAGGACTTGCAAGCCGATGGTTTGTTGGTGAAAGTAAATACAGAGTACAACCACAGTATTGGCGTCTGTTACCGCTGTGGGACGGTTATTGAACCTCTGCCACTCCCCCAATTCTTTGTCAAAGTAAAGCCGCTCACCGAAAAAGTCTTAACAGCGATCGACGCAAAAGAAGTGACCATCCTAGGTGCCGGCCACGACAAAATTCTCAGACACTGGTTGGAAAATCTCAAAGACTGGAATATTAGTCGCCAAATTGTTTGGGGAATTCGGATGCCAATCTGGTACTCTGTGGACGAGAATCCTGAGATCCAGATCACTTTCTTAGATCAGGACAAACAACGCATTTCTGGCTCAGCGAACCAGCTCCTTCAGAAATACGACTTCGCAGCGATTAAAAACCAACTCCAAGAACTCAAGGCTCCCATTGGGGCCAAGTACACGGTTTCAATCAACTCACCGGGAGAAAGATACATTCAGGAGACCGACACCTTTGACACTTGGTTTAGCTCTGCGCAGTGGCCATATAGCACGCTTATGGCGCAAAAGCCCGATGACTTTTCACGCTTCTACCCCACCCAAGTCATGGAAACCGGCTATGACATCTTGCCATTCTGGGTGATGAGAATGTTGATGATGGGCATCTTTAAAACAGGCAAAGTGCCGTTTTCGACTGTCTACCTCCACGGCCTTGTCCGTGACCAAAAAGGCCAGAAGATGAGCAAGAGCAAAGGAAACGCGATCAACCCACTCACCATCATTGAGCAGTACGGGGCCGATGCCCTGCGCATGGCCCTAGTGATTCGTTCCTCTGTTGGACTAGACAAATCTGTAGGCGATAGCGACTTCAGGGCCATGCGCAACTTCACCAATAAGATCTGGAACGCCGCTCGATTTATCAAAGAAATGAGTCCAACCATAGAAGCCAATCCGACTGAAGATGAGGCATTTGAGGCACGCCTTCAGACCATTGTTCGTCAGATCACCCAACAGCTTCACGACTATAAAATTGGCCTTGCCGCAGAAACACTGTACAACCAGTTTTGGCACTGGTATTGTGATGAATGCATTGAGACCGCCAAAAAGGGGGCGCTCTCTCCCGCCCTCCTTCAAAAAGGCTTGGAAGCGTTTCTCAAAATGCTCCATCCGTTTATGCCATTTGTAACCGAGGCTGTCTGGGGCGAGCTGGAGTCAGCCAAGCGAAGCGTGGCGGACGGCCGGAGAGCTAACACCAAGCAAGAAAAGCAGCTGCTGATTACTAGCCCTTGGCCAACTGCATAAGTTGTTATGACACCTGTACTTCTGCCATTTTTTCTGCTCTACCTAGCCAGTAAGAACATCCTTTCTGTTGCACGGGTTTTAATTGCCACAACTCAGTTCGCGAAACTATTTGTCTTGAGCCTGTTGGTCCTCTCTTTCTGCACTGGACTCTTGGTCTGGAAGAGAAAACCACAACTTACCCTCTCCCCAGCACAACCAAACCAGGAGCAATTGGCCATAGAAACTCAGTTTTGGGAAAATACCTATGTTCAGCAACCGTCACACCGAGACCTTTTAGTTAATCTAGCAATTTTGTATCAACAACAGGGAGAGGCGGACAAAGCGACTGAATTCCTCGCCAAAGCGCGGCAGGTAGATCCCAACTTTTTTACAGTTGAGACATCAAAAAAAACACCAACTAAGAATTAGGCGACCTTCTCTTCAGCGACAGCGGGGCCCTCCCCTACAACAACATCACCCGCAGCTGGAGTCTCACCGGCGGCTGCGTCTGTTGGGAGTACCACCTCAACCACTTCCACCTCTTCCTTGACCTCTTGGACCATGACCACTGGCTCATCCAATTGACCTTCCTCAATGGTTAGACTGACCTTGGACTTATCAAAAGAAAGGTCTTTGAAAGCAACCATCTGGCCGATCTCCGTGAACTTACTAATATCAATCTCAAATTTCTCTGGGAAATCTTGAGGTAATGCCTCAACTTCAATCGAATCATGGAGTGTCACAACCAAGGCATTCTTGATATCAAACTCCCCAATCAACTCAACTGGAACCTCGGCAGAGATCTTTTCCTTCAAGTCAACCTGGCGAAGCACGACGTGTAAAATTTGGTTGGTGACTGGGTGATACTGAACTTCGGAGATTAATACTGGACGATCACCACTCTCTCCCTCAACCTTCAGGTAGAAAAGACCAGTGTCTCCTACTTGCTTATAAAGTGCGGAGAACTTGGTTCGCTCAAAGAGTACTGGCACGGAGTGCTCTAAGTTTCCAGAGACATTGGCTGGTATTAGCGATGAGTTGCGATACTGCTGCACTTTTTTACCTAAGATGGGTCGTGATTGAGCAGAAAAAGAGATTTTTTGTGGCATAAGACTCCTCTAGACGTAAGAACCGGGAAAGAACTTGAGTAGTATACCATGAAACCTCAACGGAACTTGATCCCAACAAAAGTGTGCTGATCCCTCAGTGTACTAAAGCTAATAATATTTCCCTGTACCTCAGCTTGGGGAGCGATGATGTCGGGCTTGAGACTCGAGTCTAGAATCACCTCGACCTTCAACTCCTCATCGGGAGTCCCCGCCTGCTTTTGATCAAAAAATGAGTAGGCAAAATTTGAAGAAAATGAGTGAGCTCGACCATACCTAATATTGACGCGGACGGTTTTTTGGATCGGCACCTCAACCAGAAAGCCAAAGTACTTTTTGTCCCGCTCCTCCCCAATACTCATACTCCCAATTGGAACTGGGGTGCCATCAATATCAGCCCCTTCTATCTTGGCCTCAGTGGGCACATAGAGGCGCAGATACGTTTTATAGCTGCCTGCCGGCCAAGCATTGGTGACAGCGGTATTCTTAAACTCAATCGTTCGCTGATGCCGAACTTGAGTGGGATCAACGAAAATCTGATCATAAATTTTTCGCTGCAACGAGTAGTTCGCCCTGTTTAAACCAACATTAGCTTCCACCTGCATGGCAGTATCAACCAGACACTCGCTGGTCTGAAGTTGTGTAGGGCACTGTGGCGTGGCCACTTCTCCACCCCAACCCAGGCTGCCAAAAACGAGATTCTCGGTGTTTTCACGACTATAGAGGAGCATCTGACCGTTGTTTAGATGACGGTACAGCGGTGAGAAAGAATGCGCCAGCTGGTCTCCGGGTGTACCAAGCGTCTTAAGCACAACTTTCTCTAAAAGCAGGGTGAGATAGTCTGGCTTCCCCTTTTGAATTAACTTCAGCTCTGAGTGAAACTCCACCCGCTCGAAGAGGTTTTTCTGAGTGACTACTTCATTATATTCAGGCAGCTCAATTGGGCCAATCACTTGAATCAACTCTTGTAAGGTATGCAGATTGATTCCCACCACCCCATCAACCGAACGGCCTAGTCCCCGCTCGAGAAAGCCCGCAATTTGCTCAGCTGAAACCGCGAAGTTGGGGCTCCAGTTGGCATCTCTTAACCCAACCTGGCTTTGACCAAGATACTTTTGAAAGTCAGCAGGCGCCTCAGCCGAGCCAGGTGTCAGAGCACTTAATGGAGCTGCTTCAAAAAACTGCTGGTCAATCACTTTGCCATTTTCAATAGTAACTAAAGCAACTGCGTGAATTAAACCACCAGTTGGCCGTAGCTCTTGGCTATTCTGCAACACCACCGCGAAGGTTTTTTTGGTGTCCGCTGCCAAGAGTGAGGGTAAGAGTTGTTGAAACTGGTCTCCCAAAGCTAACGACCTTCTTTTTTCCTGCAACGCCGTCAGAAAAACCCTCAGAGACTGCTGTTGTTCGTCGGGCAAGTACTCCAGGTTTAGCCCCTGAAAACGAGACTGCAGCAGCGAAAGGCTTTTATACAAATCCTGAGTTTGGCTCGCGAGCTCAATCAGCGCAGGAAATGGACTCTCCTCCTGCTGGCCAGTAATTCTACCCAGTGCAGTTTCCGCAGTTGAGTGAATTTGAGCCGACTTCTGACCCATCACCTCAGTTTCGGTCGCAATCGTAGCCAGAACACTTGATTCTTTCAGGGACTTCTCACCCAAGACGAGCTGGTAGAGCCGAACCTGCTCTTGCAAAAGATTTCCAAAAAACCGCAGTTTCTGAGGCGACAAGACAGTCCGACCACTCTCTCCCCGATCTGGAAAAGCCTGAGTCAGTGCCGCAAAAACCTGCTGCCGCGAGATGAGAAAGAGACCAGATAGTAGGAGACCAACCAAACCCAACAAGCTTAAAAAGACAACCACTCTGCTGAGTTTTTTTTGTCGACCCTGTTTTCGCTGAGCCCGAGCAGTTACCACCGCTTTTTTCTTAATTCTGACCACCTTTTGCTCTACTCGCTCTTCGCCAAAAACACCCTGAATAGCCTCCTCCAACTCCTGCTCGGCTGAAAACTGCCGCAAAGCGAAGCCTGGCGGACGGCCGGAGAGCTGCCTCAAAGCGAAGCCTGGCGGACGGCCGGAGAGCTGCCTCTCAGAGTCAAAAGGTGGAGTATTTTGAAGTGCCTCAGGTAATACCGGCCGCAACCTCTGATGAACACCTCTTTGACGATGAATTTCCTGCAGGCCTTGCTCGTACTTTTTTTGCCGATTTTCAATCTGAGGAATTTTTTGAGGCGAGAAACGAACCACCGACGGCGGCCGTTCGTGATCCACAAGTCGTCGGGGCTTTATTGGTTCAACCATCCGTTTTGCTTCTGAAACCCTTGGCGTTGTTTTTAAAAAGAGCTTTTGAGTGGCATCGAGAACTCCCACCCTGGGCTGCTCAACGCGCACCACCTGATGTGGAAACTTAAACAGCTCTTGTTTTTTAATACTTGATGCAGACAAGTCTTTCAGAAACGAGTGTTCCAGAGCGGGATCTAACCCAATAAGGACCTGAACAAAGCGCAGGAAAGGGGCTTGGAAAACCACAGGCCTATCAGACGAAGGCTTAAAGAGCTGGTTGGCCATTTTTTCACTGAGTCGCTCCAGCGTAAGTGGCGCAAAAGCGGAGTTGCCAAGTACATCTCTAGCCAAAGTTCCTTGTAAGCTTTGCAGTAGTGGAGAGTCCAGATCGCTCGTCCAGTCTGAGAGGAGGTCTTGCGCAAGTAGGAGCTGCATTTTCGGCAAAACACCAAGTGCCGCACGTAGCCACAGTAGTTTCTGTTGTTGGCGTTGATTCCAGACTTCTAAAGCGGGGTGAACACCCTCTACCCCAGTGTTAATTGAGGTGAAGAGCACAACTGACTCCCCCCGCTGGCGTAAAAGTTGCAAAACATCATCTAGAGACTGCTGCTCTACATCGGACCTTCCCACCAACAAGATGACCTTATAAAACCCCATCTGTTTTGCGTTGAGGAGGTGTGAAGCAGCCTGCTCCCAACTCCAAGAGGTCAGTTGGAGTTTCTTATCCTCCACAAGCTTTTCAAACAACTCCTGAGCAGGATGTTTTGAGGAAATCAGTAAAACAGCAGGAGAAGACTCAACTTCTTGAGTTACAAAAGAGGGCATGAACTTCATTCTAAGGAAGTCTGAAGAAGAAGTACAGGTCTAGGCTTAGCTAGCCTGGGCGTCTAAGGCTTGGTTGACGAGCGCATCGGCATCGCCATTTTTTTCTCGAGGGATATGGTTGACCTGATATGGACACGGCAGTCCTAAGAGGATTTTCCAAGCTGATTCTGAAAAAACCCTCAGTCGGGGCTCTTTAATTTTCCAGCGCTTATTTAGCTGCTGGACCACCAATAAAGAATCGAGCCTCCACTCTATCCCAACAACCAGATGGTCTACTCGGTACTGCACCAACCACTCCAAAGAGCGTAAAAAGGCCAAGTACTCTGCTTCGTTATTGGTCTTTTCTCCCACACACTCACCAATTGAGTCAATTGTTTGGCCGTTTGCCACAACCACCACCCCTATGCCTGCTGGGCCGGGATTTCCGCGAGCACCACCATCGGTGAAAATGACGAGTTTTTGAGAATCACTCATGTTTGTGGTTTGATACTGCGCAAACGAATCTGCAGTCTTCGCTGAAAGCCTTCTCCCTCAGAGACACTTTCTAGTGTTTTAAAGACTTCGTCATTGGTGATTGTTTCGTGAACAATCAGGCGCTCGCTGGCCTCCAGATAGGAAAAGGTGTATGGCTGCTCTGACTCTAGAACCCGCTCGGCAATTCGCTGGGTCATCTCTTGGAGTTGAAGCTTCCGTCTCTCCTTATAGTCATTAACATTAACCACAATTCTCTTTGAACCTTCTTCATGGCCATACACTAGTTGTAACACTTTTTGAATGGCGGCCAGTGACTCGCCGTGGTAGCCAATCAGTAGGCCGGAATCCTCTTCTGAGACCGCGATCTGTACTTGAGTGAATTTCTCGTCACCATCGTCTATCTCCACTTTCGATTCTTCAATGCCCATATGCGCCAAAAGTAGCTGGGAAAATTCTTGAATGTTCATACTTTTATTCCTTCATGTAATCTATTTGTCATCTTCACGTGCAAAGATTAAAAGATTATTAAATTATTTAATGACTGTTGTTGGGCGAATTTTAGCTAAAATTCGCTTGCTGTATAGGCTTAAGCCACCCCAGCCCGAAAAGAAATATTGTTGAATAATGCTAAAAACTGTCGTTGCCACCCAATATAGCGCCAATCCCGAAGGAAAGCTTAATGCAAGAAATGCTGTCATAACTGGCATTACAAAAAGCATCTGCTTTTGCATTGTGGCAGCCATTTGAGCCATGTCTTCTTCTTTTTTGTTCTCGACTTGAACCTTTTTACTTTTACTATCATTTGGAACAACATCCCGCACTTCCCCACCTGGGGCAATCATCAACGACAAAATCAATTGAGTTATCCCCGCTAAGACTGGTAAAACATACAGCTTATCGGCGTGCGCCAGATCTAACCAGAAAAACTTAGGATTCAACACCACCCCATTAATTTCTGGTGTTGAGATAAAATTAATCAAGACATGATATAGAAGGATTAATAATCCAAGCTGAAGTATTTGAGGCAAACAACCAGCAAGTGGGTTAATATTATACTTCTTGTAGAGCTCCATTTGTGCGACCTGAAGTGCTTTTTTGTCTCCCCTATGTTTTTCTTGAAGTTTTTTTAACTCTGGCTGAACTTCTTTAATCTTTTTCTGAGATTTCAAAGAGGGGAGAGAAAGTGGGAGTAGGATTGATCTAGCCAAGAAAGTAAAGGCGAGAATCGACCATCCCAAGCTGCCGGTGATGTTGTGAAGTTGAACTAAAATTTCCAGAAAAACATTAGTGATTTGTTGCATAAGAACGACATTTCAAGATACGGGAGAACCCTTTTTTTAACCCAATCATTGTACCATGATTTCTAATCTGGCGAATTGTGTAGTTACTACAAGACTCAGGCTGCCTACAGGTGCTAGAAAAGCCTAAAATGGTGATTAGCAATTGATGTAGGATGGGGTGGAGGAGTTGGTACCCATGAATCAGCCAAACAACAACTAAGCCCCGAGAGTGAGTTAGTTTTTTGGACATACTTCACTCAGTTTGGTTTCCAACGAAGATGAGTTTTTTAATATTTGCAAACTTCGGACCACTACCACAATTTTCTTACCCGAGGAGTGGGGGAGAACTGTCATGAGCGACTCACGAACTTTTCGCTTTACTAAGTTCCGGTCGACAGCTCGCTTTGCGATTTTTTTACTCACAGTCACAGCTCCTACAGATGGAGTAGTGGTGTGTTGATCCAGCACATAAATCACAAAGTTTTTTTCAGCATGACAGAAGGACTGCCTGAAGAAGGCTGGATTCCCCGTAAGAGAGAGGCGATGTTTTTTGGGCAACATGACTCGCCTAAGTCTAGTCTATTTAAACTGCTTTTCGCAGTACCGTTAGTCTAGCCCGACCTTTTGCTCGACGTCGTTTCAAAACTAGTCTGCCAGTGTGACTAAACATTCTTTTTAAGAAACCGTGCTTGCGCATGCGTTTTCTTTTTTTTGGTTGCCAGGTGCGTTTTGTCATAAAAACCCTAGGGTAGTTGTAATTTCAAGAGAGCGTAGTATACACAATCTATTCAAAACTCGCTAGGTGTTAACACGGAAGGGCATGATGATGTACGAATAGGCGGACAGGTTTTCAGGTCGCAGTGCCGCTGGCTTCAAGCTTTCGTTCATTCCCAACCAAATTTTTTCGGGCTTCATCGCCGCTAAAAAGTCCTGCAAATACCGACTATTAAACGCTATTTCCTGATCACCTCCAGTAATTATCTGGATTGGGAGAGTGCTTTCTTGGGTACCAAGAGATGATGATGAGGAAGTAATTGTCAAAGTTCCTTTAGAAATTGTCAGCTTTACAATCCCAGAGGATTCTCGAGCAAAAATGGTAGCTGTTTTCATTTTTTGCTGAAACTCTAAGCCATCGAAAAGGATTTGAGTACCGTAGTCGCTAGGCACAATTTTTTGGTAGGGTGGAAAGTCTCCGTCCATAATTCTCATCATTACTTCGTAGTTATCGAAGCAAAAAAAGACCTGCCTGAGCTTCTCAGAGACGGCAAAAACAACCGTCTCCACCTTTTGTCGGAGTGCTACCCGAATTGCTTCGTTGACCGCTTTACTAGGCAATAGGAGCTGCTCAATTTCAAAAGACTTGTCCTGAAAGGGAATGTTGATTTTGGCTAAGCGAAACCCATCCGTCCCCACGATCTCCAAAGAAGCTCCAAAAGAGAAGAGTAGCGTCGTCAATACAGGACGTGCATCGTCAGCTGAGGTAGCAAAAGAGGTTGCTTGAATAGCCGGAGCCAGCTCTGCCATACCGAAAGAGACTGATTGGCCTTCTTTCTCTGGGAAAGTGGGGTAATCTAAGGCCTCAAAACACTGTAACTTCGCTTTTGCATCACTGGCTGAGATCTTAAGCGTTAGGTCTTCTAGGACTAGATCTAGTTTTCCTGGATTCAAACTACTGATTAACTCAATAAAAACCTTGGCTGGCACTGCTGCTGAGCCAGCTTGAATAACGGTGCCTTGAGTTTTGGCCTTCATCCCAAACTGTAAGTCGGTGGCTGAGAAAGTAATGACTCCCTTTTCGTCAGCTTTTATTAAGACACAACTTAGGATTGGCAGCTGAGGTCTAACGGGGATGCACTTTTGAAGATCTTGTAAAAGACGGTGGAGGTTTTCTTGGAGGATAGAGAACTGCATGATTTTTCTAATTTCTTATAATACGACTATATACTACTGTTTATATAAATAATTAGTGATAGCAGTATTAGTACCGTGTGTAAGTGGAGAACTGTTTTCCCTCCAGATCTTATTGATTAAAAATATCGGTGCATTTCCTTTCAACAAACGGGTGGACAGACGGTGTACTCACTGTGTCTAGTTTTTCCAAAACTCTTTCTTACCCACATTGTCCCTAAATTTATTCACTGGTTATCTACATAGTTTTCCACAATAGTGGAAAACTCACTGATTACTTGGCTAATTTAGTCAGAATTGCCCTCACCGAAGAAACCTCCTGCTGGAGCTCTGAGTCCTGAGTCACATTAAGTGTTATTTTCCGCAGCGCGTGCATGGCGCTGGTATGATCTCGGTTAGAAAACCACCTACCGATTTCCATATACGGCATCTGCAACTCTTCTTTCATTAAGTACATGGCCACGTGGCGAGCTCTGACAATCGACTTTACTCTTTGTTTCCCACGAATGACAGTCTGTTTAATGTGATAAAAGTCGGCAATTGTCTTAATTACATCGTAGGGTTTTACTCGAAGCCGTTGTGAGGGTCGTTCTGCTTCACTACGACATAACTCGTCAATTAGTTCGGGAGTAATGCTGCGATGTTTCAGTTCGACTTCTGACTTAATGCTCTTAATTAGGCCTTCTAACTTGCGCGCGCTATCAACTCGAGTAGCAATTACCTGGGCCAAGTCCATCGGGATCTGTAGATTCATAGCCGTAGCTTTGATAAGTAGTATGGCTGTTCTCAGCTCAAACGAGGGTTGTTGAATATCGACCATTAGTCCGGCCTCAAACCTAGACCGCAGTCGATCTTCCAAAAGGGAAATTTCACTCGGCGGTCGGTCTGAAGTTAAGATGACCTGGCTAAATCGCTTAGTAATGGTATTAAACGTATGAAAAAATTCTTCCTGCACCGTATTCTTACCAGCAATAAACTGGACGTCATCAATCAAGAGAACATCAACTGTTCGATACTTTTCTTTAAACAACATGGCTTTTTTGGTTTGAATTGCATTGACAATTTCATTGGTAAAGTCCTCGCCAGTGCAGTAAAGCAGTCGAGCATCGGGGTTGCTCTTCAGAATATTATTTCCAACAGCATGCATTAGGTGAGTTTTTCCTACTCCTACGCCACCATAAATAAAGAGCGGATTGTAAGCAGTTCCAGGTTGACTAGAAACTGCTTGGGCCGCTGCGTGGGCCATCTCATTCGTGCCAGAAACGGCAAATGTATCAAAGGTGTAGTCCAGCCGTAAGCCTGCCTTTTGGGCCTGAATGCGCGCTCTGTCAAAACTCATGGACTGAATCGTGCTCTCAGAAAAAAGCTCGGTCGATTGCGGAGTATGAGATCGAGAACCTTGCAAGCCCGAGTGAGCTCTAAAAGGAGTTCTTCCAGAAACTGCGCGGGGGATTTCTGGGGTTTGTTGTTGTTGAGCCAACTGCCGGAGACGATCTTGTAGATTGCTAATAGAAGTCGCGGCTGGTTGAAAACTGGGTTCCAAATTTGGAGGGCTTGTCGGTTGGCTCACAACTGGTGGTGTGGTCGGACCGTTGTTTGGAGTCGGGGTTGGGGCCTGGACTGGGGCTGGAGGCGAGACCTGCTGGTGTAATACTTGGACCGGAGGTACTTCAACTCGAGTTATCGGAGTGCCAACCCTGAACTGAAGCTCCGAGTTGCGGCCAGAAAGGCTATCTAAAACTTCTTTAATTTGTGCATAAAAGTTCTTTTCAATATTTGTGGAATGAAATGCTGTTGGGCTGGTAATGACTCCAATAGCTCTATCATCACCAATCAATCGAAAGTCAGTCAGTGGATTCGAGGCAATCCAAGTATTAAATGTCGTGGAGCTCATGTTCTGCCGTAGTGTTGAGCAGGCCTGGAGCCATAGTTCGGAGACGTTAAGGTCGGTCATAGGAAACCCGGAAAGAGATTCTATTTTGAGGGCAGGTTAATGGAATTCAACAAGTTATACACAGTGTTTTACACATTAGGCAAGAGGGAGTTTACGCAGGCGGCTTGTAGTCATCAATCGAGTAAGAGCCTGCAAATCGAGCTGGTGCCTGAGGGCCTAACGGAGATGCTGACGGCAGCTCTCCGGGCGTCCGCTGCGCTTCACCTGACGGCGCGGGGGTGGGGGATGGGATGCCTGACTGAGGTGGTTGGGGAGACTGAGTTGCCTGAGGATACATAATCTCTCTGAGAGTGTTTGCGGGAGACTTGGTTGTGGTAATAGTTCCTTGCGACTCGATCTCTGTCAACTGCTGCCTATTAAATAGTTCTTCTGGGTTTGTAGTAATGACGGCATGCTCCTCTTCACTGGCGACCACACGCAGTGCGACGTGATTTTGGCCAGCAAAGAAGATGCCTTCCCCGACATCTGAAGAAACCAACAACTGCTTCTCGCCTTCTGACAAGTAAAACGTCTCAGCCAAGATTGGGATTGAGGATGGGGATTGCTTCATCAAAAACTTAATCGAGGCATTACTAACAATCGCCTTACCAAACTCATTACCCATAAAGTCCTCAACGTCTTGAGTAATCGTCGTCACGGCCAGGTAGTACTTCCGAGCTCTTTTGGCGATGGACTGCATAAAGTACGCTGCATCTGGGTAGCGCATGAAGTACCACGCTTCATCAATAATTAAGATTCTTTTCTTCAACTTCTTCTTAATTCTGGTCCAGATATAATCCAAAATCACAAACATCGCAATTGGCCGCAAATCTTCTTCCATTTCTCGGACAGAGAAGATCGTAAGTTGATTGGTGATATTAAGGTTGGACTTTTGGTCAAAAATTCCCCTAAAAGATCCAGTAATAAACTTTTCTAGACGAGCTGCGATTTCATTGGCATCATCGTTTTCCATCCCAATCAGGGCTTTATATAGGTCTTCCATCAGTGGTGGTTCATTGGTTTGGGTAGCAGGGTCTGGGGTAATGCCTTTGGCCTTGTAAGCGGCCACCAACGCACGGTCGATCATCGCGTCTTGAGTCGGAGTCATTTCACCCAACATCACTTTTAAAAGCGAGTGGAGGTGGATAATCTTTTGACCTAGCTCATTTTCACCCTCTTCATACACAGTGGAAAGATCAAACGGATTGATCTTTACCTCAGAATCAAAGTTAAAGTTAATATACTCGCCCCCAACTGACTTGGCCAAATCCTCGTACTCATGTTCGGGGTCTAGCACTAAGACCTCAGTGTCAAACATTAGTTGTCGCAAAATCTCCAACTTCACGGTGTACGACTTTCCAGCGCCCGACTTGGCAAAGATGACCATGTTGAAGCTCTCCATCTTGAAGCGGTCAAAGACGACGAGTGATTCATTGTGTTCGTTAATTCCGTACACGATCCCGGTGTCCATCGTCAGCTCAGAAGAGGTAAACGGAAAAGTAGTTGCCAAGGCCGTAGTATCCATATTGCGGGTAATTAGCAGGTGGTCGATCCCCATCGGAATAGTTGTTTTAAAGCCCTCATCCATCTGGAGAGTGGCCTTTTTGGAAACAATCAGTAGTGATCCTAGCGTGGATTGAACCGCTTTGGTTACGCGGTCAAGCTCCTGCTTGTCCTTGGCCTGAATTGTGACGTATAGGCCAAATTGGTAGAAACGCTCGGCTCCTTTTGCCAACTGTTCCCGAATAACTCGCGCATCTTCTAACTTCACCTCTGTATCAATGTTGCTAATTTTGCCAGCCCGGATATCCGAAGTAATCTCAGCTTCCATTTCCGTAATCTTTCGCTTCAGGCTCTCAAGCACGTCTTTCACATCCACCGGAAAGACAAACATCGCCACATCCAACTGATGGGGGAAGTTGATTAGCGGAGAGAGCCAATTTGATGGAACTGTTCTGGGGTAACCAGCAACAAAGAGTGTTCGAGTATAGGTGGAGTTAATTTTCTGAAAAGTGAAGTCAACCTCAATTGCTTCTGGGGCAATAATGTCTTGGATACTCACCAAGCCTTGAGAAAACTGCTTCAAAACAGCTTGTGTTTGTTGTTCTTGAGCGACGGCAGGATCTGTTGGATCTGCGGTAGTTTTTTTCTTTAGAAATGGCAATGAAAATGGCAGAGCAGGCATTACCACTTATTGTACTCATATCTAACAAGAGTGGCTAGAGGAGTTCAGGTTAACTCGGCGGGCGGGGGGAGGGGTTGGTCTGCGGGCGGAAGTTGTCGGGCCTGAGGTGCCACCTGAGGTGCCACCTGAGGTGGGTAGACGGGGTTATTTGTCGGTGTCTGAGGAATACGTGCCGGCTCGGCAGACGTTACTACCGGAGTTGGGATTGGCTGCTGTTGAGGCGGGGCGTCAGAGAAAGCTTGTTCTAAAATACTTGCTTCCGCATTGGTGGGGTCATCAACAACTGCTGGTTGAGGTCTCATGTTGTCGGGCATTTGAGCTCGGGAATCTCCAAAAATTCTTTCTTCAGTATTTGCTTCTACGACAGTCGTTGTGTACTGTCTGGTATCGGCCATCTTTTGACCATCGGAGGCTTCTGGATTATATGAGGTGTAAAAAAGCTGGATGATCTCCTGGGTGTTTAGCTGTCGAGAGAAAAGCCCAATTCTGGCAAACTGCGAAATAATATGATCTCGCTTTGGTTCCAAGAGATTCTTTGATCGCTCCAAAATAATGCTTCTATCAAAGGTGGTGATATCTGGACTCTTTATACCAGGAATGACACTTTGTGTCGTCACCAATCCTAGCTCCAAGGCAGTGGCAGGGATCACCACGTAAAACTTCTTATCCAACACGTTCCGCTCTTGGACCAGATCGGCAATAAACTCTCGGTAACGGCGAATTTGCTCTTTGCGGACATGGTTTATGGTTTCCTCCTCTTTTTCTTTGAGCAGGTTAATATAGTTTGTAATGTCTTTGGTTTGAGATCGAATCACGATCTGGATCGAGTAGTTGAGTGAGTTTAAAAGTCCTGCATACCCATAGATAATGGCATCCTGCTCTTCTTCCGCCAACAAACCAAAGTTCATCGCCATGACTGTCACAATTAGAGAAACACCACCCGTTTTTAAGATTAGTAAGTCGTTGGTGACATCGTGAATATCCAAAAACTGTTGAGTGGTGGAGGTAAGTGCTTGCTGATCTGCCATGGCTTTCCTAGTATAGTCGCTAAATAGACCTAACTTCAATTGGTTGAAGGATTTGGTTGTTTATAATTAACTGAAGTGGTTGAAACTGAAGACCATCTTTTTCAGCTTGCAAAACGTATGTCCCGGGGGAAAGTGGGGTGGTGATAAAGAACTGCCCTAAGAGATTTGTTTTTACGGCTCTGGCCGGAATTCCTTGGGGAGTCACAATTTCAACAATGGCACTTACTTGAGGAATGCTGTTGTTGTCTAAAACCATTCCCACAACTTTGTTTGGTTCCGTTGGTTGTTCTGGGAATGGCAGGCTTTTGTTTTGGGTCACTGACCCCACTGTTTGGATGGTTTGATTGGGGGCGACATTCGTTTGGTTGGTATCGACTACTGACTGAGTCGACCCAGGTGGGGTGGTGGTGTCAGTTGCCATAGTTGGACTGGACACAGAGATTGTCTCAAGAGCGGGTACGACAACTTGGGTTGTGGGGCGTTGGTTTGGTGCCACAGTGGTTGGTGGTGGGGTGGGGGCCTTAGCCTCGTTGCTTAGGGCTTGGAGTTGTTGGGCGACGCGAATGACATCACTTGCGCTGTTGTACTCACTTGGTTGTCGTCGGGCTGCGACTTGGATCTCTGGCAGACCTTGAGAAAAGACGGTCATAATTTCGCCCAACCGCTGGTTGTTATATTGCTCAACGGCATCTGGCTGAGGAGGTGTCTCAATCGAACTAAGGTACTCCAGAACGCGTTGTTTTCTGGCTGGACTGAGATCTACTTCGCCGACTAGGTTTTTGGTATCACTTTTTACCTGATATAGAAAGGCTTCTGGAATCTTTGGCGTGCGTCGCCAATAAAACTGGGTCGGTCGATACAGCGCGCGGAAAAAGACGAGCACCCACTGATCTAAAGGGCGCTCTTCAAAGGGGACAAACGCAATTAAGGCTCCGGCTCCAGCACTCAGTACAATCGCCGGCCACTTGATGAACTCAACCAAGTTTGTTTGGTAGAGTAAAAAAGCAATCACAAAGCCAATTGCGACTTCAGCAAACTGGCGCAGGGTCATGTTCCCAATAATATGGAAACGATAGCCAGTAACGTCTTGGGGCAGGGCGTGTTCGCGCATATGAAATTACTTAAAGACTAATGATATCAGTTTTTCTCGATCAACAACTCATGGGTTTGTTGCAACTGCGGGCGTGATGATTTCGACTTTGAAACTATTCCCATCCCCATTCACAGCTGAACCCTTAAATTTGTAGAAAGGATAAATCGTATTAATTGATTCATCAAAGCGATACTCAATCGCAGCTTCAGTCATGTCCCCAGAGGAGATTTGAGCTAAGTCAGTGGGGACTGGAGCGTCGCCTTCTAGGTAGGCAGAGATAATAGATCCTCGCCCCAGATTGATGTTTGAGATAGCGGTTTGCGTTGAGATCGTTTTTATCCGCTCAGCGGAGGTGATTTCTAAGAACTGTGGATAGAAGTTGATGATTGTGACCACACCTTCCGTGGTGACCACCACATTAAATGGTTCTGAAGCGGTGTTGCGAAAAGACGTTGGAAATCCGTCAATAACATATGTAAAAGGAATCCTCGCTAAACCGGCCTGCTCAAGAGTGGTTGTGTCAAACACCTCATGGCTATCTTCGTAGAAAAGGATCTTTTTAGTGTTTGCTTGAAGCGCAAGATTGGGAAAGTAGTTTGCAAGTTGTTGTTGAGCTCTCTGGATAAGCTCATCTTGTGAAAGTCTTGTGCTGGTGACAGCATCTTCTGAAGAGTTGACCCTCAGCTGGTATTGGCCAGATACTGCATTGAGAGTAAGTGATTGTTGTTGGGTGTTCCTCCAAAAGTTGGTGCTGTCTCCTACCTTTTCTAATGAGAGGCGCTCTAGCAAAGCTTCGATGACTTGCTCTGAAGAAGTACCCTGTGAAGAGTGTGAGATTGATAGCTCTGCAGGAACTACCATCTGTCCTCCCAAGTAACGAACTCCTGAGAACTGAGTTTGTTGCCCAGTAATGCTGGTTGTAACAAACTCAGTTTGGGGGACCACCACGGGTGGGGGGGTAATAGCTCGCAAAACCGCGGAGACAACCACCAAGATCACTGCTGCAGAAATAGCCAGGAGAAGCAGGTGGTTCTTTATAAAATTAATCATAAATTGTGTCTACTGGCCCAAGCTCAATTCTATTTCCTGGAACAATATCAATCATTCTGCCACCTCGAACTTCATAGTGAAGGTGTGTGGCTCCCATCCCGGTATTTCCTACTATCCCAACTTCATCGCCTGGAGCAACTCGAACACAGGTTCCAGCCCCAGCTCCAACTGGGATATTACTAGAAAAACTCGCAAGGTGAGCATACCCAAGAATCAACCCATTGTCAGCCTCAATGACGACGTGATTTCCGTAACAAGCGGGATCGGCACCTCTGCAACTCCAGCCAGTTCCCTGCGGGTATGCAGTGGCACATCCGGCGAAAGTCGCATAGGCTTTGGTGTCTAATTCTCGGCCTGCAAGCGGAAAAAAGTCAATTGCTTGCACAGCACTGTGTGTATTGACTGGGACATCACTTGGAACACCTAGTGGGCCCTGTCGAATTATTCCGGTGACTGGCCACGCCGCCTCTTGTCCTTTGGGACACTCGCCAAAACAAATAGTTTCCGTGGTGTTGGCGGTTTGGTCCACCTCAGTTGTGCCATTGGTGATGGCATCAAACTTTATCGAAAAAGTGTTTGTCAGGTTGGTGTGTTGGTATCGATTGTCAACGTCTATTTTGTAGGTAGCAACAGTGATCTCTTGGTTTGGTTCAAGAATTATCCGGCCATTCGTTTTTAATGGTTCAAAGTTGAGTGGTGGGTTGGGTTCGGGAATGGGAATATTTGTTTCGGTGTTTAGATCTGTGTTTATCTGAACCTCCATCCGATCTGTGAGATCTGTGATCTCTAAGCGCGAGTCTTTTGCCCTAACTTTTAAAGTGTAGGTAAGACTCACTCCATCAGGAGAATTAAAGTTGAGGCCAGGCTGAACTTCTTTAGTGAGGCTCACAAACTCCGATACTCCATCATTCCCATCATAGGTGGCCATTGGTGGCGGACCAAAACCGCTTAGTAAAGCGCTATTTGTAATCAGCGCCGAAGCAACTACCCCTCCTGTCAACATTGCGGGGCCCACATACGGGCCAAAGAGATTTTTCCCAATACCCCTGGCGACTTCTATAGCTTTGCCACCTACTTCTGGGGAAAGGTTTGCTAGGGAAGGGAGTTTTGAGGCTTCAGTCGCGGCGAGTTTGATGGGTGGAAGGCTTGGGGTGAAGGCGGTGGTTGGAGTGGCTCCACTTCCTGCAGCTAGGCTTCTGGCAGCTGCCTCGAGGGCGTATCCTGCATGAGCTCCACCAACACCACCCCAAAATGCACCAAAGGCAGGTCCTACTCCTGGAATGGGAACTATTGTTCCAGCAATACCACCACCAAGTGCTCCAAGAGCCGCTCCAACTTGAGCCCCAACACTTGTCGCAATTTTGCCCAAAGTATATGCAGCAAAACCCCCAATTCCGGCCAAAATACCTCTTCGGAGTGTTTTATTTGGAATAACAGCGGCCAACGGCCCGAGAACAGCTGAGGTGATTGCGCTTTCCGCACCTTCCAGAACTTTGTTTTTAACAGCGTCGGTGGCTTTTTTGAGAGTTCCGGGCCTTTTTTTCCGATCCAAAGGACTACGTCGTACATGCAGCGGCTCTCTCATCAGAGATCTCGCTTGGTCACCTCGGCCGTAGCGCTGTGGTTCTGGCGCTGTTCCCTGGCGTTGTTCGAGTGGGTTTTCTTCGACTAAGCCATCTTCCTCTTCGAGTAGTGAGGTTCCTGCTACATAGTTACTATGTTCACTAAGTGAGGTGATTTCAGCTCTTTTGACGTGGAGTTCTGAGGTTTCCTCTGCGGTGTCGGTGGGCAGAAGTCCATTTGCCTCAAGGAATAGTTGTCTCTCAATGAGTGACATTTCCCTGAGGAATCTTTTGCCTCCATCAATTCTTTCTTCTTCGACTTTATCATGCAGTTTCTTAACCTGTGCTGCGAGTGGGTGTTCGCCAGCCACCATCTCACGAACTCGCCCCCTGGTACTTGCCCGAGCTACAACAAGCACTTCTGCGCCACCCTTATCTTTGTGCTCCGCCACGGTTGTGACCGCTTTGGCCAAGCTTTCTAACTCCTTTTTTGTAGGTGCTTGGGAAGTTGCTACTTGTATTTGTTGGGCTGAAGAAACAGGCTGACCTGGGTCATTTGGCCCGATTGTCGCAACTGCGCGAGTAACGTCCTTGGTTGGACGACGAATAGCATCTATCTGATAATGTTCGGCCAAACGGCGAGCTCTGACACTCATGTACTCGGCGGAAAGATTAAGGAATTGATTGAGTCGTACCTGATTGTCGGGTCCGGCAAGTGAGGTAGGAAGCGCAAATCCGAAGACTGCATAAAAAACGCTTGGCTCTTGAAGGAATCTAACCTTATCTGGAGACCAGCGTTCAGCAATAAGAGTATCTAAACGAAGAAAAATACTTTGATAATCAGCCTTGGGGTCTTTGAGTAGTTGTTTGAAAAAGACTTGAAAATCCGACCGAGTAGCTTGGCTCAGGTCGCCAAAACTCTGAATGTTGAGCGTTTGTGTCCAGTCCCTATCCGCTGGTTTGTCCTTTTCTTCTAGCTCGAGTTTTTTATCAAAAACGGTTGGAGTAACGTTGGCAGTTTTTTGAAAAATTGTGCGCTGTTCCTCAGGGATGCTCTTGAGGTAGATCTGCTTGTAGTTCAGTAGTTCGGCCAAGAATTTGGGATTGGTGGCAAGCTTGGTGTAGAGTCGCCGCAAAACCAACATCCGAAACTGGAGAAACTTCCCATCTTTGAGTAAGGCAAACTCAGCCGGAGTTAAAGAGCGGAGGACGTTCTCGAGCTCAAGTTGAAACTCCCGCCGAAGTTTCAAGAATGTGATTGGGTCGAGCGCCTCTAGTTGAGCGAGACTCAGCTCAATGCCGTGCAGGCGAAAAAACTGAGGGAAGAGAATAATGGTTAGGCGGGCAGTTTCGGCGCTGTAGGAGGCGTGGGCATTGGAGAATTTAGCGATTAGGTTCTCAAAGTCATTTTCGGTGGTGACTTTTTGGGTGAGCTCGGTTTGGGAAGACTCTCCTTCTTCAGTAGACTCTGTGGTGTAGCTGGGTCCTGCCTGAGGGGGAGGGATTTTTAAAAACTCTTCGACAACCTCTTTAATGTTTTTTAAGATAAAGTCAGCAATGTCGTGATCAGTTTTATTAACTTCTTTAATGTCAAAGTAAGCAAAAAATGAGTCTGAGGTGATGAACGCTGCTGGGGGTGGCAGCGTTAGTTTTTTCCGTGCAAGGATTTTCCCCGTATCTTCTGAGTAGAGCTCCTTGAGCCAGTCATTTAGGTAGCTTCTGACTGGGTTTAATTGGACGGCCGTTTTCTCTGGTGTAACTACTACTGCTTCTGCACCAATTTCAGTTGTGCGCAGATTTTGCGCTAAGTTTAGGGTGTGTTCCCACGATACGGTGATCGAGAAGGAAAGCGCTGCAAGCTGGGTAAGACGCTCGGGGAGAATTGTTTGAACTGCTTGACTAGACTCTTTGTCTTCGGGTTCTTCTCGAGGGAGGAGTGTCTCGGCAATGCTAAGTAGTTTTTCGACAACAACTTGGACTGTTGCCTTAGTATTAGAGATTTCACCGTTTTTGATTTTATCTAGAAGTTTTTTCTGCCCTTCATCAAGGCTACTAATGTCCCCAAACTCTCCCTTTGCCAAATCCTCTTGAATACTGTGAAGTAGGCTGAGAATATCGGCCCGCACCAAAATGTTGGGGGTGTCTGTTGCTTTCCGGTGGCCTAACGAGGGTTGGATGTAGTAGAGCCTATCTTTTTGTGGACTAAAGTCATCTGAGAAAAAATTTGGGTTAATGGCTGGTTGTTGTGACTCAGGTGAGAAGACCTCAGAATCGGGCTTGAATGACTCCACAGCTTGTTTAAGTAGTGTGACAAGTTCTTCGATAGTGAGACTTGACCGTATTTCACAGCGAGTTCGCGGAGATGCTTGTGGGTTTTCCAATGAAGGAGCACGAAGCGCAGACATAGTGCAATTATACGCTGGCAAAATAGAAACAAAAACTGCCGCAAAATTAATTCCTCTCTATGTTGTCAATGCACGTTCAAGCTCGGTAAGTCCCTGTAGTGGGTTATTGAGGTCTAGGAATTGGGAGTCTTCCATTATAGCTACCAGCTTCATGGCTGGTTGTATGTAATCCTCATTGATGAGCTCTGTAATACTTAGGTTGGGTTTAAGAACCTTCTTCAGCTTCGCAAAGCGGAGCTGAAGAGCTGCTTTCTCGAAACTGTTGGTTTCTTGGGATAATGTTAGTTGCTCTAAGGTGCTCACTTTGTGAAGAGCTGTGTTTTTAGCTGGGGGGGAGTTTAGGGCTGCTAGACGTTGCTGATATTCGAAGTCAGTCGTTACAAATTCATCTGCCCCCGTACTCAACGATATGTCGCAGGGGCCAAGCCACTCGCCAGTTGCATCTTGGTAGCATTTACCATCGTATTCTGGATATTTATCTTTTAAAACCCAGAACTTTTGGAAAGAACCATCTTTACCAGCCAGGCTCAGTAGTCGGTATTCGTCCATAACGCTTTTTTTGAACGAAATTTTTTCACTAGCAGAAAGTTTCTGCAAGTGCTCGGGTGTAATGTCGCCTAAGCGATTTGCTTTGAAGAGATCCATCTTGTCTAGAAGATGCCTGGGAATTAATGTCCCAATACCGCATTGTCCAATACTAAGGATGCGTGAGCCGGCAGATAGCAGAAGTGGCGCAGACTTATTAAAGGCTTTTTTATCATCCTTCGTGGCCGTCCCAGCGTGAATACTTTGCAAGATGTCATAGAGATTGCGAAGCTCATCAATGGGGATCGGACCGACGGCCTTTCCAGCCGCACTATCTTCAACCCACTTGAGAAGGGCTTGGTAGGCTAGTCCAAAAACATCATCTAGGCGACGGATCATGTTTTTATACTCAGGTGAAGACCAAAAAGGTCCTCTGAGGGGGCTTTGCAATTTGTGTTCTAAATGTGGGTAGTCAACTAAACTCCAAGCCCTGGGGTTGTGAAGGTTGCATAAAACTTCGCGGTACATGGGGATGAGGAACTCTTCTAACACGTGTGAGAGCTCTTGTTGGAAGTCCTCCAATTGTTGCTCACATAACTGTGGCAGTTCTTCTCGTTGTACGGGCCAATTGATCTCACTCTCGTAGATATACTGCTCGATCTCAGTCATACTCACCGTTGATGGGAGCTCGATCATTTCCGCAATTACCCTATTTCTTGAAGTTAGTGTCAGTAGATTAAGGCCATCATTGGGTCCGGGGCTACTCAGGGTTTGTAGTGCTCGCAACTTTGCTTGGACTTGAGAGAGTTGATCCAAGTTGGGGTAGCACTTCAGTTGAGTCATGGTTACCTTAGTGGTACCGTCTCCGTCGAGCTTTTTTTCATAGACCCAGATAAAGCTGTGATGATATTTGCCCACACCGTGATAGCCTTCAAATCTGAATCCAGGTGGGCTAAACCAAGCTAATTTAGTGCCCACTTGCACCTCCGGGTCGAAGAGCACCCTTGCCTGCCAGTGTTCTAGGCGTGCTGAGTCCAGTGTCTCGATCTCTGCCCTTTGACGATTTTTGCTGACAGACCTCATCTTCTCTCCAAAGCGTTGAGCCTGAGCGGTCAGCCTCTCCTTATATCCGGCACCCACACCACTTGTTCCGCCGTCATTTCTTAGCTTAAGCGGATACTCCACAACTCGCTTTCCCAAGCAGTACTCGTCTGCCAAAGGGCCCAAGTTATCAGCCATGACTTCAAAGAACTCTGATAGCCCGTACTGATGTGGGGAATCAACGCTAAAGCTCTTACAATATGAGGTGTTATCCCAGTTTTGGTGACGGGACTCTACGATGGCTCGGCCCTTCAGCTCAGCGGAAAGCTTCCTTACCTTGTGTTTTGCCTCTTGAACTACTCCCAGCATGCCAAAAGCCAGCTCAGTAAAGGGCAAAAGGGTAGCGGAAATAGGCAGTACTTCCTGGAACAAAAAACTCCTCAGTTGAGGAGCATCACCGAAAAAAAATCCGGATGCTCGTCCTACTTCACTTTAAGAAAATTAAAGTGAATCTTCCTTCCGACCGGACTTATTCACAAGGCCTTTTGGGGTTGTGAAATTACCGTTGCGGCACAGCTCTGGATTTACACCAGATTCCGAAGGAACTTCTAATTAATTGGAAGATAACAAAAGGAGATGGGGTTGTCTAGGGTGGAATGGAGGTGTAGGAGGAGAAAAGTGGTTGGGAGTTGCTGCTTAAGATTTGGGGAATTTTAAGTCCCAGCTTGTGTTGCTTTGTGTAGTTGTATATATTGAAGATATGTATACACAAGAAGAGCCTCGCATAAGAGGAGAAGAAGAAGGGGGGCTTGCTAGAGTAAAAGGCTTTAAACCTCCAGAATCTATTGCTACAGTCCCCACAAGCAGCCCTGAATTAGATGTTCCCAAATCTGGGATAAGTGGGCTCATGGTTGAGTTGAGGGGGAAAACACCTTTTGAACTCGATTCTCGTTTTGAAGAAAGAAGTGCAAGGTTACCAAAAACTTTTACTACTGCAACAAATCAACAATCAGCTGATGCTGCCTTATTTGTTGCAGATATAGAGATGGGCACAGACCCACAAGAGGCAAGAAGAAAGCTCGACTCTCTATGGAAGAGAGTCAAAGCGGAAATGGAGCGCAGAGGAATAACCAAAGGTTTTGATCAGGCAATTGAAGATCTTAAAGTTGGGAACGCTGGAGAATTTCTCAGAACTTTATTTGGTTCATCTGGTGTAGACAATGGGGGCGGAATTAAGCGGGAGCGGGGCGGAGGGGCTGAAGATATTAACGCGGAGCGATTTTTTGAATACATCTCTAAAGATAGGGTGTTGGTGCCCAAGCACGTGATCGGGGCTATTCGCGAAGCTTGCGGTGATAGGGGGATGAATGTGGGTTTTAGCGAACCACAACTAAAGTTAGCTGAAACAGATGGACAAGTATTGAAAGAAGTGATGGAAGAGTTTTGCAGAAATTTAGAAGTGTACCCGACTAAGTTCAGTTGGGCAGCAGCCCAAAAAGGGCTTGCATTCTGGTTAACGTATAAACGGGAGGCGGGTGCAGGTCCTAAAGATCCAACTTTTAATAAGGATATTGTGAAATTATTTGAACATATTACTGATGAATTTGATAAGTTCTATAAGCCTCCCCAGCAGGAGAAACCAGCAAAGGTTGTTTCTATGACTCCTGCACCAAAACCTGTTGTCGCTGCTGCATAGGAATTATCGTTCCCAACGGTTGTATTGCCACTCGATTTCACTGTATAGTAATAGGAGTGCGTGAAAGCGACTGTTTTCTCGAGAGTAATGATGATATAATTTCAGAAATTTGAAATCGCGATGAAATTTTAAGAAAGGTGTTTATGGTAGAACAACATGGCGGAAATAAACCACCAACTGATCTGAAAGAGAGTGAGATTATGGGCCAAGAGCCCGACTCTGCAAAGCTGTTCTCAGAGCTTAAGTTGCCGTCAGATCTGTCTGAGTCAGAGAATGGACTTGTAGAGGTGACTCTTGTTTTGAAGGAGTTGGCGGAGTTTGTGCGGGAAACAGGGGGCTTGAGTGAATTAAATAAGTTGAGTGAGTGGATTTCAAAACAAACACAACTACTAAGCTCCTCTATTGCTGAAGCTCAAGCAGAGGCGAGGCGGCTTATTGTGGCTGAAAAATATGAAGACGTGCAGTTAAGGTTCGAGACTAATGTTTGGAATAAACAAATTCTTTCAGACTTAGAAAAGTTTCAAACAGTTGTTGAGGCTCGCATTGGTGAGGCAAGAGAAAGTACCCCATTAACAAACGAAATGCTGGCAGCTCAACTACTTGAGCTTCTTACAAAACCCGCCGTAACAATGCAAGATGCCCAAGCATTTATTGTGTCTCTCCGTAGGGCTCTCGGCGCACAAGGCAGAGACACTTCAGGGGTTGAAGCGGATATTGAAAAAACTCGACATTTTCCAAATGGAGAAAAACCATTTGCTTTCCAAGATCTTAGAGAAGGTGATTCCCACGAATTTGATATTGAGAATGTGTCTATTCCTGATACTCGGAAGAGAGATCTGACCGTGAGGAGACTTTTACGGTTCAGATTATATAGGAGTTCTGATAATGCAGAAGTAACAAGAATAAAGACCGCAAAGCAGGTGGGCGAATGGTTTGATGCCAGCGGACTTAGTGGGGGTAATCTGCCTGATTTTTCAGAAAGGGAGTTAATGGGTGGAATTTTTGGATTCCTCGAGTCGGAGACTGTAAGAGGTGAAGCTCGTGGTGTAGAAATTATGACTGTTCCCGATAAGTATCGGAAGCAACTTTTAGCATTTGCAGAGTTCTTTCGAATATACTGGTTGGCAAAAGGGATAAAACTAGAGCTGTATGAAGAGTTTGTTCCTAAGGAAGGGGAGGAAAAAACTTTTGTAGACTCAGCTGCAAAAGCTCTTTTAGAAAAGCTAAATCAAGCTCCGCTAAATTCAGCATACGCGCCCAACACAATTGTGGACTATCTTGCTGGACGTGAACAACAATTTGCCGGTGTATTTAATCAAAAGGCTGCCAGGATTAAGTCTACTGAATTAACTCAAGAGGGAATAGTGCAAGCTTTGCCCAATGGTGAGACACCGAAAAAATCTGATGAAGTTGTTAGTGAGGCAGATGATTCGCTCGCAGCGAAAGGGGATATAATGAGATCATTGGGAATAAGGGATGTTGATTTGGCTGGTGCCACAAATAATAACACATTACTAGATCGATATCGCGACTCCGTTGCCGCCAGAGCGGATAGAATTTTTGATTCTACTGACGAAAAGCGGCTCATAATTCCGTTGATTGTCAGGGGGGATACGGAAGACCTCGCTGTAGTAGCTAAGTATATTAAAAAATTTGTGAAGTAAGCAAAAATGGTTGAAGAGATCAGGAATCTACAAGAACATCAGTCAAGCTTTGTAGAAAAGCTTGAGGAACTGGATACGTTAATTGGGAGAATTAATGCGTATGATGCTGATCCAGGTGATCTCACTGCCTCCAACAAGCTGTTGGCAGATCTACTATCAAGTGGAGTTCAGGGGGTTCTGGACATCTATGCTCTGGCTGAAAAAACTTTAGAAGTAAGAGATGACGTTGATGCTGAGAGTATGCATCAATCGGTTTCAAAAGCTCTTGAGAGTTTGGGAGACAGGGTCAATATAACTCCTGACGCCTTAACTGGATATTTAGACGCACGTATTGCATATGAGAGAGCTAGTGAGCTCCCTCAAAATTCAGAACTAAGAAGTATTTTAAGAAAGAGCTTCGCTCAGGAGTTGTATGATCAAGCTGCAATCTTGAGCTTAGAATCGATTACAGCTGAAGCTGACGATATTTTTACTGAGCCTAATCCTAAGTTTATTAATAACCAATCTGTACGAGAAGAATTTGAGGGAACTCAAGTGGCCCCAAAGCTACTAGCTAACTTAGTCCATGAAACTGAACTTGAGTTTAAAACGAATGGAGCAACCTTTGATGGTAAAGAAATTGAATCTTTTAAGGCTGCTTTATCCGTTATTAAGAAAGTGGCTACTTTTATGATGTCTAAGCCTGAGGGCACCTCGCTTCCTGCTGAAAACCTGAATGAATTACATAGTGTCTACGGCAGTTTGATCTATGAGAGTGGTTCTTTTAAGAGCACGGACGACCCACAAATAATTGCCGTAAGAGGCAAGATAGAAAAACTTCTTGAAGTGGTCCGTCGCATCATTCATGCTGAACGGGTGAGAGTTGGAGACCCAACATTACTCCAACCCGAAACCAGAGATATTGCTAAGAATATCTACGGCGACATTCTTCTACTAAACCAGAGTTTTAGAGTTGAATTTAACTCGGCAGAAGAGTATGGCCAAGTTTTAGACAGAAATGAAGTCCTGACACCTCAACAGATCGCGTACTTAAGAAAAACGCTGACACGAGTAGAGTTCTTAATTATTAGAGTATATGGCCTATTGGATCAGGCAACTTCTTCATTAGTGCCAAATGAAGTAGTCTTTGGTCAAGATTTACTCAATCAGATGGAAGAACATGCTGAGTGGATTCGTCGCGTTATAAATAGGCTGCCAGTCGTAGCAGCCCCCCAAGCTGATGAAGCTACAGCAATCCGGTTGCTGGAGTTAGGACTTTCAGATGATGATGAGGCTAGTTGGTTGCGCTTTGTTCGCGAGCATCGGGAGTCCTTTACTGTTCCAATGCTGAGAAATTATTTTGTTAGGGAATTATGGGCTCAAATGGATCCAACAGACGTCAATGAAATCTTCCATAAGAAAGATGTATTTCAAAAATTTAAAGCTGTAATTCAGCACTTGAGAAACTCCAAGTCTCCAGATATGAGAGGCGATGTAGATAGCTTGAATTTAGCAAACGAGCTAGAGTACCGCTATCGCCTGTTTGATGCCATGAACCCCCATGCCTTATCAAGCGCTATGACCGCCAGCACAAGTGAGTTGGGGGGTGCGGCTAGGGCAAATAAATTTGAACGAACTGTCTTCGCTTGGTATTTGGGGACTAACAAAGAAGGTCCTGCAGGAACTGAGCGGAAAAACTATGAGCATTCTGAGATTATCCGGGCTGCGTGCGAACATATGGAGGATTATTTCTTTGAGCCGCCAGATCCAGATCTAGTTATTCGAGCAAGGAGAGGACGTGCGGAGCGGCCAGACTCGTTACGCACTGAGAGCTGGGGTGCCGACTTTAATCGGGCAAGCCCAGTAGATGGGCAAGCAGAGGTAACTTTTGCCGTACGCAAAGATCTGCAGGGTAAACCAAAAGGAAGATTTGTGAAAGGATATTTCTCATACTTTGTTGGAAACTGGACTTCAGCTTCAGTTGACATTCGCGATGAGATGACCCAACGCCTGAAAGTAGATCTAGAACCAATGTTTGCGGCAAAAGGCATTACAGATGATGAAGAGAAGGATACAATTGTCCAGATAGCTAAGGAGACAGCTGCCACTGCAAATATTAGGGGCAGTTTGTTTGCCATCTGTTACGCCATTGGAATGTCTCCGCCAGGTGGAGTTGGCAAAGTGATTGATGACTTGAAAGATACTTTCCCAATAGCTTTGGAGTTGAACGATGCCTGTCGAACAGTCCGTATGATTCCTTCGGTTGTAGAGGGACTCGATATCCCAAGTGAGTTTATAGAGCAGATGAGGTTCTTACTCCTTGAAGGATCGCAATATTGGGATGACCCAAAGAAGCGGGGCCAAGCTTTAAATCGCTTCGAGACTTTGCAGGAATCGATCGGCTTTTCTACAAAAATAAGAGAACTTTTTGACATTCCTCAGCGAGGGCATGTTGAGTTGATGAATATTCGAGGCAAGGAAGTTCATTTAGATCAGGCCCACCATCCTATGGGTGCTCACACTATTCAACCTGGGGAAAGAGTTAGGGAAAAGTTATTGCTTCTTCCTGCGCTGTACACCGATTTATATACTTCTCTAATGGGAGCGCAGGGTGCCAAAATGGCGGAAATTTCTCTTGAGTTAGCTGATTGGTTTGCGGCTCGCGAAGAGTATATTAAACTTCATCACCAGGTGGAAGCTGAAATTTCTTACTCAGGCGATCCAGACCAACTAATAGAAGCAATCTGCATTGATATTCTTAATCGCCTGCAGATTATTTCCGGTCTAAAGAGAAATGAGCTTGCTGGAAACTTCCGTGAAGTCGGAGAACTGTACTACAGAAGATTGGCATATTTAATTAGGTACTATGTTGCGAAAACGGGTAGAAATCCACTTGATGCAACCAATCCTTTGGTAAGTATTGATAAAATTCAAAACCCGAGAGACCTAACCTGGAGAGGTGTTCTTCGCGTTCTGCTGGCCTCTGGAGGTAAAGGTGATTCACTGGTTGTCGCCCTAAAAAGAGTGATCGAAGATCCTACACAAACGTACGTTGAGTCTAATTGGCAGCGTATCTTTGAGCATCCTTATGAGCTAATGAGAAAACCTGGTGAGTTATTGGATATGAAGGAGTGGTTGAGTGCGCATTTCCCAACTGCAGGAGACTCTGGGAGGTACAGAGCTGCAATGCTTTACCTCTTAAAACCTTCTGGTTATGATAGAAAGTTGAAGCTCAAAGTGAACATTGCCTTGGGTGCTGCTAGTACGGCTCGTAAATTCTGGAATGCAAGTTACGACGGACAAACTCTGCAAAAAAAGAAGTTACTGCAAGAATCAAAGGAAAAGCGTGAAGGTGAGAATGAACATGCAGAAGCCCATTAATTAAGCGAATGCGATTAAAATAGTTTCCAGCTTGAGTTAGCTTGTTCAGCCAGCGTTTCTTACTTTAAGGCGTTGTAATCTTGTTTCCCTGCCTTGCGGTCTGCCCGATCTGTCGTAAGGGCTTGCTTATCGTCTACTTGATCTGAGAATCTTCGCGCCAATGCTAGTCCACCGCGAAGCGCGCTTTCATGCCATGTCTTCTGTATACCTCGTCTTTGTCTAATTACACCACTGGCACCTCCTAGAAGTGCTCCCCCTACCCCACTTGCACCAATGGAGGCTTTCTGCACAATATTCTTTCCACTCAATCCGCCCATCTGTTTAATGAATGGTATATTATTTGTGTCGCTAGCGCCAAGTCCAGGCACCAACTGCCCACCTTTCCACCCCTTCTCTAAGGCAGAAGTAAAGTTATTTGCGAATTGCTCGAAGATACCACCTTTGCCGCCCAAACTGCTTTTGACCTGCATCACGAGTTCTGGCAGAATCAAAATAACACCGAGTCCCAGCATCACTCTGATGGCATCTCCACTGCCACGACCAATCAAGTAGGGAGGGAGGAATCCGCCATACTCGGGACCACCTGATGAGGAATTACCCAATAAGAGTAAGAATAGAATTAAAATTAACATTACGGCTGGGAAGACCATTAGGTTGGCAATTAAGGTTTTTAGCCAAGAGCTAAAGGCGTTATTTCCGGGTAGAGCACCGAGCATCAGAGCCAGGGGTGACATTACAATTGCAATAATGATACTAATGTAGGTTTTCAGTAGTTCAAAGAAGAGCTTGAAAATAGCAAACACCGTGGCTAGTGCAAAGACGATCATAAATGTAAGGCCACCAATAAATCCAAGTACGCCTTGGACCTGATCGACCATGCCTTCTGTTGCAGAAATGACCAGTGTTTCCACCGCGTTGTATGCACTGCCTAATGCACCACCTCGGATGATTAACTCAAGTCCGACACTAAAAATATCTTTGTCTAGGCTAACACTCCGAAGTTGGTCTATCCCCCCAGGCACAATTCCGGCAAATAGGCTAATCATCAAGAACATCAATACATACATCATGTCGATCAGGAATCCGGCAATGGCATAGGAGAAAGTGACAGCAATCAAAGAAACGATAATCTTCGGCAGGGCTTGCTGAGCAGTAATCGCCGTCTGGCTATTTAATTTTTGGCGAAACATGATCGCAAAACCAATTACCAGAAAGAGAATAACGTAGAAAAGGTATGCCACATTCCGTAAGACCTTCCAAGTTTCTAAGATGGGATCGAGTGCCGCAAAACCCAATCCTTGTGCATATGCCGGTTTTGCAAAGGCGAGTCCTGCTGAGTTGAGTAAGTCAGCCACATATGTTCCGGTGGTCGCCGGGGGTTGATACAGCATTGCGATGGCCTTGCTACCTGACTGAAGTGCACTTGATCTGCCAGAGCCTGGGTCAAAACATTCATCGTCTACTACCAGCATACACACTATTCCGTTTACAGTAGTGCGGACGCTTCCGTTGTAAATAAACTCTGGTCGGTTGGGAGTAGTCTCGGATGCACTGACGCCGTCTTGAATTTCTTGAATTTCATTACTATTGACTGTTTGAGCAAAGACTTGGGGTACAGCTACAAAAAAAGCCAAAGCAAAAAAGAAGGTGAGCAGGAGCTTTTTCATAGCTACGCGTATTGTACCCTTCCTCGAGTATGCATGAAAGCGGGAAATTCTGTCCTTGCACCAGAGGTATCTTCTCTGTTATATATAATCCAATACTTCTGACCTGCTCCCAAACTTTATGACGGCTGAACAAATCAATGCCCTCAAGGAGCTACTAAGTCGGGCTCAAACTGTTTTTGTGGTTCTCCCCGAGAAGCCCAAACCTGATCAGGCGGCAGCGGCGTTGTCTCTCTACCTCGGTCTGCAAACAATTGATAAGAGTGTTAGCATCTTGGCGCCAAAAGCCTTGAGTGGCGAGCTGGGCTACTTGATTGGGGTCAAAGAAATTGGCACTCAGCCAGGCAACAAGAACCTCCAGGTGTCTTTCCCATATCAGGAAGAACGGGTAGACAAGGTCAGTTACCACATTGATGAAGAAAACAATACTTTTAACTTAGTGGTGCAGCCGAAGAAGGGTAGTAAGGCTCTGGACTCCAAGGAGGTTTCTTTCTCCTACACTGGGGCAGATGCTGATGCGATCATTACGATTGGTGTTTCTAATCTTGATTCTCTTGGCTCTGTATATCTGGGGTACGAAGAGCTCTACGAAAACGCTTCGCTGATTAGCCTGAATACGTACGAGACGACTTTTGGTACCTTGAAGGTGGATGTCTCGAGTTCCGCCTCTTACTCAGAGGTGATTGCCTACTTACTGCAGGAACTTGGGGTAGAGCTGAGTCCCGATATGAGTACCAATTTGCTGGCTGGGGTGGAAGAAGCCACAGACACTTTCCGTTCTTTATCGACAACAGCAGATACTTTAGAAATCGCCTCAAAGTTACTGCGGATGGGGGGTCGTCGGATGCCCCGAGCGAGTACTGCCAAAAAATCAGAAAATGGCTTTGCTCAAGCTTTAACAAAAAGCCAAAGTCAAGATAAAAAATCGAATGGGCAAGCAGCCACAACAGTAAATAAGGGGAAAGCTGATACTACTTTGCACCATCGTCCACTTGATGGCGGCGGCAGATCCTAAGCAGACTTAGTTACAAACGCCTTGGTAGGTATCTTCGCTTAAAATCCCAATAATTTTTCTCAGATTTCTGTTGTTGTAGCCGAGGGAGTAGCCATACGTAGTAAGTGCTTCGTTGTCACTTTTTCCTTGAGCTTTGTAGTTATTGAATGCGCCGATCATACAACTCAATTTTTCTTCAATCGTGCTCGTAGAGATCACATCCACCCCGGTTGGATCAACGCCACAACCAAAGTGTCGGCCGGCGAAGTTGGATCGGGTGCTGATCAGGCCACCAGTCTCGTTCAGGGCGATGGCAATTGCTAGATAGGGGTTAAGATCCGTTTCATTCATAATCCGGTTGAGAATGTACTCGTAGCACAGGCGATTTCCCGTACAGCTACTCATAAATAAATGCTGAGTTCCGGCTTGGGCGCTAAAGTACGCTCTCCAGCCGCCAAACTTGTACCCGGTAGTGGGATTAAGGTACTTTGTTTCTTGTTTAGGTAGGTACGTATTTATACGCTCGGCAAATTCTTGTCTCCGCTCGGCAGCTGTTTTCCCATCTTTATCTTTCATCCACACTTCAACACACGACACTTCATCGGGAGGAATGGAGGCCTCTGGAATTGGATTGGGGACATAGGGAGTATTACATTTGCCAAGTAGCCAATCTTCAGTGGCAGTCTCACCAGTGCATCTCAAGGTGAACTCATAAAAATCACTAGTCTGGTCTCCATAGACCAACGTTAGTAATCGGGTAGGCGCGTTAGCAATGCTGCCTGCCATTTGCCACATCAGCGGGTTTCGTCGATCTTCGCCCTCAAACTTATCCCGGTTCAGCTCAATGCTGACAGTTTGGCCGGTTTCAACCAAAGGAGGGTTTACGCCAGGACGAGTGGTGGGAGTGGGCGTCCCTGCGCGTAAGACGCGTTGTGATTCGCCTGCATTCTTATAACTATCAATGTCGCCAGTCTTGAGTACAGCGTTAAAGTTATTTGAGCGAAAAGCGGCCACGCGCTGATCTAGATCGAGAAATGATAAAAATGATTCCTGTGCATAAATCAAGTTATAGTAATGTGGCGTAACGAAAAATAATTGGGTCGTCCCAACAGAGGGACCCAAGGGGCCATTGATATCGTTCACATTCTGCTCGACTTCAGCCTTAGCAGTGGTTTTCTTTTCATAAATACCGACGTCTCTGCTGGCTAAGTCTGAGCCAATTGTGTTTGCTACCTCCGCAATTCGATCTTCTTTGCTGTCATTGAACTTGTTGGGGTAAAAGTCTTCTTCGTTGGCTTGGCAGGCTACCGACCAGGCTGGGTTGTACTGTCGGACTGAGTTGGTGTTGTCGGGAGTGGCCACTGCCGCGCTAGCATTGATGAAGCTAATTAAAGACTTGGCGACGGTATCACACTCGCCATATGTATCATTGGCGCTGCGACACTTAATGGGGAGATCCTCAGCTCCAACCACACTGCCAGGACTGCCCGGGCTACCGAGTTGCGCTGCCAAACCACGCATGGCGTTACGGTCTCGCTCTTCGTCTTCGATGAACTGCTTTTGTTCTTTTGGCGTATGCAGAATGTCTGCTGTAATCCGGAGTGGGTCATGATACGACCTGGCCTCGATATTATTGGCTGACGTACTCTTGTCACTCCCGGGTTCCAGAAAGTCAGAGCCAAAGACCGGTACTTTTACCTCTAAGTAGTCCACCTGCCAGAAGGCGTCACCGTCGCCTTGTGAGCGAAACTTGGGGTTCTTGCTGGGGTCATTGCCATCAGTCTTAGTGACCATTACCACAAAAGCTGGGCGGTAGGCCATCTCCATACTTGGATCAACAGCCAGGATGAGGTCTCGTAAGTCATTCCCAATGGTGTCATTCTCCGCCGGGTCCATTAAGGCTTTGCAGTTTGGATTACTGCCCATTTTTTCAAAAAGCTCAATGTTAGTGGCTTCCTTGTTTCCAACCTTCACCGTTTCATCAATGGCGCAGCCTGTTGCATCGCCTTCAATTCGATTCTCTGCCTTGCACAGCTCATTTACGGCTTTGAGCTTATCGTAAATAAATTCGCATTGTTGGGGGAGAGTGGTGAGCGAAAAGGCTGGAGCCTGATTCAAGATTAGGCCAGGATCCGCCTGATTATTCCCAGTGATCGGCACGGCCGATGAGCCATTGGTATTGGGAACGCGCGCACTAAAGTAGGCTTCAATTGACTCCATCCTATCTCGAAACTCAGTTTTAGGCTCCTGGGACCTGGCAACTGCTTTTTCTTCATCTCGGAAGAGGCCAAATAATTTTCCATCTGCATCGATAGTTAACTCTGCCGTGGCATTCCAGTTGTCACAGCCCTTGGCAGTCCGAGCGCACTCCATCGGATTACTCAGACCGAGGACATAGCTATTTTTGGGCATACAGGTGGCGGAGTACTCATCCAGGAAGTTGTTGAGCATGCTTTGTGAATCTGCACGTTGAATATTATGCTCAAAGTAATCACTCTGCGGCCGAGTACCCTTCAGATCACAGACGTCCGTCTCGGCAGTCCAGTTGATGGGCTGGTTCTCTGGGATAGAGAAGTCCAGTCGATCATAGAACGCACAGAGTCCAACACCTTTGCAGTAAAAATAGACTTCTCCAGCACCTGCGCCGCCGGTGTTGACGAGACTGACGATATCAAACTCTACGCCGTTACAAATCGCCGGACCTTGGAAGATGAGCCTATTAGAGTTGGAGGTCGGGATAAGCGTCTGGCCAGTCACAGAACATTGGAGACTGTCGACATTTGCGAATGGGCTATTATCAATGTCACTGCCTTCCTTGGCGTAGCCGCGGATGAATTGTTGATTACTATGGGTTTGGCCACAGGTCATGTTGGTTAGATATTGATTCCCACCCCAACTACTGGAACTAATATCTGTACCTTGGAAGACGCGGTAGAAAGCTTTCCTGCCGTCAGTACAGAACTGACCTCCCCAAGTGGTGTCTTGCAAGAATTTAATAAAGCCACCATCCACGGTATAGAGAAAGTGGATTTCATTCGATTGTTGTTTGAAGACCCGGCCAGCTACGGTGCCGCCAGAATTCAGGGCAACGATCTGGTTGTTTACGTTACCAATATTTCGATCTCCGCCAGCCACTGCAGTTGAAACTACTGGAGGACAATCGGCTCCGCCACAGTCTGGGGCAATATACTCGACCACTGGGACTGATTGTTGTGCACACGCTGGTGTAACACTTGATCCGTCAGCGGCTGCAGCCGGAGGGACAGGAGTAGGTGGGGCTTGTTGAGCGATCGAGTATCCGGGCCAGAAAAATTTCGCCAGCAAAAGCACAAATAGACCACAAAAAAGCAGCAACGGCAAGCTCGCGTTTCGAGGCAGAATACGCATTCTCGTATTATAGCCTAATCATTAAGGAAAGTTCGGTTGTGCAGTTGGGTTGGGGATGGTGAAGTTGAGAATTCTACTGACGCCGGTAAACTCAGATAAGACATTTAGAATAAAGAAAGCGCTGATAGACAGCACTAATCCAGCCACCGCGTAGGTCATCGTCTTACTACCCTCATCTGTTCCCTTCGCATTTCCACCAGACATCAGATACTTAAAAGAGCCAATAATAAACATGACAAAACCGGCCAGGCCTACTCCAGAAACAGCAATCTGTAACAAGTTCCCGATTAAACACTGAAAACCTTGGATGGTGGCAACTCCGGTAGCAGTTGTATCATTGGTGCAGACACCACCCCATTCACGAGTTTGTTGCGCGTAGGCAGGAGTAGCTGCCAGAAAGAGAGTGCTCAGAATCGGGCAGGCGATCAGTACGAGCGAGGAGAGTTTTTTGCGCATAGTTTTTTTGTAACTCCAAGAATTCAGCTCAGAGCTATTCTACCAGATTAAGTTGGCGTAGCTGAGAGCTAGTCGTGGCTGTGGCACTCGAGGTGGCAATTGGCCGACTATTTACGTTCCCTACGTTGTTAAGGACTTGATTTATATCGCCAAATCCAAGGAATCTGAGCGCCAAGGTTAAGATGGCGTAGGAAGAGGCTAAGATGAGTAGGCCAATCAGTGCCGAAATAATTCGATTGCGAGCAGCTTCAGTTTTGCCTTTTTCACCACCTGAAGTGATCCATTGAAACCCAGCCCAGATTAGGTAAAAGAAGACCAGAAGTGCAGCGATGGCTAGCACCAGCCGTAGGCCTGAATTAATAATTTGAGTAACGTCTCTAAAAAAACCTTTGGGCGGACCAATCATTCCCCAGGTGAGGCTTGAGCTAGTTGTCGCACTCTGGGTGGCAAAAGGGGAGTCGGCGGGGTCAGTACTGACATACATCACCCCATCTCTATTTTCTACCTTGAGTTGTTCACCACTCGCGCGGACCACCGAGCCAGAAGCGAAGGAACCAAAAATAAAAAAGGTGCTGATAAACAGAGCAAATAAGATTTTTCTCATATATCAATAAATTATACCAAAAGACCCTGCTTGTGCAGGGTCTCTTTTTTTAAATCTAACAATATGAGCAAATTAGTTAATAGTACGGACACTGTTCAGAGCGTCGTTTAGGTTGGTAAAGCCTAAGAAGGTAAGTGCTAACTGTAAGATTGCCCATGACGCAGCAAGGATAATCAGACCAATCACTGCAGAGGTAATTTTATTACGAGCAGCTTCAGTTTTAGCCTTTTCACCACCAGAGGTGATGTACTCAATACCACCTAAGATAAGGTAGAAGAATACCAGAAGAGCCGCAATACCAAGGACGAGACGAAGGACGAAACTAAGCAGGCTACTAAAATTTTGGGCAAAGCCAGTGCCAGCGACAACGTTGAAGACTGGAGAATCAGGAGGAGGACAAAATTGGCCAACACATTGCGCATTCACAGTTTGGGCGACACTTAGAAACGCCACGGATCCGGCACTTAGTGCGGTAATAATTTTCTTTTTCATTCCATCTCCTTTAATTTTAAGTACTTTATTTCCCTAAAAAGAACTTACACAATTATAGACTCCAGGCCTGCATTGTCAATCTTTTCATTACAAATGGTCAAAAATGATATGGATGAGTAGCTTTGCATTAATTAAGGATACTTAAGCACTATTAACTACGGAGTCTCATTATTAATACTATATCTATTGTAGAATTCTCGTAATGATTAAAAACTCAGATTTCAGGTTTGCTTCGGGGAAGCTACTCATTACTATAGTCACCATCCTCCTTAGTGTTTTTTTTGTGACAAGTCTGCTAGTTTTTGATCCTGACTTCGGGTGGCACTTTAAATTTGGTGAGTTTGTTTCTCGTACTGGAATGATTCCTAAAAAGGATCTTTTTTCCTATACGATGCCCAGTTATCCGCATATTAACCATTCCTGGTTATATGATGTGCTACTTTTCAATCTTTATCAGACTGTGGGAAGTTGGGGACTGGCACTTCTTTTTTCAGGCATAGTTGTCGCCTCTCTTTTTCTGGTTATTCCACCTGGCCTTTTCTTATTTTCGCTTCCAGCGCTCATTCTATCTGCCACCATGCTTTTATTTTTTACAGGTGTTCGACCTCAGGTGCTCAGTTTTCTATTTATTGCTTTTCTGATACGGTGTTTCTTTAATAAGGACTTTTATAGCAGAGTTCGATTTTTTCTCCCTTTAGTCTTTTTTTCCTGGGTAAACCTACATGGTGCATTTGCCAGTGGCCTGGTGTTGTTGGCTGTTTATGTCTGTTATTTGATTGCCACGAAGCAGGCAGGGAAAAAAGATATTGCAATTTTACTCACCAGCTTTCTGGTGACGTGTATAAGTCCGTATGGTATCCGTATCTGGGATGAAGTTTTTAGAACAGTATTTAGCTCGAGTTTGCATAAACATATTGCAGAGTGGCAATCAGTTCTAAATTTCTTGAGAATTAGTGTGTTTATAGGTATTGGCTTCCCATCATTTTTTATTTTTCGGATGAGAAAGAAGCTGGATCCTTTTCAGATTACTATTTACGTAGTATTTCTCTTACTTGGTTTAAGCTCAATTAGGCATTTACCTATTTTTTCATTAATAGCCTTGCCGCTCACAACCATAGCTTTACATGAATTCTTTTTATCACTCGATCAAAAGAAAGTAGTTATTCAGCGGGCAACCCTTGCCTACAAGGGGCTTATTTTTATATGCCTGCTCGTGGCTGGGTATGAGTTCTTCATGTATGGGCTTCACTTCAAAAGTATTTCTGAAGCAGGCTCGTACCCTGGCTCTGCAGCGGAGTATATTAGTAGGAACAGTCCCCAGCAAAATGTCTTTACAGAGTATGAGTGGGCAGGATACTTACTTTGGAAAGCAGATCTGAAAACTTTTGCAGATGGAAGAATGCCAATTTGGCAGTGGGATGCTCCGACAGGGGAGAGTTCCAGTGCTTTTGAAGAGTATATGGATTTGAAGTTAAATGAAAAAAGTGAGTTTTTACCCTTAGCAGAAAAATTTGACATCCAGACTGTGATCTTGAGAACGACATCTAGCCCTAGCGTACTGAATAAAAAAGTAGAAAGCGCGGGATTTAAGAAGGTATATTCTGATGAGATAGCGACAATTTATCTAAGAGATTGAAGTAGTCGCTTAAAATATGAGGCTATATGAAGTTAAACACTTGAATACCTAAGAAGTTCTGTACGAATGTATAAATTGCCAGTACCGAGGCAAGTACTATTAGCCCAATGACGGCGTTCGTCATCTTGTTTCTTGCTGAATCAAGCTTGCCCTTTTCGCCTGCTGAGCTAATCCAATCAACAGATCCCCAGACGAGGAAGATAAGCACTATGATGGCGCAGAATACCATGATTGCTCGTAAAATTCCGCCAACAAAAAGAGAAAATCCTATTTCATAGCTAGCCGCATTGGCGTTTGGAATATTCTGTATTGCAGCTTGTCCATCAAGGTCTAGTATAATTTGGAGGAGAGAAGTGAGCATGTTTATGGTGTTGGTAAAACTGGATTTAATAAATCAAGGCCTAGGATTGTACCGATTATGGCAATAATGCTAAATGAACCTGCCAGGATTACTACACCTGTGACTGAGCCGGTCATTTTATTTCGAGCTGTTTTAATTTTCCCTTCATCACCATTGGCGGTGATCCACTCAATTGCACCCCAGATAAAATACACCAGCACCAGCATCATGCCCACACTAATACTTGCACGCCAGAGGATGGCAGCATAGTAGGTGGTAACCTCACCACTTTTAGCTCCAACAATATCAGATCCTAGGCTGGCAGGGATTGCCGGATTTCTTATGAAGGCTAGGGCAGAAGTGGGAGAAAGAAAGAATAGCCCAATCACTATGATGATCGCTTGAGCTTTCCAGATAAGGGTAAGAAGATGCTTGTTAATCATATTAAGGAATAAAAGGAATAAGTGTATCAAATACATTTGCAGGACGCAGTAGATCAAGACCCACCACGCTTCCTATGAGGCCTACGAGACCATAGGTCATCACGATCACAATTAGACCAATTGTAGATTGTGTCATCTTTTCTCGTGCTTTTTGAACTTTACTTTGCTCCCCACCTGCGCTGACCCAGTTAAAAGCGCCCATCACAAACTGGAAGACAAAGTACACGCTAGCTACAACTGTGAGCAAGCCAATCAGGTTTGAGAAGGCAAACTCAAAATTGGGCAAAGCACCTCTGCCAATTGCAGAATCATTTCCGCCAACAACACTATATGCATCAGTAGGGGGTTCAAATCCCCCACCAAAATTTGCTTGTGCTAGTGATTTTAGGTTCGTCATGGTGCGGTTGGTACGACAGGGTTAAGGATATACCCAGCGTCTCCAAAGACAAATAAGCTGATAAGCGCCGTAATCGTGTATGCCATCACAATCAGAATAAGGCCGACGACACTCATTGTAATCTGATTGCGAGCTTTTTCATGAGCGCTGGCATTTCCGTCAGCGGTAATATAGTTGTAGCCAGCCAGGATAAAGTTGATAAACACTATTAGACCTGCAACGATGGTGACTAACTTAATAATGTTCGAAGCAAAGATGATAATTCCAATACCGTCAGCTCCTGGAACCTGCGCGTTGTACTTATCCACGCCTTGAGGGGGATTAATTACTCCAAAAACAGAAGTGCCACCGGCTGCTCCGGGCATACAACAGACCTGGGACCCTCCACAGATAAAAGCTGGAGCAACTATCCCACTAATATTTGCGCACTGAGTCGCAGAAGTTACGCAAGATCCGCCTGCTCCTGCACAGGCAGGCGTCTGAGCGTGAGCAATCCCAGTGCTAATCGAGCTCAGCAAAAAAAATGAGACAAGTAATATTGAAGTAGCGAAGAATCTTCTAAAAATTTTCAGCATGAGTTGTCAATCTTCTTGATCAATATTGTATCACTTAAAAGAGAATGTCGGTTCCAGTAACTACTCTTACAATTTGAACGATCCAGTACGCAGAAAACATCATCAGAAAGCCAATGATAGCTGTCTTAAAGACCTCTAGGGCTTTTTCTTTCCCTTTGACGCCTTCTGTTATAAAAAGTAACCCGGCGTAAAAAAGTAGAAAGAAGATAATGATGCCAGCCGCGATGAAAAGATTGGCCACCACTAAATTGAGTAGCTTTGCCGGATTCGGGTATGCATCCTTCACGCTTTTACCATCTCTGAGTAGGAAACAATCCCCAAGATTTACATCTGGAAGAGTGGGATCACACTGTGCTCGAACTGGAGTAGGGACAGCTGTCAGAAAAATACTCAGACAAAAGAAAAGTAATAAGGCAAAAGCGAACTTGCGAATCATAAAAGATTATTATACGGTACTCTCTCGAGCGCTGAAACATGGAAATTGTTTTTCAGGAGAATGCTACAATCCTTATACATCTATGATTGATGGAAAAATGTTGCTTTCTCAGCTAAAAGAAGGAAACTCAGTTGCTGTTCGTGAGTGGTATTCCTTATATTACCAACGCCTCCTGAGCCTGGTTCGTCGCAAAGTATCTGTCGAAAAAGATGCTGAGGAATTGGTGCAAGACACTTTCCTTGGTTGTCTGCGCCACCTACCCCTTTTCCGAGGTGAATCCTCAATCTGGACCTGGATGTGCCGGATCTCCCAGCATGAAGTCGCTGACTATTATCGGAAACGCTATGCGAAGAAGGTGATCAAGTCGTCTCCACTGTCAGAGTTGCTCGCCACTGAAGGGCTAGATACCTCTCAGGAGGTCTCTCATCAGGTGGCACTGGTCCTGCATATGATGTCAGCTGAATCGCGTGAGATTTTACAAATGAAGTATATAGATCGAAAAAAAGTGAAAAGTATCGCTGAAGAGCTGGGAAGGTCAGTAAAGTCGATTGAGTCATTATTATTCAGAGCTCGTTTAGAATTCCGTGAGCTCTATCTCTTAGAAGGAGAATGAAAAACTCTCGCTTTCTCTCAAACTTAGAGCACCAAGCGTCTTTGCAGGCGAAACTCAACTCCTCTCGTTTGCTTCCTAAGCAACTTGACTCGATCACGAGTCTTATTGGTAATTATCCTTGGCAAACTTTACTTGCTATATCTGGCATTACCGCCATCTTTTTCTCATGAGAAAAAGATTCAAGCACTTCATTTTATCAAGCAGCTATGGGGTAGCACGCATAGGATTGGGCCTGTTGCTGCACCCTTACCAAACAGTCCAGTCAGTGGTGGAAGCAGGAGCTTTTTTCTGGATGACGCTTTTTCCCAGCTTGGTGCTAGCTTTTCTAGTCGTGAACTGGCGAATTTGGCTCTTTCCTATTCTTACTTATACCTTTGAGTGTCAACCTGTCTACCCATTTGTGTGTCAACTAGTCGATCTGCTCGGGCGGTGGGTAGCTTTCTTCTGTGCATACTGGCAAATTTTGGTGCTCTACCTCTATTTCCGTTTCTCTGTAGCTTTCAAAAACGCCTGAAAAGTGCATGATTCTAGAGTTCCACCACGACTATTCTTAAGATGAAAAGTACTCCCTCTATAGCAGTTGACCAAGTTGTCCTAATTGATGAGGCTGACAACCAAGTGGGGGTAATGGATAAAATTGAAGCTCATCGAGGCGTTGGCCAGCGACATCGTGCTGCTTCCGTGTACTTATTTAATGATCAGGGGGAGTTGCTGATCCAGCAACGGAGTAGCATAAAAATAGTTGGAGCAGGCCAGTGGGCCAACACTTGCTGTGGAAATGTCTGGCCAAATGAGTCGTATGAGGAATGTGCACAGCGACGGCTAAAAAATGAGCTAGGAATCCTGGATGTGCCGCTAGCGTCGATCAGCACTTTTTCTTATCACCAGCAATGTAACTCTGAGTTTAGTGAGTGGGAAATAATTCATATCTTTGGGGGTAGATTTAGTAAGCAGCCGCAGCCAAGCGAAGCGTGGCGGACGGCCGGAGAGCTGTCACCAAATCCTGCAGAGGTGAGCGAGACCAGTTGGGTAAATTGGGCGGAGCTGTGTCAGAAAATTGAGCAAGGGGAAGCTGGGCAGTTTGGTGAGCTGGAGCTGGAGCTGAACAAGGTGCGATATACTTTTGCATCTTGGTTTGTCTTAATGGTACAGGATCAAGGACTGCGCCGCGCTTTAGAAAAATGGTCTACTAATAGTTAATGGGAAAATGTTATGCCACAAGTTACCACTTCTGCTCCAGGGAAATTGCTGCTCTTTGGTGATCACGCTGTTGTCTATGGTCACCCCTGTATTGTGACTGCAGTTGACCAAAGAATTCAGGTGTCGGTGCGAAAGAACGGCGTCGATGTATTTGCCATGGATGCACCTGATTTAGGCCTAAAATCCTACTCCAAGACGATTGCTGATCTAGGCAAGAAGGAGCTGCCAAAGTCAGTTTCATTCATGGAGATGCTCTACAAACGATTTCTAGAAAAGTATCCTCAAGACCGCGGGATTGTCGTGACAACCAAGAGTGAGTTTTCTTCTCAGTTTGGTTTCGGCTCTAGTAGTGCCGTGACCGTTGCTTTTGCCAAGGCGCTGGTAACTTTATATGAGTTGGACTTCACTCAGCATCAACTTTTTGAGTTATGCTATCAGGCAGTGATTGATGTTCAGGGTGTAGGTTCGGGTTTTGATATTGCTTCTGCTGTCTGGGGCGGAACTTTATACTATGTGAAGCCAGCGGCAGTGGTCGAACAAATTGAGGTGAAAGATTTGCCCTTGATTGTAGGATACAGTGGAGTGAAGGCTGATACCCCGACCTTGATTAGAATGGTGGAGAGCTTGCGCAGTCAGAATCCAGAAAAAATTAATGGAATATTTAGTCAGGTTGGGAAGTTGGTGGAATCGGCTCGAGAGGCAATCGCGGAAGGAAACTGGCCAGTCGTTGGGAAACTAATGACTCAAAATCAGCAGCTCTTACGCCAGCTACAAGTCAGCAGTGTGCTATTGGATGGCTTAATCGCTGCCGCCACTCAAAGTGGAGCCTCAGGAGCCAAGCTCTCAGGGGCGGGTGGCGGAGACTGTATGGTGGCGATTGCAACAGAGGAGCATAGTGATTCAGTGGAGGCGGCGTTACGTACCGCTGGCGCACAAATCATGAGGGTGAAGCTCCACGCAGAGGGAGTGAGGGTCGAGTCACAAGATCTTGATTAGGGAAACTAGATAAAAATTACTCAAATATATGAAAAAAGTCACAATTAAAGCATCATCCGATGTCGCACTCGTTAAGTACTGGGGCAAGAAAAATGAGGCTTTACGACTGCCTGAGAACGGCAGTGTTTCGCTGATTCTATCGGGTCTAGATACAGTCACTACTGTTGAGTTTTCTTCGGAGTTAGAGGCAGATGAGGTGAGTATTCAAGCCGAAGCTGACCCGCAAGAAGTAGGCAGAGTGGTGGGGCATTTGGATCGGGTTCGCAAGATGATTTCAGCTCCCTTGTTCGCCAAAGTGGTTTCCCAAAATACTTTTCCCAAAGGAACGGGACTCTCTAGCTCAGGCTCTGGTTTTGCGGCGCTGACGATTGCGGCGACCAAAGCAGCTGGTTTAGAGCTGAGTGAGCGCGAACTAAGTATCCTGGCGCGGCAAGGTTCTGGCACGGCTTGCCGGTGTGTCTGCGGCGGCATCGTGGAGTGGAAAGATGGAGATACCTCAGAAACTTCATATAGTGAAAGTATTTTTTCAGCCCAACACTGGGATCTACGTGATGTGGTCGTGGTGATAGATGAGGGTGAAAAGAGAGTCTCTTCTACTGAAGGTCACACCACTGCGCAGACCAGTCCTTTTTACCAGACTCGTTTATCCAAGATCAAAGATAAAATAGTTACAGCGAAAGCTGCAATTGCCGCGAAGAATTTTCCACAACTGGGCGAGCTGGTAGAGGCAGAGGCCTTGGAGTTTCATAGCATTTTGCTGACGAGTACTCCCTCGCTGATTGCGTGGTTGCCGGGAACAATTCAAGTCATGCTCGGAGTTCAGGAGCTGCGTCAAGCTGGAATTCCTGCTTACTTTACCATTAATACAGGTTTTAATATTCATGTGCTGACCTTACCAGAATACGTGGAGCAAGTGAGGGAGAGACTGAGAAAGCTTTCTCTAGTGAAACAAACACTCGTGGCGACAGTAGGGGAAAAGCCAGCGGAAATAGAAGAACACCTCTTTTAGAAATTTTAGAAAGTGGATTTATGAGTGATCACTCAGCAGTACCTCAGCACATTGCGATTATTATGGATGGGAATCGACGTTGGGCGCGTCAAAATGGCCTGGAAGCATTAAAAGGTCATGAGTACGTATCCAATAAAGTCATTGAGCCATTGGTGGATCGCTGTTTAGAGTTAAAGATTCCCTTTTTAACGTTGTGGGCGTTTAGTACCGAGAATTGGCGTAGAGAGCCAGCTGAAGTACAGGGGCTGATGCAAATTTTTCGAGAAGGCTTACAGGAAAATGGTGAGCGGTTGCACAAGAAAGGAGTCAGGTTGGAAAATATTGGCGATATTAGTGAGTTTCCAGCTGACATTCAAGCCGGTTTGCAAAAATGGCGTGAGGTGACCGCCCAGAATACGAATATTACCGTCACGTTTGCTCTAAATTATGGTGGCAGAGACGAAGTTGTGCGAGCAGTGAAAAAGATTGATAAATCAGAGGAAGGTATAAATGAAGAAGGTATATCTGCGTCATTGGATACAGCGGCTGTGGGTCTGCCTGATCCCGATCTAATCATTCGGCCTGGTGGTGAACAAAGACTTTCTGGTTTTATGCCCTGGCAATCAATTTATACTGAGTTGTATTTTACTGATGTCTTAATGCCAGACTTTGATCCGCAGCAGTTAGATATTGCACTTGAAGATTATGCGCAGAGAAGTCGTCGGTTTGGGAAGTAGGTCAGGACTGCTCAGTTAAGAAGCTACTGGGGGCGAGCTGATTGATTTTTCATCCACTCAGGGATTGCCAGTCAAGTACGTTACCCGAGGAATCTGACCCCAAAAATTGCTTGAACCAGCTGTGCAATCCAGTAGGAAGCAAAAAGCAGAATAAAACCAAGCACCGCAGTGGTGGCACGTTGTTTTCCAGCATCCTTTTTACTGCCGGTAGCGCCAAGCAAAGTTTCAAACCCACCCCAAATCAACATTACAAATAAGATCATGCCGGCTATTGGGAAGAGAAATGAGCCGAGTAGGCGGTTGAGAATTCCGGCTGGAGTTTGAAACTCAGCGGCGTATGGGGAGCCCTCGATGAGGAGGGGGTTAAAAG